>Ga0116158_10005412_pt1 | contig 10787 bp, 11 predicted proteins | sample AD_UKC052_MetaG_FD_89883 | JGI IMG/M metagenome (GOLD analysis project Ga0116158, IMG submission 89883) | Active sludge microbial communities of municipal wastewater-treating anaerobic digesters from USA - AD_UKC052_MetaG | ecosystem: Engineered > Bioreactor > Anaerobic > Digestate | place: USA... | reverse complement strand
TAGCCATTCTTCATTTAAAGTAATTGATTCACTGTTGCTGACCTTTAAATTATGTGATGGATTATAAACCAACTGGTTGAATTGTTTAACATTTGCCTGCAGAACTAAAGAGCCTCGCTGATTGGTTTAAACCCCTCGCCAAGAATCTCGTTGGCATCAATAACTGTAATAAAAGCCTTAGGATCTATTTCACGAATGTAATCCTTAAGCATAAAAACCTCTCTGCGGGAAACGTTCGTGAAAATCAACTTTTTTTCCTCACCGCTATACATTCCCTTAACGCTAATAAGCGTTCCGCCTCTTTCGAGATCGTTGATGATTTTTGACCTCACCTCCTCGTAACGGTCGCTAATGATAAACAGGGCTTTATCGTAGCTGGCTCCCTCTATGGTCATATCTATCACCTTACCCGTTATGTAGATCACCACCCATGAGTAGAGGGGGATTTTCCAATCCTTAAATGCTACAAGTGCTATTAGAACGATGGTAGAGTCAACATAAATCATCAGCTGTCCTAATGGTAACCTGGTGTACTTTGCAATTATCATAGCAATAATGTCGGAACCGCCACTGGTTGCCTTTGATTTAAAAATCAGCCCAAGCCCGAAGCCAATTAGAACCCCTCCAAAAATTGACGAAAGTAGCATATCGTCCACAAGAGGATGGTAGCCATAAATCATGTGAAGGGTATCTATAAAAACCGACGACAAAATAAAGCCCACCACCGTTTTAACACCAAAACGTGGCCCAAGAATTTTAATTCCTAAAATGGTAAGCGGAATGTTGAGTAGCAGGCCTACCGTCCCAATCGGAAATCCTTCGGGCGCCCAGGAAAACACGCCCTGGGTAAGGTAGTGTACAATTATTCCGATTCCGTAAACACCTCCAGGTGCAATTCTATGGGGATCGATAAATAGCACGAACCCAGCAGCTAACACAAATGCACCAATTGTTATTAGGGTGTAGGCTTTAAACCAAGCCTTACTAAACAACTTTTCTTTCGTAACGTACGACATACAATATTTATTTTGCTGCAAAGGTAAGTAAAAAACACCATGCAAGTGGCTGTGGCATTAAAACTTGCCCGCTTAAGTAAAAATTAAAATATTTTTATTCGGGTTATTTTCTGGTTGTTGTGATTTATGATTAAATATTTACTACAGTGTTTGAAAAGCTTATCTCCAATATTTACATTTAAAGAACGGGTAATAAAGGTGTTGGGTTAATCGCTGGTTGAGCCACTTAGTGCGCTATCCATCCATTCAGAAATTTTATTTTTTTGTGGTAACCCTCGAACAGTAATCCCTCCGTTAGTTCGATTATATGAGCATCCCGTCTGAAATTGTTTTCATAAAATATTAGCACTTTTAAACAATACCAACCATGGTGGTGATGGGTAAACTAATCAGAAAGACAACGGAGTGCTATAAATCATAATTACATTATAATATGCTCATAACCTGTAATATTAACATTTTTATATGATGTTTGAGTTCAGATAATCAATATTTTTCTTCACATTTATATTAATTAAAGTTATATATCTCTTTATCATTCAACAGTATAAAATTAAATTTAACGATAAACCCATTCAGCTGTCAACTTTAGGCTAAATCATGGATTTTTCAAATTCTTCCATATCTATCAACCACTGAATTTACCTTACTAATAATCATTTCGGGGGTGATTCGGTTTAAACATGCGTAGTCCTTACGGAAACAAGGCTTGTTCCCATACACCGAGCAAGGGCGACAGGACAACTCAACTTCTACGGTGTTATCGGCGTTCTGCTTCCACCCGTAAAATCCCGCAAAACGATGGGTGGCGCCCCAAATGCTCACAACCGGAGTGTTAACAAGCGAAGCAAGGTGCATATTGGCAGAGTCCATGGATATAAGCACGTCCAAATTAGAAATAATTTTAAGCTCGTTTAAAATACTGTATTTACCGGCAACTGAAAATGTATTTGTGTATTTTTTTGCCCACTCCTCCAGCAACTCCTTTTCAAAATTTCTACCACCAATAAGCACTATCTTATAACTCTTATTTGCTGCCAATCTCGACACAACGGCTTCCATCAGGTTGAGCGGATATATCTTCCCTTTATGCTTTGCAAAAGGAGCTACACCTATCCAGGTGCCACTTTTATACCCCAGGTATGCACTAATATCATCAGGCAACCGGGCCTCGTCAAATAAGTAATCGAAATCGCTACTAACGACCAGGTTCAAGTGACGAAAAACATCTGCATAGCGTTCGGTAGTAGGCTTCAATTCTACCAATTTTTTATTCTTTACGCTACATAGTTGTTTTTTCTCCTTTCTTCCCTTGTCTATTACCTCATAGCGTATTCCACCAATCCTAAACAAAACGCCAATAACCCGGCTTCTAATTACATTGTGCAAATCGGCTACAGCATCAAACCTATCAAGATTTTTAAGTTCCCTGAAAAGTTTAAAAATCCCCCAAAAACCCTTATGGCGATTCTTGGTGTCGGCTTCATAAAATTGAATTCCAGGAATTTGGCTAACTATGTCACGAGCAAAGCTCTGCGATACAAAAGTAACGCGAACGTCAGGGTTGTGCTTTACTACCGACCAGAGAACAGGAACGGTCATGGCAACATCACCAATGGCGCTGAGGCGGATTACCAAAAGTTTCTTCGGTTTGTTCTCCTTAAGGGTTGGTTTCATTCTTGCCATAAAGAATGGGGTTCAGAGAGGGATCGTTATACATTTTCATTTGCCTGTATACCTTCATATACTTTCTGCCATTGGCAATGTCGTCCAACAACTGATCTATTGCCATGGAGAGATCTTTTCGTTGCTCCAGTAAAATAGTTAATTTTTGTCGGCAAGTAGCCACATGATCAGCTGAGGCATTAGTTCTGCTAACCTCCTGTTCCATGTGGTAAATTTTTAGGGCTAGAATGGAGAGCCTGTCAACTGCCCATGCCGGGCTTTCGGTATTGATTGTAGCCCCATTTTGGGGGCGAACATCCTTAAAGTATTCTAAAAAGTAGCTGTCAATTTGCTCAACCAAATCGGTTCTATCTTGATTTGACTTGTCGATTCTTCGTTTTAGCAGAAGCGCTTTTTCGGGATTGATGTTCGGGTCGCGAATCAAATCTTCCAGGTGCCACTGAACTGCATCAATCCAATTCTTAATGAAGAGGGAGTGCTCGATGGTGTTACTTTTATAAGGAACGTTTGGGTTAGCATCCACATTATCCATAGTGTGGTAGTATTTTGTGCATTCATCAAAAATGTTATTGCACAACTCGCTAAAATTCTTAACCATAGTTAATTTATATTAAGTTACTTAATGATATATTTAAATAAATTCAATGATTAACAATTCAAAAAGATCTTTTGTGGTTATTACAATCACCGATTTAAGCAATGTGCCGAAATCCTTGTAAAAATCTTTAAACCATCATCTAAAATAAAAATTTCAACTTGAGCATTTATAATTTTGTTTATCAATCATGTATTGATGTTTCTGAAAATATCACTTAAAACATTCTACCCATTCCTAAGTTAACGCTTGGGTGGTATAGGCTGCAATCAAGGCTTAGAATAAATAATCCTGTAAAGCTTATCGGAGCGACGAACCTTTGATGGGACAGGAATAGAGCACGGAAGTCCCTTTGGAGCAAAGCTGGCCTGCTGGTTATCAACACGTATTTCGGATACCAGTGTTTCAATAACGCCGGTAGTAGGCCCTATTATTAAAACCTTATCATTAAGGTATAGCTCCGTTGCCTCAACGTTTAGCTCGGCAACTCCCATGTCGGAAAAGTAGTTGCTAATTTTTCCCACATACTGTTTGCGCTCCGTTGCGATATTTCCATAGGAATTGCTCCACTCCCCCAACCTGCGCCCAAGGTAGTAACCATCCCAAAAGCCCCTATTGAATACCGATGTAAGCCGTTTAGTCCAACCTTCAACCTTGTCGGGTGTATATTGGCCTGAAACAATTGCTTCAACTGCCTCAGCGTAGCAGGATGTTACGGTTTTTACATACTCGGGACCCCTAGCGCGTCCTTCAATTTTAAGCACCCTAATGCCCGCATCAAGAATTTGATCGAGAAAGGAAATAGTGCAGAGGTCTTTAGGTGACATGATGTATTCGTTGTCTATTTCGAGCTGCGAGCCGGTTTCGTTATCGGTTACCGTATAGCTTCTCCTGCAAATTTGCAGGCATTCGCCTCGATTGGCAGAATAATTCTTTTGGTGGAGGCTAAGGTAGCACTTCCCGGAGATGGCCATACAAAGTGCTCCATGAACAAAAAGTTCAAGCCTAACCTTGTTCCCCGAGGGACCATTAATGTTATGCTTATGAATTCCTTCCGAAATTAATTTGACCTGCTGAAGGTTGAGCTCCCTGGCAAGCACTACCACATCGGCCCACTGCGAGTAAAACCTTAACGAGTGGGTATTGCTTATATTTAGCTGCGTTGAAAGATGAACTTCGACTCCTACCTGACGGGCATACTCCATTGCGGCCTGGTCTGAAACAATTACCGCGGAAACCCTGTCCTTTTTGGCAGTGTCAATTAACCTATGCATGTCGTCTATGTCCTCATCATAAAGCACGGTATTTACGGTCAGGTAGGTTTTAACATTGCCTGCTGAGCAAATGCGAACAATTTCGTAAAGGTCGTCTTCAAGAAAGTTGACGCTGGATTTAGCCCGCATATTTAATTTACCGACTCCGAAGTAAACTGCATCGGCACCCCCTTGAATTGCAGCCATCAGCGATTCAAAGTTTCCCGCAGGAGCCATAACTTCTATATCCGAACGTCTCATCATTAAGCCCTTGTTTCTGCAAAAGTAGGTATTTTAACTGTTAATACCTTTAAGCTATTTGTATAGAAAGAAATTCAATGTTTAAACTTTTAGTTTAATTGCTGATTCTATGTGGCTATACATATGGACTATATCGTTATTATTATCAAATTATATTGCAAAAAATATCAAAATTCGAATGGTTGGTTTACCATAGCTGTGCCATAAATGCTACTTTTGTCAACCCTAAAAATTTAAGTTTGTAAAGCATACCATGATGAAGCCAACGCTAATTATCCTGGCTGCCGGAATGGGCAGCCGATATGGTGGTTTAAAGCAGGTTGATGGTCTGGGGCCATACGGCGAAACCATAATTGATTACTCGGTTTACGATGCCATTCGGGCTGGTTTTGGAAAAGTTATTTTTGTTATCCGCCGCAGTATCGAGGAAGATTTTATGAAAATTTTTGGAAACAGGTTTAGCCGGGATGTTAATTTTGATATAGTCTTTCAGGAGCTTAACATGCTTCCCGATAACATTACCTGTCCTCCGGAAAGGGAAAAACCCTGGGGTACAGCTCATGCTGTTTGGGTTGCCCGTAAAATGGTTAACGAGCCTTTTGCCGTTATAAATGCTGATGATTTTTATGGTTACGATACATTTAAAACTCTGGCAAACGAGCTCTCAAGAAGCAATCTTAAAAACGGCCAATACTTTATGGTGGGATTCAGGCTCAACAATACACTCTCTGAACAAGGGTCTGTGTCTAGGGGCGCTTGTGAAGTTGACAACGCATCATTTCTTAAGAGTATTGTTGAGTTTACCAGGATTCAAAGGGTTGATGGGAAAATATTTAATATAGACGACTCGGGGAACCGCATCGAGCTAGACGGCAGCATGCTGGTATCGATGAATTTCTGGGGGTTTACTCAGGACTTTTTTACCCTTGCAGAAACATTGCTTAAAGAGTTTTTAAACGGGATCCCCGATCACAAAAAATCGGAAATATATATACCAACAGTTGTCAACCGTGCCATTCAGGATGGATTGGCAACATGTAAGGTTCTTTCTACTACTTCCGAATGGTTTGGGGTTACCTATCCTGGCGATAAAATTCATGTGGTTGATCAGCTCAGGAAGCTAACGCTTAATGGCGTATATCCGTCGCCCTTATGGTAAAAAGAGGTTTTCAGGAGCCTAGCCCAGGGATAAAGCAACCTTTGGCTAAATAAGCGCTTTCTTCAATTATATAAAAAAAACTTGTTCTGTATGTTCTGAGACTTAAAAGTAGCTTACAGCACGACCATAAATATCTGAAAGAAGGTTGTTTGCCAGTCTGCTTGCTCCCAGCCTGAACAGGTCGGGGGATAGCCAAGACGAACCCAAAACCTGCTCAACGATGGTATAGTAAACCAGGGCTTCGGAAGAAGTTACAACGCCGCCTGCAGGCTTAACGCCAACTTTACGGTTTGTTTTTTCAAAGTACTCTTTAATTGCGGTACACATAACAAAAACGGCCTCTGGTGTAGCTGCGGGTTCAAGCTTTCCTGTAGATGTTTTTATGAAATCGGCTCCAGCCTCCATAGCTAAAAAAGAAGCCAGCTTTATTTCTTTCAGCGAAGGAAGGGCTCCCGTTTCCAGTATTACCTTAACATGAATATCGCCAGCAGTTTCCTTTATTTGTTTTACCTCGCTGAAAACGCTATACAGATCTCCCTGTAGAAAAGATCCCACCGGAATAACCACATCAATCTCGTCAGCCCCCTGGCCAATAGTCATCCTACATTCAGAAAGTTTAATCTCCAAAAAGGTTTGCGACGAAGGAAATCCTGCGGCAACGGAGGCAATCTTAACCCCTTTAGCTTTTAGGTTCTCCTTTACGGATGATACTAGTGTTGGATATACGCAAATTGCAGCCACGCTTGGCATTTCAGGAAAATCAACAGTGAAGCCGTTAACTTTTTCAGCAAATTGTTTCCCTCTTTCAGCAGTGTCTGTTGTGTTTAAGGTTGTTAGGTCAATCGAGCCAAAACAAGCCTTCAACTTATCGGTATCACCAAGCCGGGAAAGTGCGAGATCCTTAATTCGTGCCAAATGGCGCCCGACTTCTTCCCCATTAACCTCAAGGTTAAATTTATCTTCAACAAAAAAATCCATACTGTGTAAAACATTAAAAGTTCGTTTATGCTACAAAGTTAAAATAACTTAGGGTTATTTTTGTGCCTCTGGGAGTCTCTTTGTGTTTTTTTTTCAATATTTTTCTCAAAAGCTTCAGAAAGGGATACTCCTGTTTGATTGGCCAGGCAAATTAAAACAAAAAGAACATCCGCCATTTCGTCGGATAAGCCATCGGCGCTTTCGTTATCTTTAAAAGACTGCTCGCCAAATTTGCGGGCAATAATCCTTGCCAGCTCGCCGACTTCTTCCATCAGAAGCACGGTGTTTGTCAGCTCGCTAAAGTACCTCACGCCGTGATCCCTAATCCAGGAGTCAACTTCCTTCTGTGCCTCTTCGAATGTCATTTTCAAAATTCTTTATTTTTAGAATCTATCACTATAGTTACAGGGCCACTGTTTACTAATGAAACCTCCATCATTTTTCCAAAAACCCCAGCAGCGATTTTAGAGCCCAGCTCGATCTCCAATAAATTTAAGAATCTGTTGTAAAACAATATGGCCAACGAAGATGGAGCGGCGCGCACATATGATGGTCGGCAACCCTTTTTAGTGCTGGCGTGAAGGGTAAACTGACTCACCACTAGTATTTCTCCGGATATATCCTTAATGCTAAGGTTCATGGTTTCAGTTTCATCATCAAATATTCGCAGCTTGCAAATTTTTGAGGCCATCCATTGTAAATCCTCTTCCGATTCCTCCACTTCAAAACCACAAAGGACCAATAAGCCCTTGTGTATGCAGCCAACTTCATGATTGTTTACTTCCACCTTAGCACTTTTAACACGCTGAATAACTACTCTCATGGTAATAATAGTTAAAAATTATTCCATTTGAAAATTTGTGAATCTACGCACAAAAACTATGTATATCGTTTTGATTTTTTATATTTGATTCATTATATGCACCTTATCGTTTTATAATTTAATAATATATTTAACTAAGAATAAATACTTACCAAAAAATGGTAAACCAAAGGTAGTGAGATGATGCTAAAGATGGTAGAGATAAATAAGTTCCCTGTTGCTAGTACGTGGCTTCCGCCGTAACGTCTAGACATTACTACAACAATCGTCTGGCAAGGCATAGCTGCCTGCATAACCAAAACGACAAATGCCTCTATTGATAGGTTTAAATTAAACGACCTTCTGAGAAAAGAGTATATAAAACCTAGTAGTAAAGGGACAATTATTAACTTGTTGATTGTAAGAACATAAATACTTGTAGTTTTAAAAGTTGATTTCAAGTTCATGCCGGCCAGCAGCGCTCCAATATAAACCATGGAGAGCGGGCTGGTACATTTGCCAAGACTCGAAATTGGCTCTAGGATAAAAGCAGGTAGTTTAACCTTTAACACCATGAGCAGGATGCCGAGCAGCAGGGCAATTGTGTTTATATTAAAAAAATTACCCAATTTGGATTTTTGAACTCCCGCACTTAGCTTATAGGTTCCATAGGTATAGGTAATAAAATTGGAAGCCAGCTGGTAAACGGAAGCATAAAAAACTCCTACCCCGTTAGGAAAGAGGGCATCAAATAAAGGAAAACCCAGAAAAACAATATTTCCAAACATGGTATGAAGAACATGCACGGTTGAGTCAGATGGAGATAACTTTTGTGCTCTGGCAGACAACGTTCCTGCCATATACAGAACACCAATATTTACAAAAGTCAGAACAAATAGCCATAAACCGTTTACAAGAAGTCGGGGGTTGCTTTCGAGTTTGAGAAAGGTGGAAACAATCAATAAGGGAAGAGTAACATCAATAATTAATCGTGATAGGAAATCTTTCCCCTCGTCATTAATAATTTTCCTCCACGAGGCAATTGCTCCAATTACAGCTAAAACTATAAAGGCAAGGAGTTGATTAATTATAATATGGGATTCCATTCCATAATTTTCTGGTTAGGCAAAAGTATTTAAAAAGTGGGATTCTCTCGTTTGGAATTATTGGGAAATTAGGGAAGGGTCATCCATGTTGAATATTCTATAAAGCGTTAGGTTGATGACAAGACAGGAAACACTCCTGCAAGTCAACTTGCACAAACCCGCAGGAACATCCGGTTTTTAACGCAAGTTTGTAGAAGCTAAAATGGCTGTTCAATTTTCTTAACCCCGATGTTTAAAGCATTCGAACAAATGTATTTGTAACCAAAAACCAATTTTTGTACAGAAAAAATACTACAAATTTTCTGGTGTATTTTCATCCTCTTCCTGTTCCCAACTCCAGACTTTTTTAGGTGGTCCCTGATTTCGAAATAATATTGCAGCAATTAGACCGCTAATACCGCCAAAAAGATGATACTCCCACGAAATTGCTGGATAAACCGGAAGAATTCCCCATATTAACCCACCATAAAAAAACACCACAATCAACGAAATTGCCATAAGTCTTTGATCATGCCTTACCACACCACTAAAGAAAAGAAACGAGGCCAATCCATAAATGAGACCGCTAGCCCCAATGTGGTAGCTGTCCCTGGCTCCAACCCAAACCATTAGCCCACTTGTAATCCAAATAAACAATATTACCTTATATGATAGGTCTCTATAAAAATATAGTAATCCAATAAGTAAGAATAAAAGCGATAACGAATTACTTATCAGATGGTTGAAATCTGAATGGATTAATGGTGAAAAAATTATTCCAGGCAGTCCGCTTATTTGTCTAGGAAAAACACCCAGCCTATAGAGTGAAATACCCTCAACTATTTCAAAGATTTTAATGCACCAAAGCGCTACAATGAAAATAAGCGATACAAAAAGGCTGATGCAAAAACGTTTGCGTTCGATGCTCCTGTTTTCGTTCATGTTGATGGTGTGGGTATTGGATATTTTAAGTTGTAGGGATGTTGTATCGGGGATTTTCAACAGTCCGAAAATTTTCTTAAATAATATTTGGGCTCTATACCTGAAATCCCCAAACAAGCACATCGTCGAGTTGCGGGGTTCTATTCATCCACTGCAAAAATTTCTTTTCGATTATATCTACCTTAACATTACCCTTCATATTAGGACTATCCGCAACTATCTGCATGAATTGCTTTCGCGTGAATTTTTTACGTGATTCGCCACCAAGTTGGTCAAAAAAACCATCGGAGGATAAGTAAACCCAGTCCCCATGATTAAGCTGAATGTTTTGAAGTGAAAAGCCCGATGCTGAGTGGCTAAAGTTTGTGCCAAGGGTAATAGAGTCGGGTTTTACTTCTTCAACGGAATTCCCCTTTTGGATAAAAATAGGAATAAGCGCTCCAGAATAGCTCAGTAAAAGCGATTCGGTATCAAAAGTACAAACAGCTATGTCCATGCTGTTTTTCAGAACCTGCTCTCCTGTTGACTTATTTAATCTATTAATGAGAGTACGATTTATGAAAGTTAGTATTTTATCAGGAGAGTAAAGGTGTTGTTCGTTAATGGCTTGATTCAGAATGTTAATACCTATTGTGCTCATAAAAGCACCCGGGACGCCATGTCCAGTGCAGTCGGCTAGAGCCAGAAAAACCAGGTTATCCCTTCGGGTTAACCAGCAAAAATCTCCACTAACAATATCTTTAGGCTTGCTGTAAATAAACGCATCTAAGAAAATGGATAGCATATCGCTCAAGCTGGGTTGAATTGACTCATGAATTTTTTCTGCATACCTAATGCTATCGGTAATATTTTCGATGTAGCTCTCAATAATCTTATGCGCCTCTTCAAGATTTTTATTTTTTTGCTCGATAAAGGCCTGGTTGCTTTCTATTTTAATTTTTTGTTGTTCAATTTCTTCCTTTTGAATTTCAAGGAGCCGATTTTTATCCTCAATCTCCTTAATTTGATCG
>Ga0116158_10005409_pt1 | contig 10790 bp, 9 predicted proteins | sample AD_UKC052_MetaG_FD_89883 | JGI IMG/M metagenome (GOLD analysis project Ga0116158, IMG submission 89883) | Active sludge microbial communities of municipal wastewater-treating anaerobic digesters from USA - AD_UKC052_MetaG | ecosystem: Engineered > Bioreactor > Anaerobic > Digestate | place: USA... | reverse complement strand
TCTCCCACGCCGGCGACGCCTGGCCCCGCACCCACGCCGTCGGTCACCTCGGCTTCACCGGCACCTCGCTGTGGCTCGACTGGGCCCGCGGCCGCCACGCTGTATTACTGACCAACCGCGTGCACCCCCGCCGCGATCGCCCCGAGGCCGCGCGCATCAAGGACCTGCGCCGGGCCTTCGGCGACCTCGCCTGGGCCTGGTGCGAGGCGTGACGCGGCCTTCCACGCCGACCACCCACTTGTCCTACATGTAGGAAAATTGGATCCACGCGGCGGCTTGGCCTACGGTGATCACCATGGCCGTGTCGCCGCGCGCTCGACTGACTCATCGTCCGCTCCCGCGGCCGCCCGCGCCGCCGCGCAAGCCGATGGTCGGCACCCGGCGGCTGTCGGTGTTCCATCGCCGCATCGACCTGGGGCTGTCGGCGACGGCGCTCGAGCTGGTGTTCGCCGCGCCGCGCGTGGTGTCCGAAGGCGAGGCCAGCGGCGATCGCTACGTCGGTTCGACGACGATCACGGTCGACCTCGAGGCGCTCGCCGATCGGCTGTCGGATCTGCCGGACGCCGCCACCGCGCGGTCGATCGCGTCGCTCGCCGGCGATGATCCGCGGGTGCGCCACCGCGTCCGCCACATCGCGTTCGCCGAGGCGGTGCGCCGCGCCGGCGCGCACCTCATCCAGCCCGAGATCGATCTGCAGGTGCGGAGCCAGGGCGCCGTCGTCCGCTTCGCCCTCGACGTCGAAGCCACGCTCCGGAAAGGGATGCCATGACCGAGCTGTACAGCGTCCGTGATGTCGCGCGGCTGTTCGCGCTCCAGGAGTCGCGCTTGCGCTACTGGATGCAGACCGGCTTCGTCGGGCCCACCGTCCGCAAGGGCGGCCGCTTCTACTACACGTTCCGCGATCTCTGCGCGGTGAAGGCGGCGAAGGATCTCCTCGCCGCCGGGCTGTCGGCGCAGAAGGTCCGCAAGAACCTCGAGGCGCTGCGCCGCGCGCTCCCCGGCGACGCGCACCCCGCGCTGCGCCTGCGGCTGTGCTCCGACGGCGACTCGATCGTCGCGCTCGCCGACGACGTCGCGTTCACGCCGGCCACCGGCCAGGTGGTGATGGCGTTCAACCTGCCCGCGCTCGGCGGTCAGATCGCCGAGCTGGCAGCGACGCCCGCCGTCGCCGAGGCCGCGCCGGTCGAGATCGTCGACGAGCCCACCGAGGCCAACCTCGGCCCCACCGCGTACACCTGCTTCGTCGAGGCGTGCGCCGCGGAGGACCGCGACGATCTGGCCGAGGCCGAGGCGCTGTACCGCCGCGCGCTCGACATCGATCCCGGCCTGGCCGCGGCGATGACCAACCTCGGCAACCTGCGCTATCGCAGCGCCGATCTGGTCGAGGCGCGGTCGCTGTACGAGCGCGCGCTCGGCCACGATCCCGGTCAGAGCGAGGCCCGCTACAACCTCGGCAACGTGCTCGACGACTCCGGCGAGACCGAGCTCGCGATCGCCGAGCTGCGCCGCGTGTGTCAGGCCAGCCCCGACTTCGCCGACGCGCACTACAACCTCGGCCTCGCGCTGGCGCGCGTCGGTGGCACCTCGCAGGCGCGCCGCCATCTCGAGCGATACCTCGAGCTCGACGGCGGCAGCGAGTGGGCCGGTCGCGCCCGGGAGTTCTTGACCGAGCTCGCCGCATGACGGCGTGGGCATGGACGCCAGCGACGCCGACGCGTCGGCCGCACGTCATGCTCGTCGTGTTCTCGCGCGGGCCGCTGGCCGACGACGTGCCGATGTCGATGGCGCGCTTCGGCGTGCCGCGCGCCGCGCTGATCGGCGAGGTGGAGGTGCACGCCATCCCGCGCGACGCCGACGCCGCGTGGTTCGACGGCTGGCGCACCGGCTCGCTGCGCACGATCGCCGCGGACGATCTCGGTGCCGAGCTGGGCTCGCTCGACGGCGCGGATCACCTGCACCTGATCATCGCGCAGCCCGACGCGCCGGCCGACCTCGGCTATCTGCAGACGACCTGGGCGCTGGCGCGCTGGATGGTGGCCCGCGGCGCGACCGTCGTGCTCGACGTCCACGCCCATCGCTACTGGCGCGGCGCCGCGATCTCGGTTGCCGAGGCGCCGCTCGATCCGGCGCGCGAGCTGCGCGTGGTGTTCGAGACCGACTCGACGCGCACCGATCGCGCCCACGCGTTGCACACCCGCGGCCTGCGCAAGTTCGGCGCGCCCGATCTCGTCGCGCTGTGCGGCCAGGACGACGCCGAGCTGGTCGGCACCGTGATGTCGCAGCTCGCCGACGCGGTCGCGCGCGGGGCCGAGCTCGGCCCGCGCCACGGCCTCGATCTCACCAGCGCCGAGACCTGGTGGGTCGTCGACGATCGCGATGGCCTCGCCGACCTGCTCCAGCTGAACAACCGCGCGCGGATCATCGTCGGTGACCGCGGCCAGCACCTGGTCGGCGCTGCGGCTCGGCTCGGCGCCGGCGTCGAATAGCCCAGCGGTCGCCCGTAACCGCGCCTCGGCGCTGGCATCCAAGCCCGATGCCGCGAGCGCGCGCGTGTCGACACCTGATCGTGGTGCTGGGCGACCAGCTCGATCTCGCCAGCGCCGCGCTCGACGACGTCGATCCCGCGCGTGACCTCGTCGTGATGATCGAGGCCGCCGCCGAGTCGACCAAGGTCTGGTCGCACCAGGCCCGCATCGCGGTGTTCCTCGCGGCGATGCGCCACCACGCCGAGGCGCTGCGCGCCCGCGGCCTCACCGTCGACTACGTCCACCTCGACGCCGACGGCCACACCGGCACGCTGGCCGGCGAGCTCACCCGCGCGATCGCACGGCACCGCCCCGCGCGCGTGGTGATGGTCGAGGCCGGCGAGCACGACGTCGCGACCGCGATCACCGCCGCGGTCGCCGAGGCCGCCGTGCCCCTCGACGTGCGCGCCGATCGTCACTTCCTGTGCTCGACCGCCGACTTCGATCGCCACTGCGCCGGGCGCAGCCAGCTCCGCATGGAGTACTTCTATCGCGCCGAGCGCAAGCGCCACCGGGTGCTGCTCGACGACGACGACGGCCCGATCGGCGGCCAGTGGAACTTCGATCCCGACAACCGCGGCGCGTTCGGCAAGGCCGGTCCGGGCCTGGTGCCGCCGCCGCGACGGTTCGCGCCCGACGCGATCACCACCGAGGTCCTCACGCTGGTGCGCCGACGCCTCGGCGATCACCCCGGCGATCTCTCGCAGTTCGACTGGCCGGTCACCGCCGCCGACGCCACCCTCGCGCTCGACGACTTCATCGCGCACCGCCTGCGCGACTTCGGTCGCTACCAGGACGCGATGTGGACCGCGCAGCCGTACCTCTATCACTCGCGCCTGTCCGCCGCGATGAACCTGAAGCTGCTCGATCCCCGCGCAGTCATCGCCGCCGCCAGCCGCGCCCACGCCGACGGCGCCGTCGACCTCGCCGCCGCCGAGGGCTTCATCCGACAGATCCTCGGCTGGCGCGAGTACGTGCGCGGCGTGTACTGGCGCTTCATGCCCGAGTACCGCGAGCGCAACTTGCTCGGCGCGTCGCTGCCGCTGCCCGCGGCGTACTGGACCGGCGACACCGACCTCGCGTGCCTGCGCGCCGCGCTCGGCCAGACGCTGTCGCTCGGCTACGCGCACCACATCCAGCGCCTGATGGTCACCGGCCTCTACGCGCTGCTCCTCGGCGTCGCGCCCCAGGCCGTGCACGCGTGGTACCTCGCGATCTACGTCGACGCCGTCGAGTGGGTCGAGCTGCCCAACACGCTCGGCATGTCGCAGTACGCCGACGGCGGGGTGATGGCGTCGAAGCCGTACGTCGCCAGCGGCAAGTACCTCCAGCGCATGAGCGACCACTGCCGCGGCTGTCGCTACGATCCCGCCGAGGCCACCGGCCCGCGCGCGTGCCCGTTCACGACGCTGTACTGGGACTTCCTCGCGCGCCACCGCGGCCGCCTCGCCGGCAACCCGCGCATGCAGCCGCAGCTGCGCAACCTCGATCGCCACGACGCCGCGCGCACCCGCGCGATCGCCGAGGCCGCCGCCGCCCACCGCGCCGCGGTCACCTGATCATCGCCGACCGATCACGATCCCGGCCGTGCTGTCCGCGTGCGCCGCGAAGCTCGATCGATCGAGCACCAGCACCACGTCGTCCGGCGCGTCGGCCCATCGCCGCGCCGCCGCGCTGAGATCATCGCGGTAGCCCAGCTTGTGGAACACCCGCAGCGACGCCGTGTTGCGCGGCACCACCGACGCGAAGATGTGCTCGAGCCCCAACCCGTCGGGCGCCGGCGCGAAGCCGAACGCGTGGATCATCAGCGCGAACCGCGTGCCCAGCCCGCGCCCCTGCGCCGACGGCTTGCCGATCAGGAACGCGAACTCCGCGGCGCCGCCGTCGAGCCCGCGCAGATCCGCGTCCCCCGCCAGCGCGCCGTCGACGTACAGCAAGAACTGCCGCGCCCCCTCGTCCGCCAGATCCGCGTAGCTCTCGATCACGTCCGAGCTCGTCAGCTCGTCGACGTGCCCGAGCAGCGTCGCGTTCGCCGGATCGTTGTAGGCCAGCGCCAGCTCCTCGGCCACCGCCGCCACCTCTCCCACCGACGGCTCCACCGCCACCAGCTCCATCCCGGCCACGCTCCAGGTCAGACGGACTCGCTCGCGAGACATCGCGCGACCATACACGCGCCGCGCCGGGTCAGCGTCCGCGACGCCGCCGCTGGGCCCACTTCCGCAGCTCCTCGGCCCACAGCACGACGCTGCCGACCGCGCCGATCGCGACCACGATCGGCCACTCGAACGGGACGGTGTGGAACACGCGCTGGAGCGGCGGCGCGAAGATCACCGCGACGTGGAGCAGGTTGCCCACGACGAGCCCGCCGATCAGCCACCGGTTGCGCAGCACCGAGCGATCGAAGGCGGACCCCAGGTTCGATCGGCAGTTGAGGACGTTCCACCACTCGCAGACCACGAGCAGCGTGAACGTCTCGGAGCGGACCATGTCGAGCGGCACGCCCGCGTGCCACCGCCACGCGTACCAGCCGAGGACGACCGCGACGATCAGCGGCGTCAAGAACGCGAGGCGGAACACGAGCGCGCGCGCGAGCAGCGGCTGATCGACCGCCGCGGGCGGCTCGCGCATCTCGTCCCCCTCGGCGGGCTCCATCACCAGGTTGACCGTGATGAGCCCCTCGGTGACGAGGTTGTTCCACAAGATCTGGACGGCGAGGAACGGCGCCGGCAGCCCGACGCACAGCGCGATGATCAAGATCAGCACCTCGGCCAGCGAGGTCGTGCCGAGCAGCAGCACCGCCTTCTTGATGTTGCGGTGGACGACCCGCCCCTCCTCGACCGCGGCGGCGATCGTCGCGAAGTTGTCATCGGTGAGGACGATCTTCGCGGCCTCCTTGGCGACGTCGGTGCCGCTGGCGCCCATCGCGATCCCGACATCGGCACGCATCAACGCGGGCGCGTCGTTGACGCCGTCGCCGGTGACCGCGACGACCTCGCCGCGGCGCTGGCACGCGGCGACGACGCGGAGCTTCTGCGCGGGATGGACCCGCGAGAACACCCGGACCTCCGCGAGCGCGCTGTCGAGCGCGTCGTCGTCCATCGCGTCGAGCTCGCGGCCGTCGACGACCCGCGCGGCATCGCCGTCGGGCACCAGCCCGAGGCGGACCGCGATCGCGAGCGCGGTCGCCCGATGATCGCCGGTGAGCATCGCGACCTCGATCCCCGCGCGGTGGCACCGCGCGATCGCGGCGATGGCCTCGTCGCGCGGCGGGTCGAGCTGACCGACCAGGCCGAGGAGCACCGCGCGATCGCGGAGCTGCGCGAGGCCACCCTCGAGCGAGGCGTCCTCGACGATCGCGACCGCGAGCACCCGCAGCGCCCTCGACGCCATGCGCTCGGCCGCGGCCAGCGCGGCGACGCGGTCCTCGGCGCTCGCGCACAGCTCGAGCACGACCTCGGGGGCGCCCTTGACGATCACGAGGCGGCCCGGGTGCTGGGTCGCCATCATGCGGGTCGACGCGTCGAACGGCAGCTCGGTCTCGCGCGGCGCCTCGGCGCGGACCTGCTCGGGGATCACGCCGCCCTTGAGCGCGGCGGTCACCAGCGCCGCCTCGGTCGGATCGCCCAGCGTGCGCCATCGCCCATCGAGCGCGAACACTGTGGCGTCACTGCACAGCGCGCACGCCTCGAGCAGCCGGCGCAGCGCGGGGTCGGCTCCCGGGTCGAGCGCGCGCCCGTCCTCCTCGAAGCCGCCGGTCGGCTGGTAGCCCGTGCCGGTGACGGCGATCGCGGCCCGACCGGGCAGGTGCAACTCGGCGACCGTCATCTCGTTGCGCGTGAGGGTCCCGGTCTTGTCGCTGCAGATCATCGTCGTCGAGCCGAGCGTCTCGACGGCCCCCAGCCGTCGCACGATCGCGCCGCGCCGAGCCATGCGCTGGACCCCGATGGCGAGGCCGATGGTCATCGCGATCGGGAGCCCCTCCGGGATCATCCCCACGACCTGGCTGATCCCGATCATCGCGATCTGCGCCGGTGCCATCGAGCGCGCGAGGCCCAGCACGACGACGACCACCAGCACCACCGCCGCCGCGACCGTCACCTGGCATCCCAGCTGCTCGATCCGACGCGTGAGCGGCGTCGGTGGCGGCCGCGTCGTCGCGGTGAGCGACGCGATCGCGCCGAGCTCGGTGCGCGGACCGGTCGCGACGACGACCGCGCGCGCCCGCCCACCGGTGACGTGGGTGCCGGCGTGGACGAGGCAGCGGCGGTCGGCGAGCGGCGTGTCGGCGGCCACGGCGCCGCGTTCCTTCTGCACCGGCACCGACTCGCCGGTCAGCGCCGCCTCGGCGACCTGGAGCGCGCTGTCGTCGAGCAGCCTCGCATCGGCGACGATCGCATCCCCCGCCGCCAGCGTGATCACGTCGCCGGGGACCAGCTCGCGCGCGTCGATCGTCTGCTCCTCGCCGTCGCGGACCACGCGCGCCTGCTGCGCCGTGACCCGGCGCAGCGCCTCGAGCGCGTGCTCGGCGCGGCCCTCTTGCACCGCGCCGATCGCAGCGTTGAGCACGACGACGACGGCGATCACGATCGCGTCGCTGAGCTCCCCGAGGACGACGGCGATCACCGCGGCGCCCATCAGGAGGTAGTTGAGCGGGTTCGCGAGCTGCCGGCCCAGGCGCGCCCAGCGCGAGGGGCGGGGGGGCTCGGGCTGCGCGTTCGGCCCGACCTCGGCCCGGCGCACCGCCGCCGCGTCCGTCGTGAGGCCCGACCGGGTCGCCCCCAACGCTTCCAGGACCGCGTCGGGCTCCAGCGCGTGCCACTGCATCGTCGAAGGAGACTGCAACCGACGAACCAGAGGCCGGAGCGCCTCGACCGATCACGGCGCGCAGATCGTGCGCGGCGCGGCCGTGCCGGTGCAAGGGGTGCGGACCGGGCGGCGCGTGGCGCTCGCCGGGCGCGGCGCAGCAGATGCATCTCCCTCGGGCATGCGCACCCTCCTCACGATCGCGCTGGCCGCTGGCTGCTCGAGCTCCACCTCCGTCCCGACCCGTCAGCTCGGCGTGCAGGACCACCTGAGCGAGGCCGAACAGCACGACGCCGACGCGGACGCGCTCGAGCAGCGGGCGCAGGCCGAGGCCGCCGTCGCGGCGCCCGCGCCGGCCTACGTCTGCGGCGATCAGCCGCTGGCCGATCAGGTCACGTCGGGCGGCGAGCGCCTCGGCATCCGCGCGCCGTGCTGGCGCGGTGAGAGCAACGCCGTCGATCGCGATCGCGCCGCCGCTGCACGCCTGCGCGCCGACGCTCGCGCCCATCGCGCCCAGGCCCGCGCGCTGTTGACCACCAAGCAGGCGTGGTGCGCGGGGTTGCCGGCCGCCGAGCTGGACCACACGCCGTTCGATCACCACGAGGACATCGTCGCGGTCACCGCCGAGCTCGACAGCGATCGCGTCGTCGGGGCGCGCATCCGGTTCGGACCGGTGCCCCACCTGACCGCCGACTGGATGCGGCAGACGCTGGCGTGTCACCACGCCCTCGCGGCGGCGAGCGGCTTCGAGCCGACCTACCTGGCGAGCTGTCCCGCCGTCGTCGCCGGCGCCGAGATGACGGTGATCGACGACCCGTCCGGGCTGATCGTGGTCATCCGCGCGAGCGATCCGGGGGCCGGGCTCACGATCTACGCGCGCGCCGAGGCGCTGCTCGATCCGCAGGCCGATCCGGTCGACCACCAGCACTGACCCTCAGCCCGAGGTTCGCGCAGCTGTGCCGTTGCGCAACTCCGCACTTGCTCGTCGAAAGGCCGCGTCATGACCAAGTTCATCGTCGGAGTCGATCTATCCACGGAGGGCGAGCGCGCGGTCGCGCATGCGGTCGCCGCGGCGCGCCATGTCGGCGCCGAGCTGGAGCTGGTGATGATCGACGCCGTGCCCGATCTCGCCGAGCCCATCCCGGCGTCGATGCGCACCATCGCAGACCGCTACCGCGAGACGCTGCAAGAGCGCCTCGCGCAGCACCGCCTCGAGCTCGCCGCGCTGCGCGAACGATGGCTCGGTCACGGCGTCGAGATCTCGCAGCTCATCGTCGATGGCTACCCCGACGAGCGCCTGCCGGCGGTCGCCGCCGAGCGCGACGCCGCGCTGATCGTGGTCGGGAGCCACGGCCGCACCGGCCTCAAGCGCTTCTTGATCGGCAGCGTCGCCGAGCAGGTGACCCGCCGCGCCGAGATGAGCGTGCTGGTCTCGCGCGGCGACGCGCCCGACGGTGGCTATCGTCGCGTGGTGGTCGGCACCGACTTCAGCATCCTGGCCGACCTCGCGCTGACCCGCGCGCTGCCCTTCCTCGCGCAGGGGGCGCGGGTCGACCTCGTGCATTCCTGGCAGCTGCCGTGGACCGGCGCGTTCGGCGAGTCGGTGGCGGCCATCGCGTTCGACGATCTCCACCGGGCGCTCAGCGACTCGCTGCGCGAGACCGCCCAGCGCCTGCGCGACACGCTGAAGGATCGCCCCGACGTCGAGCTGGTCCCCCAGCTGGTGACCGCGTCGTCATCGCGGGGCCTGATCGATGCCGCCGCCGAGCGCCAGGCCGAGCTGGTCGTGGTCGGTAGCCACGGTCGCCGCGGCGTACGCCGGCTCGTCCTCGGCAGCGTCGCCGAGGTCGTGGTCCGTCACGCGCCGTGCTCGGTGCTGGTGACGCGCTGACATGGAGGCGCTGCGCGAGCTGGTGCGGCGCCGCTTTCCCGGCGCCACGGTCGTCTCGAGCGATCGGCTCGGCGACGACGCCGGTCACGACGGTGACGCACCCTCGCGCGACGCGACCGCCAAGGGCAGCGGCTATGGCGCGCCGGTGCGGGTGGTCGTGCGCGAAGGCGACGGCACGGAGCGCACGCTGGTGTTCCACACCGCGCGCGCCGATGACTTCGGCCACGATCGACGCGCCGATCGCGCCGCCGAGATGATCCTGGCGTTCGACACCTACCGCCTGGTGCCGCGCCATGTCCCGGCCCTCGACGTCGGCGTGATCACCTCCAGCGGCGAGCTGCGCTCGATCGCCGACGCCGCCGAGACCTACCTGCTCACCGAATGGGCGCCGGGCCAGGTCTACGCCCAGGACCTGCGCCGCATCGCGAAGGACGGCGCGACCCCGCGCGATCTCCATCGGCTCGACACGCTGGTCCGCTACCTCGTCGAGCTCCACGCCACGCATCGCGGGCGCCTCGCGGTCTACACCCGCGCGGTGCGCGATCTGATCGGCTCGGGGGAGGGCGTCTTCGGCATGATCGACGGCTACGCCGACGACGTCCCGAGCGCGGACCCGGAGCGGCTCCAGCGCATCGAGGAGCGATGCGCGAGCTGGCGCTGGCGCCTGCGCGGCCGGGAGCCCCGGCTCGCTCGCATCCACGGTGACCTCCATCCATTCAACATCGTGTTCGACGGCGAGGCCGATCTCGCGCTGCTGGACGCCAGCCGGGGCTCGATGGGCGAGCCCGCCGACGACCTGACCGCGCTGGCGATCAACTTCGTGTTCTTCGCGCTCGACGACCCGGGCGCCTGGAGCCGCGGGCTCGGCGCGCTGTGGCACCGGCTGTGGTCGACCTACCTCGACGCGACCAGCGATCGCGAGCTGCTCGAGGTCGCCGCGCCGTGGCTGGCCTGGCGCGCGCTGGTGATCGCGAACCCGCGCTGGTACCCGGGCCTGTCGGCGGACGGTCGCGATCGCTTGCTCACCTGGATCGAGCACGCGCTCGTGGCCCCGCGGTTCGACCCGGTCTCGGCGAACGAGGTCCTGGCGTGACCACCGGCGCGGTGGTGTGGCTCACCGGCCTGCCGGCGTCGGGCAAGTCGACGCTGGCCCGCCACCTGGCCGCGTGCCTGGGCGCGGCGCAGCAACCGGCGGTGATCCTCGACGGCGACGACGTGCGCGAGGTGCTGGTGCCGCGACCTGGCCACGACGAGGCCGGTCGCGACGCGATGTACCGCACCCTCGCCGGGCTCGCGGCGTTGATCGCGCGCCAGGGCGTGATCGCGATCGTCGCGGCCACCGCGCACCGACGCGCGTGGCGCGAGCTCGCCCGCTCGCTGGCGCCCCGCTTCATCGAGGTCCACGTCGCGACACCGCTCGCCGAGTGCCGTCGCCGCGATCCGAAAGGCCTCTACGCCGCCGCGCCGGCCGAGCTCCCGGGCGCGGGGGTCGCCTACGAAACCCCCGCGGCGCCCGAGGTGATCGCGCCCACCGGCGACAACGCCGCGGCGATCGATGCCATCCTCGCGGC
>Ga0116158_10005402_pt1 | contig 10795 bp, 5 predicted proteins | sample AD_UKC052_MetaG_FD_89883 | JGI IMG/M metagenome (GOLD analysis project Ga0116158, IMG submission 89883) | Active sludge microbial communities of municipal wastewater-treating anaerobic digesters from USA - AD_UKC052_MetaG | ecosystem: Engineered > Bioreactor > Anaerobic > Digestate | place: USA... | reverse complement strand
CAGTTGCTTGGCAATCGCCTTGGCTTCGTCGCCAACCGGCAGCGGGCGCTTCAGCACGACGAACGCGCACACGGCTTCACCCGTCGTGTCGTCCGGACGGCCCACGACCGCGGCTTCGGCCACCAGCTCGGTACAGCTCACCAGTGCGGACTCGATTTCCATCGTGCCCATGCGGTGGCCCGAGACGTTCAGCACGTCGTCGATGCGGCCGGTGATGGTGAAGTAGCCCGTCTTGGCGTCGCGGATCGCGCCGTCGCCGGCGAGGTAGAGCTGGCCCTTGAAGTCTTCCGGGTAGTAGGACTTCTTGAAACGCTCCGGGTCACCCCAGATGGTGCGGATCATCGACGGCCACGGCTTCTTGCAGACCAGGATGCCGCCCTTGCCCCAGGGCATGTCGTTGCCGACCTCGTCCACCACGGCGAACTGGATGCCCGGGAACGGCAGCGTGCAGGAGCCCGGCACCATCGGCGTGGCACCCGGCAGCGGGGTGATCATGTGGCCGCCGGTTTCGGTCTGCCAGAAGGTGTCGACGATCGGGCAGCGGCTACCACCGACGTGCTTGTAGTACCACTCCCACGCAGCCGGGTTGATCGGCTCGCCGACGGAACCCAGCAGGCGCAGGCTCGACAGGTCGTAGCTCTTCGGGTGGACAGCGTCGTTGGCTTCAGCGGCCTTGATCAGCGAGCGGATCGCGGTCGGCGCGGTGTAGAAGATCGAGACCTTGTGGTCCTGGATCATCTTCCAGAAGCGGCCGGCGTCCGGGTAGGTCGGCACGCCTTCGAACACGATCTCGGTGCCGCCCAGCGCGAGCGGGCCGTAGGTGATGTAGGTGTGGCCCGTGACCCAGCCGATGTCGGCGGTGCACCAGAACACGTCGTCGGCCTTCAGGTCGAAGGTCCACTTGGTGGTCAGCGCGGCGTGCAGCAGGTAGCCGCCGGTCGAGTGCTGGACGCCCTTGGGCTTGCCCGTGGAGCCGGAGGTGTAGAGCAGGAACAGCGGGTGTTCGGCGCTGACCCATTCCGGCTCGCAGGTGGTGGGCTGACCGGCGGTGAGGTCGTTCATCCACACGTCACGGCCTTCGACCATCGTGACGGCGAGGTCGGCGCGGTTGACGACCAGCACCTTCTCGATCTTCTCGCAGCCGGGCATCGCCAGCGCTTCGTCGACGATCGACTTCAGCGCGAGCTTCTTGCCGCCGCGGACCTGGCAGTCGGCGGTGATGACGGCCTTGGCGCCGGTGTCTTCGATGCGGTCGCGCAGCGACTGGGCAGAGAAGCCGCCGAACACCACCGAGTGCGTCGCGCCGATGCGGGCGCAGGCTTGTATCGCGGCCACGCCGTCGATGGACATCGAGATGTAGATGATGACGCGGTCACCCTTGCCGATGCCGACCGAGCGCAGGCCGTTGGCGATCTGGCAGGTCTTGGCGAGCAGTTCGCTGTAGGTGATCTTGGTGACTTCGCCGCCGTCGGCTTCGAAGATGATGGCGGTCTTGTCGCCCAGGCCGCGCTCGACGTTGCGGTCCAGGCAGTTGTAGGAGGCGTTCAGCGTGCCGTCCTCGAACCACTTGAAGAACGGAGCGTTCGATTCGTCCAGGGACTTGGTGAACGGCGTCTTCCAGGTGATCAGCTCACGGGCGAGGTCGGCCCAGTAACCTTCGTAGTCGGTGTCGGCCTTGGCGCACAGGGCGTCATAGGCGGCCATGCCCGAAACGGCTGCGTTCGCGACGAAGGCGTCAGAAGGCAGATAGATCTTGGGTTCTTGGGTGGTTTCGGCTTGGGTCACGCTTGTCTCCTGCGATGGAATGCTGTGGGAAAGTGCTGCCCCCCACATTAGGGAGAGGCTCTTACGAACCCCTTACTTCGCAAATCTCATTCCCGCTGACGCAGGTGATGGATCAAGGCAGCGCGCGCCATCCTGACACGTTCACCCCACTAGAATCCGCTCGTTTTCCCCTGCTTTTCCCACGCTCGGACACCCTCGCTGACACGCACATGGCACAAAATCCAACACCTCTCACGGCGACCCCCGCGGCGGCTATTTCTCCGTTGTTGAAGCTCATCTTCGCCAGCCGCTGGCTGCAGTTGCCGCTGTACCTCGGCCTGATCCTCGCGCAGGGCGTCTATGTGCTGCAGTTCTGGAAGGAACTGGTCCACCTGATCGAGGCCGCCTTGGGCAACCAGCACGCGCTCGAACTCCTGGTACGCAGCATCGGCTACAAGACCGACCTGCCGGTCGACGCGCTCAACGAAACGGTGCTGATGCTGGTGGTGCTGGGCCTGATTGACGTGGTGATGATCTCGAACCTGCTGATCATGGTGATCGTCGGTGGCTACGAGACCTTCGTGTCACGGCTGAACCTCGAAGGCCACCCGGACCAGCCCGAATGGCTCGATCACGTCAACGCCTCGGTGTTGAAGGTCAAGCTGGGCACAGCCATCATCGGCATCAGCTCGATCCACCTGCTCAAGACCTTCATCAACGCGGAAAACTACAGCGAGAAGACGCTGATGTGGCAAACGATCATCCACGTCGCCTTCCTCGCATCGGCCATCGCGATCGCGCTGGCCGACCGGATCATGCACCCACCCAGCGCTGGCGTCCCGGGCGACGACCACTGATCGGCCGAGTGCCTTTGTTCAATGCGTTGGGGGCGATGCCGGGCAAGCAGACGCCGACACCCCCGACAGCACCGGCTTGAGCAGCGGCGCCATGTTCTTCAGGATCTGCGTCGGCAAGGCGCTGGTGAACTTGTAGCCACCCGCTTCGGGGCCGAGCACGAACGCTGTGAGCGTGCCGAAGTGGCGCGGGCCGAGGTAGAACACGAACGTGGCGGTGCGGCTGGTGACCTTGGACGCCAGCAGACCACCGCCACGGGTGTAGGTGTTGAGCCGGTTGTCGCCGGTGCCGGTCTTGCCGCCGATGACCAGCGGGGGCTGGCCCGGCTCGTCGAGGACGCCCCGGACGCGCTTGGCCGTGCCAGCGCTGACCACCAGCGCCAGCGCCCTGCGCGCCGTCGCGGCGATCTCGGGCGCCAACACCTGCTCGCCCGCCAGGCCCTTCTTCTCCAGCGTCGCTTCGTAGGGCGATCCGCCGGCGAAGTGCAGTTGCGACAGGTAGGCCGCCGGCAGGCGACGCCCATCGTTGACCAGGATGCCCATCAGCTCCGCCAGCGCGGCCGGCCGATCGCCCGAACTGCCGATCGCCGTCGCGTAGGACGGCACCAGCGTCTCGAACGGGAACCCAACCCGCTTCCAGCTCTCGTGGATCTTGGCGAACGCCTCGACCTCCAGCAGTTGCACGATGCGGCTGTTCTGCCCGCGCCGCGCCTTGTTGCGCAGCAGCCAGTTGTAGGACTGCTCGCGCTCGACCGCCCCGGCGTCGAGCACCTGCTCCAGCGTGGCCTGGGGGTTCTGGCGCAGGTAGTCCGCCACCCACAGCTCCAGCGGGTGCAGCCGCGCCAGGTAACCCCGGTCGGCCAGCGAGTAGTTGCCTGGCGCATGGCGCGTGTAGAGCTTCTGCAGGTAGTCCGGCGGCAGCGGCGTGCCCGGCAGCAGCCGGACGATGTAGGCGCTGAAATCCTCGAACGAACCTTCCGGATTGACCGAGCGGTAGATCACCGCCAGCCGGGGCGCCGTCTTGTAGACACTCCCCGCCATGCGCTCCAGCACCGCCTCGACCGGCTTGTCGTGGTGACGCTGGTAGAACTTGCGCATGAACTGGCGCCCTTCCTTGTTGATGAAGAGCTTGAGCAACTCCATGCGCCGAGGATGGTCCTCGTCTTCGAGGATGTCGGCAGCGGGGTTTGAGGCGTTGTAGAGGTGGTGGTAGACCACGTCCCGCATCAACCGGATGAACGGCAGGTTCAACGAATCCCGCAGCGATTCGTAGAGCGTGGCCATCCGGCCGTTGTCGCTGGCATTGAAGTTGGAGAACACATGCGCGCCGCCGCCAGTGAAGAAGCTTTCGCCCGGGCTGGCCGAATACTTGCGCAGCATGGCCGCTTCGAGCATCGCGGCCAGCGAGCGGTCCTGCGCCGTCATGAGCCAGTCGACCGCCCAGCGGGACAGGCGGTCTTTCGGGCCGACTTCGACCTCGGCGAGCGCCTTCGGATCCAGCCCGGCGTGCGCCTGGTGCAGCTTGGCGATGATTTCGAGGTAGGTCACCAGCGTGCGGAGCTTGGCGGTCGAGCCCAGTTCCAGCTTGGCACTGCCGTTGATGTCGAAAGGCTGGTCGAGGTTGTCGGTCTGCACCCGCACGCGGTTCATGCCCTCGCCGCGCTCGTACAGCGTGAAGCTGTAGAGCAGCTTGGACGGGTCGCCCTTCTCCAGCAACTGGAAGCCTAGAAGCCCGGCCTCCTTGGCAGCCTGGGGGTCGCGCAGGCGGTTGAGCAGATTGGTGACCTCGCGCTGCAGGCGGCCATCGATGAAACTGGTGGCTTTCAGGTCGTAGCGATCCAGTTCGTACAGCCGCGGCGTGTTCAGCATCGACGACAACTGCACCCGCAGCAGCGTCGAGGCGTTGCGCTCACCGAATTCGAGACCAGCGGCCGGGCCAGTGTAGGCCGGACGCACGTTCAGCGGCGCAGCCAGCGCGGCGTCGCGCAGCGCGGGCCCGATCGCCCCCTCCTGCGCCAGCAGCCGCAGGTAGCTGGCCGTCATGTTCAGCAACTGCGGCTGACCGGGGCCGAAGTAGTGGCCCGGCCGCCGCTGGGCGATCATCAGGCTGAGCACCTGGCGGAAGGCCACGCCGCGGGCCTGCAATCCTTCCGCCTGTTCACCGGGTTCGCGCAGGCGCTGGTTGGCCGACTCGACATCAGCGCCATACCAGGCGGCCAGCCCGTCGTTGACGCCATGCACCTCGCCCCAGCCCTTCTGGGCGCCGAGTGGCAGGCTGTTGAGGTAGTCGAGCAGGATGCGCCGACGCGCCCCCACGGTGTTCTCGCCGTCCCGGTAGGCGCGCACCGACGCAGACACCATCTGCAGGTACTTGTCCTTGGCCGAGGCGGTGCGGCCTTCGGGCGAGTGGCGGAACTTCTCGGTCTGGGTGGCCAGCGTGCTGCCACCCGCCGCCGCGTGGTCCTCGTGCGCCACGGCCACCGCCTGGTCCAGCACGGCCTTGCCCAGGCGGGTCCACTCGATGGCCGGGTTGTGCTTCGGCTCGGTGGTGTCGAGCACCTCTCGGTTCTCGATGAAACCGAGCGTCTGCGCCACCAGTGGCGGCAGGTCCTGCTCGTGCTCGTAGGTGTAGAGCGGGAAATGCGACCGGAACAGCGGCTCGCCGTGACAGTCGTTGATCGTCAGCCCGGTCTGGACCTTTTCCGGGTACGGCGGGAAAAAGCCCCGGGCCATGAACGACTGCAGGGCGTCCGACTGCTGGGCCTGAGACACCACCTGGTAGCCGCGGCCGGTCAGGCTGGTGAGGAAATCGGGCAGGCGCGTGTAGCCCATGCGCTCGTCGCTCGGGCCGGACTTGGGGTACCGGCTGCCGGTGGCGGGCTCGCCCTGCTTCAACTCAAAACGCAACGCGGCTGCCCAGTCGGCGAAGTAGCGCGCCTGGAACGCCGAGGTGCGCATCTCCTCGTAGGCCAGCCAGCCCCCGCCCGCCAGCACCGCCACGCCGACCGACCACTTGGCCAGCGTGAACGGCCAGCGGCGCGGTGAGGGTGTGGCGACCGCCGCCGCACCGTCGCGCTCGTCGGGGAAGGTCATCGGCTGCGTGTCCGCCCCCGCGGTGTCGAGGGGAGCGCTGGAATCGGAGGTCGCGTCGTGGGCGCTTGCAGCCGACGGTCGGTTCCCGGTGTCGCCTGGAATCATGGGCAGCACGTACCTGAATATTCTTGTGAATCTCCCGGGGCAAGCACCCGGACTGCAAGGTTCCGTCGCATCGTCGGACCTTTTGGAAGCTTATCGTATCGACACGTCGCCCCTGAAACTGAAAAGCCGGTGAATGCCGACTCTTGAAACGATTGCCGCACACCTGTTGCCGCCACCCCGCACCGGCGGTGGCGCTGTGGCAGACCTGTGGCAGGACGGAACACCCCCTTGAGTAAACTCGGAGCAAGTCGACAAGTGCAGCATTGCGGATTCGCCTCCGCATCCGCCTTTCACGTACCCGTTCAATCCGCCCGCCGGGCGATCCGTCACCCGCCAAGAGACCCGTCATGACCACCATCCGCCAAGCCGATCTGGTTGAAAGCGTCGCCGCCGCGCTGCAATACATCAGCTACTACCACCCGGCCGACTACATCGCCCACCTCGCCCGCGCCTACGAACGCGAGGAGTCGCCCGCCGCCAAGGACGCGATCGCCCAGATCCTGACCAACAGCCGCATGTGCGCCGAAGGCCGCCGCCCGATCTGCCAGGACACCGGCATCGTCAACGTGTTCCTGAAGATCGGGATGGACGTGAAGTGGGAAGGCTTCACCGGCTCGATCGCCGACGCGGTCAACCAGGGCGTGCGCCAGGGCTACCTGAACCCGGACAACGTGCTGCGCGCGTCGGTGCTGGACGACCCGATCTTCGCCCGCAAGAACACCAAGGACAACACGCCGGCCGTCGTCCACATGGAAGTCGTGCCTGGTGACAAGGTGGACGTCATCGTCGCGGCCAAGGGCGGCGGCAGCGAGAACAAGTCCAAGATGTACATGCTCAACCCGGGCGACAACATCGTGGACTGGGTGCTGAAGACGGTGCCGACGATGGGCGCGGGCTGGTGTCCCCCGGGCATGCTGGGCATCGGCGTCGGCGGCACGGCGGAGAAGGCCGTGATGATGGCCAAGGAAGCGTTGATGGAGGACATCGACATGTATGAACTCCTGGAGCGCGGCCCGCAGAACAAGCTCGAAGAGATGCGCATCGAGCTGTACGAGAAGGTCAACGCGCTGGGCATCGGCGCGCAAGGGCTGGGCGGGCTGACCACCGTGCTGGACGTGAAGATCAAGACCTTCCCGACCCACGCCGCCTCCAAGCCGATCGCGATGATCCCGAACTGCGCCGCGACCCGCCACGGCCACTTCGTGCTGGACGGCTCGGGCCCGGCCTACATGGAGCCGCCGAGCCTCGACCTGTGGCCGAACGTCCACTGGGCGCCGGACTACAACAAGAGCAAGCGCGTCGACCTGAACACGCTGACCAAGGCCGAAGTGGCGAGCTGGAAGCCGGGCGACACGCTGCTGCTGAACGGCAAGATGCTCACCGGCCGCGACGCCGCGCACAAGCGCATCGCCGACATGCTGGCCAAGGGCGAGACGCTGCCGGTGGATTTCACCAACCGTGTCATCTACTACGTCGGCCCGGTCGATCCGGTGCGTGACGAGGTCGTCGGCCCGGCCGGCCCGACCACCGCGACCCGCATGGACGGCTTCACCCGCATGATGCTGGAGAAGACCGGCCTGATCTCGATGGTGGGCAAGGCCGAGCGCGGCCCGGTCGCGATCCAGGCGATCAAGGACAACCAGTCGGCCTACCTGATGGCGGTCGGCGGCTCGGCCTACCTCGTCTCGAAGGCGATCAAGGCGGCCAAGGTCGTCGGTTTCGCCGATCTGGGCATGGAAGCGATCTACGAGTTCGACGTGGTGGACATGCCCGTGACGGTCGCCGTGGATGCGGGCGGCACCAGCGCCCACATCACCGGCCCGAAGATCTGGCAAGCCAAGATCGGCAAGATCCCGGTCGTCGAAGCTTGACCACGTCCGTCACCAAGCCGCTGCCCGCCACGGGCTGCCCGCTGTGCGGCGGCCCGAACGGCTGCGTGCCAGCGGTGTCCGGCTCGTTCGACGGCCCGTGCTGGTGTACCTCGGTGCGCATTCCGGCCGAGGTGCTGGCGCGGATTCCGGCGGCGCAGCGCGGGCTGGCCTGCGTGTGCCGGACCTGCGCCGAATCCGCGGCCGGCAGTGTTCAGGCTGAGGCCGAGGCGACCGGCACGGACTGACGCGCCGAGAAGCGGCAGAGTGCCGCGAATTCGGCGGCCGGCACCGGCTTGCTGAACAGGAAACCCTGGAATTCGTCGCAGCCGAGCTGGCGCAGCGTGTCCGCCTGCGCCTGCGTCTCGATGCCCTCGGCGACCGTGTGCTTGCCCAGCGCCTGGGCGAGGGTCAGGATGGCGCGGGTGACGGCCAGCGCGGACGGGTCGTCGCTCAAGTCCTGCACGAAGGCACGGTCCACCTTCATCACGTCGATCGGCAGGTTGCGCAGCGTCGCCATCGACGAGTAGCCGGTGCCGAAGTCGTCCAGCGCGATCAGCACGCCCCGCTCACGCAGCCGCCCGAGCTGCTCGCTGGCCGATCGCGCGTCGCCGACCAACAGGCTCTCGGTCACCTCCAGCTCCAGCATGTTCCAGGGCACGCCGTGCTGCACCAGCGCGCCCTCGACCTCCTCGATCAGCCGGCCGGACTGCAACTGGCGCGGCGAGACGTTGACCGACAGGCGCTCGATCGGCACCCCTTCGCGCCGCCAGCGGGCCAACTGCGCACACGCCGCGCGGATCACCCACAGCCCGATCACCTCGATCAGCTCCGACTCCTCGGCCAGCGGGATGAACACCGACGGCGACAGCAGGCCGCGCGTCGGGTGACGCCAGCGGATCAGCGCCTCGGCGGACGCGATGCTGCCGTCGGCGACGCAGACACGCGGCTGGTAGTGCAGCACCAGCTCCTTGCGCGCCACCGCCTGACGCAGGTCGGCCAGCAGCGAGCTGCGCTCCAGCAACCGGGCGTCCAGCGGCTCCTCGAACATCGCGTGGCGACCGCGGCCGGCATCCTTGGCGGTGTACATCGCCATGTCGGCGTGCCGCAGCAGCGTGGTGCGGGTGTCGCCATGCACCGGCGCCAGCGCGATCCCGATGCTGGCCCCGAGGAAATGCTCCCGTCCGCCCAGCACGAACGGCACCGCCATGCGCCGGCACACCGCGCTGGCCACCGCCGTCGCTCCATCCGCATCCACACCAGGCAGCACCAGCACGAACTCGTCGCCCCCCGGCCGCGCCGTCACCGCGCGGGTCGGCGCGCATGCCTCCAGCCGCTCGGCCGCCTGGCGCAGCAACTCGTCGCCCAGCCCGTGGCCGAGGTTGTCGTTAACTGTCTTGAAGTGGTCGAGGTCGATGAAGAGCACGGCGAGTGTGGCCGCCGGTACCAGCAGCGCGTCCAGCTCCTGGTGCAGCCCGTTGCGGTTGAGCAGGCCGGTCAGGTCGTCGTGCCGCGCCTGCCAGGTCAGTTCAAGTTCGCGCTGGTGCGCCGCCAGCGCCACCGACAGCCGGTCGCGCAGCTCACCCGCCTCGCGCTCGTGTTGCGGCGGGGTCGCGCCGGTCGCCCAGCCGAGCAGCAGCAGCCCGTGCGTGCGCCCCTGCCAGCGCAGCGGCAACGCCTGCAGCGACAACTCCCGCTCCTGGCGCATCGGCGCGCACCACGACGACGCCAGGTTCGAGCCGCTCGGCGGCCACGCCATGTCGGTGTCCACCGACAGCAGCGACTGGTACTCGGCCGGCACCAAGGCCCGCACGCTGCGCCGCACCTTCTGCGGATAGACCTCGTCGTTCCACTGCAGGTGCAACCGCGGCACCCGCTCGGACTCGACCCGCGCCAGCCCCATCACGGCCGCGCCCAACCCCGGCAGCCCCTGCACCAGCACGCGCCGGAACACCTCGTCCACCGCCCGGTGGCCCACGATGTCGCGGTCGATCGAGGCCAGCAGCTCCAGCGACCGGAACTGCGCATCGATGGCGCCGGCCATCTCGTTGAACGCCTGCGCAAGGTCGCCGAACTCGTCGCCCGAGGCGATGTCCACGCGCACGCCGGGGGCGCGCTGCTCGATCTGGCGGGTGCCGGCCTGCAACTGCCGGAGCGGCGTGAGGGTGCGCCGGATCAGCACACCGCTGACCAGCAGCACCCCGAACAGCGCACACAGTGCCCCGCCCACCAGCGGCCCGGTGAGCGAAGGCCCGGCCAAGGCGGTGGTCGCGCGGACCTGCACCATGTCGAATTGCCAGTTGCCGGCACCGTAGTCGGCGTCCAGCGCGAGGGTCCAGCCCGTGTGGACCCGGTCGACCAGCGCTGTCTCGACCAGCGGCGGCCGACCATCGCTGGCCGCGCGGGGCGGCGGGCAATGCAGGCGCAGGCCCTCGGCGTTCTGCACGCACCAAGCCAGCCCCGGATCGGCATCGGCCACGGGCTGCCACAGACTCTGCGGCGCCAGTTCGGCCAGCCAGCGCGAACCGTCCGCCCGCGGCGGCTGGGCCAGCACCAATTGGAGCTGCCCGTTGCGCTCGTGGGCCAGCAACCGACTGCGCGGCGACGAACCGGCCACCACCGCGGGCAACGCCGTGACCGCCTCTGCCAGCGGACCGGGCCAGCCACCGGTGGACCAGCGCAGACGACCATCCGCGCCGACGAGCGCCGCGTGCCGGAACCGCTCGCCCAGTCCGGGCAGCCGGCCGCGCACGCTGGGGTCGACCGGATCGGCGCCCGGCTCCACCGACGACAGGTCGACCGGCCACGCGCCCATCAGGTTGCGGGCGTCTTCAAGATGCGCCCCCACCTGCTCGGCCACCCTTCGCACCAGCAGCATGCGCTCACGCGCCTCGGTGCGCTGCGACAAGGCCTCCACCACCTGTCCCCCCAGCAGCGACAGCACCACCAGCGGCAACCCGGCCGCCAGCAGCACCGACAGCCCGATCCAGCGGGCAAGGCGGCTGTGCAACAGCCGTCGGACCGTCAGACCGAGCGCGGGGGAGGAATCGACCGGCATGGCAGGCAGGGGAAGGAGGCGCGCAGGCAGGCACGCAGTGGAACTCGTTGTTT
>Ga0116158_10005397_pt1 | contig 10800 bp, 7 predicted proteins | sample AD_UKC052_MetaG_FD_89883 | JGI IMG/M metagenome (GOLD analysis project Ga0116158, IMG submission 89883) | Active sludge microbial communities of municipal wastewater-treating anaerobic digesters from USA - AD_UKC052_MetaG | ecosystem: Engineered > Bioreactor > Anaerobic > Digestate | place: USA... | reverse complement strand
TATTCGGGAATCAGTTCCTTTTGCACCGGTACACCGCTGGTACAGGTATTTAATTGCGTCCGTATTTTTCTTTGAGTGAACCAGCGGGGCAAAAACCATTGCTGTGCTGATTGTTGCCAACGGTTCAGCAGTTCATTTGCCGGTAACTCAAAAGCCGTTTCATTGAAATGAGGGGCTAATTGCTGTTTAACGGCATCCCTTTGCAGACCGGTTTCGGCCAACTCACTTACCCGTTGCCAGGTATTGAGCGGATCATTTGCCTGCCACAGGGCACTGGGAAAAGAGGGTACCTGAAGCCATAAGGCCTTCCAATCGGCAATGGTTTTCCATTGAGCAGCCGAAACAGGCCGAAACGCTTCAAGACCCAACGAAGCCAGGATGGTTTCTTCCTGCTTTTCCAGCAAATGCAGATGCTGAATGATCTGTTGAATATCCTGCCCGGCCTGCGCCTGCATATCCCGGCTCCATTCCACTGCTTTTACGGGTGATAAGACATTTCCATTGATGTCTCCGCAAGCCATAGCGGCTGCCTGCACCCGCGCCGCCTGATCTGATATGGCATCCGGCAGCACCGATGGCTGAATGGATGCCAGCACAACTCGGGCGCCGGCAATGGTATCAGGAAGTTCGGTCCAGGCACAAATGGCATCAAAAAGCGACACCCCAAACGGTCCGGCGGCATGTAATGCCTGCAGGTATTCATTCAACTGACTGCGCAGGCCTTCCAACCGCTCCCCATCCTGTTCAAACATGGGCGGGGCAGCGGTTCTGCCTGCCTCGGTTATTACCTTTAATTGCTGCAAAACTTCACTTTTCCGGTCCTTATTGCTGTGGAGTTCAAGACAGTAGGGCCCCAATCCAATGGATTCAAGTCTTTTTTCCACTACTTCAAGCGCGGCCATTTTTTCGGCAACAAACAACACACGCTTGCCCCGGTACAAGGCGTTGGCAATAATATTGGTAATGGTTTGCGACTTACCGGTACCCGGAGGCCCGTGGAGTACAAAGCTTTCGCCATTCAGGGCAGCCCCAATGGCGCGAAGCTGACTGCTGTCGGCGCTGATGGGCAGCAGCAGATCAGTAATTTTCCATATAGCATCAGGCGACAGTTCCTGCACCGGTACCTCTGCCGGTTGCCACGAAAGCTGATTTTGCAGCAGGCTTTTTACCACCGGGTTGCGGGCAAGCAGGTGCGCATGGGCGTGAATATCGCGCCACATAACAAACTTGCTGAAAGAAAAATGCCCGATCACAGCCTGTGCTTCCACATCCCAGCGGGGTTGGTTCATGACCAATTGGCGGATAATATGCAAAACCTGCTGCACATCCACCCCCTTTTCATCGCGGGGCAGCGGATCGAGCCCGGCAACCGAGATGCCAAAATCCTGCCGGAGCATTTCGAGCAGGGTGATATTGATCTGCGATTCTTCTTCGCGGCTGCGCACCACAAATCCTTTTTGATTGCCACGGCGGAGAATTTCAACCGGGGTTAATATAATGGGGGCAAACCGCGGTCGCTGACTTTGTTCTGTTTCATACCAACGGAGCACACCAATTGCCAGGAACAAGGTATTGGCGCCGTTTTCCTCCATGGCAGCTTTTGCTTTTCGGTAAACGGCAAGCAGTGTTTCATTAAATCCCGATTCGGGCAGGTAACAACGCAGGCGCTTGTGCTGTAATTCCTGCTTCACCAATTGCAGTACCGGGTTTTCTGCATGTATGGATTCGTACAGGCCGCTATTGCGCAATTGCCCCTCCCAATCGGCCGGCCGGGGCAATAGCGTAAACTCGTCTCCATGCGATAGCATATCTTCCAGTTCGCCTAATGGGGGGGGTAGTAGTTGCAGGGTTTGTTGTGTAAGCCGCATATTGAGAAGCGCATTACGCAACGAAAGGTCGAGTAGTTTTCGCTCCCATATCTGCTGCCTGCCCACTTCAATTTTCCCGGTGTAGGTCAGTTTTTCCCCCTGTTTTACATCGTGCAGGTTTGTTGGAGATTCATTTCCGGAAGAAGGCATTGCCGTTGCTATCCACTTCCAGTTGTCGCCATCCTTAACCCTGATGGGTAGCGGGCGAACGCCTCCGTACCGGGCCCTTTTGATATCAATAACCAGGATAAAATCGTCGGGGTTGGCAAAATGGGCTGCTGCCATGTTTTCGGCCTGCTCAAATCCTGCATGTTTGCCAGCATTCATGGCGGTAGCTTCTACCAGGGCTATTTCGTGGATGCCGGTGGCCATGCGCTTGGTTAGCAGGCTCGGGTCATCGCTTGCCGGGTCGGCAAAAGTATCCTGCACCAGCCAGCAGCCGGCAAAAGAATGACCCTTGATAACGACTATGAGGGGATGCAAACCTGCAGCCTCAAGACAGGCAGCATACAACAGGCTCATATCGAGACAGTTGCCCATATTCTGCCGGAGTACCGTATCGGCAAGGCGCACCCGTTGTCCCTGCTGCTCAAAACTTGCCGGCACGGTGGCATAAATAATTTGCTGTTGCCTGATGGATTCATAGATGGCTGCCATCATGCGGCGCACCCTGTTTACATCCTGTGTTTGGTAATCATTCAGCGATGGATCGCCGGTCCAATCGGCCAGCAATTTGGCGGCTGTATGCAGCAATTGCTGTACCTCCGGCAGATTGGGTGTTACAAATGCGGCAAGCAATTCAGGAAGCGTATTTACGCCCTGCCAATGGTTGTGCGGTAGCAGGCTGAGGGGAAAATGTTCTTCCCTGATCAGTTCACCGGTTTCCTCCACGGAAATTTGCAGGGTAATTTTACCTTCCTGTCTTTCGGTAAGGCCGGCCAAGGCTTCCCAATCAGGTTGAAGGGTCCAATCGCTTTTTTGCCAGGCCCAACCCGGTGGCAATGGTTCTACGGTCAAATGCCAGGGCTTCCAGGCTTCAAGATTATTTGAAAGGCTGATTTTTAATAATGGGGTGGGTGTAAGCCCGTTATTCTGCAAAGTAATTTCCCGAACAGGCGGCACATGGTTATGCTGCATGGCACTGTTGAGCGCAGCACTGTATTGAAGAGAAATCTGAAGGGCCTGCGGGCTGATAATGGACATAATATGCTGGTTACAAACTTATGATTGGAGGAGTTATGCAAACTATCAATTTTTTCGGATAATTGGCTGAACAGCAAATCAGATTCTGTCATGGAAAAGGATTATTTATAACGTATTGTGCAATTGAAATAAATTGATAATTAACATTTGGCTATGTTTCACACTGCGCATACCTCTGATTCTCTGTGGCTCAGCAGGATTTACCTCAGAGGTCCACAGAAAAATCTCACAGAGGATCACAGAGGACCAAAAAGAAGATCAATACCATACTCAGGGTAACTCTGCGGTAAACTCTGTCTATCTCTGTGGTTATGTGGTATATTGCCGAAGAGGTTCACTGGAAAAATTTCTAAGAGCATTGCAGAGAAGCCATTTTAATAGCACAACAAGTTTATTCATAGTTTAAGGAATTCTCCTAAAACTAATTAAAAAAATGAAACGGTGAGGCCACTTTAGCGGGGAAATTTTACTTCCGGCACAAAATTTGGTGCTTACAACAACGTTTAAAACCAAATACCTTTTCGTGTATGGATGTTCTATCAGTTGCCCTTATTGTTGCCTCAGGAATTTTTTCTGCTTTCCTGATTACTTTCTTATGGTTCAGGGCAAAAACCATTCCTAAAAATTTGTACGTCGAGCTTTCCGGGAACTTCAATGAGATGAAGACCAACATGGTTGTTGCCGAGGAAAAATTTCAACATCAAAAAGCCGAAACAGAAAAGCTTACTCTTGAGCTCACCGGAAGGAATTTGCGCCTGCATGAAATGATTGCCTCGAATGCCTCTCAACAAAATGAATTGGAAAATAATACCCGGATATTTAAAGAACTAAATACAAGTATCCATGAAAAGGATCAGGCCAATCAACAATTCCTAAGCAATATCCGGCAACTTGAAGGCGCCCTTGCCAACATCAATGCGCAATACAATGCATTAAAGGAAAATAACCTGAAGGATCGGGAAACCAATAAAATGCAGGCGGAACAAATTGGCCAATTGGCAGAACGGATAAACAAACTCGTAGCTGAACAAAGCACTTTGCTGGCAGAAAATAAAGCGCTTAATGAAAAACTTTCCACCCAAAAAGAGGAAATGACCGACCTGCAAACCAAGGCCCGCATGGAGTTTGAAAATATTGCCAACAAAATCCTGGAAGAAAAATCGGGAAAGTTTACCGAAACCAACAGGCTAAACCTTGAAGCCATCCTGAAACCCCTTGGTGAGAATATTGATATTTTTAAGAAGAAAGTAGAAGATACCTACGACAAAGAGGCAAAGGAGCGTTTTACCCTGGAGCGAAGTGTAAAGGAATTAATTGAGCAAACCAACAAAGTAAGTACCGAAGCCAACAACCTTGCCACTGCCCTGAAAGGTCAATCTAAAAAACAAGGCGACTGGGGCGAAATGATCCTGGAAAGCATCCTCGAAAAGTCGGGGCTAACCCGCGGCAGGGAGTATACCATACAAGATAACATGAAAGATGAGGCCGGCAAAAATCAACGGCCCGATGTAATTGTACACCTGCCCGAAAACCGGAAGATAATTATTGACTCTAAAGTTTCGATGGTGGCCTATGATAAATTTTGCTCCGCCGAAAATCCTGATTTGCAAAGGATTACCCTTAAGGAACACATCCATTCCATTTACAACCATATTGACCTGCTTGCGCCAAAGCGCTACGACCAAATGGAAGGTTCCCTGGATTTTGTCATGATGTTCATTCCCATTGAACCCGCTTACCTGACGGCTATACAGGCCGATCAGGAACTTTGGTCGTATGCATATAACAAAAGGATTTTGCTGATAAGCCCTACCAACCTGATTGCAGCCCTCAGATTGGTAACCGATTTGTGGAAACGCGAAATGCAGAACCGCAACGCGCTGGAAATTGCCAGGCAAGGGGAAAAACTCTATGAAAAATTTGTTGGATTTGTGGATACCCTGGAAGATGTTGGCAAAAACATTGATAAAGCCCACGACTCCTATTCCAAAGCCATCGGGCAGTTGAAAGATGGGCGCGGCAACCTGATTGGGCAGGCGCTCAAACTAAAACAACTGGGCATTAAATCCGACAAGCAACTTTCGCCATCCCTGTTACCTTTTTCGGAAGAAGATAATGAATGATCAGGATGGGAAATTAACCTGGTTCCACTGCATCCGCTGACTTCAAAGAATCAGTCTGCTCCTTCTGTGGTTTCCATGTAAAAAAATATGCGCCACCGTTGGTCATAAGACCAAAAGTGGCGATAACGGGCCGATTCATTTCCGCAAATGGGTAAAGCCCATTGCCCCCTTCATTCGTTCAGCCGGGGCCCTCCAGACCCCGGAAGGATGAATCGCCCCCTTGGAGCTGGCAGGACTTTACAGGGCACAACGCGGATACGTTACATGCTTTCCACAGTTGATGGGTAAATTATAGCTAAAGGCAAATGGTGGAATGAATGACAAAGAGACCCTTAAGTTGACGCGTATGCCCTCTGGAGTCAAATCTTTATAACCTCCTAAACAAAGGAATTCCCGGCGACCCCAGCGGGGTCAGATATTTATAAAACACAAACTATGGCAACTGTACATACCGACCCCAGCGGGGTCGCATATTTCCCTGTCAATGGCAAAAGACAATGTACGACCCCTCTGGGGTCGGTTAAGTGTACTGCCTTTATCAGTATTAGAAACATTTGACCCCGCTGGGGTCAATATTTTGTAAATATTACCCGGTTTAACCAATAAAAAATGACCCAGCGAGAGTGGGGAGATGCAATAAGAAAAAGCCTTAGGTTGACGGCTAGGGTCATAAGACCAACAGTGGCGGTATGGACGGAACTAATCCGTGCCTTCTGTGGTTTCCGTGTCAAAATAATGTCCGTACCCGTTGGTCATAAGACCAAAAGTGGCGCAATGAGGAAAATTATCAGGACTGACCAAATCAATTCGGAAAACTGATTGTCTTTAAACTGCAATATTTCTAATGAAAAGGTTATGGCAAAAATTGAGGTAACGCTGATTTTTATCCTATTCATCACTATTGGGTACAGTCAGAAGATAAACGATAGCTTATATTATTCCAGTATCATGAAAATGGATACCCTGAATTATTCAAACAGGACCAATAGCTATTTTTTCTACGGAGTGCAGCCAAATAACGCCACCATCTTTAATTCTTTTGCAAAAAAGTCAGCGCCCTCCTTTCAAATGGGTATAGGTATTTCTCAGCAATTTGCCATTAATCCCTCCAATCCTTATTGGAACGGTTCTTCACCTTTATCACCTATGCAGCGCAACCCGGGCTCTCCCAATTTTGCACCCATGCAGTCAAGCCCAACTTTGGGAATTAAAAACTCATCCGGAACCTTTTATTCTTTTTCTGCCGGGGCCATTGATATGGGTAATATCAACAGTGGTTTCAAACAAATTAAAATTTTAAAACCCATTGGAAGATCGGGCAGGTAGTATTTTCCTTTATGCCTGTTGTGCAATCAGCTTGCGTATCACCACCGATGCCACCACCGCTCCAAAGGTGGCCGGTAAATACGAAATGGTTCCATAGGCCGATTTCTTGTAGTTGGTGCCGTCCGTAAGCATCAGGCTTTCCCACATAGGTTCTTCGGGCGAAAACACCACTTCGATACCTTTATAAATACCAAATTTCTTCAACTGCTTGCGTACCTGCTGTGCAAACGGGCAATTGTAGGTTTTGGAAATATCCACGACGCGCAGGGCGGTTGGGTCAAGTTTGGCGCCGGCCCCCATACTGCTCACAAGCGGAATCCCGCTGTTGTAAGCTTCACGAATAAAAGTGAGCTTGGGTGTAATACTGTCAATGGCATCAATCATGTAATCTGGCTTTAAAGCTACAAGATCAGCCACCATATGAGGCTTTATAAACGACTTAACGCTTGTTAACTCCACCTCGGGATTTATTGCCCTGATCCTTTCAGCCATAATATCAGCTTTGGATTCACCATGGTTGGTAGCAAGCGCAGGCAACTTCCTGTTTCGGTTGGTTGGGTCCACCACATCGCCATCCACAATAGTCATTTTACCAACGCCCGAACGGGCAATAAACTCGGCAGCAAAAGAACCAACGCCACCCATGCCTACCACAAGCACATGCGATGCGGCAAGCTTACGAACGGCCTCTTCTCCTATCAGTAATGTAGTTCGCGAAAGCCAGGAAATATTTTTTGTCATTTTAAAAAAACCTGATAATTGGAATATTCTTTATTGTAAGATGGGGCAAAAATATTACTGTAAGGCAATCAGGTAAGATGCACCATGGATGCGGTGATGTTTTTTCCAAAGAAAATACCTGCATGCTGCTCAAAATCCAGCGGGTCGTCTGTAGTAAAAAAATGTCTGTTACCCTGCTTACTAATACGGGTTTCCATTTCCGGATGCCGATGCAGGTATTCCTGTAAACTTAGTGCTACAATATCCCCCTGGCCTACCACTTTTATGTTTGCTGGTAAATACTGCCTGATTTTGGAGGCAAGCAACGGGTAATGGGTGCAACCCAGCAGCAGGGTATCAATCTCCGGGTGCTGTTGCATCAACTGTTCAAGGTAAAGTTGTACAAAATAATCGGCCCCCGGCCCGGTATGCTCATTGTTTTCTATGAGTGGCACCCACATGGGACAGGCCTGCTGATACACTTTCAAATCGGGCCAGTATTTGGCTATTTCAATTACATATGACTCTGATTTAACGGTGCCTGCAGTTCCCAGCACACCTACTTTCCCGGTTCGTGTGTAGGTACCAATCACTTCGGTAGTGGGGCGTATTACGCCAAGCACCCTTCGCGATGGATCGTTACTTAAAGGAAGATTACTTTGTTGGATACTGCGCAGGGCTTTTGCACTAGCCGTATTGCAGGCAAGGATTACCAGGGGGCAGCCCTTACTGAAAAACCACTGTACTGCCTGCCAGGTGTATTCATACACCGTTTCAAAGCTTCGCGGACCGTATGGCGCACGCGCATTATCTCCCAGGTACAGGTAATCGTACTGCGGCAGCAGGGACTCTATTTCCCTGAATACGGTTAGCCCGCCATATCCGCTGTCGAATATACCAATGGGAGAAGCCCCGTTCATAAACTTGCTGTAAATAAATCAGGAATCAAATGGGTCGGAACCGGCTTTGGACGAAGGGCCCTGTAAAATATTATCCACCGCGCCGCCAAGCATGGGGAATTTTTCCTTTACAAAATCTTTGATTACATCAAGCGTTTTATTCGCCTGTTCGGGCGTAATACCGGCCTGTGTTACAAGCTTTTCTATCAATTCGTTCATATCAGGAGTTAACTTTCTTTGTTGAAAAAGCTAAGATACGCACAGAAAGCCCGATGAAGGTTAAATAATGGCAAGAAGATTATGGGAACCGGTTAAGCAACCCGCAACTTGCTCATTTTGCTGCTTGCAAATTGCTCCTGCGCATATTCCATGGTTACCACAAACCGTTTTTGGTTGGAACTTGGTAACTCAAACATGGCGTTGGTTAAAATATTCTCGCAAATACTGCGCAGGCCACGTGCGCCCAATTTAAATTCCATGGCTTTGTCTACAATAAAATCAAACACTTCGTCATCAATCGAAAGTTTGATTCCCTCAAGGTCAAAAAGCTTGGAATATTGCTTGAACAGGGAATTTTTAGGCACAGTTAGTATGGCTCGCAGGGTCGCTTTATCAAGCGGTTCGAGGTGGGTAATCACCGGAAGGCGACCGAGTAGTTCAGGTATCAGCCCGAAAGATTTAAGGTCCTGTGCGTTTACAAACTGCAGCAGGTTGCGGCGCTGATATTCCTGCATTTCCTTGTTTACATTAAAACCGATGGCATTGGTATTTACCCGGCGGGCAATAATCTGGTTCAGGCCATCAAAAGCGCCACCGGCAATAAACAGGATGTTCTGCGTATTCAGCTTGATCATTTTTTGCTCCGGGTGCTTACGGCCCCCCTGCGGCGGAACAAGTACTTCGGTTCCCTCGAGCATTTTCAGCAAACCCTGCTGTACACCCTCGCCACTTACGTCGCGGGTTATGCTCGGGTTATCGCCTTTGCGGGCAATTTTGTCAATTTCATCAATATAAACTATACCCCTTTCAGCCGCCTGTACATCATAATCACAGGCCTGCAATAGCCGGGTAAGCATGCTTTCCACATCTTCGCCCACATAACCGGCCTCTGTAAACACAGTAGCATCTACAATGGCAAATGGTACATTCAGCAGGCGGGCAATGGTTTTGGCAAGCAGGGTTTTTCCGGTACCCGTTTCGCCAACAAGAATCATATTGGCCTTTTCAATCTCCACTTCATCGGCATGCACCTTTTGGGTGAGGCGTTTGTAGTGATTGTACACAGCCACACTCAAAATCTTTTTCGCCTCATCCTGTCCAATTACATACTGGTCAAGAAAAGCCTTGATTTCCATGGGCTTTTTTACATGAAGTTTAAAGGCGCCCGGAGCGGTAAACTTCTTGTTTTGTAAAGCAAGTTCCTGTTCAACTATTTCGCGGGCACTTTCTACACATTGTTCACAAATATGCACGTTTTCCTGACCGGCAATTAAAATCCGTACTTCATCGCGGTTTTTACCGCAATAAGAACAATGTAAAGTGTGCTTGGCCATGATAGACAAAATATTACCCGCTTATTATTGGTTAAGCGTACAAAAGTAACCAATCTGCTTAAAGTAAAAGCCAATTATTGTTTAAACGCCAAATTAAACGGTTAATTTGACGTGAAAGATATCCTGATTCGTTTTAAAAATCAAGCCCGAGCGAAAAATACCATACCGGCTTACCCTTGAAAAGCCCATTCATCGGCCAGCCCACATCGCCTTTCATCAGGTATCCAAGCAGGGTACTACGGGCGCCAAAACCATATCCACCGGCAAACGGACCTACCCCCGGCGATTTAAACGTAACCCGTACCGGGTTGTTGGGGTCCTGCGAACCATAGGTTACGCTTGGCCGTTTAATCCCGGAAAAAGTACCTTCCCATGCTGTTCCAAGGTCAATAAACTGGGTAAGCTGGAAGTTTCTTAAGAAGGCATTGTTGATGGGCTTATTAAAAAAAGTGGTAAAAACCGGCAACCTGAATTCGCTGTTGATGGTGGCTGCATTGTTTCCATTGGCCAGGTTCTGATTGTATCCTCGCATGTTTAATGCAAGCGTCTGGTAAATATAATTTACTTCCGGATTAGGCTTATTGGCCGACTCGAACTGTGGCGATACCCATGAATCAATACCTCCCAGGTAATAAATCAGTTTTTGGTTGCCCCAGCTTGCATCAAAGGCAGAACGGAAAGCCCAGATGAAATTGCGGTAAATGGGGTAATAATACCTGAAGTCGGCTCCGGCATTTATGGTGCGCTGACTTGCCTTACCGGCTTCCTGCCCTGTCTGAAACATGCCCTCAACGTAAAACTTGTACTTCAGCCCGTTCCAGATATTCTGGGCTTTGTTTATTGAATTGTCGTAAACGTATTCAGCCCTCAGGTTGGCGTAGCTGATATCCTTATCCGGCAACAGCAGCATGTTCAGGTTTTCCGACTGTGCTACCAGCCTGTCGTAGCGGAATGAAGGATACAGGCGTACACTCCTTACTTTATCAAGCGGGTAAACAACCTTACCCTGGTAAATGGAAGTAAATTGTTTTCCGGGCAGTGGAATTTCCTGGTCATAATACAGGTTGCTGTTGGCACCGCGGTAAAACATCAGGCCCCAGTCAATTCT
>Ga0116158_10005390_pt1 | contig 10813 bp, 10 predicted proteins | sample AD_UKC052_MetaG_FD_89883 | JGI IMG/M metagenome (GOLD analysis project Ga0116158, IMG submission 89883) | Active sludge microbial communities of municipal wastewater-treating anaerobic digesters from USA - AD_UKC052_MetaG | ecosystem: Engineered > Bioreactor > Anaerobic > Digestate | place: USA... | reverse complement strand
GCTTGTACCGATCTTGTACTATTCTTAGTGCTTCGGTTGCTTTTTCAATGGCTTTATTGTGTTGCAGTATGGTAGCATTTGCTACGTCAATATCTCTTAAATTTTTAGCTACTTCAAGTGTACTTTGTTCTTTTTGTTGCTCTAATTCTTGGGTAATTTTATTGCGTTCAATAGTTTGTGTGGCAATTGTATTTTTTGTTTTATTGCCTTTAAAAATATTCCACGAAAGTTGTATTCCTGCTAAATATGCGTTGGCACTAAAACCAAACATACTTGCATCGTTAAATTGATAAGATCCAAACGCATTTAGCTTAGGCAAATAAGATTTTTTTGAAGACTGTATCATTATATCGCTTGCTTCAATGGCTTTTTGCATGGCCATAAAATCTGCTCGTTGTACCGATATTGTTTTGCTTGAATTATGGATACTGTTATTGGCATCTTCTACAGTGTACAGAGTACTAGTTTTTGCTCCCATTAAAATGCTTAAGAAATCTGATGCAGTAGCAATATTGCTTTGTGTTTTTAGAATATTAGATTCTACTTTTGCTATATAAACTTCTGTGTTTAATACATCCGATTTTTGTACCAATCCTTGTTTAAAATTGTTGGTGGTAAATTCATTAATTTGTTTTGCAGTTGCCAATGATTCATTTAAAACAGCCATTGCTTTATATGCAAACGACAATTGTAAGTATGCTTTTTCTACTTCAAAACTTATATATTCTTCTGTTCGTTGTGTTTTGTATTTATATATTTCTGTTTGCTTTTTTGCTGCATTACGCATGTACACCATATCCATATTAATTAATGGTTGATGCAAATCAATTTTGGTAACAAAATCTGGCGTTGCTGTTGGATGGTTTAATTGATTGGGATCAAAATCGGCAGCACCAATTGTTTTTTGTTGTAGCTTAAACCCAAAAGCATTTAAAGGATTGTTGGTAGTTAATGCAGTGTAAGAAAATGAAAGTTGTGGCAAATAAATGGCATTGGTTTCCTTGTATTTTGCTGTAGCAATTTGCTCATCTAATTTAGCAATACCAACAGATCGATTGTTGGCAACTGCCGTTTTAATAGCTTTTTGTAAGGTTAAAGGTTGTGTTGTTTGAGCTGCAATGGTTCCGTGCATAATCAATAGAAAACCAATGCTTACATATAACTTTATCATTCGTAACATTTTTGCGAAAGTATATTTCGCAGTAAACGTTAACTGTAACTAATGTCACATAAGAAAAAAACAGCTGTAGAAATTACAGAATTAAGAGAAAGATTTTGTGGTCCCGCCAAGAATCGAACTTGGATCTAGAGTTTAGGAAACTCCTATTCTATCCATTGAACTACGGGACCAACACTTTATACTTTATAAAGGGCAACAAAAGTAAGGGAAAATGATAATCGTTATTTTACATGACCACTTTCTATTTGAAAGTACATTTGCACTACAAGCAATTTTTTAAAGAATGAAGTTTTTAAATACAACGTTTTCTTTACTTACCAGCATATTTAGCTTAATTGTGTTGGCTGGTTGTGTAACAACAAAAAATACGAAAATGAACTCTCCTTTTTTTGATATTCAAGGGCATAGAGGCTGCCGAGGTTTAATGCCAGAAAATACAATTATTGGATTTACAAAAGCAGTTGATATTGGTGTTACAACTTTAGAAATGGATGTTGTAATTACAAAAGATGGTCAGGTTGTAGTAAGCCACGATCCATTTTTTAGCCATGAAATTACTTCAAAAAAAGGAGTTGCAATTACCAAAGATGAAGAAAAGAGATTGAATATTTATGGAATGAATTATACAGACATATTGCAGTATGATGTTGGTTTAATCCCTCATCCAAAATTCCCCAATCAACATAAAGTAGCTGCAGTAAAACCTTTGTTAATCGATGTTATTGAATTGATAGAAATATACACAAAGGCCAATAATTTACCTGCGGTACAATACAATATTGAAACGAAATGCAAGCCCAGTACAGATAATATTTTTCATCCAGTACCAGAAAAATTTGTTGAATTGTTGATGGATGTAATTGTTAAACACAATATTGAAGCAAGAACCATTGTACAATCGTTTGATAGTAGAACATTACAAATAATTCAGAAACAATATCCTAACATTAAAACGGCTTATTTAATAGAAAATATTTCTTTAACTACTTTAGACAATAAGTTAGAAACATTGGGTTTTAAGCCAACCATTTATTCTCCTGCTTATCAATTGGTAACTCAACAACTTGTTAAAAAATGTCATTCAAAAGGCATGCAAATTATACCCTGGACAGTAAATGATACCAGTACAATGAAACGTTTAATTGATTGGGGCGTTGATGGAATTATTTCAGATTATCCCAATTTATTAGTGGCATTGAAACAATAAAAACAGGCTTATCACTTTCGTAATAAGCCTGAGGCATTCATTAAATTAAATGAATTAAGCTTTTTTAGGTTCTACTTTAGCTGTAGTTTTTTTTGCATCTTTATTGCAACATGCTTTTTCCTTGCTATCTTTTTTACAATCTTCTTTTTTTGCATCTTTCTTGCAACATGCTTCACCTTTTGCACATTTCTTTTTTCCACCACCATCATTTGCAAAAGCAACACCTGTAAATAAGAATGCAGCAGCAGCAATTAAAAATAATTTTTTCATACTTGTATTTTTTGAGTTTTAAAAATCTATTGTAAAGATACAATTAAAAATAGATTAAAATAATAACCACCCTGTTAAAGTTACTTCATCAAAAAACTTTGCTGATTATCAACTATTTCCAAGTTGCTAAAACAGTAACTCCGCCTTTTACAACCTCATTTAGTGCCACATTCACCTTAGTTCCAACAGGCAATAAAATATCTACACGACTACCAAATTTTATAAATCCATATTCGTTACACTGTTCTACTTGCTCTCCAACTACAGTATAATTACAAATTCTTTTAGCCAACGCTCCGGCAATTTGTTTGTACAATATTGTACCAAAATTGTTTTTTACAACTACACTCCAGCGTTCGTTTTCTGTAGAACTTTTTGGGTGCCAAGCAACTAAGTATTTTCCTTTGTGATATTTGTTGTACAATACTTCTCCACTCATAGGGTTTCTATTTACATGCACATTTGCAGGGCTCATAAAAACACTTACTTGTATTCTTTTATCGTTAAAATATTCTACGTCAACTATTTCTTCAATTACCACAACCTTGCCATCGGCAGGACAAATAATTTTATTATCATCAATCGTTAATTGTCTATTTGGTATTCTAAAGAAAGAAATAATAAATAAAAACAAAAACAACGTAACTATAAATATTGCCAACGTCAACCAAGGCATAGATGCACTTAAAAAGTAAAACGAAGCCACGTTTGCCAATCCAAAAATTAATGCTGTAATGCCAATTGTTTGATAACCTTCTCTATGTATTGTCATGTAATAAAAATTGAACGGCAAATGTAATGCTGAACGTTGAAAGCAGGAAGTTTTTGTAGCCAGCAAAAGAATATAGTTCATCACCCTCGGCGTCGCACTCTTCAACAACTATAACTTGGGTGAGCTTTTCTCATCCTTTCTACAATACCAACCTTAAATATAACCAAACAAAAGGTGTAGCCAATATTAACGAATCAAATCTATCTAAAAAACCTCCATGCCCTGGCATAAAACTACCACTATCTTTTACGTTGGCCAATCGCTTTAATTTGCTTTCTAACAAATCGCCCAAAGTGCCCACAACTGCTCCAATTGCAGCAATTACATACCAATGATAATTGGGTAATTTAACTGAAGAATTTATGGTTGATGTATCAATATTGCTCATCACAATTCCTACAACAACAATTGCCAATACTGCACCACCAATTGTGCCTTCCCAAGTTTTTTTGGGTGATATTTTGGAAAGTGGCGTTTTGCCAATAAAAGAACCAACTATGTAAGCCATTGTATCGTTAATCCAAATAGATGCAATTAATACCAGTGGAACTATTAAGCCTGTTGGCATATCTCGTAAATTCATCATCAATCCCCAACTTAAAGAAATATATACCAATCCTAAAAAAGAATGAACAATTAATTTGGCATTGGGTTTTTTACTAAATAAAACTTCTACAATTGGCAATGCAATGGCAGCAAGAACAATCATCCACCAACCCAGTTCATGCAATTTAAAATTGCCAATACTATAGGTATCGTTTAGCATAAACAATACAAAACCAAAGCCTGCTAACATTACACCATATTGATGAAAGCTGTTCACTTGTTGATACTCTTTATCAATTAACCCTACCAGTTTTTGGTACTCTACCCAACAACCAAAATGTACAAGTGTAAACAATGCCAAAAAACTCCATTGGTTGTACAACAAGCCACCTAACATAATTACAACAAACACAAGTGCTGTTAATGCTCGGGTTTTAAAAGTTTCAATGTTTAATGCCATAAAGCAAGATATTACAGCAAATTAACAAAATATGTAGTGGCAAAAAACACAAGTGTATATTTATCTTCTTTTCTTTATTGTTTATAAAGTATTGGCAACAAACAATTGGTTGAAACTGCATGAAAAATTGTACACTTATTTTTATTTTATTGTTTCCATTGGCTGCATTTACACAACCTTTAAATGAGTTGGATTATGCTGCATTTAAAAACAATGGCCAATTACCTGCATCGGTTGTAAATAAAAATGTTTTTATAAAAACCGAAGCCTCTACATTAAATGCTTTTGTTGGTGAACCAATTTTAGTTACGTATAAATTTTATACTTGCGTACAAGCACAAAGTAAAGTAATTAAAATGCCCATTTTTACTGGCTGCAGTGTACAAGAAATGACAAACAACGACATTGTACCTGAGGTTGAACGGCACAATGGAAAATTGTTTAGAGTAACTGCTATAAGAAAAGTACAATTAATTCCTTTACACGAAGGCAATATTTTATTAGATACCGCTAGCGTAGAAAATATTTTCGCTGTGTACGATAAAGGTGTTACAGAAGAACAAATTAAGCAACAAAAAGCCTTTTCTCACGATGAGGTTTTTATTACAAACAGTACACCTGTTAATATAACTGTTACAGCGTTGCCCAACAACAACGCACAAAATTCTTTGTTTACAGGTGCAATTGGACAGTTTGCAATTGTTGCTACACTTAACAAAAAAACAGACACCGCCAACGAAACCAATACATTAAAAATTAGTATTGCTGGTAGTGGAAATTTTGCAAGTATTCATTGCCCAACCATAAACTGGCCAAAAGAGTTTACAGCTTATGAAACCAACAACAATGAATCTGTAAATAAATTTGTTTTCCCTAATACGGGTGTTAAAGAATTTAATGTGCCGTTTACCGTTATTCAAAAAGGCAATTATACAATTCCTGCAATTGAGTTTGTCTATTTTGATGTTGCAACCAAAAACTACATTACACAAAAAACAGATAGTTTGTCCATAACTGTTTTGCCTGCGTTAACTACTGCTTTTGATGAAAGTAAATTACAAAAAGACATTACCAATAAAAAATACTTTTGGATTGTACCTGCAATTGCATTGCTTGCAGGCATTGGTTGGTGGTTGCGTTTTGGCAAGAAAACTACACACAAAGCAACTGCTGAAACTATTGAAAAATTAAGTGAACCAACTATTTCAACAACACATCAATCTAAAACTTCTCTTGCAGAACAAGTACAAACCCTAGAATGGAATTTAATTGATGATGCTGTTTTTTTTACTAAAGCCAAACAAATTGCTACTGAAATTCTAGCAACAAATCATGTAAGTGAATCTTCTAAAACAATTGCTGCAACTATTGTTCAACAATGCAATACTGCGTTGTATGCAGGAAACGATACTTTAGATAAACATTTTATGATACATCAATTAAAATGTATAGTGGGATGAGTTTGGTTGAATGTTTTTTCTATGTTTCGTGAGGACACAAAACTTAGTAATAGACACGAACCATAGCAAAATTGCTAAATGGTGTACTTATAACCAACGCCTCTTACACTATGAAAGTATTTTGGATTTCGGCTATCTTCTTCAAAATATTTTCTAAAGTTGAGAATAAAATTATCGATGGTTCTTGTAGTAGGATAAACGTTGTAACCCCAAACCATTTGCAATATTTTTTCTCTGGTTACAACTTCATTTTTATTCTCGAACAATAACTTTAAAAGCTGTGCTTCTTTTTTGCTTAATTCAACTTTTTTACCATCAAAGGTTATGGCATCTTGTGCCTTAAAATCTACCAAATTGTTTCCAAACGTGTATGTATCGCCAATATTTTCTTTATCTAACAATTTTTTATTTTTGTTGATTAGTTTCTCAACTCTTAACAACAGTTCTTCTAAATTAAATGGCTTGGTTAAATAATCGTCGGCTCCTTTTTTTAAACCCAACACTCTATCGGCACTTGCATTTTTAGCACTTAACATTAAAATAGGAACATTGTTGTTGTTTACTCTAACAGTTTCGGCTACTGTTACGCCATCAATTTCTGGCAGCATTACATCTAAAATAATTAAATCAAAATATTCATTGGCAATATGCTTCAAAGCTTCAGTTCCATCGTATGCACTGGTAACTGTATAGCCTTCCATTTCAAGATTTAGCTTCAATGGTTCGTGCAAATTTTCCTCATCTTCTACTAACAATATATTGGCTTTGTTATTACTCATGTTCTATCTTAAATGTAGCTGTAAAAATACTTCCTTGTGGCAAATTATCTGTCACAGAAATGTAGCCATTGTGGTCTTCTACAATTTTCTTACACAAGTAAAGTCCTAAGCCTGTTCCTTTTGCTGCTCTAGTATTTTCGTTTCCTGCTCTATAAAATTTTTCAAATATTTTTTTCTTTTCTTCATTGGCAATACCAAAACCTTCATCTGTAACAGCAAAAATGGCTTGTTTATTTTGTTGTGTTAAAGCAATAACAATTGTTGCTGTTTTAGGCGAATATTTAATGGCATTTTCTATTAAATTGTTCACCAACATTTGTAGCAACAATTCTTCTCCAATTATATATATACGTTCTTGAATATTGTATTGAAAATTTCTTTGTGGAAAACGGCTGATACAATTGTCTATGCAACCTTCAATTAAATCGGTAAAATTTACTTCGTGTTTGGAGCTATTGTATGCACCACCATCTAATTGTGCAGCCAATAAAATATTGTTGCACAAACTATTTAACCGATTGGCTTCTTGTAATGTATTGGCAATTAATTTTTGTTGTTTATCTTCTTCTAATTTACGCTTTTGTAAAGTTTCTAAATTAAGTTGCGTAATGGCAATGGGTGTTTTAAGTTCATGCGTTACGGCCATCATAAAATTTTGTTGCTGTGCCGATAGTTTAATTTGCTTACGTGCTGCCCTATAAACAAATACTGCTCCTATTAAAATTAGGGCTAAGAATGTTGTGCCTTCGCCAATGTATTGAGTTATTTTACGTTGCTGGGCATCGTTAATTTTTTCTACTTTATTCAAGTACGCAGGATCGTCTTTGTTTAGTTCTGCTAAACGCAAATCAGCCATATCGTTGTTTTGGTGGTTTAATGCTACAAACCACCAAATTAATGCTGCAATCATGTACAATAATAAAAACCAATAGACAATGGTAATTAAAAGAAATTTTTTCTTTACAGAACGTATCATGGTTTTACTTTTTCAACCCTAATGCCAGCTTGTAAAATGTATTGCAAGGGATCTTCTCTCATGGCCTGTTTTAGGGTAAACTTATAAATGCCTTTTTTAAGTTTTGCAGGTGCAGGATTAAAGTTAATTCTATGTTCTACAATATCGCTCATACCATTCCCCAACCATTTTGTATTGTCAGACAAAGTGAAATTTCTTTTTATTTTCAATGTAGTATCTGGTGCAATAGCTTCAATATCTAACCAAATGTTTTTGTACTTATAACCATCTTCATGACGCAACACTACGAACATGTTATACAAAGCACTGGTATCGGTAATTTCAAAATTAAATGTTGCAGCATTTGCACTGTTCCATTCATGTTTAGGAAATGTTTTTGTTTGCTCGTACACATCTAATGTTGTGCAAGATGCAAAAACAATAATAATTGATACTACGAATAATAATTGCTTCACAAAAAATAGTTTATGTTTTGTTATTGCTTTATAATTTAAAATTGAAAAAATATATACTAAAGAACATTTAAAATTTGTTCTTTCATTTTTTCTAATTCATCTTTCATCATTACCACACATTTTTGAATATCGGCATTGTTGGCTTTACTTCCTGTGGTATTAATTTCTCTTCCAAACTCCTGTAAAATAAACGACAATTTTTTGCCTTTGCTTTTTCCTTTATCTTCTAAAATTGTTCTAAAATAATTACAATGATTGTTTAATCTAACTTGCTCTTCGCTAATATCTATTTTTTCAATATAATAAATTAGCTCTTGTTCTAAACGGTTGGCATCGTAGTTTTCTTTACCAACATGCTCGGTTAATAATTTTTGTAACCCTTCTTTTATTTTATCTTTTCTTAATGGAGCTAATTCTTTAATTAATTGTTGTTGTTCTTCAATATTTGCTAAACGCAACAATAAATCGGCTTCAGAGCTTTTGCCTTCGTCTTTTCTATGTTCATTCAAATCGTAGATAGCACTTTCCAATAATTTATTAAATGCTTTCCAATCGCTTTCGTTCAACATTTCTGTTGAGTTTACAACTACTTCAGGTAATCGTAAGATGGCAGATAATAGTTGATCTACGTTAGCATTTAATTCTTGTGCAACTTCTGTAACACTGGTATAATATGCTTTTAATAAATCGGTATTAATGGTTACTGGTTTACTTGCTCCATTTTGTTTTATAGAAATATTACATTCAACACTTCCTCTTTCTAACCCTTCATTTAATTGGTTTCTTATTTCAAACTCGTAGGGTTTTAGTAATGCTGGTAAAAACAATCTTAAATCAAATTGTTTTCCGTTTAACGATTTTAATTCTACCAAAAAAGTTTTATCGCCAATGGTTTGTTCTGCTCGGCCATAACCTGTCATTGAATACAACATAGTGAATAGTAAGTGGTGAATAGTAAAGAAAAAAGTTTGCTTCACTAAATGAATAATAAATGCGGTGGTAAAAGTAACTTAAAAAATAATAGTATATAAAACAAAACCCCGCCTATTCGACGGGGTTTAAAATGCAATCTTTAATTATTAAAAGAGAATATTAGTTAATAGAAACTGTTCCATTTTTTTCATCTAAAATTATTGTATATGTTCCTGCAGTTGCTGGTGTACTAAAATTATCAGACCCATCCCATTTTATTTTACGAACGCCACTACCTGTTCCTGCACCATTATCTTCATAGTCAAATGCACCCCATGCATTGCCTGCTAAAAATTTAATGGATTTATTTGCTTTTAAAGCAATGGTAATTTGCCATCTACTATTTCCAATATAAGTCATTTGAGGAGAAGTTGGAGGGTCCCAATCATTTACACCAGATTGATTCATACCATCACCAACTACTCGCATTTCTGATGCAGAGTTTAAAACATACTTAACATCATTAACATCAGTACCATCCCAAATTACACGATAGCGACCTGCAGCAGCAACATTTGGTATGTTTCCCGCATTTACTTCTAACGAAGAACCATTTCCTGAACCATTTCCTGAAGCACCATAACTTCTTACGTTAGCAACTGAAATATCACCATTATTCCAATCATTATAATCTATCATTTTCCAACCATCAACTGCAAAGTCATTCACACCAATAAATACATCTCTTTTTACATAACCCATTTGAGAGTTAACATCGATAAAAGTAGTTGCAGGAGTCCAACCATTTCCTGGTACAGCCCCACCAACAAAACCCATACGTCCTAAACGAACATCATAATTCATTGTACTAACATCAATACTTATTCTATAAATTCCTGCTACAGAAATATTGAAATTATCTGGTCCAGAAATAACTAAATTACCTGATGTACCAGTTGTATTTGTAGATGGACCGTATGCTGTAGTCCATGCTCTTCCTTGCTTACTTTAAATTGAGTATTTGCAGGAAGATATACATAGGTATAATATAATTTATTTAAAGCAGCAGATCTTGTATCTCTTATTAACTCTGGTGCAGTAGGAGGGTCCCAATCATTTCCAGCACCTTGAGATGCTTGATAGTTACCCGGCATGTAAAAACGTAATAAAGGTTGATAACTTTGAATTGTTACGTTTACCACATTAGAGTATGAAATAGCACCTTGAGCAGTTATAGCTTTTAATCTGTATTCAACTTTTCCAGTATTGCCGCCTGCTATATTAGAATTTAAAGCAGTTGTATTCATTTCTCCTTGAGTAAGTGCTTTATTATACAAAGAAGTACCTATGGCAATTTCTTGAGGAGCAACAAAGTTTTTACTTGCAGAGTCGTATTGAATTGAATATGTTACCGCTCCTAAATAACCATTAAAAGATGGTGTCCAAGAAAAAGTATTTGAAACCGTTGATGAATTAGCAAGTGAAAGAGAAACTGATGTTTGTGCAGTTGTTAATACAGAGGGATCATTATAAGGCGTAACTGCAATTTTAAGTACGTTAGACAAATAACGTTCGTTATTGTTACCATAAGATGACGTAACTCTTACATCGATATTATAAGGTGACCCTAAAGTGAAACCATAGTTTAATAAAATAGCATTTAACTCTTTTCCAGTAATTGTTGTATTTAGTTTTCCAATAATAATTTTGGTTGCAACTTTCACAAAGCTTCTTCCTGTAGAATCGATTTCTAATATATATTTATAAGTAGTAGAGTCTGAAGCATATTTTGGATT
>Ga0116158_10005377_pt1 | contig 10830 bp, 8 predicted proteins | sample AD_UKC052_MetaG_FD_89883 | JGI IMG/M metagenome (GOLD analysis project Ga0116158, IMG submission 89883) | Active sludge microbial communities of municipal wastewater-treating anaerobic digesters from USA - AD_UKC052_MetaG | ecosystem: Engineered > Bioreactor > Anaerobic > Digestate | place: USA... | reverse complement strand
TCCTCTGGGAGGCTATGTTAAGCTGATGGGTGAATCCGGCACCGAAGAATTATCGCCGGAAGATGAAAAACGATCATTCGCCAGGCAAAATGTCTGGAAGCGAATCATGATCGTCGCAGCAGGTCCCGCGTTCAATTTTTTACTGGCGGTAGTCATTTTCATTGCCGTGATGATGTACGGTTTGCCGACGCTGACGTCGGATATCGGCGAGGTCCAGAAGGATTCCGCAGCGTATCAGGCGGGCATGCTTAACGGCGATAAAATCATTTCTCTGGACGGGAAAAAGATTGCCTTATGGGAAGAGATCCGGGATGTCGTTGCCCGGGCTAAAGACAGACAGATCGAAGCCGTCGTGCAGCGGGGAAAAGAAACAGTGCGGTTGCAAATCACACCGAAATTGTCCAAATCGAAAAATCTTTTCGGGGAAGACGTTTCTGCGTATCTTATCGGGGTGTCTCCCGCGGGACAAACCGTTATCGAGAGGAAAAGTCCCGTTGATGCCGTCGTTTCGTCGGTGGCGAAAACATGGGAAATCAGCAAATTAACGGTTATCTCCGTAATTAAAATATTTGAAGGCGTGATTTCGCCGAAAACGCTGGGCGGTCCCATCTTCATAGCGCAGGTTGCAGGCGCTCAGGTCAGGGAAGGCATCATTCCGTTTGTTCTCTTCATGGCGATTTTGTCGATTAATCTGGGGGTGATCAATCTTTTCCCCATCCCGGTATTGGACGGCGGCCATATCCTGTTTTACCTGATCGAGGTCGTCACCAGACGGGAGGTCAGCGCCAAGGTGAGAGAGATGTCCCAGCAAATCGGGTTTGTCGTTTTGCTGATGCTGATGCTTTTCGTTATTTTCATCGATATCGAACGGCTAAACATAAAATTCGTCAACGATGTTGTAAAATTTTTTAAATGATATGCGGATCCTGGCGTTTGACACCTCATCCCAAACGGCTTCCGTGGCCGTCCTGCAAGATGACGATATTCTCTATGACGTGATCATTCATACCGGCTTGAATCACTCGGAAACGCTTTTGCCCGCCATTGACCAGGCCTGTCTGCGGACCAAAATCCCCCTTCCCGAATTCGATGTTTTTGCCTGCACCCTCGGTCCCGGATCCTTCACCGGTCTGCGCATCGGCGCCGGCACGCTCAAGGGATTCATGCTGGCCACCGGCAAGCCGGCGGTCGGTGTTTCCTCCCTGGCCGCCATTGCGCTGAACGCGGAGAAAACCTCGAAAAAAATATATGCGCTGATGGATGCGGGGCGCGGCCAGGTCTACACGGCCTGCTTCCAATACGGGGCCGGCGGCATGATCGAACAACAAGGCGGCGAACAGGTTGCCAATCCGTCGGACATCGTTTATGACGCCGATGCCGTTTACGTCGGCAGCGGGGTTATCAAATACGGGGCCGCATTTATGCCCGAACGGCAAAACGGAATTCTTTCAACGGCAAAACAGCATTGCCGCGCTTCGGCCGTGGCTGTTTTAGGCAAAGCAAAATATGAACGCGGGGAACGGCTGAATGCCGAAAACTTTGTGCCGTTCTATTTGCGCTCGGCGGATGCCGATCAGAAAAAATCCTTTTTCGGGAAATGACTTCCCGCAGGCATCATGACGCTTTGATCTTGCTGAGCAGTTCCCAGACTTTTCTATTGTTGGGATTCTGCGAGAGAACGAGCTGCAACCGTTCGACAATATCATCGATTTTGACGATATTCGGATTGGATAAAAACAGGGAAAAATAGGCATTGGCCAGATTATAGTTGGTATCCTCGTGAAGCGGATTCACCTTCAGCGCCTTGCGGTAAGTCGAAATGGCCTGGATCAGATTGTTGGTGATTTCATAAACCGATCCCAGATCATTCCAGGCATCGGTATTTTCGGGTTCGATATTTAAAACTTTCTGGAAACTCTTCAGCGCTCTGGCGTAATCCCCGTTCTGAAAATAGATTCGTCCAAGATTGTGGATGGCTTTGGTATGCTTGGGGTTGATCTCGATGATGTTTTCATATTCTTCCGCCGCCTCGTCATACATGTCGTGTCTGTCGTAAAGGGTCGCCAGGCAAAAGCGCGGTTCGATCGCCTGAGGCGCGATGTCAATCGCCCGGGTATACAGTTCCACGGCGTTGTGATAATCGCCCTGCATTTCCAGAATATGACCGATTTTTAAAATAGCTTCGATATAATCGCTTTTGACCTCCAGGGCTTTTTCGTAGGATTTTTTTGCAGAATCCAGCATATCCATCTTTTCATAAACATAGCCCAGATGGATATAATTCTTCGGGTTGTGCGGTTCAAGTTCGATGGTCTTTTGAAAGCATTTCAAGGCTTGATCAAATTCTTTGTTTTCCAGGTAGATGAAACCCCAGTTTTCATAATCTGAAGGCGAATAGTTGTCTTTATTGATATTTTTGGAATTTGCGATATTCATTTCGTGATGATCAAGACACGCCCGATTAAGACATAAATATATTTAGATTTTCGAATTTTCATCCATTTGAAATCAAATCACTGCATGTGTGCAGGGCTGTTGAATTTTTTCAAAATGACATTCTTGACTTCAAACCATAAAGATACCGGATCAGCAAAAGAAGAATGCGTTAACTGCGGATTTCCCTTTAAAATTTGCGCCGACCAGTAGCCCGCTAATTTGTTCTTATTTTCCTTGTTGGATGACTGCGCCTGCCGGATGACATGCGACGGAATCGCCAGTTTAATGGACTGCTGACCGATGGTGACCTCTTCAAAATCTTCCTCTTCAACTGCCTCCATCGGCATCGGCTGCTCTTCATAAGACTGTTGAGCCGTGTCCGCAGCGCGGACGCCTTGCGGAGGAGCAACATTACCCGGAGCGCTCACCGGAGGCGGGACAACGCTTGCCGAAGGTTTCGGCGGTACTGGAACCGCCTGAGGACGGACCGGTATCGGCTCTTCCTGGCGCACAGGTGCGGTATATGCCGGCATCTCTTCGGGTGCGGCCATTCTCGGTCTCATCGGCGCAGGCTCTTCCATGCGCGGCGGAGCCGGACTGACAGGCGGCTGCTCGGGCATCACCGGTCTGGGCCTGACCGGAGGCGCTTCATCCATGACAGGCGGCGCTGTCGGTCTGAGCGGCATCTCTTCAGGGGCAGCCATTCTCGGTCTCATCGGCGCCGGCTCTTCCATGCTCGGCAGAGCCGGGCTGACAGGCGGCTGTTCAGGTGGAGCCATTCTTGATCTTGGCGGCATCAGGTCTTCCATGCCCGGGTGAAGGGGGCGCCGCATCGGCGGCTGTTCGGGCATAACGGGTCTGGGCCTGACCGGAGGCGCTTCATCTATGACGGGCGGCGCTGTGGGTCTTGCCGGCGGTTGTTCCGGAGGAGCCATTCTCGGTCTCATCGGCGCCGGCTCTTCCATGCGCGGCGGCGCCGGCCGGACCGGCGCGGAAACAGCCGGTGTCTCTTTTTCGGGGAAAGCAGGTCGCGACGGTTTCGGTATCCTTTCCGGCTCCTGCTTGCGGGGAGCTTCTGCGGCAGGTTGTGCTTCCGCGGCAGGCGCTTTGCGTTTTTGAGCGGATGTCTTGCTTAATTTCTGGAAACGATCGGCGATTTGCTGGGCCACATCACCGGATATGGTCTGAAATTCATTCGTTTCACCCGCTTTTATGCACAACTTGCAGATTTTGTTGATCAGACGCGGCACGCCATGTTCGGAAAATTCCCAGATCACCGGGATGGCATCGTCGTCGAAAATTTTTCTGTCCGTGCCGGCGATTCTGAGCCGGGATTCGATATACGTTCTGACGGCTTCCGGAGAGGGTAGCTTTTCCAGATGACCGTATGTGCCGATACGTTGAAAGAGATTTGCCCGCTTGGGATGTTCCAGCGTTTTGGCGAATTCCATCTGGCCGACGAGCAGCAGAGTGAAAAGATTTCGTTCATCATCCTGCATATTGGTCAGAAGCCGCAGATCGTCAAGATTGGAAGGAGACAGAACGTTGGCTTCATCGATGACAATGACGATTTTCCTGCCCTGATCTGCCGTTTCAAACAGAAGACGGTTGAATATTTCAAGCAAATCGACCTTGTTTTTGACTTCGCACTGCTTTCCGGTAATCTGACCGATGATTTCCCGCAATAACTGAACAAACGAGAGCGCCGGATTGGTAATTAACGCCACTTTATATTTTTCAGGTTCCAGCGAGTCTATGATCACGCGAAGAGATAGCGTTTTTCCCAGGCCGACTTCGCCCACAATAACCGTAAGGCACTCGTTGCCTTCTTTGATGGCAAATAAAGTTTCGGAGATGACATTTTCCATGGATTCATGACAATCCACATACATGGAGGCATCGGGAACATTGTCGAAAGGTGGCTTAGTTAAATTCCAGTAATCACAATACATCTTTCTTCTCCTCGGTTTCGCCTTGTAAAAGCAAAAAAATTATTTTCAGCCAATAAAACACGCACCCATTTATTTGTCATCGCTTGGCTGCATGAAATCAACCTCGCTGCTCAAATACTCCAGGATATCTTCCAGCAGGAACCTTCTCATTCTTCCCAGTTTGTAACTTTTAATCTTGTTTTCATGAACCAGCTTCTGCAAAAAGCTGCGGCTGACCTGAAGCATCTGGCACACCTGGTTCGGCGCGATCATTCGCAAAAGCAACGAATCGCTGAATCGGTAATTCAGGGACAGTCTCCCTTCAGGCGTTACCTTGATATCCAAAGCGGGATCGCTTTTCTTGCCGCTGAGCAGTTCTTTGATGTATTCGGATTGCAGTAAAAGATCGGATTGCTCCTTGGTCATGGTGATGGCGATGACGGACGACGCATTGTCCACGAATTCTTCGACAATTTTTCGTTCGGGTATCTTGATTTCATGCTCCATCCCCACACTGCGGATTGTCAATTCAGGCGTCATGCTTTCTTTTGTTGTCCGGGCTGTATTCTCCGATAATCCCGCGTTGTTTTTAACGTCGACGCGGCTGACGGCAACTTCGGGGGCGGCCGTTTCACTGATGGCCGGTTGCGTAACCGTTACTTTTACTTCCGGTTGTGTGTATTCTCGACGCCTCTTTACAATGCAAATCTTTTCCATATGACTCCTGTGGTCTGGGATCGCTATAAATTATTCACGGAAATCCGTTTGCAAAACAGATTGATCCGGTACAATACAATCCATCAATAAAAAATAAGTTTCTCTCCTCTAATCAGTTCTCAGCCGGGAAAACATTTGCGGTCTATTACAATCAAAAAAAGCTTCACATTCCCAATCTTAGCTGGAAACTGTAGAATTTAAATTTAATTTAGTGCAATGTAGCTTATTTATTAAGTAAAATCAAGACAATTTTGTTCATCCATGTCGTTTCGGCATGCGTGTAGCCTGAGTTTCAAAAAAATCACCTATGAAAAAATATTTATTTTACGGTTAAGCGTTTTCGGCCCAGATGTATCGGATAAAATGTCGCCAGCAGACACAGGAAAATCGCCAGCGCGAAAGAAAGCACCGCCCACAGGATTTTCAGGGCCGTGAGATTTTTTCCGAGAACGTCCGCCATGAAAATGGTATAGACCGGTCCGGCCTCCAGGATGATCACAAGCGCAATCAGACCGAAGCTTAAAATCATAAAAAGCAGTCCCCCAAAACCCGTTACGATGTTGGCCGGATTTTCCGATTTGAAATCGGCGTAAACGGCTCCGAGTCCCGTGGCCAGTCCGACAATGGCGGGAACCAGAAAAAAAACGGTCAGGACGGACAACAGCATCATGAAATCCGAAACGTTGAGGAGAATGTTGGACGCGACCACCAGGCCTTCGGCCATCATCATCAGGGGGATATAATAGAGAAAAAATTTGATCCAGAGAAAATTGCCGATGCTTACCGGCGCGGATTGCACAATCCAGAACGCTTCGCTTTCCATGCTGACGGCCGGAAAGACAAACCGGGCCGCAACGGCGGCGAGAACGGCAGCGGCCAGCCCGATGTTCAAAAAAGAAAACACGTTCTGCAGATAAATGGTTTTAATCGGATAACTCTCCAGCGGCAGTACGGAAAAATTGTAGATGTAAATCACAATCAGCGCCGTCATCAGGAAAAGTTGCGGCCACTGGGAGGAATCCCTGAAAAATGTCCGGATTTCCTTGACGGCGAACGCTTTGGATTCACGCGGCAGGAAGTTCAGAAGCGTTTCCCAGGAGAATCCTTTGTACCGCAAAGGCGCAAACAGACGACGGGGTGTCATCTGCGATTTTGAAAATCCCGGAAAATACATGTTCCGGGCAAGCATACTGCTGATAAAAACGAGCATACAGGCAAAGGTGACCACCAGGCCCGCATTCAGAAGCGCCGTTGCGCGGTCGTTTTTCAAAGCGGCGAGGATGGCGTCGGTGATCCACGTTGTCGGCAGGACCGGTGAACTGGGCGTCTTCAGCGCATTCAGATAGAGGACCACCGATGCAAAACTGTCGGGATTGACCAGCTGTTCGGGCCGTGTGAAGCGCAGAACGAAAATCAGAACAATCATCATCAGCGCTCCCAGCAGAATCAGAATGGTTCTGATGCGTCCGGCAGGCAGAACTTTCGATCCGAACAACACCAGGATCCCGCTCAGGGCGGCGGCGATCAGACACATGAAAATCATGACGGTCGTAAAAATGGCGTAATAGAAGATGCCGGTGTGAAAAATGATCCCGTACGACAGGAAAACCGGAAGACTGAAGGCCAGAATCATCCAGGAACTGTCGAAAGCGCTGATGATCCAGCGCGAAAAAAAGATGTCGTTTGCGGATACCGGCAGAGAATGCAGAAGCGGCAAATCCTGACTCAGGTAAAGGTGCGAGAGGCAATTGATGATGTTGCTGAACAACAAAAGCATGAAGAAGGTCAAAATAATCATGGAGACAAACTTCATGGCCAGAATGTCTCCGAAATCCTGCACGCTGTGGAAATACAGCAGGACGCGGTAGAAAATCATGAAGATGCCCGCCCAGAACAAAAGACCGAGTCCGCCGAACATGACAAGGCGCGACCAGACATTTTTCCTGTTGCCGCGGGTCAGACTGTTGAGCGAAGACCGCACGCGCGGTCCGATCAGGGATAAAAGGGTCTTCATAGAAACGTGTTCTCTTTAATGATCGTCAGAAAGACTTCCTCAAGCCTCGCTTCGCCGAGTCGGGCGATCTGCTTTAATTCCTTGAGGCTGCCCTCGGCCAGCAGCGTGCCCTTGTGAATCAGCCCGATACGGTGGCAGAGATCTTCGGCAATACTCAACGTATGCGTGGAAACGAAAATGGTGGTTTGACGCGCCGCGAGGTCTTTCAGAATATCCTTCACCATGTGCACGGCTTCCGGATCCAGTCCGACCATCGGTTCATCGATGATGAGAATCTGCGGATCGTGTAAAAGCGCGGCGGCGATGATCAGCCGCTGCTTCATGCCGTGGGAGTAGGCTTCGATCAGTTCATCCGCCCAGGTCCACAAGGCGAATTGCTGCAGGAGGCGTTTGGCTTTTTCAGGGAAAAGACCGCGGCGGACGTTATACAGATTAGCGGAGAACTCCAGAAATTCCATGCCGGTCAGTTTTTCGTACAGAAAAGGTCTATCGGGAACAAAACCGATCATCCGTTTTCCTTCGACGGGATTTCGGGCCATGTCCACACCGCCGATCACAATACTGCCGGAAGTCGGCGCAAGAATGCCGCCCATCATGCGGATGGTTGTGGTTTTGCCGGCGCCGTTGGGACCGATAAAGCCGTAAATTTCCCCCGCGTTCACCGTCAGGCTGAGTTTGTCCACGGCGACGGTCGTTCCGTAATCCTTGGTCAGTTCGGATAATGTGATCATCTCGTTTGTGACAGCACCTCCAGGTTTGTTTTGCCGATCACCCCGATTAAGCGGATCTGCTGATCGGTTTCGCCGCGCAGCAGTCTGATATGCGTGACATCCGCGGGAATCTGGTTGAACACCGCGTCGGCGGTTATCCATCGGTTGATGTAAAGCACGCACCAGGCGTGATAATAAAATCGTCCCCTCAGATACACCAGACCGGCTTCAGACCGGGCCGGAATGCCGGCTGCCCGCAACAGGGCCACCGTCAGAACGGCATGTTCGTTACAGTCGCCGGATCGGTTTTTCAGAACCTCCAGGGCATTCGGCACCGACAGAGCCGGCTTTTTTTCGATATTCAGAAAAACCCAGTTGATGATTTTCCGTGCTTTGACAAAAGCGGAATCCTCCGGACGGACGATTTTCCCGATGAGCGCCTTGATTTGCGGATCATCGGATTGAATCAATGCGGCGGGTTTCAGAAATACGGCGATATCCGCAGGCCAACCGCCTGCAGGACCTTTATCCGCGGGATCTTCACGCGTGATGGTCAGAACGCCATCGTGATAATGCTGTCTATCGCCGTCGAGATGGAGCTGACGCTGCAGCGGCGGGGTAATCCCGCTGATCCTAATTTGCAGTTTGCGGAGTTTTTCCGGATCGGCGATGTCCACATTGGAGGGGATGGAAGCAATTTGCGTAAAATCCACGCCTGCGCTGCCGTCGATTTCCGCCAGCGCATTTTCCCGGCTTGTTTTTTCCATGGAAAGACCCAGCATGCCGGTTTCTTTTAACACCTGTCCGTCTTTGTCCAGCCATGCGCAGTGTTTGGCACCCATAAAATCGGCGCAGTATTTTTTCAGAAGCAGGCGCCGGCCCATGATCGGAATAATTTCATCGGCGTTGCGCGTGACGTTGATCGTCCGGACCGACATGCTTGACGGATCGAAAATGCTGAATCCGCGGGTTGTGCCCTTATCCATGCCGGCGTGAAAGGCCGCGTCGTAGATGTTGCCGCTGATATGCGGCAGGGCCTGAAGCGGTATTTCATTTTTTTGCTGACGGTTTGGGGCACCGGTGTAAAGGATCAGTTTGTTGTCGGCCACACGGCCGCGGATATGAAACTGAAAGAGACTGGAATTTAATTTGAAAGTGAAGGAGGAAAGGGTCATGTCCGCGTTTAGCTGTCCTTCAGTGGCGAGATTCAGCGCCTGCGGCATCCCCATGGTGCTGATTTCCATAAAAACATTTTCGTTGAAGGCAAATCCGTTTTCATTTTTCGTCAGCATCCGGTGGACAAATCCGATTTTCCGGTCGTTCTGGAAAATCGTCATCCAGATATCCTGCGGTTGTTGCGGCGGGACCATTTTTATCCCCGCGACCGGAGGCGTTTGCGTCTGAAAAAAATCAAGACGGATCAAAAGCAAAACGGCAAAGGCAATTGTGACCAGAATTCCGGCGGCCATTGGCCATTTAAACGGGCGCATCATGCAAAAAACCTTAAAAAATAATAATCATTATCGATTAATATACAGGAGACACCAGAGCGATGCAATAACAAACATAAAAGGAAATCCAACATGTTTTTGTATAAAAATTAAAGATTTATTGACAAGCACGGTCAATTGATATATCAGAAAAACTCGTTTAACGACAAGACGTCTGACGGGAAATGCAGATCGTGATTGCCGGTTATGTGGATGTGATATTAAAAGCTTGTTTTTATTCGGAAAAGATAAGTATTTATGAAGCATGACAGTATTATCGCCGCTGAAGGATATCCTTTTGTAGTTTTTTCCCTGATTGTCACAGTTTTTGTCGCCTTTCTGGGCGGTAACTGGTGGTTGATCCTCTTTTTCGCTCTTGTGACGGTTTTCATCCTCTGTTTTTTCCGCAATCCGGAGCGGTCTTTTCCGGAAGACGAAAAGGTTTTAATCAGTCCCGCCGACGGTAAAATCATCAAAATCGAAGAGGTGGACGTCAACGGCACCCTCTCGGGGAAATTCAAAAAAATCAGCATTTTTATGAATGTTTTCAATGCGCACGTCAACCGGGCTCCCTATGACGGCAAAATTGAAGCCGTTCATTATCATCCCGGGAAATTCTTTTCCGCGAATCTGGATAAAGCGTCGGAAGACAACGAGCGCAATGAAATTCTGATCCGCACGCCGGACGACCGCACGGTCTGGGCGGTCCAGATTGCCGGTCTGATCGCGCGGCGTATCGTCTGCTGGGTGACGCCGGGGATGCCTATCCGCAAGGGGGAGCGCATCGGCATCATTTGTTTCGGATCGCGGGTGGAGGTCTATCTTCCCGTGGATTCCGCCATATCGGTCAAATTGAAAGATAAAGTCAAGGCGGGCCAGACGGTTTTAGGATATTTATCATGAACATGGAAAATGCAGCGCGGAAAATCCGCATGAAAAAGGGCATCTACCTGTTGCCCAATTTATTCACCTCGGCCAGCCTTTTTTGCGGATTCTACTCCGCCATCGCATCGTTCAAGGAACATTTTGTCACGGCGGCAATCGCTATTCTGGTCTCCGTCATCTTCGACGGGCTCGACGGCCGTGTCGCCCGGCTGACCAACACCACCAGCAAATTCGGCGCCGAATACGACTCGCTGTCGGATCTGATCGCGTTCGGCCTCGCGCCGTCCCTGCTGGCCTTCAACTGGGCGATGTCCTCCTACGGAAAACTGGGCTGGATGGCCGGTTTCCTGTTGGTGGCCTGCGGAGCGCTTCGACTGGCGCGCTACAATATTCAGATCGGCCTGATCGACAGCAAGTTTTTTAACGGGCTGCCCATTCCTGCGGCTGCGGCCGTCATTGCCACAACCGTTATTTTTGTCAATGATATCATGGGCATTGAAGGAATTTTCCACAACCCGTACGTGATGATCTGCGTCGTCATTCTGTCTTTTCTGATGGTCAGCAACATTAAATACTACAGCGGAAAAGACATGAAGCTTTTTGCCCGCATGCCGTTCATGACGTTTCTGGTGGTGGTCGGCGTATTG
>Ga0116158_10005376_pt1 | contig 10830 bp, 7 predicted proteins | sample AD_UKC052_MetaG_FD_89883 | JGI IMG/M metagenome (GOLD analysis project Ga0116158, IMG submission 89883) | Active sludge microbial communities of municipal wastewater-treating anaerobic digesters from USA - AD_UKC052_MetaG | ecosystem: Engineered > Bioreactor > Anaerobic > Digestate | place: USA... | reverse complement strand
GCAGGCGGGCCCAAAGGGGAGGGGACGCCCTCCCCGGAGGGCAGGCCTTCTACTGCGGGTTATGTTACTATTACTCCGCTTGAAGTGGGGGATATACTACCGCCCACTTCAGTGCAGGTTTCAAAGCCTTCCATCAAAACTTTCGCAGTTCCGCAAGAGGGCAAGCTTACCCTGCTCTATTTCTGGCACACCACCTGCACCAACTGCTGGGGCAAACTCCCTTTCCTCAATCAACTGCAGCAAAAATTTGGGGATAAGCTCCAAATTATCACCGTTACACCCGAAAGCTTTGTACGGGTGGATACCTTTATGCGCCGTACCAAAAAGATCAGCGATAACCGCCTGCCCGTAGTGGTGCAGGATACATTGCTTAATCAACGTTTTCCGCATGTCATGGTTTCGCATGTGGCGTGGTTAAATGAAGCGGGTAAGGTACTGGCCATCACCTGGCCCGATTATATAACTGAAGCCAATATACAATATTTGCTGGCAGGCAATTCACCCGGTTGGCGCGTTAAGGCCGATTTGGTGGAATATGATGGCCAACAGCCCTTGTTGAGTTTTAATAAGGCTGCGGGGTACAACCTTGTACCCGAACAGCCATCCTATGTTTTTTGGAGCAAAGCCAACCCCGGGCTGGATGCTAAATTGTACCGGGCGCCAGTGCAGGGGGGCAACCGGATAACTTTTATTAACGCTGCCTACAGTAGTCTTATCGGGATGGCGGTTGGGGGTTGCCCAAGGCATACCAACCTGATACAGGCGCCGGATTCCATGTTGCCCTACCTCATCCGGCCGGAAAACATGTATTACGACGATTGGCTGATCCGTTATACTTCCTGTTTCGAAATGTTTGTACCGGGCAGGCCCGATGAGGCACTGGTAGGGCAAAAAATAAAGGATGCGGTGGAAAGCAGGCTCGGTGTGCGCATTCAGTACGATAGTGTACAAACCCCCGTTTGGGAAATATCCGGTACAGGAAAGCCGCTTAACGACAAAAAGGAAACCATCCGGAACCGGGTGTATGACTGGAATTTTCATTCCCCTGTTCCCATTGTTTTTATACCTGCCCTGGCCAAATCGGGTTTTGGCGAGGCCCCTTTGCCTACTGACCTTGCTTCCTTTCCGGCCTTTGAACGGTGGTGCCTGCGCAACAACCTGTCAGCCAGGCAAACCACCCGTAAACTCCGCATTTTAATCATTCAATCAAAACAATAATATGCCTAATACATTTTTAACCATTGCAGGCTGTTTGCTGCTTTCAGCCGGCATTTACGCGCAAAGCAGGGTAAGCGGAACGGTAATAGATAAACAATCCGGCAAGCCCATTGGCAGCGTAACCATTCAGGCCGAAAAGCAGACTACCTTATCGGGCAGCGATGGCAGATTCGGGTTACATGCAGGATCGCTGCCGGTTAGCCTGTTTTTTTCCCATATCGGTTATATAAGCGAAACCATACAGGTAAACGATACTGTGGTGCAGGTTTGGCTGATCCCGAAAGAAGAAACCCTGGAAGGGGTTACCGTGTCTACCGGGTACCAAAACCTGCCAAAGGAAAGGGCTACCGGTTCGTTTGAACGTATTGACAGCGCCTTGCTGAACCGAACTGTTTCCACCGGTATCCTCGAGCGGCTGGAAGGGGTAACAAGTGGGTTGTTTGTAAAAAAGACCGCTACCGGAAACGATTATGTGATCCGTGGACTCAGCACCTTTACTTCAGGCATTACCGAACCGCTTGTGGTAGTGGATAATTTTCCCTTTGAAGGCAGGCTGGAGAACATTAACCCCAACGATGTGGAAAACATTACCGTGCTGAAGGATGCCGCTGCAACTTCTATTTGGGGGGCGCGGGCCGGCAATGGCGTTATAGTGATCACCACGCGTAAAGGCAAACTGGAGCAACCCCTCAAATTGCAGGTAACCGCCAATATTACCCGCGAACAGGCGCCCGATATGGCAAGCACCTTTCCAATCAGCGCCGCTTCGTTCCTGGAAACCGAAGATTTTTTGTTTACCCGCAATTTTTACAATGCACAGCTAACCAATGCCACTACACGACCGCTGCAGAGCCCTTATGTAGAAGCGCTTGCGCAACACCGTTCCGGAAGTATTACGGCAGACCGGTTGCAGGGCATACGTGATAGTTTGCTTACCGGCCATTGGCTGGGTGACCTGGAAAAATATGCCTGGCAGCCCGAGCAAAGACAACAGTACCATCTGCAGGCGAGCGGCGGGGGTAAACAAATTACCTATCTCGCCGGCATTGGCTATGACCAAAACCGCGATTATCAGGTTGGACGAAGCAGCCGGCGCATCAGCCTGCAATCGCAAACTGGTTTCCGGGTAAGCAAAAGCCTGCAGGTTGATCTTTCCATCAACCAAACATTCAGCATGGGCAATGCCAATCATTTTGAAACCAACCAGGGCTTTGTACCCGGAGGTAACCGGGCTACCTATTATCCTTATGCCCGGCTTGCCGACGCAAATGGCAGACCAGTTGCCCTGGGGCGTAATTACCGGACGGTGTATACCGATACCACAGGAGCAGGTCGGTTGCTTGACTGGAACTATATACCACTTGCCGACAGGGAGCTCAATGATAACAGCAGCAGGTCATACACCGGTTGGTACCGCATAGGCATACAACAAAAAATAGGTGGCGGCATTACCCTTCAGGGTATTTACCAATACCAGTATACCGGTAGCCACAGCGAGGCATTAAGTGCGGCAGAATCTTATGCCGCCCGCAACCTGGTAAATCTTTATAGCCAGCGCACCGGTTCGGGCATCAGCCGCCCCTTACCGCAGGGGGGTATCCTTGACCGGAGCGAATCGGGTAGCCAAACCCATTCGGGCCGCCTGCAACTGAACTATGGCGGAAGGCAGGGTGGTTTTGAATGGAATATGCTGGGCGGTACCGAGATCAGGCAAACCAAAGGAAGCGGATATGCCAGCCTTTTGTACGGGTATAACCCCGATGCGCTTTCTTCTGCAAATGTAGATTTCGTCACCATTTACCCAAGTTGGGGCAACCTCCGGGGCAATGCGCAGATACCCTCCAGCCAGGGGGTTAGCCAAACCGATAACCGTTTTGTATCGGCTTTTGCAAATGGGGGGGTAAATTACCTGGGTAAATACATGCTTTCGCTGAGTGCCCGCAAAGATGCATCCAATATACTGGGGGTAAGCACCAATCAGAAAGGCGTACCGTTAGCCTCGGCAGGGCTCGCATGGGAAATGGCCAAAGAAAACTGGATGCAGCACAGTTTATTTAAGCAACTAAAACTGCGGGCTACCTATGGCGGCAGCGGCAATGTAAACCCTTCGCTTTCGTCACTTGCCACTATCCGGTACACTTCTGCCAACCTCAACCTGAATAATGTACCGGGGGCATTGGTGGTAAACCCACCCAACCCCGAATTGCGGTGGGAAAAAGTAAAAATGATGAATATTGGGCTGGACTTTGCCCTGAAAAATACGGGCCTGTCGGGTTCGGTGGAATGGTATGCGAAACGCTGCGAAGACCTGCTGGCACCCGTGCTGGTTGATATTACCTCGGGTTTTAATGCTTTGTCTATGAATTCGGGGGTGCTGAAGGGCAGTGGCTGGGATATACAATTGAATTACAGCCTGAAATTGGGGAAAGGGATCTACCAAACTAACCTCCTGGTTTCAAACGTGCAGAATGAAGTAGTGGACTATTACTATTCCTCTGGCAATTATCAGGGTGTAGTAGGTTCCGGGCAGTCCATTCAACCGGTGGCGGGGTATCCTGTTTATGGCTTGTTCAGTTACCGTTGGGCGGGACTTGACCCATTGAATGGCGATCCGCAGGGATACATAAATAAAGATGTTTCAAAAGATTATTCCGGCTTGATAAGACCCACAGGTTTGGAGGAGTTGACATTTCACGGAACAACAAGGCCCTCGTGGTTTGGTTTCTGGCGGCATACCTTCAGCTTTCAGGGCCTTTCCTTGTCGGCAAATATTGGCGGCGAATTCGGGCATTATTTCCGGAAGTCAAGCATCAGTTACGGGGCCTTGTACAATTCCTGGGCCGGGCATGCTGATATAGATAAGCGCTGGAGGGCGCCGGGCGATGAAGCGAATACCAATATTCCTTCCATGCCATTTCCGTTAAATAACAACCGGGATAATTTTTATTTGGGTAGCGAACCATTGGCCCTGAAAGCCGACCATATCCGGTTGCAGGATATCAGGATATCCTATAATATGGGATATGGCAAAACAGGTAAACGGGCCCTGCCCATTGAACTTTTTGTGTATGGCAACAACCTCGGCCTTTTATGGGCAGCCAACAACGAGGGTATAGACCCGGCTTATCCCAATCAGGCCACCCCCCGTGCAGCATGGTCATTAGGCATAAGGGCCGCTTTTTAATCAATTAAATTTTAAAAAAATGCATACCATTAAAATTACATACTGGCTGTTGGCAGCCATATCACTTACCCAATTTTGCAGTTGCAAAAAATACCTGGACGCCAAACCCGATCAGGCTTTGGTAACCCCATCCAATCTCGCAGACGCGCGTGCTTTACTGGATACCTATGATGGAAACCAAAGCCGGTATGCAACCCTTTCGCATGCCTCCAACGATGACTTTTATGTACTGAATGATGTGCTGCAAGGCTTGAATGAAACCGACCGGGGCCTTTACTTGTATACCATCAAGCAGGAAAGCCTGTTGCGTGGTATCTGGCTGGGCAGTTATTCAGCTATCAACAGGGCCAACCTTGTTATTGATTTTTTGAGTGATTTTCAACCTGCCGAAACGGAGATCAGTACAAAAAATGATTGCCTGGGCCATGCCTATTTTTTAAGGGGGCTGCGGCATTTTAACCTCGCCCTGTATTATACCGAACCATACCTGGAGCAATTGGCACAGGAAACACCGGGCCTGCCCATTCGCCGAACCCCCGATATTAACGAGCCAACGGTAAGGGGAACACTAGGGGAAACCTATACATTTATTTTGCAGGACCTTGAAAACGCCATTCAGTTATTGCCGGAGCGGCCATCGGCTTACTACCGGCCGGGCAAGGCTGCCGCTTTTACTTTAAAGGCCTGGGTGTTGCTGCACATGCATCGGTTTGATGAAGCCTTGCAGGCTGCTGAATCGGCGCTTGCCCTTTCCAAAGATCTAATGGATTACAATACTATAAACCCCAATGCTACCATTTCATTTGCAAGGCACAATGCCGAAGTATTGTTTCAGGCTCAGATTTCAGGTAGTAGTTTGCTGATACTCAATAACTGGAAAGCCGACAGTTTATTATACAGTTCCTATGGCAGCAACGATCTGAGGCGGGTTTTATTTTTTAATATAAACGGTGCCGGTACCCATGGCTTTAAAGGTGATTATGGCGGAACCCTGAATGTTGATCAGTTTGCGGGCATTACCACCGGTGAAACCTATATGATGGCAGCGGAAGCTGCTGCGCGGTTGGGCCAAACCCAAAAAGCCCTGCAGTGGTTGAATGCGCTGTTGGTTAAGCGTTTTAAAACCGGTACATATATACCTTATGATGTAAACAATGCAAACGAGGCGTTCAGCATTATCCGGGAAGAAAGAAGGAAGGAGTTTGCAGGACGCGGATTGAGGTGGTTTGATTTGCGGCGCTGGAATTATGAAGGGGTCACCAGTGTTGAAATAGTAAGGAAGTACAATGGCACAACCTATGTTTTATCGCCCAAAAGCAAAAACTATGTTTTCGAGATACCTGCGGATGTAATCAATATGTCGGGTATCCTGCAGAATGAACGGGAATAAGCCCATGGGGAATTGGATGAAAAAAGCAGGTTGGTTTTTCTAGAAAACCAACCTGCAAAAAGAAAAGAACCCGCTTATCAGGATTTTAAATCAACCAGTCCTGATTCCACTGTAAAATTGGAACTGGAAGAGGCTGCGGCATTCACGTCATCCTGGTCGGGTATATTGGGATCTGTACCATCAGGTTCCGCCAGGATGGCGCAGGGATTGGTGCTACCGCTGCAATCGGTACTTTGGGGCTCAAGTGTGTAGCTTTCCTGCGAAAACTCATCGCCAATACCATCATAATAGTACCATACAGCAGTGGCAGATGGCTTCCCTTCCTGCGCTTCCTTGGGTTGGGTAAATGCCCACAGCGCCATGGTAACCATAATGGCCAAACATCCTACAAGTAACTTCTTCATAACTCATTCCCGTTTTTGCAATCTTGAAAAGCGGGCAAAAAGCTTTATGAATAATAATGCCTACTCTGTTCAGGTTTTTCGGCTTCCACCTGTTCCAGGGGCAGGGTGCTGTTTTTAGTGAAACTTCAAAGGTTTGGGGGGTCAAAGGCTGTTAAAGAATTGGGTGGTTTGGGGTGATTCGGCGATGATGAGCTCACAACTGCTGCAGTTGCAGCTTAAACTATACTGCCCATTGGTACCTGCCGTAACCACTACCAGGCAATTGCAAGTCAACCCGTTACACACATAAGTTCGGCCACCTTCCTGCAGACTGTTTGGATCGAGCGGTTCTTCAACCGCCATGTTAAAGAAGCCGGTTACGCCTTCCAGGGTGTATGTAACCAGTGCCAGCCTTTTGGTATCCGATTGATAAGTTTGCACAGTGGCAATGGTTGCCTTACGGGTTTCTCCAACCGCAGCCAGCAGTATATTAAATTCACTGTTTCGTTTCGCTTCCACCTGATTTTCATTTCGTTTTAGGTTTTCGCTTTTATCGGTGCGGCAGGCAATGGAAAGCAGGCAAAGCGCTGCAATAAAATACTTCATGGATGATTTTTTTTGGTTAAAAAAATGGCGGGTACCCTTTACTGAACCAAAATTCAAAGCCCGGTTTTAAACCATTTTACGGAATTGTTTAACCTGTATAAACCGCTTTTTATCGTGTAAATTCCGGGAATAATCCGGTGGTTATGAAAATGGGTAATTGTGGGTTATGGTGGAAAAGGTTGCCTGAATTTGTATATTTTTTTCGTCAATCATTATATATTTACGCAATCAAGCAAAGCCCTTTGCGTATAATAAATAAAATATTACCCCTGATGCTGTTGTTTACGGGTAGTACCGTTTTCGCCCAACCGCTATCTGAAGAGCCATGGTTGATCCTTGGCCGCCATCCGCTATTGGTATATTCAGGCGCTTATTTCGGGCAATGTGATACTTTAAAAGATTGTTTTCAAATTGAACCCGGGCTGGTAATGCTTGCTGCATGGAAAAGTGAAGCGGCGGTTTCAGTAAAAAATGTATATGAGAAACCATCCGCAGTACCGGAATTTAATGGTTCATTTAATTGGATATACTCCGGGGAGGGTGATTTAAGGGAAGGTGGGGCAAGCAGAGATTCGATGCATCGGTGTAAATACCGAAATTTGCTTGAACATTTTTATTGTTTCAACCTTATGGCGGGTGAGATGCACAGGCTTTATATCCGCTCGTCTTCCGGGGATACTATAACCGAATCCTTTACATTCAGTGGCAGGGATTGGCAGCCTGAACTGGAGGGTTGGCGGACTACAGATGCTACAGATACATTGCTCGTAAACCTTGGAACAAAAAGCCCCAAAAAGTACCGGCAGGAAATTGACCGGCATTTTTTTTCAGCCGTCCCCATTAAAAGTAATAACCGTCCTGAATATCTGCAATTCAGCATATCGGCACCTTTTTTAACCCGCGATACTCTGGTTGAATACAGGTGGGGTCCGGCATTAAGCATTAATGAAGGTGCATGGAAAAAGACTGCGGGTTTTATTACCGTGCCTGTAAAAGGCAGTGAGCGCGAATGGATCCTTGATATCCGGCGTGCAGGGCAAACAAAGGCAAAGCAATACAAAATTGCGCTGGCACCCCGATGGTTTGAAACAACCGGTTTTCGGTTGGCAACTTGCTTATGCATACTGGCCATAGGCGGGCTGGTTTATATGTACTGGAACAACCGAAGGTTAAAAGCTGAATTGAGTTTGCAAAAACAGCTTAACAGCCAATTGCTCAGTATGAAGGCCACCCTTACCCCGCACATGATATTAAATGCCATAGCCGGTTTGCAGGATTTGCATGCCGGCAAAAAATGGGCGCAGGCCAAACGGTTTACAATGGGCTTAAGTGGTTTGCTGAACGAAACCCTAGACCGCAGAAATGACCTTTATTGCTCATTGGAAACCGAACTCGATCAGGTAAGCAGGTATGTTGCCCTGCAACAACTGAGTGTTGATTTTGACTTTAAGATTGTAAATGATGTACCTGCATTATTACAATCGTTGGAGGTTCCGGCGGGCATTTTACAACCCGTAGTAGAAAATGCCATCAAGTATAATATTTCGGCTAGCGCGGAGCGGGGAAGTTTACAAATCGGGATATTTCTTTTTGAGGGTAAGGCGGTAATCGAGGTTGAATCAGCTTCAGTCAGGAAGGCAGTGCCTACCCAAAAGCCCCGCTCTTTTACCTCTTCAAAGGGTATTGGCCTTCATTGGGTAAAAAACCGGATAGCCATCCACAACCGCCTGCATCCCGGCAAAGTCATCCAGCTAGAAACCATTTTTGCAAACGAAAAGGCGACGGTACGTTTTTTCTTTACGCAATAATTTGAAATAAATATTTAAATGAGCAAAATAGAGAGATAAAAATTTGTGATAAGCATCAGGGCTTAATTGCCCGGCACAACAGTAGTACCAAAGCATAATCAGGGAACCCTCCCGCAGCCTGGGGGTTTTACCTGCCTGCCGGTAGGCAGGAGCTGCGGGGGCCCTTTTTGGGTACCTTGGCGCCTGTGCTGACGAAGGAAGTAGGCATGCAAAAAGGTACAAATGGTTCAGGAAGTGAATATATCTAACGTGTTGTGCTATTGGAAAATGAACTAAAACAAAGAGATTTATAAATAAATGAACAGCATCAGGGCCAAAATGTCCGGCACTACAGTAGCACAAAAGCTTAATCAAGGCACCCCCCGGACGCTTGGGTGTATTAAGCGGCCGGCGCCCTTTTTGGGTACCTTGGCGCCTGTGCTGACGAAGGAAGTAGGCGAACAAAAAGGTACGAAAACAAAAACGGAGTTCAATTAAGCACTAAAAATCCATTATTGTAATAGCACAACGCTTTATATCTAATGTAGAATAAGTGGCAATTTAGCGGTAGAACCTTTACTTTATAACAAAGAATTATTATGTACACCTGTATAATTGTAGAAGATGAACCACCGGTGATGCGCCAACTGGAAAGCTGCATCCTGGCAACAAGCAGTCATTTAAAAATAGTAGCCAAAGCTATTAACCTAACCGAAGCCATAAAGGCCACCGAACTGCATAGACCACAGATCGTATTCCTCGATATTCAACTTGGTGCCGAAAGCGGTTTTGGGTTACTCGAACATTTCAAAGAGCCATTTTTTGAAACCATCGTGGTAACCGGTTACGACCAATTTGCCATAGAAGCCCTTCGGTGGAGCGCTGCCGATTACCTGCTGAAGCCGGTAAATAATGAACAGCTTGGTGCCGCACTGATAAGGGTGTTTAAGCGCATTGGCAAGGGCGATACCCATCGAAAAGCCATTGCCAATAACCTGCTTGAATACTGGCAATGGCAAATGCTGAACGATTACCGGCAGATATTGTTGCCCGTAACGGGTGAGCAAATAGTTGTTACCCTTTCAGAAATTTTATGGCTCGAATCGCATGGCAGCTATACCCAGTTCAATTTTAAAACCGGAACCAATCTGCTTATTTCGCGTGGCCTTTTCCAATACGCCCCCGAATTGGAGCCTTTTGGTTTTATCCGTTGCCATCAGGGTTACCTCGTAAACCGCCGGTATATCCGTAAATTAATTCATACAGCCACCAACCGGGAAGTGGAACTTACAACAGGTCTTTCGTTACCGGTTTCGCGCCAGTATTACAAAAATGTAAAAAATAAACTACAGGAAGTTGATCGTTTTTTTCCGGAAATTTCATTTGAGGAACCCAAAAAATAAATCGCCACATAATTTGTAGCCACAAAAAAAATTTGTGACAATTTTTTTTGTGGCAATTTTTTTTTGGGTGGTTTAACCCTTTTTATTCTTCAATTTATTGCCTGTTACTTTATGGGTTATCTGTTATTGTATTTAAAAATTTCACGAAGTACATTCCATAGCACAATGAAGAGGACGGATTTTATTAGTACCACGCTTTAAATATTTACTAAAGGTCATAAACATTTTATGTTTTTATAAAATAAATTTTACGATAATACTATTTTATTTATTTATTTTTTAAATATTGTGTAGTATAAATGCTACAGGAAAAGAGATTAAAAAAATATTTAACCAAAAATTTGGAAATGCCAATTTCCATGCTAAACTTTACAATATTAATAGCTTAACTTTTAAGGCCTAAACCTTATTTTTCAAAAACTCAATCTTCTTGGCAAACTCAACACTTTTACGCGTATTATTATGCCTGGTGCTCATGTGTGGCGTTAATATACTCTTCGCACAAATAACGGAGGATAGTGTATTATTAAAACCAAAAGTAATTACCCTGGCCAAAGAATTTATTCAGGAGGCAGAAAAAACAAGGGATCAAATTAATAAGAGAACCCTTAAATCGTTGCAGGAACTTCAAAAACTAGAAATTCAACTTGCCGAAAAAGTACCTGCCGAAAAGCTGGAAGAAGCAAGAAAGTTGAAGGAGCAAATGGCCAGGAAAATGGATGCATTACAGGGCCTTTCGAACCCCGACAGCCTGTTGAAAAGTTTCCTTCATCACCCTTATTTATCCCGGTTCGACAGCCTGCAAACCCTGTTTACATTTTCGCTGCCTTCGCTTCAAAACAATCCTGCTTTGGAACAG
>Ga0116158_10005371_pt1 | contig 10833 bp, 10 predicted proteins | sample AD_UKC052_MetaG_FD_89883 | JGI IMG/M metagenome (GOLD analysis project Ga0116158, IMG submission 89883) | Active sludge microbial communities of municipal wastewater-treating anaerobic digesters from USA - AD_UKC052_MetaG | ecosystem: Engineered > Bioreactor > Anaerobic > Digestate | place: USA... | reverse complement strand
TGCAAGATATTTCTGTATTTGGTATGATTAGGCGAATTGGAAATATTCAAAATTTAAAAAATTTATATATACTTATACCCGCTGCATTGTTATATCTGCTGCCTTTTTTAAGATGGAAGCAATTTAAATTTACTACGTTTCAGTTAAGTTATTTGGCACTTGCATTAATAGGTGTAGTTATTTTTAGCACTTCTGCCGAGAGTGCAACTTTTGTAATTGCTGTAATGGGGGTGGGTATTTGGTATGTTACAACAACAAAAAACTGTATGGATTAATATTGTTTTGGGCTTTGTTTTATTACTCACTAGTTTATCGGCAACAGATTTATTTCCTGAATATATTCGTATGGATTTTGTTCGTCCATATTCTCTCAAAGCCTTACCTTGCTTTATAGTGTGGTTAATTTTGGGATATCAATTATTAAAAAAAGATTTTAGTTTAGTGAATACACAATATGCCTAAAAAAATTTCTATTATAGTGCCGGTTTGTAACGAAAAAAGCAATGTGCCATTAATGGCCAATGCGTTGTGTGCTGTAATGGAAACCTTGCCATACAATTATTCTATAACTTTTGTAGATGATGGAAGCAATGATGGAACAACTGAAGAAATTAAAGCGTTGGCTCAACAAAATAGTTCTGTTTTTTATATTGCATTGTCAAGAAATTTTGGTCATCAAAATGCACTAAAAGCAGGATTGGATTTAAGTAATGGCGATGCAGTAATTAGTTTAGATGGAGATTTGCAACATCCTCCAACATTAATACCCAAATTAATACAACTTTGGGAAGAAGGGAATGATATTGTTTATACCATTAGACAAGATCATCAAGAAATGCCCATGATGAAACGCAAAACCAGTAACTTATTTTATCAGTTAATGAATAAACTTTCTGATATTGAAATAGAAGCTGGAACTGCCGATTTTAGATTAATGGATAAGCGGGTTGTAGATATTTGTAGAAATTTTTCTGAAATGGATTTGTTTTGGCGTGGATTAATTAAATGGATTGGTTTTAAACAAATTGGTATTGAGTACGAACCTGCGGAACGAAAGTTTGGTAAAAGTAAATACACGTATAAAAAAATGATGCAATTTGCTTTACGTGGCATTACATCGTTTAGTATAAAGCCACTTACAATTGCAATTTATTTGGGCTTTACTTTTTCAATATTATCGCTATTGTATATTCCTTACGTGTTGTATGCACTTTTCTTTGGTCACGTTATCTCTGGTTGGGCTTCTATGATTGTTACCATTGCATTTTTTGGCGGATTACAATTAATGATTTTAGGAATTATAGGAATGTATTTGGGCAAATTGTTTCTGCAAAGTAAAGAACGGCCACACTACATTGTAAAAGAAAGCAATGTGCAATGAACAAATTTATTTTATTAAGTTTTGATGTTGAAGAGTTTGATATTCCATTAGAATATCAATACAATATTGGTACTGAGGAACAAATGAAAATTGGCAAACAAGGTTTAAATGAAATGTTGCCAGTAGTTAATGGTTTCAATATATCAACAACCATGTTTACAACAGCCAATTTTGCTTTACATTTTCCAGATGACGTAAAGGCAATGTCGGCAAAACATGAAATTGCTTCTCATACTTATTTTCATACAACTTTCGAAAACAAAGATTTAGTAAATTCTAAACTTGCTCTTGAAAAAATTATTGAAAAACCTGTTGTAGGCTTGCGAATGCCACGTATGCGTCATGTTAAAATGAGTGAAGTAAAGAAAGCTGGCTATTTGTACGACTCTTCTATTCATCCAACTTGGTTGCCTGGTCGTTACAACAATTTACACTTACCAAGAAAATGGTATCAACAAGAGGGTGTGTTGCGTTTGCCAGCAAGTGTTACACCCAATTTAAGGTTGCCCCTTTTTTGGTTGGCATTTAAAAATTATCCATATTGGTTATTTAAAAAGTTGGTGTTACAAACTTTAAAAAAAGATGGATATGTGTGTTTGTATTTTCACCCTTGGGAGTTTACCAATATTCATGATTACAAGTTGCCCGGCTATGTAAAAAAACATTGTGGAGAATCCTTACAAAATAGATTGCATCAATTAATTAAAGATTTACTGCAACATGGCGATTGTATAAGTATAAAGGAATATATACACCAAAAAAATCCTACGAATTAGTAAGATTTTTTTGGTTAACTGGATTGTATTTAAAGCAAAAAATAAAGATTAAAATATTATAATTTCTCTACTTTAAAAACATTTACACTGCCCATTGGCGAAACTTTTAAAATTACTTTTTCAGCTGTTTCTAACTCTAAAGAAATAAAATAATTCTTATCACTGTCCGCATCAATAAATTCAATACACTCTTTTAATTTGTATGGGGGGAAAGGATATTTTGCAGTAATTTTTCTCAAAGCATTTGCTGGTAACTTATCAAAAGAAAATGGTTTACTGGTTGCAATTTCTTTTCCATCAAAATCAAAAAAAGCTTCATTTTTTTGATTTTCTGAAACGAAGGATGCTTTAATAAATGTGCTTCCAATTGTCCATTTTACATCCTTTAAATCGCCATAAGTTCTAATAAAACTGTTCATTACAACGGTGCTAACTTCATTTACATTTGCTGCAAAAGAGCTGGTGGTTAAGGTTACAGCGAATAGAGCTGCTACAATCATTTTTTTCATTTTTTTAAATTTTAAGGTTAAGTGAGTTTGTTTGTTTTATTGAATGTCATTCGTGTTGTTTGACGATGTAAAAGTATTTTTTGTTACATGGCATTCTACCACATAGTGATGTGGTTAAGCTAAAAGGTGTATTGGCTTGATGAGCGGTGTTGTTATAAAAATTAATAAGTGGCATTTGTAGCCTACAACTCAATACCAACAATACTTTTAAACAAAATCACAATAAAATCTTAAAAGAAGTAATCAGAGTGTTAAATTTTAAATATGGTATTAACAAAGTTGAATTAGTTACTAAGCGGGATATTTATATGGCAGAAAATTTGCTTTTGAATGGTTAAGTAAGTCGTATTTCTCAAACAATCAATTATCTACGTTGAATTATTTAGCACATGCATATTTATCGTTTAATCATGAGCCTACATTGGTTGGTAATATGATTAGTGATTTTGTAAAGGGCAAACAAAAGTTCAATTATTCAATTGCTATTCAACAAGGAATTATGTTGCATCGAGCTATTGATACGTTTACAGATTATCATGCAGCAACTTACGAAGCCAAACAATTTTTTAAACCTGTTGTTGGTTTATATGCAGGAGCATTTGTAGATGTTGTGTACGATCATTTTTTAGCTATTGACGCAAGCCAATTTCCAACAAATGAAGCTTTGAACACTTTTGCACAAAATACATATCTGCAATTGCAGAATAATATTCAAGTAATGCCACTAAAGTTTAGCAGCATGATGCCCTATATGCAACAACAAAATTGGTTGTACAATTATCAATTTATTTGGGGTATTGAAAAAAGCCTTGAAGGGTTGGTACGTAGAGCTAAATATTTGGAAAGTTCAAAAGAAGCGTTTGAAATATTTCAACAACAGTACACTGCATTGCAACAATGTTATACAGCTTTTTTTACAGATGTTAAAAAAATGGCATTCCAACAATTTGAAGAACTACAAAAGTTATAGAGTTTATATTTGCAAAAAAATTATACATGAAACAATTTTTAATAGCCTTTTGTATTACTGCGTTTAGTTATGCTTCTTTTGCACAACCCAAGCCTACAGATTTAGACAAAAGCCCAATGGATATGTGTTATTGGCCTAAAGATTATCCATTGCTAAAAATGGCTGGTAAAAGCAAAGACTTGCCAATTGCAAGAGTTATTTATGGGCGACCACAAAAAAATGGAAGAGAAATTTTTGGTGGCATCAATAAGTACAATGAAATATGGCGTTTGGGTGCTAACGAAGCAACTGAAATTGAGTTTTTTAGAAACATAAAAGTTGATGGAAAAGTTGTTCAAAAAGGGAGATATACTATTTTTTGTATTCCTCAAGAAAATAAATGGACTTTGATTTTAAATAAAGACAATTATTGTTGGGGAAGTTTTACATACGATAGTAAAAAAGATGTGCTAAGAGCAGATATGAAAATTGAAAAATTAAGTGATGTAATAGAGGCACTTACTATTTATTTTGATGAGAACAAAAATGGTACAACATTGATTATTATGTGGGATGACGTAAAAGCAAGTTTACCAATTAGCTTATAAAAAATTAGCCTCCTAAAATGGTGGTTTTTTTTAAAACTCTAAATAACTAACAACTCTACAACTCAAAACCATCATGTGTGGCATTGCAGGTATTATTTCGAATAACCCAACATTGGTGCAATACAATACATTGCAGTTAATGGGCAATGCTTTGCAACATCGTGGACCCGATGGCGAAGGTTTTTGGATAAACACAACACATACAGTTGGCTTTGCACATAGAAGGTTATCGGTTATCGATTTAACTGAGCAAGCAGCTCAGCCAATGCACTATAAAAAAAAATACACCATTACATTCAATGGCGAAATTTATAACTATATAGAGTTAAGAGAAGATTTAAAAAAACAAGGCTATCATTTTACAACAGAAAGCGATACTGAAGTTTTGTTGGCTTTGTACGATTGTTACAATGATGATTGTGTACATTATTTAGAGGGCATGTTTGCCTTTGCAATTTGGAACGAAGCGTACAAAGAACTTTTTATAGCAAGAGATCGTTTGGGAGAAAAACCTTTGTATTATTTTTTTGATGGAAAACAATTGTTGTTTGCTAGCGAAATGAAAGCATTGTGGGCTGCTAAACTGCCCAAACAAATCAACAACGAAATGTTGTTGGGTTACTTAACAGCAGGGTTTACAAGCAATCCCAATAATGCAGAAGCTACGTTTTATAGCAACATAAAAAAATTACCTGCTGCACATGCTTTGCTTTATTCATCAGCTTCAAACGAAGTATCAACTTATTGTTATTGGCAAGTAAAAAAACAGCCAACTAAATATTTATTAAATGAAAAAAATGCTGTTGAACAATTCACTGAGTTATTCAATCAATCTGTTCAAAAACGTTTAAGAAGTGATGTTACTGTTGGTACAAGTTTAAGTGGAGGTTTGGATAGTTCGAGTATTGTTGCCTCAATTTTAAAACTTACAACTCAAACTTCAAAACTCAAAACTTTCTCCGCAGTTTTTCCTGGCTTTGAAAAAGACGAAAGTGAATACATTCAAAAAGTTGTTCAAAAGTTTGATGTACAAAATTTTACGGTTACACCAACAGCCAATGATTTTGTAAACGACTTTGAAAAGTTGTTATACCATCAAGAAGAACCTTTTCAATCTGCAAGTATTTATGCCCAATTTAAAGTGTATGAATTGGCAAAACAAAACAACGTAACTGTTTTGCTAGATGGACAAGGAGCTGATGAAACCTTGGCTGGTTATACAAAATATTATCATTGGTATTGGCAAGAGTTGCTAAGCAATTTAAAGTTTGGTGAACTGTCTAAAGAAAAAAATGCAGCTCAACAAAATGGCAACAAAATACAATGGGGAATCAATAATTATGCTGCTACTTTTTTACCAAAATTCGCAGCAAAAAAATTACAACAACAGTTAACACAAACTGTACAAAACAGTACTTTATTAACGCAAGACTTTATACAAAACAGTTTCAACAAAAATAATTTTGAGAAGCCTGTTATACACCAATTGAATGATGTGTTGCAGTACAATACGTTTAAGAATGGATTAGAAGATTTGTTGCGTTATGCCGATAGAAATTCGATGGCTCATAGCTGCGAAGTAAGACTTCCATTTTTAAACCATGAATTGGTTGAATTTATTTTTAGCCTTCCTGCAAGTTTTAAAATTCAAAATGGTTTTACCAAGCATTTACTTAGAACAGCTATGAATGCTTATTTGCCTAAAGAAATTGTTTGGCGAAAAGATAAAGTTGGTTTTGAACCTCCACAGCAACAATGGATGCAGCATAAACAAATACAAGAACAACTTGTTGCAGCAAAAGAAACCTTGGTTGCAAATGGAATTGTTAAGAAAGAAAGTTTACAACAAAATTATCAAGCGTTGGGTGCACATGATGCCAACAATATTAATTGGTGGTTGTTGTGTAGCAATCAATTGTTTAAGTAAAATGTATTTACCACTTTACAATTAGTTTCAAATTAATTAATCTTGGTGTTAATCTATTGGGCATTGCAAATGTGTTGTTTTGAAAATCTTTAACCAATAAATAACTAATGGTATTGGCTCTATCAATTAAATTAAAAATTTCTAAACTAGCCCAAATACTTTCAAAATTTCTAAAAGGCGAATGGCTTCTTCTGTTTTGTTTTTCAGCATCCAATAGCAATGCACTTAAGCCAATATCTACTCTTACATAAGGTTCAATTACCAACGCATTTCTGTATCTACTACTTCCAGGAATATTGTAAGGTAAATTGCTACCATACAAAGCATTCATATATAATTTAAAGTTTTTGTTGGTACTTAAATAATCCTGAAAAAACATACCAAATGTAAACATTCTATCTGTTGGTCTTCTAAGCCAGCCAACATCTACAGTTGTACTATCTGTTGGTTTGTTGTTGGCATCTAAAGTGTATTGTTGGTAGGTATCGTTAGAAATGTTTTCTTTCGTTCTCATAATGCCAAAGCTTATCCAACTTTCTGCATCTTTTACAAACTCTCCATACAATCTAGTTTCAATACCAACAGCATAAGCCTTAGCACTATTTTCTCCAAAATATCTAACTCTAACATTGTCTACATCATAAGGTACAACATCCCATATATTTTTATAATACACTTCTGTAGTAAATCTTGCAGGCCTGTCAAGCATTTTAAAACTATAATCTATACCAGCACTTGCCTGAAAACTCTTTTGTGCTTTTAAATCTTTGTTCAGTGTGCCATCGTAGCGTCTTAGTTCTCTATAAAATGGTGGTTGATTGTACATGCCAATTGCACCTTTAATTACCAAATCTTTTTGTATGTTTTTTCTAGGCACATAAGAAAAACTTATACGAGGCGACAATAAAAATTCTTTGTTTAGTGTATTGTAATTATAACGCAAGCCAACTTGCAAAGTAAAATCGCTAGAATCTTTAAATTGAATATTGTCTTGCAAGTATCCACTAAATCTTGTTACATTAAAATCGGCAGTACCTTTTAATACTTTATTGAGTTGTAAAATGTTGCCAGTATAAGGCAATGAATAACCAGCACTATCATTGTATTCCCACTCATTCAATTTATCGTTTACAACTTGTTGTTGAATGGTATTGCCCCATTGTAAAAAATGTTTGCCTTTGTCTAAACTGCCTTTGTGGCTTGCATCCCAAACAGTAATGTCTAAAGTATTACGAGCATAGTTTTGAAAAATTCCTGCACCCAATGGATTGCTAATTAAACCAAAGCTTGCACTGTTTTTATCAAAATCTCTATTGCCAAATAAATAAGCTCCTGTAATATCAATGTTTTCTTTTTCGTTGTTGTTAAACCTGCTCAACATCCATTTTAAACGAAGATTTTTTGTTGGTTGATGTGTTGCTGATAAACCCAAAAAGTTGGTTGAATAACTATCTTTTTCTTGTCCTTCAAAATAAATATCTAATCCAAAGTTGGCTGTAAAAAAAGGAGAGAAGACGGAACTCGATAGTTTACTTTCTTCGGGAAACAATGTAAATTTTGTTGCTGAACTGTTGGCAAAAAATTCGTATTGCCATTTGCTGTTGGGCGTATAAGTAATGAGTGTTTGAATATCGTTAGACGATGGAATATAATTGCCTTTTGTAGCTTGGCTACTTAATAAATTTCTATTGCTTCTATTTCTAACACCTAACAAAAAATTAAATTTATCTTTTGCTCCTGTTCCTTCGATATGAAAACCTTGTTCTAATAAACCAATGTATGCACTGCCACCAAATTTTTTTGGCTTTTTATACGTAATGTCTAAAACGCTGCTCATTTTATCACCATACTTGGCTTGAAAACCTCCATTGTAAAATTTAATACCACCTGTTAGTTCAGGATTAATAAAACTCAATCCTTCTTGTTGACCATTTCTTACAAGGTATGGTCTAAATACTTCAAAGTCGTTAACGTACATTAAATTTTCATCGTAACTACCACCACGTACAGAGTATTGAGAAGTTAGCTCATTGTTGCTACCTACAAACTGTTTAATGAGTTGTTCTACACCTGTAATTGGTGATGGATTTACATTGGCTTTTGATGGGTCGAAAATAATTCTACCAATTTCTCTTCTTCCTCGTTTATCTTTTACAACAACTTCTTTTAATTGATTGGGGTTGCGGGTTAATGTAATTGTTAAAAATTCTGATTCTCCACTACTTAAGTTGATGTTTTTTTGAATGGCATAATAACCAACATAACTAAAAATAATACCTGCTATTTTATTGGGAGTGATGTTAATAGAAAAAAAACCAGAATCGTTGGAAATGCCCCCTTTTTGTTTGCCAATAATTTCTATTGAAACACCTACCAATGGTTGATTGTTTTCATCGATTACTTTACCAGTTAAGGTAGCAGTTTTTTGAGCATTTCCTAATTGAAAAAAAAGGAATACGATAATAATTGTATATGCAAAACGCATCATTTTCTGTGTAATTATAAAGGCATGAAGATAACTATACGTTAGATAAATACCGCTGTGTATTAAAAAATTATGACTTTGATAGCTGTTAATGTATTTTTTGTTTACTTTGTAACAATTTAAAATAATTATTTATGAAAAAATTTTTTACTCTAAGTTTATTTTTGATTGTTTCTTTGCTTGCAAAGTCTCAAGCAACACACGTTACCATAAGCCAAATTTATGGAGGAGGTGGTAATACAGGTTCACTATTTAATAACGACTATGTGGAACTTTATAATCCTACAAACTCGCCAATTGACATTAGTAACTGGCAAATTGCATATGCTAGTGCAACAGGAACAAGTTGGACAAATAAAACGAGAATCCCCGCAGGATCAATTATTCAAGCAAAAAAGTATTTTTTAATACAAGAAGGTGCAGGAACAACTACTCCTGCAGCTTTACCAACACCAGATCTTGCTCCTACAGTTGCACAAGGAGTTATCAATATGTCTGGCACAGCAGGAAAAGTTGCTTTAGTTAGCGACACCACTACGTTAGCAGTTTCTACTACACCAACACCTGTAGTAAATGCAACCACATCTCTTACAGGTTCAGTAATTGATTTTGTTGGTTTTGGTACAACTGTAACAACTTTTGAAGGAGCTGCTGCACCTGCACCATCTAATACTACTGCTATCTTTAGAGCTGGAGATGGAAGTGTTGATACAGACAATAATTCAGCAGATTTTACTGCTGGAGCTCCAAATCCAAGAAACTCATCTTTTGTTGTACCAGTTGCTCTTACTTCATTCAATGCTTCTCTTATCAATAATCAAGCTTCTTTAGTTTGGAATACTGCAAACGAAGTAAATGTAAATGGATATTCAATTGAAAAAAGTAACAATGGTAAAGACTTCAATGCTATTGGATTTGTAGCTGCAAAAAATGCAAGTTCTGCTAGTTATTCTTACAACGATGTATTGGCAAGTGGTGTAAATTATTATCGTTTAAAAATTACCGACAAAGATGCAAGCATCAAATACAGCAGCATTGTTGCAATAAACAACAAGCAATCTACGAAGTTAGAAGTGTACCCAAATCCAGTAACAAACACTGCAACTTTAACACATGAAATTGCAACTACAAAAGCAACTATTAAAGTTGTAACTGTAGATGGTAAAAATGTGTACACTCAAAACTTACAAGCTGGTTCAACTCAAACTAGCTTTGATGTAAGTAAATTATTGAAAGGAAATTACGTAGTTGTTTTTGAAAATGGAACAACTAGAACTTCTTTACAATTTGTAAAACAATAACTGATATAAGTTTTTAATAAACGAAAAAATCCTGCTATTTAGCAGGATTTTTTTTGTATCAATTTTTTTAAATAAAGTGTTATAAGCTTTTTAAAAGAGCAATTGTTTCTGTAGGATTTGCAGACTTAAACACCGTATTTCCAGCTACTAAAACATCGGCTCCTGCTTGTAAAATTGCAGTTGCATTGTCTAAGGTTACGCCACCATCAATTTCAATATGTGTTTGTAAACCTTTGCTGTTGCACAAACTTCTTAATTGTTTAATTTTTTCTAAGGTTTGAGGAATAAATTTTTGTCCTCCAAAACCAGGGTTCACACTCATTAAACAAATTAAATCCACATCTTGAATAATATCTACCAACGCTGCAATTGGTGTATGAGGATTTACTGCAACGCCAGCTTTCATCCCTAAGCTTTTTATTTGTTGAATATTTCTGTGTAAATGGGTACAAGCTTCAATGTGTACAGTTAAAATATCGGCTCCTGCATTTTTAAAATGTTCAGCATATTTCTCAGGTTCTTCAATCATTAAATGTACGTCGCAAATTTTGTGTGTTGCTTTTCTTATAAACTCAATAATCATTGGGCCAAATGAAATATTGGGTACAAATCTTCCATCCATAACATCTAGGTGAAACCAATCGGCTTGGCTTTCATTTAGCATGGTGCAATCGGCTTGTAAATTAATAAAATTGGCACTTAAAAGCGATGGGGCAATGATGGGCATTTTGTTTGAGGTTTAAGTTTTTTAGTGATAAGTTAAAGCTAATAAGTTTCTAAATTTAGAAGCTGTATAAAAATAATTGATGCTTTTGAAATTCTTTTTTCTAATGATTACCTTTTATTGGAAATTGATAAATCGCTTCTTATTTTTTAACTTTTTAATTTTGGCTTTTT
>Ga0116158_10005369_pt1 | contig 10839 bp, 9 predicted proteins | sample AD_UKC052_MetaG_FD_89883 | JGI IMG/M metagenome (GOLD analysis project Ga0116158, IMG submission 89883) | Active sludge microbial communities of municipal wastewater-treating anaerobic digesters from USA - AD_UKC052_MetaG | ecosystem: Engineered > Bioreactor > Anaerobic > Digestate | place: USA... | reverse complement strand
CGGCTCAGGAATTCTATTAACCGAGACACCTCCTTCGTCGGTGTGATGTTTATTTGCTAAATTCCAAATTCCAAAAGCGGAAACCTCTAATTCCTAAATCATCAATCCTAAATCATCATTCCTCAATCATAAATCCACATTCATCATTACTTTCGATTTCAGCCATTCGTACCAAACTGTCAGGCCTTCGCCGGAGGTGCAGCTTACTTCCATGATAACCAGGTTGGGATTCACTTTCAGCGCGTTTTCTTTTACTTTTTGCATGCTGAACGGAACGTAGGGCAACAGGTCAATTTTATTGATGATGCAAACCGTAGATGTATGGAACATATCCGGGTACTTCATGGGTTTATCATCCCCTTCTGTAACACTGATGATTACTACACGTTCTTTTTCGCCAAGGTCGAACATTGCAGGGCAAACAAGGTTGCCTACATTTTCAATAAAGAGCACACTGTCATTTTGCAGTTTCATGCCCTGAACTGCATGCATTACCATATGGGCATCAAGGTGGCAACCTTTGCCGGTATTGATCTGCGTAACTTTTGTGCCCGTGGCATGTATCCGGTCGGCATCATTGGTGGTTTGCTGATCGCCCTCAATCACGGCAAAATTCAGTTCCCCTTTCAGATCAGTAAGCGTTCTTTCGAGCAGCGTGGTTTTGCCTGAACCGGGAGAACTTACGAGGTTCATGGCAAGTATATTCTTTGCTTCAAGCCAGCCACGGTTTCTTTCGGCAAGCAGGTTGTTTTGGTGCAAAATATCCGTTTCCACATCCACAATGGTTTTGCTGTGACCATGGTGATGGTCGTGGTCATGATCGTGGTCATGATGGTGGTGATGACCGTTGTGGTCTTCATGAGGGTGAAAACTCACCATTGTTCCCGAATCGCATCCGCAGGTAGCACACATAAAAATAGTTTCAGGAGGTTATTTACTTTTCTGGCTTTTGCGGCGGAAATAACGGTAACCGGCAAACAATACAACAACGGCACCAACAGTAACAATTGCATGCATGGGCTCGGAAAAATAGTGGATTATGGAAAATCCATCTGTTTCGCCGTGGCCGGGATGTGCGAGTGAAATTAAAGGAAGGGCAGTTACCGCCGAAAGAATAATATTTTTCATAAAATACATGATTTGGAGCCGCAAATTATAACTAAAAGAAAATCCTGTGTATGATTAATATCATTTATGCATACAATTAAAATCATGTATTAAGCTATCCGTGGTCAATAATTTGTAACCGTTTTTCAACTATTAAATCAAAGGTATGTCAAACGGTTTCTTGCCCCATCAGCCAACCTATTTTGAAGAACTCGAGCGTAAAGGTTATTCCCGGCGCGATTTTGTAAAATTCTGCAGCATGATGGCTGCCTTTATTGGTGTAGAAGGTACGGCTATCGGCCAAATGGCCAATGCGCTCGAAACCAAGCCAAGAATTCCCATTATCTGGCTTCATTTTCAGGAGTGTACCTGTTGCAGCGAAAGTTTTATCCGCTCTTCGCACCCCATTGTGGCCGATATCATCCTCGATAAAATATCGCTGGATTATACCGAAACCCTGATGGCCGCCTCGGGCTTTCAGGCAGAGGAAGCGCTGAGGAATACCATGAAGAACTATCATGGTAAATATATACTTTGCGTGGAGGGCAGTGTTCCTACCGGTGCCGATGGTGTGTATTGCATGATTGGCGGCAAAACCTCGATGCAGATTCTGGATGAGGCAGCGGAAGGCGCAAGTGCCATTATTGCCTGGGGAAGCTGCGCAAGCAACGGCTGTGTGCAGTCGGCAAAGCCTAATCCTACAAGGGCCACCCCAATTCATAAACTGATTAAAGGCAAGCCCATTATCAAAGTACCCGGTTGTCCGCCAATTGGCGAAGTGATGGCGGGCGTTATTGTACACATGCTCACCTTCGACCGTATACCGGAACTTGACCGGCTTGGACGGCCAAAGGCATTTTACAGCAAGCGGGTACACGATACCTGTTATCGCAGGCCTTATTTTGATGCGGGGCTTTATGTAGAAACCTTTGATGATGAGAATGCCAAAAAAGGCTATTGCCTTTACAAGGTAGGTTGCAAGGGTCCATCTACCTACAACGCCTGCGGCGTAACCAAATGGAATGAGGGCACTAGCTTTCCCATACAGTCGGGTCACCCCTGTATTGGATGCAGCGAAGAAAATTTCTGGGACAACGGAAGGTTCTACGAAAGGGCTTCGGCGTTTGCAGGGTTTGGTATTGAGGCCGATGCCGATACCGTTGGTAAAGTATTGCTTGGTGTTACCGCGGCGGGGCTTGCAGGTCATGCCATTGCCACCAATATCGGCAAATCGAAGTTGATTGGCGGGCACGAAGCCGAAGGCAAACAAAGCGAAAAGGAATTGAAAGCATAATCTTCATCACTTATAAATAGCCATATGAGTAAGAGAATCGTTGTTGACCCCATCACAAGGATAGAAGGACACCTGCGGGTGGAAGTAGATATTGAAAACGGAAAAATTAAAGATGCCTACAGCAGCGGCACCATGGTGCGCCTGCTCGAAGAAATTTTACGGGGCCGCGACCCGCGCGATGCGTGGGCATTTGTAGGCCGGGTTTGTGGCGTTTGTACTTCCATTCATTCGCTTACTTCGGTAAGGTGTGTAGAGGATGCGCTCGACATTACCATTCCCCGCAATGCCGAACTGGTGCGCAACATTATGTTTTGCGCTCAGTATATGCACGACCATGTGGTACACTTTTACCACCTGCATGCTATGGACTGGGTGGATGTGGTAAATGCCCTGAAAGCGGATCCAAAAAAAACATCGGAACTGGCACAAAGTATTTCACCATGGCCAAAAAGTTCGCCGGGTTATTTCAGCGACCTGCAAAAACGGATCGGTAAATTTGTGGAAAGCGGTCAGCTCGGCATTTTTGCCAACGGTTACTGGGGCCACCCGGCCTATAAGCTACCGGCCGAAGTAAACCTGATTGGCCTCGCCCATTACCTGGAAGCCCTTGAATGGCAAAAGGAGATCGTAAAAATTCATGCCATTTTTGGCGGAAAAAATCCCCACCCCAACTACCTGGTGGGTGGTATGGCCTGTTCAATCAGTATAGATGATGTTAGCGGAATAAATGCTGAAAGGCTGGCCTTCGTTGGCCAATTGCTGAAACAGGGTAAGGAGTTTATTGAACAGGTTTATATACCCGACCTGATGGCAGTGGCCTCTTTTTACAAAGACTGGGGCGCTATTGGCGGCGGACTTGGCAATTACCTGGTATATGGCGATTTACCTACCAACGGTTACCGCGATACAGCGAGTTATAAATTTCCGCCCGGAGCAATTCTGAATAGGGACATCAGCATAGTGCATGAGGTGGACCTCAGAAAGGAAGAAGAAGTGCAGGAATTTATTACCCACTCGTGGTACGAATACAAAGAAGGCAATCAGAAAGGGCTGCACCCCTGGAAGGGAGAGAGTAAAATTAAGTATACCGGGCCCAAACCTCCTTTTGAACACCTTGATACGGATAAGGAATACAGTTACCTGAAAACCCCGAGATGGAAAGGGAATGCCATGGAAGTAGGTCCGCTTGCACGCATGCTGGTGGGCTATGCCCGCGGAAGGGAAGATTATAAGGCCGTGGTGGACAAAGCGCTCACTGACCTGGCAGTACCCGTAACCGCGCTGTTTTCCACCCTTGGCCGAACCGCAGCCCGTGGTCTCGAAAGTGTATTAACCGCACAATGGGGTATGGAATTTTTTGATGACCTGCTGGCCAACATTAAAAATGGCGATACACGCATGGCCGAAATGGGCAAGTTTGATCCTGACACCTGGCCAAAGCAGGCACTCGGGGTTGGACATACCGAAGCGCCAAGGGGCGCATTGGCACACTGGATAAATATTGAAGATAAGAAAATAGCTAATTATCAACTGGTGGTGCCCACTACCTGGAATGCATCGCCAAGGGACAACAAGGGGCAGATGTCGGCTTATGAGGCAGCACTGATTGATACCCCGGTAGCCAATGAAAATCAACCGCTGGAAATTATTCGTACCATCCACAGTTTCGATCCCTGTATGGCATGCGCCGTACACCTGTACGATGAGGAAGGAAAAACCATCAGCCGTTTCAGTATTTTAGGTGATTAACCATTAAATAATTATGGTATGGTCAAGAAATTTTTACTGGTACACAGACTCCGCCGGGTATACGTTTGGGAATTGCCGGTGCGCTTTTACCACTGGTTAAATGCAGCCTCTATCCTGGTGCTGATTGCCACTGGTTTTTTTATGGCCAATCCGCTTGCCATTATGAGCCAAAAAGAGGCTGCCGAACAGTTTACCATGGGATGGGTACGTTACATTCATTTTGTGGCAGCCTATGTTTTCTTCTTCAATTTTCTTTTCAGGCTTTACTGGGGTTTTGTTGGCAATAAGTATGCCAACTGGAAACAGTTTATACCCACATCAAAAAGGTTTTTCCATGAAATGTGGACCGTTTTTAAAATTGACATCCTCATGGTAAGGAAAAACGGGAAACAGCAGGACCACCTCAGTGTGGGGCATAATGCTATGGCCGGATTTATTTATTTTATGACCTTTATTGCCTTCCTGGTGCAGTGTTTAACCGGTTTTGGTTTGTATGCCGATATGTCGGCCTGGTGGTTTCCCCAACTTTTTGCCTGGGTACCCGCAGTATTTGGCGGCGATATTCTTACCCGGCAGATTCATCATTGGTCCATGTGGTTTTTTATCCTTTTTACCATTGTGCATGTTTACCTGGTATTTTACCATGATTATGTAGAAGGGCGGGGCGAAATCAGTTCGATGGGTGGTGGATGGAAATTTATTGAAGAGGAAGTATTTGAGCAAAGCAAGCACCATACCCCAAATCCGGAAAATGACTGAGAACAGAGAAGCTGAGGCCATAGCAGAACGCATACTTATCCTGGGCATTGGAAATTTCCTGATGGGTGATGAAGGCATTGGGGTACATGTGGCCAATGCCCTTGCAAATGAACCATGGCCCGAAGGAATTGAGGTAGTGGATGGCGGCACCGGCGGATTTCACCTGCTTGGATACTTTGAGGGCCATTCTTATGTAATCATTATTGATGCTACGCTTGATGGAAATCCTCCCGGTACCATCAGGCTGATAAAACCCCGTTTTGCAAAGGATTTTCCGCCTGCCATGAGCACGCACGATATCGGATTGAAAGATATGGTGAGCGCCCTGCAGTTGCTTGACAGGATGCCTGAAATTGATTTGTTTGTGGTGAGCATTGAGAGCATTCAGCAACAGGGTATTGAACTTACGCCTGCTATTAAGGCTACCATTCCGTTGATTTCAGCGAAAGTAAAATTACTCGTTGAGCAGCGACGGAAGTATGCTGACCAAATTCCGCCTTCTGTATTGGTTACAGCAGCCTATTAATTTTGAAAATGAATCTGCATTTGTGCTTCTAAATGGGAAGGAGTCAATCCCCTGAAAGCAAGTTCACTATCGGTTACCGCCAATGCACCACAGGTAAGGGCATATTGCAGGCAGGTTTTCCAATCTGCGCCCTTTAGGTAGCCATACAAAAGCCCTGCAAAAAAGCTGTCACCGGCGCCATTGCTGTCAATGATTTCCATGCCCGGTAATGCAGGAAGGTCAACCCGGTAACCGTTTGCAGCCAATAGTGTTGCGCCCGCCCGTCCGTGTGTGCATACCACCATTTGCTTTCCCGAAGCGATCATGTTTTCCATTACCGGTAAATAGTCCGGCAGGTTGTCGGAGCTGAGCTGCACAAACTGTGAGGCCTGTAAAAAGGGTTCATGGTAAGCATTATGGCCATCATAATCGTGCAGGTCGGTCCATACAGGTTTGCCGCTTGCTAATACCAGGGGAATGAGTTGCCGGCAATAGGGTATAATATTCAGCACCACCAAATCGCAATCTTCAAGCAAGCTTTTAATCAGTGCTTCATCATGCGGCAGTTCGTTTGATGATTGGGTAATAAACATGGATATACGCCTGCCTTCCTTATCCATAATATTCACATGCCGCTGCGTGCCGGCAGGATCGGTTATGCAAACCAGGTTTACCTTTTTATCTGCCAGGAATTTTTCAACCTGCTTTCCATACCAGTCATTACCAAAGGCGGTGTACAGAATATTGGGTATTCCAAGGTAGGTTAAGGGTACTGCTTTTCCGGTGCCGGTTGAACCACATCCTTCAATGAAGGGAGCCTTGTGAATGGTTTGCGGAATGGCGCCGGGCAGTTCATCGAGGTGAATGATGAGGTCGTAAGTGCTGCCGCCAAGAATGAGTACTTTTTGCATCATCATTCATTTTACTTTCCGCAAAGGTTCATATTTATTTTATATCGCCGGCGCGTTGCGGAAGAATGGTATAGTACCCGGCATCATTCCACACCAGTATGCCCGTAACCGATACAACCCCACCCGGGATAATTTGGTTTTTAAACGGTGCAAAGCTGTTTACCAGTACCCTCGCTTCAAGATGGTTGTCTTTAATGAAATGAATTCCCTGAACCGTTTCGCTGCCATTGGCTGCAGGAAATTGAACTCCTGTAACGGTAACAATTTGCCCTTCTTTTGCACCCGGTCTTTCGTACAATTGCTGTAGGGTCATTTGAGGAACAACGTGGATTTCCCTGCCTTTCTTTTCTATTTGTTCTACCGGAATATTGGTGATCGTCAATGCCTGATTGAGCTCTTCGAGCGCGCCCCCAACCAGATTAATGCTTATTCTATCGCCCCTTTGCACATTATGCCGGCCGTTGAAAAGAAAAGCAATACCACCTGTTTCATCTTGCAAAAACAACATATTGGGCCCAATATTATCGGTAGCCGATACAACCACCCCTTCCACTTTTACCGGAAAAAGGTAGTAAAGTACTTCGCCCGTATAACTGCTGCGGATGGATTGCACGGTAAGCAGGTTATTATTTCCATTATCGGCGATGCCTAACGTAAAATTGGTAAGACCGGATGGCTTTATCATTGGCGATGCGCCAACAATCCTGAATTCAATGGAACGGTTTTCGCTAATCGCATCGTCATCTTTGGGTATAACCAAAAAGGAAGCAAAGGCTGCCTGCTTTGCTACGGGTATATGCAATTTGCCATCTGCGGGTGCAGGTACCAACTTAAAATCTTTTTCATATTGTGCATGGAAGGCCGTAAAGGCAATTTCCACAAATCCATCTTCATTTGCTGCAGGTAGAACAGGTAATTTCACCATATAGCCTGCTTCATTTTTTTCATTTACAGAAGCGCGGTCCAACTCAAAACCAATATTTACCTGCGTTTCATCGTCAAGCAGTTTTGTGGTGTTGCTGATTTTTCCTTCGGGCTTCAGCGTACTGTTTTCGGGTTGCGCCATGGTGAAAGTTACGGAACGTGCGGGGTTCGGTAAGCTGTTGTCAACAGGTAAAAGGGTAAAGGAAACCTTTTCGGCACCGGCCTGCACAGGGATGATTATTTTGCCATCTGTTACCGCCGGGTTGGTATGGTAGTCATCTCCATAAACAGCCTGGTTGTTTCCCACATTCAGGGTGATGGACCCATTCTCTTTCGCCTTTGGGCTTATCAGCACCTCCACTATAATTTCCTGCTGGTTTTCCGCAATTTCCAGCTGACTGTTTGCAAACTGTACCCTGGAAACGCCCGGTGAGGGATAAGGTCCATACCCTTCTTTGTCACAAGAAACAAAAGCCATGGTTACCCATAAAATGGTAGCAACCATTTTTATTATAAAAGCCGTGGTGTGTGTATTTTTCATAGTGTGTGGTGTTGTGAATGCAAAGGTAGATTTTGCTACCGGCGTTGGTAATCGCATATATATGTGAAAAAAAATGAGAAGCAAAACACCGGCTGATGTTTTGCTTCCCATTAAATAAATATGTGGGTATTATTAACGGATATCGGCGCTTTTTTGCGGGTAAATGGTGTACTCATTGTTTCTCCATACAAGTATGCCGGTTACTGATACATTGCCGGCGGGAATAATGCGGTTTGCAAAGCTGGCAAAGGTTTCGGTTCTTACAATTACCTGCCTGCCGCCATCGGTTATACGCTGATCGCCAACGAGCGGAGTATTACCATCTGCATTAAGGAACTGTACATTTTTTAAGGTAACTATTCTCCCTTCCATTATCTCCGGTGTCTGGTACAAAACCACAGGCGAAGTTTCAGGTATTATTTTGGTTTGAAAACCAATACGTGTTGCGGCCCCGTTGTTAATCTGGCTGATATTGAGGATACCATTGGTTTCACTTAAGCGTGATCCATTTAATTCAAGGCTAACCACATCGCCTGCGTTGAACTCATGCCTGTTGGGAAACCGGATGGCAATACCGCCTGTACCATCTTCAATATACATAACCCTTCCGTCGAGGTTATCATTAAGTGAGGTTACCACACCCGAAATGCGGGTAGATGCTGAAAATGTATGGGCGGTACCCATGTACATGGGGCGAATCTGTGAAATGGTTTTGCTCCTGTCATCATCGTTGTCTTCAATAAAGAAATTCATTTCTTTATGTGTTCCCTGCCTTATATTTTCTGAGGTATTGCCGAGCGTGATGGAAACTTTCCGCTTTGCATTTACAAACAGGTTGTCGGCGCCATACATTACAAATGAAACCGATCCGTTGCCTTCCTGCACGGGAATGCGCAGTTTGCCGTTTTCAGCTTCAGGCATGGTGGAGTAATGTTCACCATAAACAGCGTTGGCAGATGCAAGTTCGATTTCAATAAAACCTGCTGCGGCTGCTGCTGGTTCAATATCTACGAATACTGTATAACCTGTTGCGGCATTTTCAAAAATGCTTGCCTGTGTTTCATGAAAGGATGCAAGGCTGTAGGTTTCATCATCTGCAATCACTACTTTACTTTGAGTTCTGCCTTCGGGTTTATAAGTGCTTTCTTCCTGGCTAAGTACCACGGTAATTTCCCTTGCGGGATTGCGTACATCGTTATTCAAAGGAACAATGGTCAGTAAAACCTTTTCGCTGCCGGAGGTTACAGGCATCAGGATGTTTCCATTGATGGCTTCGGGTTGTGTTACATAATCGGTGCCATAAGTAGCTGTTGTACTTTGAAGTTTTACAGAAACGCGTCCCGCAATGACAGCTTTGTTTTTTAATTCAATTTCTAACTGGATTCCATTACCGTTTTCGGCTGCCTGGTATTGTTCCTGTGAAAACTGAATTTTTGTGATTGGAGGGTTACCCGGACCGGAAGGAAGGTCATTATCTTTTGAACAAGCGCCTAGAAAAATCATAAGCGCCATAAGTAATGTTCCCGGAAAAAAACCAAGCGAAATGTGTGTGATGTTGTTTTTCATTTTGTGTGAATATTAGGATGCAAAATTACCTTGTATTATTATTTTACTGAATAGCATAAATATGTGAAATGCATTACCCGTAATCATGTCTATCGTGTACGATGTTGATAATTTCAATGTTTTGGAATTAATATTTATCCGGCAATTGTTTGGTATTTTACGTCAATGAAATGCCCACGACCGAAAATGAACACCCAGCACCAAATGATTATTTCGTGGGCATACTATGTGACAATTAAAAACCAGCAGCCGACAGGTTGCGCACTAAAAAAGAACACATGAAATCCCCACGAGCTGACGCACACCCAGCGGCAATGATCATTTGGGGATTCCATATGACAAATAAAAACAGTAGGCTTTAGCCTGCGCACTAAAAATGAACATATGAAATAGCCGGGCACAAATTCTTGCCCGGCTAAATGAATCATTTTTTTGGACGGTTGAAACCAATCCTTTTGTGCCTTGTTTCTCGTGTGCTGTGTTTTTGTGTGCAGTGTGTAATAATCGTTCGGTGTGTTGTGTGCATTTGCGTGAATGTGAATACAAAAATACCCCGCAAAAAATCCGCACACAACCGCATAAATGTGTGAAAACCTGCAAATGCCGTATTTGCATTCAGCAGTGGTTGTTCGGCAGGTCTAAAATTTTATTTTAACTAAAGCGTGAAAGTTATTGGTCTTTTGAAATAAAAAACCGGCCGCCAGGTAAGCGTCCGGAAATTTTTTTGTGATGATGGAAAATACGGGAATGGTGTGAAATACCGGGAGTGTGTGTGAATTTGATGATGCAAAAATAATGCCCGATAAACCCTTTTATAATCACCTATTAATTTGAAAACCAATTTTAAATTTGTTCCTGCAGCAGAATGGCTGCGCAAAGGTTTTCCATTAAAAACCTCTCGTGTTGACGCAGGCCTTTGCTGAAGTAAACTTTGCCGTTGTCCAATGTTGAAACAGCCGCAATACCCACGCCGTCGGCATCCAGTATTTCAAAGCCTACCGATCCGGCAATAATTCTTTGGGATTTGCCGTTTTTCCCCTGTATATGTGTAATAGGTTTTAATTGATAGTACACCCCGTCAGGGCCATAAAGGTAACCCACATATTTTCCGGGCTTGGTTTGTGATTTGCCATTATCGAGCACCAATTGCCATGGCTGTTGAGAACCATCAAGATATATCTGAACATAGAAAAGATTATTACTGCTTTCTCTGAACAGATTTCCCATGTCAACACTGAACGAATTCCAACCGTTTCCTTCGCCAATCCGCAGCTCATTATACTGAACTTTTGAAGCGGCATAAACATCTGCTGTTTCGCCCGACGGGGATACAGCTGCAAACCGCAGGGTCTGCTTTTTGTTGATGTGGTCGTAAGAAATTACATTGGTTCCCTGTGGTACATTCAGGGTTTGGCGCATGGCACCAATGGTCCAGGTTGATTCTTTTGTCCAGCTTCGGTCAACCTTGTAGGTACTGAATTGG
>Ga0116158_10005347_pt1 | contig 10861 bp, 9 predicted proteins | sample AD_UKC052_MetaG_FD_89883 | JGI IMG/M metagenome (GOLD analysis project Ga0116158, IMG submission 89883) | Active sludge microbial communities of municipal wastewater-treating anaerobic digesters from USA - AD_UKC052_MetaG | ecosystem: Engineered > Bioreactor > Anaerobic > Digestate | place: USA... | reverse complement strand
GATCAGGGTGAATGAACCGGATATTAAGGCCTGACTTGCAATAATGGCAGCTGCGGTTGCAAGAATAATACCTGGAAGCACGAACCATTGGGGCATAATCGAAAAAAATGGATTATTGCCGTTAAAACCATTTTTTAACAGGTAGGCACCTTGCCCCAGGTAGTTAAGAATTAAAGCCGACTTTACGAATATCCAGCTAATTTGAATGTTTTTCAACCCACAATGCCCCAAATCGGAGTAGAGCGCTTCTACCCCTGTTATACAAAGAAATACTGCACCCAATACCAGCATGGCCGATGGATGCTCTACAATTAATTGCAAGGCGTAGTAGGGATTAAACGCTTTAAACACCACGGGTAGCTGAACAATCTGATTTACTCCCAGTATCGCCAGCGTTAAAAACCATAGTGTCATTATGGGGCCAAATGAGCTACCGATTTTTTTAGTGCCAAACTGCTGGATAACAAAAAGTCCTGTAATTATGATGAGAACAATGGGAATAGTAGGAAGTTGCTTTTGAACGATTTGTAAACCTTCGATGGCCGATGTTACGGTAATTGCAGGTGTAATGATACCGTCAGCCAGGAGGGTGCTCCCCCCGATGATGGCAATAATATACGCCTTTGGCATCTTCCTCCTTACCAGCGCAAACAGGGAGTAGATGCCTCCCTCACCTTTGTTGTCGGCTCTAAGGGTGATCAGAACATACTTAACGGTGGTTTGAAGGGTTAGCGTCCAGATAATGCAGGACAACGCACCCAGTATGAAGTCGTTGTCTATGGTAGTTACGCTGCTGGCGATTGCCCGCATCACGTAAAGCGGGGAGGTGCCAATATCTCCATACACAATACCCATGGTTATGATTAGCCCGACAAAGCTTAATTTCGATATTTTCCCTGCCTTGTCATTTCTCATAAGTCAACCTTTAATTTTTATACCTAACATTTATACTATTGCTATCATAAAAATGTAATCCGGCGGTCAGCTTCACGTTGAACCTCAGAATTTCATTTACTCGCCAAATTTTGCAACCCAACGCTTTACTAGTGCACAAATATCAAGATTATTAGGGTTAATCATGATTTTATTTGGAGTAGCGATGACCTTTTGGGTATCTATCTATACTGATGGGTGAATTGCCAGGTTAAACCAGTACGGTTGTTTAAAGATTGCAAGACTTTAACTGGTAAAACAGCCTCATTAACAACAGCATGAACTTATTTTAAGCTAAAATGGGTAATTTTTTGAACCCGCAAAAGTATAAAAGAAGGCCATAGGATGTCATCAATTTATAAACTTTTTATTAGAACAAATTTTTAAAGGTATAAGCCTGCTATAATGCTATTTATGAGATTACGCCCGATGAACTAAGACGGCTATTATTCCTGCACTGTTCCGGAAGCCATGACTTTAAGTTGTTGCCATGTTAGCTCATACCATTGGGGCAACCCATAACGGATTAATTCTACATTTGCCAGCCTATCTGACCTGTATTCCGGCGATTTACATTCAAATTTCCTTGTAAATTAGCTTTCAGCCAAATATCTTTGCAGGAGCAACACTCTTCTGATTCAGCCACCGATTGGAGTTGTTTTATGCTACGATTAAACCTATGTTTGATGGGTAATATAGAAGTTGTGGCGTGGTTGCGTGGCATTCTTGTTATTTATTAAACATATCACCAGTAGCATTGTTTACATCCTGATAATGTTTGAACAACGGTATGAACGGGGAACAGGATAAAATTTTGCATGAGGTTACAGGTTCGGAATACAAGTACGGTTTTGTAACCCAAATAGACACTGAAACTATCCCTCGAGGGCTCAGCGAGGAGGTGGTGAGGATGATTTCGTCCAAAAAAGGTGAACCCGACTGGATGCTGGAGTTTCGCTTAAAAGCATTTCGCCACTGGCAAACCATGGAAATGCCCACATGGGCTCATTTAACAATACCCCCCATTGACTACCAGGATATAATTTTCTATGCTGCTCCGCGAAAACGAAATGCTTCAACCGGAGGGGGCGGGGAAATTGACCCTGAGCTAAAGGCAACTTTCGACAAGCTAGGCATTCCCCTTGAGGAGCAACAAATGCTTTCAGGAGTTGCTGTTGATGCAGTTATGGACAGCACTTCGGTGAAGACGACATTTCGGGATACTTTAGCCGAGCATGGCATTATTTTTTGTTCAATGAGCGAAGCCATTCGCGAGCATCCCGACTTGGTGCGTAAATACCTGGCCTCTGTTGTTCCCTCCACCGACAACTTTTTTGCCTCTCTCAACTCTGCCGTCTTCAGCGATGGTTCGTTTTGCTATATTCCTAAGGGAGTGCGTTGCCCCATGGAGCTAAGCACCTACTTTAGAATAAATGCTGCCAATACCGGACAGTTTGAGCGCACCTTGATAGTTGCCGACGACGATAGCTACGTTTCCTACCTTGAGGGGTGCACTGCCCCCATGCGCGACGAAAACCAGCTTCATGCAGCAGTGGTAGAAATTGTTGCCCTGGAAAATGCCGAGGTGAAGTATTCCACTGTTCAGAACTGGTATCCAGGCGACAAAAACGGGAAGGGCGGTATATTCAACTTTGTAACCAAACGTGGCATTTGCAAGGGAAAAAACAGCAAGATTTCGTGGACACAGGTTGAAACAGGGTCGGCCATTACATGGAAGTATCCTAGCTGCATACTTATGGGCGACAACTCCTACGGTGAATTTTACTCCGTTGCTGTAACCAACCACCATCAGCAGGCCGACACGGGAACAAAAATGATACACATCGGCAAGAATACCCGTAGCCGAATCGTTTCAAAAGGAATTTCGTCAGGTGAGGGCAGCAATAGCTACCGTGGGCTGGTTAAGGTGCTTAAAGGGGCCGATAATGCGCGCAACTTCTCTCAGTGCGACTCCTTGCTAATTGGTGATAGGTGTGGTGCGCATACCTTTCCCTACATCGAAGTGGACAACCCAACCGCCATAGCCGAGCATGAAGCGACAACTTCAAAAATCGGTGAGGATCAGCTTTTTTACTGCAACCAGCGTGGAATTTCAACTGAGGATGCCGTTGGTCTAATTATTAACGGATATGCAAAGGAAGTGCTCAACAAGCTGCCTATGGAGTTTGCCGTTGAGGCTCAGAAGCTCCTTCAGGTGAGCCTGGAGGGCAGCGTAGGTTAGAAACATTCGAAGAAAGGTGAAATGGTAAAGCTACTTGAATACTACCGGCTTAATCGCCCGTATAACCTACTCGTTTGGAATTGAAGGCCTCAGATATACCGGTTTACATGAATTTTGATGTGTAATTTTATGGTGGGTCAACACGGAAATATTAATTTGGAAACATATACATTAATCATCATAGTATGCTAATAGTCAACGATTTACATGCTAGAATAAACGATAAGGAAATATTAAAGGGTATAAACCTGGAGGTTAAAGCCGGAGAAGTTCACGCCATTATGGGTCCGAATGGCTCAGGCAAAAGCACTTTAGCTTCGGTGCTAACCGGCAGGGAGATGGTTGAGGTTACCCATGGGCAGGTTACCTTTAATGGAAAAAACCTTTTGGAGATGCCACCCGAAGTGCGTTCGCGCGAGGGGATTTTTCTCAGCTTTCAGTACCCGGTTGAAATACCCGGCGTTAGCATGGTAAACTTTATGAAGGCTGCAGTTAACGAGCAGCGCAAGTATAGAGGTCTTGAACCCCTTTCGGCAACCGATTTTCTTAAGCTGATGCGTGAGCGGAAGGAGCTGGTTGAAATTGACTCTGCCCTAACCAACCGTTCGGTAAACGAGGGTTTCTCCGGTGGAGAAAAGAAAAAAAACGAAATATTCCAAATGGCCATGCTGGAACCCAAGCTGGCTATACTTGATGAAACCGACTCGGGTTTGGATATCGACGCCCTGCGAATAGTAGCCAATGGGGTTAACAAGCTCAAAAGCCCGGATAATGCCGTAATTGTAATTACCCATTACCAGCGCTTGCTCGACTATATTGTACCTGATTTTGTCCACATACTCTACAACGGCCAAATTGTCAAAAGTGCCGGTAAGGAGCTGGCTCTTGAACTTGAGGAAAAAGGGTATGATTGGATTAAGAATGGCAACCTGAAGGGTTAAGTAAAAAGTTGAAACCATGAGTAAAACCGATACAGCTGGACTTTTGGATGACCTGGTTAGCCTCTACCTCGATAATCATGACCTTATTACTGGCGGTAGCTCGGATACCTTGAACAAACACCGTGAAGAGGCAATCCAGAACTTCAGGATTATTGGGCTGCCATCTGCAAAAAATGAAGACTACAAGTACTCCCGGGTTGAACCCCTCTTTCAGCATGAGTACGAGAAGTACTTTACTCCTAAGAAGATTTCGTTTAGAGTGGATGATATCTTCAGGTGCGACATTCCTGAGTTGGACACCCATTTAGCCATGGTGCTCAACGGATTTTACCTGCCAAGTAGCGGCCAACTTCAAAAGTTAGATAATGGTATCATTGTAGGAAGTTTAGCCCAGGCTGCAAAGGATTTTCCTGAAATTGTTGCCAAACACTACAACGTTTATGCACAGTGCAACGCCGATGGCCTGGTTGCTCTTAACACCGCTTTTGCTCAGGATGGCATTTTTATTTACGTTCCAAAAGGTGCTGTAGAAGAAAAACCCATTCAGATAATTAACCTGCTGATGTCGGAGGAAAACCTCATGGTTAACTATCGTAACTTAATTATACTTGAAGAATCGAGCCATGCCAACATTCTGGTGTGCGACCATACGCTATCTTCCAAGCGCTACCTTTCCAACGTGGTAACTGAAATCTTTACGGGAGCCAACTCCACACTTGAGTATGTAAGGATGCAGAATGAACACAACAATAGCAGCCAGCTTTCCCACACCTTTATCAACCAGGAAGAAGGTTCAAGTGTAAAGACCAATACCCTAACCCTACACGGTGGTTTTATTCGTAACAACCTTCATATAGCCCTCAAAGGAGAGGGCGCTTCGGCGCAGGCTTTCGGACTTTACCTAACCGACCGCACGCAGCATACCGATAACTTTACCTTTATTGACCATGCAGTGCCCAACTGTAGCAGCTTTGAACATTACAAGGGCATTTTGGACGAACAGGCAACGGGGGCTTTCAACGGGAAAATTCTGGTTAGACCCAATGCCCAGAAAACACAGGCATATCAATCGAACAATAACTTACTGCTTACAGCTGATGCACGGATAAACAGCAAGCCACAACTTGAAATATATGCTGATGATGTGAAGTGCTCACACGGCGCAACGGTTGGTCAAATTGATGTTGACGCACTATTCTACATGCGCTCAAGAGGCATTGGTGAGCGGGATGCAAAGTTGATGCTCATGTTTGGATTTGCCCATGAAATTGTAGGGCAAATATCAATCCCTACTCTTAGAGACAGACTCGACGAGCTGGTGGATAAGCGCCTTCACGGCGAGCTATCGCGATGCCACACCTGTCCAATGCACTGCTGCTAGCTTGCGTGTGCTTTGGCGATCTTATAGTACATTCATTTGGTGGTTTAACCTGGTGCATGCATCAATTGGGCAGGTTGAACCAGATTTTTAAACTAGATAGAATGGATACAGTTAAACAACAATCAGCCGATGGCCTGACTCAATCCCTGAACGTCGAAAAAATTCGACAGGATTTTCCAATACTTTCCCGTGAGGTTTACGGCAGGCCCCTAGTTTACCTCGACAATGCGGCAACCACGCAGAAACCTAAAGCTGTTTTGGATAGAGTCGCATACTTCTACAACCAAATTAACGGCAACATTCACCGTGGGGTGCATAAGCTGAGCGAGGAGTCAACCCAGGAGTACGAAAATGCCCGTGAGGTTGTAAGAAACTTCATTAATGCCCGTAAAACGTCAGAAGTTGTATTTACCTCGGGAACCACTGCCTCCATAAACCTGGCAGCCTATTCGTTTGGAGAGGTTTTTGTGCATAGTGGCGATGAGGTAGTGGTAAGCGAGATGGAACATCACTCCAACATCGTTCCATGGCAGCTGCTCTGTGAGCGTAAAGGGGCTTCACTTAAAATTTTGCCATTCCGGGACGACGGGCAGCTCTGCATAGACCAGCTCGAAGGGTTACTGACACCCAGAACCAAAATTATTGCAGTTACTCAGGTCTCCAACACCCTTGGAACTGTTAACCCTGTAAAGGAAATCGTACGAATAGCGCACAACCATGGTATTCCTGTTTTGGTTGATGGTGCACAGGGGGTGAAGCATGGAAATATTGACGTGCAGGACATAGATGCCGATTTTTATGCCTTTTCGGGGCATAAAATTTATGGGCCAACGGGTATAGGTGTTTTGTATGGCAAGGAAAATTGGCTCGAAAAGATGGTCCCCTGGCAGGGTGGCGGCGATATGATTAACCGCGTTACGTTTGCCAAAACCACTTTCAACGAGTTGCCCTTTAAATTTGAGGCGGGAACAGCGAACTATATTGGAGCCTCAGGCCTTGCCGCAGCGCTCGACTACTACACTAAAATAGGCGTTTCAGCGGCAACTGCCTACGAGTCAGATTTGATACAGTATGCAACCCGCAAACTTTCCGAAATAGGGGGGATTCGTATTTTCGGAACGGCACCCGACAAAGCGGCAATAATCTCGTTCCTGGTTGATAATGTTCACCCTTACGACACTGGAATGATACTTGACAAGTTAGGTGTTGCTGTGAGAACTGGCAACCACTGCACCCAGCCGGTAATTGACCACTACGGCATTGACGGTACAGTAAGGGCTTCACTTGCGTTTTACAACACTTATGATGAGGTTGACAGGCTGGTGGAAGCCGTGCAAAGAGTTAAGGAGATATTTGGCTAGCAGGCGGCCGAGCGGTATTTATGCTACCTGAAAAGCTTAACCTTAGCCTGTTAATTTTGTTTCTACCCTATAAATTGTGAAACTATGGAATCGAGAAACGAGCTGGCTATACAATCCGATATAGTAAAAGTCCTTAAAGGTGTTTTTGACCCCGAAATCCCTGTAAATATTTATGATTTAGGACTAATCTACGAAGTTGATGTTGACTCAAATTCTAAAGTAACCATTACCATGACCCTTACTGCACCCAACTGCCCGCTTGCCGATGATGTGGTTGATGAGGTGCATGAGAAAGTATCTGCTATCGAGGGGGTTTCGGGGGTTGTGGTCAACCTTACCTTTGATCCGCCCTGGGATAAAAGCCGGATGAGCGACGAGGCCATGTTGGAGCTGGGATTTCTGTAAAATTAGAAGAAATCAGCTACACATCAACCTTGTCGAAGGATGTTCGTTTTGAGCTTACTTTTCGTTCTCCAGCTTTCTTAACAGGGAAATGTAGCTATCATCATCTTCTGAGGAGCCACCAAGCTTCGACAGATCCGATAGCGTAAAGTTTCCCGCAATGGCCAGCATTACCTCCTCATCCGAATTGGTTACGTGGAGTATGAAGTTGGAAAACTTGTCTCCTTTTGGGAGTGCGTAGAATGTTACCAACCCACCCTCATCGTTGGCTTGCATAACCTCCTTATACCCTTCGCGGGTAATTCCCCTTTCCAGCGTTTTGCCGAATTCTTCAACCTGCTGCTTGGCCACTAAAATTTTCAGGCTGCTGATTTTATTCGATAAATCCTGCAGCTCATTATCCTCCCTGTCTAGGGCTGCCACAAAGTTTAAAAATTCCGAACCAATGGCGACGGAGGTGTACCCGGGCTTTCCGGCATAGCGCTCAAACATTTCTTCGGCAATCCCCTGTGCTTCCAGCACTAATGGGAAAACAAGAGTAACCAGTAAAATTGCTAACTGTTTCATGTGCATATTTTTAGTTGTTTTGATAAGTTACCAAACCATCCGCCACTAGCAATGTGTATATGCTAGCTGCCATTTTTAAGGATGGTTCATTTTGCTTTTAATTTCAACTATTAAATACGATAGTAAAGCCAAACTTGCTGCATGGCGAATTCTTTATTTTTTGGTTAAGAGGGGTAGTATTTCGGCATTTCCTTCTCCGGCTAAGCGATTATTTCTAACTTGCCCAATTATTTGAACTACCTTCGGATGACACTGAAAAGCCAAAATCGCGCCTACGTTTATGCCTCGTTGGTGGTTTTGTTCTGGGGAACGTCTGCTACAGCCTTCAAAATAGGGCTAAGTTATCTTTCCACTGTGCAGCTTCTATTCTGGTCATCCTTAGCGGCAACTACCATTCTCTTCCTGGTTCTGTGTTCCCAGCATAAGTTTAAGCAGCTGTCAGCAGCTACACCAGCTCAACTTGGAAGGTCTGTAATGCTGGGATTTCTTAACCCGTTTCTCTACTACCTTGTTCTTTTTAAAGCCTACAGCCTTTTGCCGGCCCAGGTAGCCCAACCCCTGAACTACATTTGGCCCATAGTGCTGGTGCTGCTGGCTGCAATTTTTTTGGGACAAAAGCTGCATTGGTACGACCTGCTGGCCCTGCTGGTAAGCTTTACCGGAGTTACGCTGATTTCATCACAGGGTAGCATAAATATTTTTTCACACAGCAACCCTCTTGGTGTGGTTTTGGCGCTATCCAGCTCTATTGTATGGGCTACTTTTTGGATTGTTAATATGCAAAAAAACGCTGGCGACGAGGTTGTAACACTATTTTTAAGTTTTGCATCTGCTTCAATTTTCTGCCTTATTGCTATGGTTACTCTTGGTGGCTTTGCCAAACCTCTGCCCTGGCAGGGAATTTTAGCCTCTGCCTACATAGGAGCTTTTGAAATGGGCATAACATTTGTGCTTTGGTTAAAAGCGCTAAACCTTGCTACCAGCACGGCAAAGTTGGGAAACTTTTCATATCTTGTGCCTTTTGTTGCTCTGATTTTTATAAGCTTAATACTAAACGAGAAGATAATTTGGACCACTGTTGCGGGATTAATTTGTATTATTGGAGCAATTCTCTTCCAGCAGTATTTAGGCAGAAAACTCGATAATGAAGGGCAAAAACCTTAAGTAATATTAGCATGAGGTTAATCATAATTAATTCAGAAACGTTTTATGTGCTGTATGATAATGATGTGCAATCCCTAATAAATAGAATAACCCATGAATTGGCATAAAATTTTATCGCTGGCAGTTATAGCAGCCATGGTTTTATCATCGTGTGATAACGAAGATGAGCAGAAGGTAAACGTCAACCAGGAGGTTTATAATCTGATGGACGACATGTACTATTGGTACGACCAGATGCCAGAGGTTGATCCAAATGCCTACAAAGACCCTGTGGAGCTGGTGAATGCCTTACGAGTATATCCGCCCGATCGCTGGAGCTATGTTACAACTAAAGCCGAGTTTGATGCATACTACAACCAGGGTGCGTACGTGGGGTTTGGTTTTGGCTCGGGGTTTAGTGCGAATAACGAACTTTACATCACCTTTGTTTTTAAAAACTCCCCGCTTGCCGCTATGGGAATTGACAGGGGTTGGCAGATTATTTCTATTGATGGACAAACCCCAACTTCCGAAAACTTTTCTAGCCTGATAGGCCCATCCGAGGTAGGTGTATCGAAGAAATTCTTATTTAAATCTCCTGAAGGTAGCACCATGGAGCAGATTTTTACCAAGAGCCAGATTGAAATGAACTCCGTTTTGATGGATTCGATTTATACCACCGGCACCTTCAGGGTAGGCTATTTTGTTTTAGAAAGCTTTATTGGCCCAACCGAAGCGGAGCTAACCGGTCTTTTCTCAAAATTCAAGGAGGAGGGCATTAACGAGCTGGTAGTTGACTTGAGGTACAACGGCGGTGGAGAGGTAGGTGTTGCCAAATACCTGGCAAGTCTTATTGCCGGCAGCAGCGCCTTTGGAAAAGTTTTCGGAACCTACTACCATAACGACAAGCACCAAGGCGATAACTCCTCCATAACTTTCACCTACGAGGACAATTCGATTCCCCTTAACCGGGTTGTTTTCATCACTACAAGCGGAACGGCTTCGGCCAGCGAGCTCGTGATTAACGGGCTTAAGCCTCATATTGAAGTATCGCTGGTTGGTTCAAAAACGCATGGCAAACCTGTTGGGATGTACTCGTTTGAGTTTAGAGACCCCAGCATTGACTGGGTTATTGTGCCTATATGCTTTTCTATCCGGAACTCAAATAACGAGGGCGATTATTTTGATGGGATTCCTGTAGATGTTTCCGCTGCCGATGATATTACCCATCCGTTTGGTAGTATGGACGAAGAAAGCCTGAATGCCGCTTTTACCCACCTTGGAGTAACTGCAAAAGGTTATACACGTAAAGCCGCTGTTGGCGTTCAACCATTTGTAGGCAAAGGACTACAAGGGGAAATTGGCGCTTGGTAGGGTGTGCTGGACAAAACTACAGGCTATAAGCCAGGCTTTCGAACCAGTTTAACAGGTTTACGAGGTCTCCATTTTGGTATAAATGTTTGTTATGAGTAAAGTAAATTCATGACCAACTCCACACCAGCAGAGAAGATAATTCTTGGAATCGATCCGGGCACAAATATTCTTGGGTACGGAATTGTGAGGTGTAGCGGGAAAAACGACCTAAAGCTGGTTGTTCTTGGAGTTATTGAGCTTAAGAAGTACGAGGATCACTACCTGAAGTTGAAAGCCATTTACGACCGGGTACAGCAGCTGGCCGACCAGTACCTGCCCGACGAGGTGGCCATTGAAGCCCCTTTTTACGGTAAGAATGTTCAGAGTATGCTAAAGCTTGGCCGGGCTCAGGGGGTTGCCATGGCAGCTGTTCTTTCTCGCTCAATTCCAATTTTTGAGTACGCACCGCGAAAAATAAAGCAGGCTATAACCGGCTCGGGAAGCGCTTCGAAGGAGCAGGTGGCGGCCATGCTGAAAT
>Ga0116158_10005345_pt1 | contig 10864 bp, 7 predicted proteins | sample AD_UKC052_MetaG_FD_89883 | JGI IMG/M metagenome (GOLD analysis project Ga0116158, IMG submission 89883) | Active sludge microbial communities of municipal wastewater-treating anaerobic digesters from USA - AD_UKC052_MetaG | ecosystem: Engineered > Bioreactor > Anaerobic > Digestate | place: USA... | reverse complement strand
GCCATCCGCATTGCGATGATCGTAAAAAGCATAGTAATGCACCTTTTCTGTTTCGCCTCCCAAAGCATTATAAGTATTCACCAACCCGTTACTGCCCAGGGTGTTCTGTGTTTCGAACTGAAATTTTTTATTAATATCCGAACCGTCCCGCATCACAAAATTGATCATGCCGCCAAACTGCGGACCATATTGCAGCGAACCGGCCCCGCGCACCACTTGTATACGCTGAACCGCCTGCAATTGCGGGGTATAATAGGCTTCGGGGTACCCAAAAGGATCGGCAGCAATATCGTAACCATTTTGGCGGGTATTAAATTCCCAGCTACGGTTAGGGCTCAGTCCGCGGGCGGCTACCCCTATCTGTATGCCGCTGCCGTCGCTTTCCCAAACATGCACCCCGGGCACTTTGGCCATTACCTGCCGCATGGTATTGGTTACCACATTGCCATTGATGTTATCCATTACAATCAGGCTGTTCTTTTTGCCGGCCATAATGCTTGTACCTACCACTTCGGGCAATTGATGTATATCGGCACGGCTATGCTGACCAACCACCGTTACATCCTTTGCATAGGCCTCTTTGGCAAAAAGGGTATCATTTTCAGGTAACTCCTGTGCACTCAGGCAAAAACAAAAAAATCCTCCAAGGGAAAAACTTAACAATTTTCTACTCATTACAAAGCGTTAATTATGGTGGCGGCAAAGTTGTTCTTCCGAATTTTACAACCGATGCCGTATCGGGAAAAGCGTGTTACGGAAACGGGAAAACGGCATGGTCAAAACTTTCGGGAATATTTTTTGTTTAACCTATTATGATGAAGAACAAAACGGTGAATTGGATTGCAGCAAGTGCAGTATTGATGATGGGATTTACGGTTCAGGCACAGGATGCCAATCAGTTGGTAAAACAGGTAAAAGCCAAGCTGGAAAAGGTAAAGGATTACAGCGCCAATGCCACCTTGCGTACCGATGTACCTTTTTTAAAAGTACCCGTTGCCGATGTGCAGGTGTATTTTAAACTACCCAACCAATTCAGGATTACCAAAGAAAAGGGTGTAAGTATTTTGCCAAAGGGCGGGGTAAGCGTGAGCATGCAGAACATTTTGGCCGATCCCAACTTTGTAGCCATTGATGCCGGAAAGGAAACCCTGGCAGGCCAAACGGTTCGCGTGGTGCGGGTATTGCCGGGTAATACCAACAATGAAGTGGTGCTTACCATCTTATATATTGACGAAAAGAACCTGATTGTACGAAAGGCGATTACCACCACCAAGGACAATGGTACCTATACGGTGGATATGAGTTACGGTAAATGGATGCAATATGCCCTGCCCGATAAAACGATGTTTACTTTTAATACCAAGGATTATCAGTTACCGAAGGGCGTAACCATGGAATTTGATGATGGCGAACGCCCCGATGCCAACCGCTTGAGCGATAAAAAGGGTTACGTGGAAATTACTTACCTCGATTATAAGATCAATAAGGGAGTGCCTGATAGTTATTTTGGGAAGTGAGTTTTTGGAGTTGACGGGTTGACGGGTTAACTGGTTAACTGGTTGACGGGTTGAAGGGTTGAAGGGTTAACTTGTTGACGTGTTAACTAGTCAACTTTCCAACTCGTCAACTTGTCAACCTTCAAACTCGTCAACTCCTCACGCCACAAGCAAATACCCACTCAAAATAGCAATCGCGGCCAAAATGATGGAAAAAAGATGGGCGGATTTCACCTGGAATTTTTCCCCGGCCCAAAGCAAAAATGAAAAAAGAGGTAAAATAAACAGGATAATCACCACCGGCAGCCACAGCATTTCATAAACTGCACCTACTATTTTATTTTCATAAATCGGGACAAGCTTTGTAATAATCCAAAATATGGATGCTCCCAAGGTGACTAAAAATATCCCCTTCCCTAAGCTTGATTTATTGATCTCGGATAGTATTTCCTTCATAAAATTCCCTTTACAAAAAACTTCAACGAATTAATCCGTCCACCTCCTAAATATCAACCTTAGCCTTAGCCCTTCCTCCCATTCTATTATTCAAGTACTCTTTTATTCAAGTATTCTTAACCTCAACCTTAACCTCAACCTTAACCTCAACCTTAACCTCAACCTCCACTAACTCTCCACCCGCTTCACTCCAAACCCAACCCCTTCATCAATCCTTTCATCCACCGCATTGGCTACAATCTTATGGCCCATCCTGCGCATAGGGTTTGAACGGTTGTCATCATAATTTTTCCTTCGGTTAATAATATCAATGGCCTCGTACAGGGCGGCAAGCATGGAAGTATGCTCCGCTTTGCCCTGCCCGGCAATGTCAAAAGCGGTGCCATGGTCGGGGCTTGTGCGAACCGAAGGTAATCCGGCCGTGTAATTAACCCCTTCGCCAAAAGCGAGCGACTTAAAGGGAATTAATCCCTGATCGTGGTACATAGCCAACACCGCATCAAACCGGCTGTATTGGTTGCGTGCAAAAAAGGCATCAGCCGGGAATGGACCAAATACCATCAACCCGGATTGTTTAAGTTCCCTTACTGCAGGCTGTATAACTTCCATTTCTTCTTTCCCGATTAATCCTTCATCCCCGGCATGCGGATTGAGGGCCAAAACTGCAATTTTGGGTTTATCAATGCCATAATCCCGCTGCAGGGCCGAAACCAAAATCTTCACCTTGCGTTGAATAGCTTCTTTGGTAACTTCTTTTGCCGCCTCACTTACCGGTACATGCTCGCTGAGGAGCGCTACCCGCATATTATCGGCCACCATCAGCATCACCACATCTGCCACGCCAAAGGCATCGCGGAGGTAAGGTGTATGCCCGGTATACCGGAAATTATCATCCTGGAGATTGCTTTTATGAACGGGAGCGGTTACAAGTGCATCAATTTCGCCGGCCTTAAGTGCTTCGGTGGCTGCTATCAGGCTGATACGGGCATATTGTCCACCAAGTTCATTGAGCACCCCGGGTGTTATCTGCACCTCCTCCTCCCAGCAATTGTACAAATTCACCATTTTGGGGTTCAGTCTGCTGAGGTCCTTGAGGCTGTGAAACTGAAAATTACCTTCCGGAAGGGCTTTGCGGTAAAAGTTGACCGTTTTATTGCTGGCAAAAATTACAGGAGTGCAAATCTCGAGAATCCGGCTATCGGCAAGGCATTTAATGATGATTTCTATACCTATTCCGTTCAGGTCGCCGCAACTGAAGCCGATGATTGGTTTTTGCTGTTCACTCATAGTGAAGCAAAGATAAGGAATGAGGTTATCGGCAGGCTGCTCCAAAATTTGATCCATTTTGCAACTGCCCGCTGGAATAAGGGATTTACCATTTATACTGTCTTCTTTGCATTTTCTCCCTTAAGCATCCTTATTTGCCGAAAACCCTATTATCTTGACCATCCAAAACAAAACGCACACATAAAACTCACCAAATGACCGCTATTTTATTTCAGTTCGAAATACGCTATTGGCTGCGCAACAGGTCATTTTATCTATATCTCGTTACTTTTTCACTTTTTGCCGCCGCTACCATGGCGGGGGCCGCCGGCTTTTTTGGCGAAGGGTCTGCTCAGGAAGGAAGCATTGCAAATGCACCCTTCAACCTGTTTTCCTTCAACCTGTTTTTTCAGAAATTGCTGCTGTTGGTTGTTCCGGCCATTACCGGCATTACTGTAAACAGGGAAATAAAAGATAAGGTGCACAGCCTGCTGTTTACCTACCCCATTTCGAAATTTGCTTTTCTTGCCTCAAAAATGCTGGCTGCCTATACCCTTTTGCTTTTATTGGCGATTGGTATCATGGCAGGCCTTGCAGCAGGTACCCTTTTAGCAGCCGAAGGGGCAGTACTGATGCCCTTTGACCCAATGACTTATGGAAAAATATTCTTTCTTTTTCTTGCACCCAACTTATTTATATTTTCTGCTATTGTTTTTGTTACGGTGCTTTTTACCCGCAACCCATACCATGGATTTTTAGGAATATTAACCGCATGGTTATTCCGGGAAATGATGCTGCGGATTACTGAAGGGGGTGATTTAGGCCTGTTGTGTGATCCTTTGGGAGAAAGTATGGTGCAAAACAGTTTTAAATTTCTAAGCCTCACCCAACGAAACAATTGGCAGTTAACCCTTACAAGTGACTTAATATGGAACCGGCTAACCTGGATGGCAGCAACCATGGTTGTGATTTTTACAGCTTACCGAAAATACCGTTTCAGCATTGATGCCGGCAATGAAAAATGGGTTAATGCAACCCAAACCGCTATGCCGCAAAAAAGCAACGGACCAAGCGATTTTGAGTTTAACAGAACCCTCAATAAACGTTTTGATTTTCGCGGAAATCTCTTTAATACCTTATCCATTGCGAAATTTGATTTTCGCTTTATTTACCGCGATCCGGGCTTTATAATATTGGCAGCTGCCGGGCAGGTAATGACGGCTATCCTGCTGCTGCAAACCAATTCCTTAACAGACCTGAAGCTACTGCCCTCCACGGCGCAGGTATTGGGATATCCCGCTTTCTTTTACAGCTTTTTGGTTCAACTGCTCACCTTTTTATATGCAGGCATTGTGGTAAACCGTGCGCCCCAATCGGGAATGCAGGATTTGCTGTGCGTAACACCGGTACCCAACAGGGTAATGCTTGAAGGCAAATTGCTGGCCGTAATAAAAATGCAGGTATTGCTGCTTGCTATTTTCGGGCTTTCCGGAATGGCCATTCAAACCTATGCAGGCTATTTTCATTTTGAAGGATGGCTTTACTTCAGGAGCCTGTTGTTTATCCATTTGCCCGGTTTTATTATTTGGGCTATGGCTGCCATTTTTGTGCATACCTGGGCATCCAACACCTACATCGGTTTATTTATCCTGCTGCTTTTCAGCTTATCCATTTATCAGTTGGCCGATCTTGGCATACAATCACCGCTTTTCAGGTTCAATACCACGCCCGAAGCCGATTTCTTTCTGCGCTACTCCGATATGAACGGTTACGGCCATGCATTCGCTCCGTTTCTAATCTATAAAACCTACTGGTTTATTGCAGCGGTTGTTTTAACAGTGGCAGCCACCACAGGCTGGCAAAGAGAAAAAACCTTTCAGTTTAAGCAACGATTGTTGCTGGCTAAAAACAGGTTAAGGGATTATCCGGTTATTGTGATCATTCTACCGGTTTTCATCCTGTTTGTTATGGGTGGTTTGTTGTACTATGAAGAAAACAAATCCGGAAGCCAACCTTTTTCCGAAAAACAGGAGGAGGCATTTGTAACAGCTTTTGAAGCTAAATTCAAGCCATATTTCTCTACGCAACAGCCTGTAATTAAAGCGCTAAAGCTTAAAATAGATCTGTTTCCCGAAAAGCAGGCATTTAGCAGCACCGGGACCTACACCATTCAGAATCAAGGAATTACAAACATAGATACCCTACTGCTGAAAGGTTCTTTCAAGGATATTACCCAATACCAATGGAATATGCCTGTAACCTTACTTGACGCAGATTCGATTATGCAGGTGTTAGTTGTAAAACTCAGCAAGCCATTGGTACCGCAGGATAGCATGCAGCTTCATTTTTCTGTAAAAAGCAAGGCCAACACCCTGCTTACCCAAAACAGCCCCATACTAAAAAACGGTACTTACCTGAAAAGCAGTTTTCTGCCGGCAATAGGCTGGCAGCCTTTGGAAGAAGGCAATAAGGTCAGAGAAAATACCCGGCAACATGCTCAGCGTGGAGATGAACATGGGGTAAGGATTAAAACCGAAATCAGCACTTCTGTTACCCAGGTTGCATTTGGTCCCGGTACGCTTGCCAAAAAATGGACCAGCCAGAACAGGAATTATTACCGGTATGAAACGGAATACCCGGTAAAACTCGTTTTTGGTTTACTATCAGGCAGGTACCATAAAACCGAAGAACTCTACAAGGGCATACCCATCCGGATTTTCCACCATCCCAATCATACCAACAACCTAAGCCAGTTAATGGAGGGTGCAAAAGCATCACTTGATTACCATACCAATTGGTTTGGCCCTTACCTGCATAAGGACCTCAATATTATTGCCTTCTCGCGGGCACAGGGCACATTCGCAAGCTTGTCGGCCAACTGTATTACCGTATCCGAAACAAGGTTTTTACAGGATACGGGCGGCTTGCACAAATCGGGTACCGACCTTTCGTTTTACGTAATGGCACACGAACTCAGCCATCATTGGTGGGGCAATCAGCTATTGCCAGCCAATGCACCCGGTGCAACCATGCTTACTGAAAGTATAGCCGAATACCTCACCACCCGCGTTTATGAAAAGAAGTATGGAAAAACAAGGGCGATGAAATTTTTAACCATTCAAAAAAACCGGTACCTCTCCGGTTTTGCCGATGCCGGAGTATCAGAAAATCCTTTGGTAAAAGTAGCCGGTCATGAAGATTATATTGCCTATGGAAAAGGCTCGGTAGCTTTTTATACCCTTTCCGAAAAAACCGGCGAAGCAACCTTTAACAGGGCATTGGCTGCATGGATGAAAAACCGGCAAAACACCATGCCACCCTACCCTTTGGCTTCGGATTTATTGAATCATCTTCGGATTTCACTGCCACCAGCACAACATGATATGCTGACTGCTTTATTTGAAACCGCCGGACCTGGTAATATGGAGAAATATGTTGACTGGTGGAGCTTAAAAAACTAATGCGCAACATTAAGGCACGGTTAAATGTTACCTTTGCTGTATGCACAAGCAAAAGCAGCAGCAACCATACACACTCAAAAAATCGCTCGGACAGCACTTTCTGCGCGATGTAACTGTATGCCACCGCATGATGGAAGTGTTGAAGGAGCAGACCTTTGAAAAGCTTGTTGAAGTTGGGCCGGGTGGAGGCGCCCTTACACAGTTTCTGCTGAAATTGCCGGGAACAGATTTCAGGGCCGTTGAAATTGATGATGAAAAAGTGGCCTTTCTGCAAAAACAGTTTCCGAAAATTACCGGCAAAATCATTCATCAGAGTATTCTTGATATTGACCCTCCATTTGAAGGCTCCTTTACCCTGATTGGCAATTTTCCCTACAATATCAGTACCGAAATTGTGTTTAAGGTACTGGATTGGAAAACGCAGGTAGAATGCATGATTGGCATGTTTCAAAAAGAAGTGGCACAGCGGCTTGCGGCCAAACCTGGCAGCAAAGTGTACGGTGTTACTTCGGTATTGGTGCAGGCTTATTTTTCGGTTGAATACCTGTTTGATGTACCCCCTGAAGCATTTGATCCTCCTCCGAAAGTAGTAAGTGGTGTAATCAGGATGATGCCCCGAAGCGAGGCCAATCCTACCCCGCCGATGCGGAGCGAAAGAGATTTTAAACTACTGGTGAAAACCGCCTTCAACCAACGCAGAAAACAATTGCGCAACGGGCTGAAACCATTATTCCCGCCCGAAGTGCTGGCTGATGAGTTTTTTACCAAAAGGGCTGAACAACTGAGCGTGGAAGATTTTGCCTCGCTCACTTTTAAAATGAACGGATAAAATTTTATGTCGAATTCAAACGATACCATTTATCAAACCGGGTTTTATGGAAACGAAAACCATCCCCTTGTGGTTATTTCCGCAAAATGCCATTCCTGGCTGATCGAACAGCTTGCTACGCGTTTTCGGGTAGCTTATCTGCCGGCCATTACCCCTGCAGAATTGCTGCAAATGGCAAGTAATATGGAAGGCCTTATAGTAACCACCCGGCTTCGCATTGACGCAAACTTTCTGGATGCGGCCACCCAACTGAAATGGATTGGCAGGCTTGGCAGCGGACTTGAACTGATAGATGTAATTTACGCGGAAAGCAAGGGCATTAAAGTAGTAAGCAGCCCCGAGGGAAATGCCAATGCCGTAGGCGAACATACCCTTGGCATGCTGCTGGGGGTGTTAAATAAAATTGCCTGGAGCCATATGCAGGTAAAAGGAGGCGAATGGCTGCGCGATGAAAACCGGGGTACCGAACTCAGGGGCCGGACCATTGGTATTATTGGCTATGGAAATACCGGTAGTGCTTTTGCCAAACTGCTTAAACCCTTTGGAGTAACAGTGCTGGCCTACGACAACCGAAAAACCGATTTTTCGCACGACTACGTAAAAGAGGCTTCACTGGAACAGATTCAGCGGTATGCCCATGCCGTTAGTTTTCATGTGCCTTTAACCGAACTTACACTCGGCATGGCCAATGACGCGTTTTTTAACGCCCTCAAACAGCAGCCGGTAATACTCAATACAAGCCGCGGAAAGGTAATTGAACTCGATGCACTGCAAACAGCCATCGAAAAAGGATTAATAAGCGGTGCGGGGCTTGATGTTCTGGAAAATGAAAAACTGGCCACCTATACGCCCGATGAAACAGCCATGCTGGAATGGCTTACCGCGCAACCCAACATTATTGTGACCCCGCATATTGCCGGCTACAGCCACGAAGCGTTTTTAAAAATGGCTGAAGTGGTGATGGAAAAGTTGTTTGGGTGAAAAGGCATGGTGCCCCTTGTGGTGCGTGTTGGCATGCACCACAGCGGCAACTGGGTAGGTATAATGACACGGAATACACGGAAAACACGGAAAAAAACTCCGCATACGAATATTAACCGTGGTATTCTGTGGTTGCCTTGTAATTAAAAAAGCCACGATTTGGTACCCCTAGTGGTGCGTGTTGGCATGCACCACGGCGGCAGCTGGGTAGGTAAAATGACACGGAATACACGGAAAAAACTCCGCACACGATAATAAACCGTGTATTCTGTGGTTGCCGTGTCAATAATAAACCCGCCCTTTGGTGCCCCTTTTGGTGCGTGGAGACACGCACCACGGCGGCACGCACCACGGCGGCAGAAAAACTTTTCACACGATAATAAACCGTGTATTCTGTGGTTGCCGTGTCAATAATAAATCAGCGCTTTGGTGTCCCTTGTGGTGCGTGGAGGCACTCACCACGGCGGCAGGCACCACGGCGGGCTAATACCTCCAGCTATTCAGATCAACTCCCTTCGGCGAACGGTTTTTAACTTCCTCTGCCCATTGTTTGATGAACATGCTGTGGTAGCGCAACCTTGTTAAGTAATTGGGATTGTTGGGATCGCCATTCCAGCAATGTTCGGCCCGGTCGCCATAGGCCACTATGGATTCGGGCTTGGGATTATTCAACTGCTTCAGGCGTTCTTCTATCAGGTAAACCGCATTATTGAGGTAGTAATTATCCATATCACCACAATAAATCCGGATTTTTCCCCGCAATTTTTCGCCCAGTTTTGGCCAGTCGCGCTGCAAAATATGGCCCAGGTCATAATTATCCCGCCAATGCCTTGCAACCGAGCTGTCAATTTCACCACTGTATTTATCCCAGATAGGCTTTGGATACCCATCCTTTCCAACCGGGGAAAAAACACTTTCCCAAACATCCCACTGATCGCCGCTGCGGCTTTTGGTGCCAAGGGCAAGTTCTTTGTAATTGGCATCTTTCAAAGTGGCGCTTATGTGCCCGAGGTAATCGCGGGTGCCCGGCCTCAGGGTTTTACCAAATGGCCCTTCGCGGTAATAGGCATTTTTATCCTTGTAAATATCAACCACCGTATAAGCCCTGAAATCAACAGGGTCGGGGCAGGCGCTGTAGCAACCGTTAAAGGCATCGGGGTAAAACAATTGCGCTGCCAGTACTTCCCATCCACCGGTACTGCCGCCGTACATAAACCGCGCCCAGCCTTCGCCAATTCCCCGGAACCGCTTTTCAATTTCAGGAATGAGTTCATATACAATGGCATCGCCATAGGGGCCGCTGTTTTCGCTGTTCACGGCATAGCTGTCGTCGTAAAAAGGGGTGGGATGCTGTATTTCAATGGCCAGTACCCTTGGAAAATCCGGACCGGTCCATTGTTTGTAAAAATCATAGGCTTCCTGTTGTTCTATAATATTATATCCTTCCAGTTTAAACCGGTCGCTGTAATTGGGTTTAAGGTTTGCATCGGGCGGTTCGGTGCGGAATCCGCCAAAATCATCGGGAAAATGCCCGTGAAAAATGGCAAGAGGATACTTTACATTTGGATGTTCATCATAGCCCTCGGGCAAAAGGATATGCGCCCCGAGGAACATGGGTTTTCCCCAAAATCTTGTCAGTCTTTGGCTTTGTATACGGATATGCTTGATGTATTTTGTGTCTTCCGGTGGTTTAATTGGCGGAATTTCCTTGTTTAAAACAAGGGTTTGGGCAACTGCCCCTTTCGGGTTCAGGTCCATCCATTGCGGTTCGCTGTATATATTACCCGGTGCCCTGCTCCACTGCTGCCCTTCGCCCCGGTCCATTGGAAGTTTCACCAAATGCCCATCGCTTCGGGGGAAGATTTCATATTTATGGAGCAAGGCCTGCACCCGGTAGCGGCCCGGCTTCAACTGCCCAAGGCTTTCCAACGGGTATCCAAAAGCTTTGGCATCAATTACCCGATCTTCTCCAGGCTTCCAGTTTTCTATGTCAATGCCGGTAACCTGTTGACTTTTGTACCCGTCAGCTATTCCAAAACGGGGTTCCGTAGTACTGTCTTTGCTTATCAGCAGCAACAGGCGACCGTTCAGCAGCGATTCTTTACCGCCGGCAGGTAGTTTTATGATGAACTTAAGCTGCGCAAACCCATTAAAACCCGATAAAAGGGGGAAAATGATCATCAGGAATCGAAAAAACCAACTCATACTATCTTTTTTTAGAATGAACAGGCAAAATACCCAAAAGGAATTTAGCATTTCCTTGAAATTTTGTTTTGGAGTAAAAAGATTTATATTTGCAGCAGGCAACGCTTTTACCGCCAGGTAGAAGCGTTGTTATTTTTTTCTGTACAGTACAAATGAAATCCTGCTTTTTG
>Ga0116158_10005343_pt1 | contig 10867 bp, 9 predicted proteins | sample AD_UKC052_MetaG_FD_89883 | JGI IMG/M metagenome (GOLD analysis project Ga0116158, IMG submission 89883) | Active sludge microbial communities of municipal wastewater-treating anaerobic digesters from USA - AD_UKC052_MetaG | ecosystem: Engineered > Bioreactor > Anaerobic > Digestate | place: USA... | reverse complement strand
CCTCCATTGAGCCTTTTGGGGGAGGCAAAATATAAGCTTTTGAGCAGTCTTTATCCATAAAAAAGGATCCTGCATTTTTAGGAGTTCGTATTTGTTTTGAAATTCCACCACAGGTGTCAGAAAGAATTGGCCCTGCAAAGGATAAGGCACTCAGAGTTGTTAGTGTTAGAAAAGTTAGTATTGGATTTCGATGATTAAATAGAGACATAATTTTTACTCCTCACTTTTTTGAGATTTTTCAGTTTTAATAGAAAATTTAGGCTGTTTTACGTAAGCGGACACTGTATCGGTTTGATTGAGGCTTGCTGGTTTGCTGAGTTCAAAAGTGGATTGATATAATTTTTCAAAACTAGCAGTTCGTTCAATAGATGACATGGAATCCTTTGTATTTAAGATGAGGGCTTGTTCTAGACTTGAGTAAAGATTCATTAGCCTTTGGGGTGAAGCTTTTGCTATTTGAAGAAGATTATTTTTTTCTAAACTTATTGCTAAATTAACTGCTAAGTTCACAATATTTGTTTTATTGTTAAAATCTTCTAAGCTTTGAACTGAAATTTCACTTTGAAGAACTTCAGTGGAAATATTTGAATAATCCTTCATTGATAGCCAAGATTTAAATTTAACAACAGGTGCATCATAAGTCAGTGCAGACTGTAAAAATAAAGGTAATTTAGTGTCCATCGCTAAGTCACAGGCAAATCCCCAGTACGGAGTCAAATCAAGGACAATTTCTTGATTTTGAAACAGTTGTAAATCCATATTTTGAATTTGATTATTTAAATAATTAACAACTTGGTTTAGATATACCTGAGGCACCATGCCAACTTTGTCTTTATGATTTTGAGCCGAAGAAAAGCGAAGTAAGCTTTGATTTTGATCACTCTCAGGTAATTTAAATTTTATGATTTTTGAATTCAAAATGGGGTTATCAATTTTTTTTACAGAAACTGTAGATCCACTGTTGATTTCAGATACTTTTTCTAAAGAATCAAAAGATTGAGTTTGAATCTTCAATTGGATTGATTCTGGTTTTTTAAAATCACTCCATTCTTGTTTGCAAATTTTTGCAATTTCTCGTTCAGTAAGAGTATCTTTATAATTAAAAAGAATTTCAGTATTTGTGAGGTTTAACTTTGAAACTCTATTTAAACGAATATTCCCATTGGGAAGTTTGTAAAATGAAGCATTTAAAAGGAGGTTTTCATTTTGGACTTGAGCGTTAATAGTTTGCCATCGGTTCGACTGTCGAAAATATTCATCAGAGTTTTTTGTTTGTGAAAAGGCCTGATTTGTTAATAGTAAACAAGTTAGAAATATAAGATTTGTTTTCATAAAATTTTCCTTATTAATTGTTTTTGCCAAAAGTCATAGTGTGAATTACGGGGATACTTTCTTTTTCAAGAATATCAATTCTGTAGTTCATACTTTGATTGTCTACAATATTGCTTCTACCTGAGCTTTTACCTGCATAATTTAAGGTTCTATAAATAACCTGTTGTCGACAGTGATTACTTTTAATTAACCCAAATAAAGAGCTGTTGGATTGACATACTTGAATGGTACCACTTTGAACTGTTTCTGAACCAGGCTCCATGTCCTTAAGTGTAGGTGTTTCAATTTTTTCAATAATTTCTAATTTTAAAAGTTTAGCTTCAATATTATTAAAAAATGTTGATAAAACTTTTGCCAAGACGAGTGAAGATAAAGACTTTCCCTCTTCATTTTCTTTAAAAATCTGGCCGCCTCGCCCAATTTGAGTTGAACCTCCATCATCAATGCTGATTTGAAGTTGGCTGGAGAGACTTCCCGTATAGACCTGGTTTATTAATTCTTGACGTGTGAATTTTGTTTTTATAATTTCTTTATCTACAAATTTACCAAGCTCTTCAGCCGTAATACTTGCACTTGCTGAAATTCTATGCCCGACTTCTGCATTGATTTGATAAACATAGTTTCCAACAATCAATGGTGAAAAATCTGTTTTTGTTATATCGTTCGGATTTGATAAAAGATCACAGACCATGGGGACTGAAAGCTCTGCAAGTCCAGAGATGCCACCATTCATATAGACACTATTGAGTTCAATGGATCCCGCGCTATTGCTTTGTATTTTTTTTCCGGGAACTTCGATGGAGAGAACGCCCGTATAGGTACTGGAAGGATTTTTAGAGGGAGTGAAATAAATAGCTCCATCTGAAATGGGAGCTGCCTGAATGCTTATTCCAGTTAAACCTTTATTTTCTTCTCTAAAAAGATCTACATCCTGTTGAAGGCCTGTTTCAAAAAAGACTTGAATGCGTGCGGCTGGCCACTTATCAAAGGGATCCCATCCTTTTTCAAGCTCTTTACGAAATTTAGTAGTGTCATTCTCATAAAGCGACATTAGCTTTTCAATTCTTAGAGCTTGCTCGGGGCTAGCGTCCTCATATTTATCTCGAAGTTTTGCTGTTTTTTCTTCTGTAAGATCCATAAGATCACTTAAGTATTTTAAGCGTGTTTCTCTTTTTTTGACAGCTTGGCAGATTTCAGGAGTGGCACTTCCTGTTTTAAGGGGATTTGAAAAACTCAGTTTTCCAACCTCGCGTGGGGTAACATAAATTGTTTGGCAGTCACGACTAAAATAGATTCGATTGGTTAAGCCGGCGGGTGTTTTAACAGAAAATCCACAAGCATTTGGTTTTAGGGTTGGCATTTGACCCACAGTATTTGAAAAAGCCGGTCCAGCTATTGAGCTGATTGCGGATAGTGTGAGTAGGAATGGTTTTATCATTGTTTTCTCCTTCTAAAAAGTTAGTATTTAAAAAATAGGGTTGTTTAAGTTGTTATGATTAAATGTTTTTTCGAGTTCACGGTCTGTTCCACAAACAAATTTTCTTTGTAGTGAGCCTTGATAATCTTGATCTGTATTGACTTCGATATATTCAATTTGTGAGCGATCGCCCGTTTTAACAATCCATGTGCTTAAAAATTCATAAGAACCGGTATAGGGATCCCAATGTTGGTCTGAGGATCTATAGTAGAGTGCTCGGCCTAATTTAAACTCCCAATCATAATATTTATCGGTTGAATACGGCATGATAAATAAAGGAAGATGTACATGTTTTTTGTTTTTTATGATCAGTAAGTCGGCAACTTGATGATTTGTTTCTAATGGATTTGATTTTAAATCCATGGGTTTTATTGGCGAAGGGGTGCACACATGAAGTTCAATTTGACAGGAGCCCAGATTGAATCGGCCTTCAAAGGGCTTGAGCTCTTTAATAAATTTTTGAGCCATAGAACTATTTGGGCAAGGTGCAAGGGCTGAAAAGGAAGGAAGACTCATCAGAAGTAGGAGGGTTTGTAGTATGATTTTAAATTTGAAAAACATTGTTTCCCCTTTGGGTTGGTTGACTCCGGGGAATATTGCAAAGGTTGGACCATGCTCAGAATGAATTTATGTACTCTAGAAGAAAAAAGAATACGAAAAAGTTTAAATTTGTCTTAGAACTCGGACAAAATTCTTAAATTAAGGACAAGAGACTATTCGCAACTCATTGCCTTTTTTTTCAAGTTGAGTTGGAAGTTCAATCAACTGACCGCGTTGAATTTCAAAGGGGGCTTTGTTTCTTTTGAGCCAGGATAAATATTCTCGCTCCGATCCTTTGCAAATTGCCACGCGTGTTTTACCTTTTTCATCCAAGATATCTCCAATAACTCGAGTTTTAGATTTAAGATGTTCTGGAGGTTGGGTTTTTCGGGCAAGTAAATAACTATAAGTTAAAGTTTTATTTTTCATCGGGAGATATTCTTCAATGGATCGAAAGGCTTGAGGAGCCTCGTATTTTATCCGATGGTGGCACCAGTCTGATTTTGATTGTGTGAGTAAAGGACAGTCGTTTTGATGAACACAGGGCGCCCAAATATAAAATCCCTTTTGAATTAGCTGTGACCTTAAACTCATAAGGTTTCTGCCATCTTGGCGAGTTGAAGGCTCTAAAAAAACCAAGGCCTCCGCCAGAAGGGCCTCTTTGGGGAGGGTTTCAATTTCTGTGAATGAATAGGAAAAAACAAAGACGGATTTGTTGGAGGATTTCTTTTTAAGAGTGTCTGGTATTTGTTGATGCCAATTTAATTTTACATTGGGGGGAAACATTTTTTTGGCAAGATCTTGAGCCTGTTGGCTTTTTTCAATCAGTACCATATGCATAGAGGGAAGCGTTGGACTGGTTAATGTGGAGGCGATGGACGGACTGGGTTCTAAATTTAAAAAGGCTTGGGTTGCGGCGCCAAGGCCTGCTCCAAAATCAATAAAATGATCTAAATCTTTGAAAAATCCTAAAGAGGTAGCCTCTTGAAAAACAGAAGTGATTCTTTCAAGATTTAATGGATGAAAATAATTTAAATAGGCTTCTTGCGCCCATGGCTCATTCCATGGGGTTTCGGAGGCAGGATTTTCAATAAAAAAATCTGATAATTTTAAAATATTATGAGCCAAATTTTTAGGATCTGAATTTTTCAACATAAAAAATTAACGAAGTTTTGCCTGAAGCATATCATGGATATGGATCATGCCCACAGGGTTTTGAGGTTTTTCTGAATTTTGATCCACAACAAACAACATTAAAATTTTAAACTGCTCCATAATAAAAAGAGCTTTTTCGGCCAATTCATTAGCGTCAATGGTTCGTGGAGAAAGTGTCATAATATCTTTAGCGCTTCCATTTAAAGGATCTGTGTGCTTTTGAAGGCGGCGTCGAATATCTCCATCTGTAATGACACCGATAAGGTTTTCATTGAGATCAACAACTCCAGCCACTCCCCGCACATTTTTTTGAGTCATAATTCCTAAAATATCTTTGATAGAAGATTCCACAGAAACAAGAGGTAAGGATTCCCCTTGGTGCATAACATCTTTGACTCGAGTGAGAAGTTTAAATCCTAAGCTGCCACCGGGATGATATTCAGCAAACTCTTCGGCTTGAAAGCCTTTTTCATTTAAAACAGCCATAGCCAGAGCATCGCCCATAGCTAAACTGGCAGTACTGCTGGCGGTGGGGGCAAGCCCCAAGGGGCAAGCTTCTTCAGAAACACTGACATTCAATAGATATTGAGCAGAGCGAGCCAGAGTAGAATTTGGTTTTCCGGTCATGGCAATGACAGGAATTCCATGGCGGGCACAGTAATTGAGTATTCCATTAAACTCAGCCGATTCACCACCATAGCTAATCGCAAGTACGATATCTTTTTTTCCGACAACGCCTAGATCGCCATGTAGGCTTTCAGCAGGGTGAAGAAAAACAGAGGGAGTGCCTGTTGAAGAAAAGGTGCTGGCAATCTTACGACCGATTTGCCCGGACTTTCCAATCCCCGTAACAATTAATTTACCTTCTCCTTGAGTAATAAGATGGACTGCTTTTAGAAAATGTTCATCAATTCGATCTTTTAAATCCAGAATGGCTTTGGATTCGATATTAAAAACACGAAGAGCCTGATCTTTAATCCTTTGGGGATTCACATTTTTTGTGGAGTTTGATGCGGAGGTACTCATGGTGCGTTCCTTTTGTATTTTAAGGATGCTGAAATAAATCCTTTAAATAGGGGGTGTGGCTTTAAGGGCTGAGATTGAAACTCGGGATGAAATTGAACTCCAATAAACCAAGGGTGATTTTTTAGTTCTAAAATTTCTACCAAGTTTCTTTCTTTGCAAATTCCAACAGCTTCGAAGCCGTTTTTTTCTAATAAGGATTTGTATTCATTATTAAATTCTAGGCGGTGACGATGGCGTTCGAAGATTTTTGAAGTTTGATAGAGTTTTGCAGTGAGTGAATTTTGTTTTAAACTGCAAGAGAAAGAACCTAAGCGCATGGTTCCGCCCTTTTGAGTGATCTTTTTTTGTTCCGTCATAAAATCAATGATATAATTTTTACTTTTCTTTTCTACGCTTTCAAATTCGCGGCTTGTGGCATCTTTAACACCGCAAACGTTGCGAGCAAACTCGATGGCGGCCAGTTGCATGCCAAAGCAAATTCCATAAAAAGGAATCTGATTCTCTCGGGCGTATTTAATAGCAGCAATTTTTCCTTCACGGCCACGATGTCCGAAACCACCAGGAACAAGAATTCCATTCACGTTGGCTAAGGCCGCAGCAACGTTTGAATCACTCAGTTTTTCAGAATCCACATAAACGATTTCAACAGAGCTTGAGTTCGCGACTCCTCCATGCACTAGGGCTTCATGGAGGGATTTATAAGATTCCTTAAGGTCTACATATTTACCAACGACACCAATACGAACCTGATGTTTTGGGTTTTGCAAGGTGCGGACAAGAGTTTTCCAGCCCTTTAAGTTGGGTTTTTGACTGGTTTTTTTATTTTTGAGTCGCAATTCCTGCACAACCAAATCATCCAATTTTTCTAAATGGAGAGCGAGGGGGACTTCATAGATCGTTTTTGAATCTTGAGCATTAATGACATGGGCAGGCTTTACAGAACAAAATAAAGCAATTTTATTTTTTAAATTTTGATCAATTTTTTTCTCTGAACGACACACTAAAAAGTCAGCCTGCAATCCAATTTCTCGCAGTTCTTTTACAGAATGCTGCGTGGGTTTGCTTTTCAATTCTCCAGCGGCGGCAATATAGGGGACATAGGTGACATGAATTAATAACGAATTATTGATTCCAACCTCATTACGCAATTGACGTATGGCTTCAAGGAATGGTTGCCCTTCAATATCGCCGACAGTTCCTCCAATTTCAACAATCAAGACTTCGCTTTTTCGTGAAACCTCATAAACGCGGCTTTTGATTTCATCAGTGATATGGGGAATCACTTGAACTGTACCACCAAGATAATCACCCTTACGTTCACGGTTTAAAACAGAATCATAAATTTGACCGGCAGAAACGCTATTGGTTCTAAACATCGTAGAATGAGTGAACCGCTCGTAGTGTCCTAGATCTAAATCCGTTTCTGCACCATCCTGGGTGACGTAAACTTCACCATGTTGAAGCGGGGACATTGTGCCCGGGTCTACGTTGAGGTAGGGGTCGAACTTCATGATATTGACTTTAATATTGCGGGCTTCAAGAAGTGCTCCAAGGCTAGCGGCTGTAAGGCCTTTGCCAATAGATGAAACGACTCCACCTGTTATAAAGATATAGCGAGGAGTATTCGTTTTACGATTTTTGGCCAGCCCTTTTTTAGTCATGAGTTTTTTAGCCATGAGTTTCATTCTTTCCATATTCTATAAGATCTATTAAATGTTTAACCAAAAGTTTATAGCAAAGAATACAGAGAGGGTCTATAGCTTTCGATCGAGAAGGATCTTCTCTACGCGCAAAATATCTTCGGGTCGGTCCACCCCTTGCGTGTATTGATCGACATGTGTCATTTTTATTTTAGCTCCTAAATAAAGCGCTCTTAGCTGCTCTAGATTTTCCGCAAGTTCAAGTTCTGCCTGGGGGCTTGTGCAAAATTTTTCTAAAAAAGATTTTCGAAATGCGTAAATTCCTATATGTCGAAATACGACATGATTTTGCGGATTCATTGAGGTTTTTGAAAAAGGGATGGGTAACCGACTAAAATAAATGGCCTCTTGGTGTTGGTTCTCAATCACTTTTACGATATCCGGATTTTTAAGATCCATAATATCTAGGGGATGACACACGCTGGCCATCATACAATCTTCAGCCCGTTGTAAGGACTCTACCAGTTGATCAATAAGTTTTCCCTCAATTAAAGGTTCATCGCCTTGGATATTGACAACAAGGTCGCAGGCTTTCTCACGCAGGGCATGAAACACGCGATCTGTTCCAGAAACTAAGGACTCTGGTGTCATAAGGACATCCACTTTGGGTTGAGTTTTTTTTAATGAGTTTACATAATCAAAAATTCGAAGATCATCGGTTGCCACAATGAGTTGATTCAATTTTTGACTTTTTAAAGCACCTTCGATGGTCCATGCGATCATGGGGCGACCTAAAATAGGATGCAGAGGCTTACCAGGAAAGCGCGTTGATCCATAGCGTGCGGGGATGACTCCAATCACTTTGTCCATATGTTATTCCCAATATTATACCCAGTTTTTAAAAATAAATTCTTCAATTTCATCATGACCTTTTTTCTTAAGATTTGAAACTAAAAAAATAAAATCGACTTGCGAATCTTTAGAAATTTCTTTTTTAATTTTAAGAGATTCAGAATAAGTTAATTTATCAGATTTTGTTAATATGATAGCAAAGGGAAGATTTCTACTTTCACAATAGGATTTAATAAGTTCTTCTTCGGCGCTCCAGGGCCGGCGACTGTCCATTATGAGTAATAAACCTGTTAAATTTTCTCTAAGGAGCAAATAATTTTCAATCATTTCTTTCCAAAGAGTAATTTCTGCTTTGGATCGATTGGCAAATCCATAACCAGGCATGTCGGTTAAAATAAATGAATCTCCAAAGGCGAAAAAATTAAGAAGAGCTGTTTTTCCGGGTTTTTTACTGACTTTGGCGATATCTTTTCCCGCTAGTAAATTGATCAATGAAGATTTTCCGGCATTCGACCGTCCAACGATTCCAATTTCGGATTTTTTTGATGGAGGAAATTGAGTTGGTAACGTCGCACTCTTTATAAAGGACACATGATTAGATTTTATTTTCATTTTATATTTCCATTTGATTTCTTTACTTTAGGACTTCATTCCTAAGATTGGGAACAGTTTTATTCTTTAATTTTATGAAACTCAAGTTATATGCTGATTATTTTGGCATGTTCTTTGTTAGAGGGCTTTCTTGTTGAAGATTATTTTGATTTTCAACTAAACAACTTTAACGAGCTGGGGGGCTCACAGCAGAGGAAAAATATGGAACTAGGGTATCTCAAATCAATGAATCAAGAGGGTGCATTTCATAAACTCAACGAATTTAATATTATTGGATCCAGTGAAGGGGCTACGTTGCGTCTTTTAGGTGAGGGAATTGAAGAACGTCACTCGCGAATAGAAATTCAACCTCAGGGGATGGTCATTCGCGACTTGAGAACCGAACAAGGCACCTATGTAAATCAAAATAAAGTTGCAGAAAGTTCGCTTCAAGATGGGGATCTTATCCACTTTGGGAGAGAAGAATTTATGTATGTTAAAGAATTAGAATTTATCCCTATAGATTTTTTATTAAAAAGTAAAAATCAATCATGGAATTCTATTTTACAAAGTTTAAATCAAGCCTCGAAAACCAATTTTCCGATATTATTATTAGGTCCTTCGGGAACCGGAAAAGATGTTTTGGCTAATGCCATTCATCAAAGTAGTTCGAGAAAAGAGGGTCCATTTGTCAGTGTCAATTGTTCTGCATTAACAGAAACGCTGGTTGAAAGTGAACTTTTTGGTCATATTAAAGGAAGTTTTACAGGTGCAATCTCAGATCGAAAAGGGGCCTTTGAAGCGGCTCGAGGAGGGACTTTATTTTTAGATGAGATTGGGGATTTGCCTTATCCTTTACAAGCCAAATTATTACGTGCCATCGAGAATCAAGAAATTCGTCCCATCGGCAGTGACAAGACTCTGAAAACCGATGTGCGCATTGTGGCGGCAACACACCAAAATTTAAAATTAAAAATTTATGAAAATGCTTTTCGTTGGGATTTGTACTTTCGATTGAATGTGATTTGTATTGAGGTCCCGGCCTTAAATCAAAGAATGGAAGATTTTGAACATTTGCTTTATGAATTCTCAAAAGAACAACGCGTGTGTTTTTCCTATGATGCTATTGTTAAATTACGAAATCACACTTGGCCTGGAAATATTAGAGAGGTAAAAAATGCAGTTTCTCGTGCCGCTGCCTTTTTTCCAAGGCAGCGTATTTTGCCAGAGCATGTGGATCGGCTTATAGAAAAAGAAGATCCAGAAGATAAAGAAAGAGAAGAATCAATCAAAAAAAAATTCAATGTCTCGACGGAGTCATTTGGTGTAAATCTTCCTGTGATCAAAGAAATAGAACGGCAGTTGATTGTAAAGCATTTAACTGCAAATCGTGGAAACCAGAGAAAAACAGCTGTGGATTTAGGAATACCCAAGTCCACGCTTCATGATCGATTAAAGTATTACGAGATTGATCCTAAAAAATTTAAGGTTTGATGATGAAATTTTTTAAATATATTTTGCGGATTTGACCCTGCGTGAGGATGGCATTGACTTTTTGTTGAAGCTTTTCAAGCATGGCTTGTTTTCCTTCGATAGTGGTCAAAGTATCATAATCCATGGTGCTTGCCATATTTATGATGACATCTTTCACTTCTGCTTCACGATCTTTGAGTTCCAACATGACTTCTGGAGAAAAACCTTCAAAGAACATTTCAGTGGCGATCATTGGGTTGGACTCAGAACTCCGAGAGGCTTTGATATTGGCAATAATTTTTGGAAAGGATAAAACATTTTCTGACACTCGAGAAGAGGAATAAAAGCTTTCCATGTTTTCTTTAGAATCATAAACGTATTTTTCAGAACTCCATTCTTCCATAGATAATAAAAACGGATCGGCTTTTTCTTTAAGAAGATCGGCCTTTAGGACCCAAATCATGGCTGAAATGGATGCTATGGTGAATATCAAAAAACCAAAAATAGACATTTTTTCGGAGCTTTTTAAAGAAGTAAAGGCGCTAATAGGTTTTTTTATTTTTTGAAGAATCAGGGGCCCATTTTCTTTCAGTGATTCTAAAAGCTGGGGCCCAATATGAGAAAGTCCATAGGTGAGTCGCATCCGTAAATCCGTAAAGATGCGTTTACTTTTATAAGTTATCCAGTTTTTAGTGAAAGTGATGTATATTATAAAAGGGAATATTTTTTTTATAATATGCAAAACCCCTTGGGTCATTTCCCACTTAATCTTTTCCCTTTG
>Ga0116158_10005336_pt1 | contig 10870 bp, 8 predicted proteins | sample AD_UKC052_MetaG_FD_89883 | JGI IMG/M metagenome (GOLD analysis project Ga0116158, IMG submission 89883) | Active sludge microbial communities of municipal wastewater-treating anaerobic digesters from USA - AD_UKC052_MetaG | ecosystem: Engineered > Bioreactor > Anaerobic > Digestate | place: USA... | reverse complement strand
GTTTTTCAGGATAAAGCGGTACACATTGTCTGCGTACAGGTTCACACATTGGTTATACTCTCTTTCTGTCATACAGTAGGTCTGGCAAATATTGTTTTACATGGCTATACTGCCAGTAATACGACGCCGGGTGAAAAAAGTTACAGCAAAAGTAAAATAATAAACAGTCCGGCTATCCCTGGTTTGGGAACATAGCGGGGGAAATGATATTCCAGGGAAGGGGCGATGGCACTTTCTTATTGCAGGGTCCGGCATCACATTTAGAAGGCTTGTCTACAGTGGGTATGGCAGCAGTGCTGTACGTAGTAAACAACAAAAGGCCAACAGAGATGACCATTAGCACCAGCAGCAGTATGGCGGAACGTTTTTTCATGTAGTGATGGTAAAACGAATGTAGGGGTTAAATGTTACAGGCGGCAGCAACAAATGTTAAAATTTAATGACTTATACATATAAAACTGGGCGTTGGCTGCCTACATTTGTACTATTGAAAGCTACATATGAACAACCATTTTGTACAACGCATTGCCACCGAACTACAGGAAATAGACAGTGCCGGCTTAACCAAAAAAGAACGGATCATCGAAAGTGCGCAAGGCCCCGAGATAACCGTGAATGGCAAACAGGTATTGAACTTTTGCGCCAATAACTATCTCGGCCTGTCGACTCACCCCAAAGTGCTGGAAGCCGCCAAAAAATACATTGACCACCGGGGCTATGGTATGAGCAGTGTGCGCTTCATTTGCGGCACGCAGGATATTCATAAAGAACTGGAGAAAAAGATCGCTGACTTTTTGGGCACAGAAGATACCATTTTATATGCCGCAGCTTTTGATGCCAATGGTGGTGTGTTTGAACCATTGTTCAACGAACAGGATGCCATCATCAGCGATGCGCTCAACCATGCCAGTATCATTGACGGGGTACGTTTGTGCAAGGCCCAGCGCTACCGCTATGAGCACAATAATATGGATGACCTGGAAGCCAAGCTAAAAGAAAGCGCTCATCTACGCAGCCGCATCATCGTTACCGACGGCAGCTTTAGCATGGATGGCACCATTGCTCAACTGGATAAAATATGTGACCTGGCAGATCAATACGATGCCATTGTGATGATCGACGAATGTCATTCATCCGGCTTTTTGGGCAAAACCGGAAGAGGCACACATGAGTACCGGGGCGTAATGGGCAGGATCGATATCATTACCGGCACATTAGGTAAAGCATTGGGTGGTGCCAGTGGTGGTTTTACGTCGGGCCGCAAAGAAATTATTGAAATGCTGCGCCAGCGAAGCCGTCCCTATCTGTTCAGCAATACGGTAGCGCCCAGTATTGTGGGTGCCAGCATTGCCGTGTTGGATATGCTGAGTGAAACAACTTCTTTAAGAGATAAACTGGAAACCAACACCAAATATTTCCGTACCAAAATGACCGAAGCCTGCTTCGATATTAAACCCGGCGAACATCCCATTGTTCCAATTATGCTATACGATGCTGTGATTGCACAAAACTTTGCAGCCAAATTGCTGGAAGAGGGCATTTATGTTATTGGTTTCTTCTTTCCCGTGGTGGCCAAAGGCCAGGCGAGGATAAGGGTACAATTAAGTGCCGCACATGAAATGCAGCATTTGGATAAAGCCATTGCAGCATTTACAAAAATTGGTAAAGAACTGGGCGTATTGCCTGCTTAATCAAAATGTAAACCAGGGGTAAGGTTCATTGGCTGCATCCAGCAGTCTTGGTAATCCGTCGCCCGGTAAAGTATTCAAGGCCGGCAGCAGGCTTGGATTAGAAGGATATTTTTTTCCATCAAATTTTGCAATGCGGTGTTTTTTGTTGCTGTAGATATACAGATCTTTCCATCCGTTAGTTTTTTCATTGGCAACAATTACAGGGGTACCCGATACAGAAAAGTTTGTTATCATAATTCCATTGCTGTTCAACAGGAGTAAATTGCAACCACCCGTGCCACAAAAATAGCTGCCATTTAATCCGACAAATATTTCTTTGCTGCCATCATCATCCAGGTCATATTCAAACAATATAAACCTCCGGCTGAAAGAATCAATCAGCTGGTTTTTGATATCTGCCTCATACTTTGTAGCCAGCAGTTTTTTTACAATGGACACCGCAACTGGGTTATAGGTATTTATTCCATAGGCAGTTACAGGAATAGTATCTGTAAGATCCGGATCAGTAATAACAGCTGATTCAGATGATGCTGGTTTTTCAGCACTGTCTGCGGGTGCAGCTGCTGCCAGTTCCATTGCAGCTGAGTCTGGTGCATCACTGCAGGAATAAAACATACTGGCCATACTGAATACGATAAACAAACTGCGTTTCATACTATAGAATTTTGTTGTGAACAATTATGATCCAGGTCTGTCGTCTTTTTTTGTTTCGTCGATACTTGTCCGGATATGTATATCCTGCTGCGGATAGGGTATCTCTATATTTTTATCTTTAAAAATGCGGGTGATACTTTTGATAATATCACTTTTTACTGCTGAAACCACATTTACATCCTGCACCCAAAACAACATCTGCAGCTCAATGGAACTGCTGTTGAGGTTATTTACCAGCACTGTAGGGTCCGGGTATTGCAATACTCTTTCATCGGTTGCTATGATCTCTTGAACGAGGGTTGTTACCAAATCAAGATCTGACTGGTATCCAACACCGATTGTTATATCCACCCTTCTCGAATTCTTTCCTCCCATCGTCCAGTTAATAAGGTGTGAATTAAGAATTTCACCATTGGGAATCGTAACATCTGCTCCTTCGGGCGTTGCAATCACGCTGCCCCTGAAGCCGATGGATTTCATCCGGCCTGTTTGTCCGCCGATCTGCACCAGGTCTCCAACATTTACCGGCTTTTCAAATGCCAGTATCAGCCCGCTCACCAGGTTGTTTACCAGTGCCTGCAAGCCAAGACCAATACCCACACTCAGTGCTCCTAAAATGATGGTTAATTTATCCATAGGAATACCGGTGGCAGCAAAAGCTAAAAACACCCCGAGGCTGATGATGAAGATGCGGATGAGTAAGAGCCAGCTTCCCAGCTTTGCCCTGGCCTTGCTGGTTGCTGTTGACGTGTGATGGCCGGGCGGGTCGGATGCAAAAAAAGAAACCAGTTTGGATGCAATGGCAGATAATACAATAATGAATAGAAAAAGAAAGATATTACTGATAGAAAAAGTAAAATCACCGATCGTACGCTCACTCAGCAAAAAATCTTCCACAGGTGACTTTATCAGTTTAAAGGCATAAAAATTACGGGCAAATAAAACAAACCAGCCCAGCACCAGTAAGGCATAAAAAATACCAGGTACACGATCCCCTACTTTTTCAAAATTGATATAGAAAAGTTTTTTATCCTGGCGGCTGTAGGCAATACTGGCCAGCTTTAATATTTGATTGATGAGCTTTACCACCCATAAAAAAACGATGGCTGTTATTACATTTACAAATCCACTAACCATGAGTGTTTTGCCCAGGTTGTACCGTCCAAAAATATTGGCTGCCAGGGCAGGCAGCTCCATTACAATCACCAACCCGATAAACCAGAGGATCGCTTTTTCTCTCAGCTCCTGCCTGTTGGCTTTTAATAAAACAGCTGCAGGAAAAAAGATGCCTGCCAGTGTGAGCAGCAGTATCCACCACCGCTCTGTACGGGAAGCCTGTAGTACAAGATTGTCTGCCGCTGCCATTATAAAAAGAAAGAACAGTGTAAGCCATATCTTCATCCAGTGTGAAGTAATGTACCCTTTAAAAATAAAGCTTAACGAAACAGCACTGGCCATCCACAAGATGGCATCAAAAATAAAAGGCGGATCAGGAAAAAGAAACTGCAGCAGGCTGGTCCCGATAATAAACGCCGATAAAGCGGGATACCGCAGCACCAACTGACCGGCAAAATTGCCGCTGTGGTGCTGTTCCTTCACCATTTTTTTTAAAGAAGTAAGAAACAGACCCAGGCAAAGGATGATCAAAAAACAAACGATCAGCCGGATAGTGTGGTTTTGTATATAAAATCCAAGGGTAAGGGTTCCTTTTTGGAGTGCATAATGCATGATCTGGCCCAGCGGCCTGTGATAAGATGGACCCGTCCAGATATTTGAAAAATCCCTGGAAAAAGTATTGGAAAACAATTCAGCCTCATACCTCGTTACTTCATCTAGACTGTATGATATTTTATTCAGCACACCGTTTACTTTGTATTGCAGCAGCTCATTCCTGTCGATGCTGTTTCGCAGTAAGGAATCTGTTGGTGCGATCTCTTTGGCAGTATGCACCAGCAATTGAAAATACCGGGCCGTGGAAACCGAATCCGAAGGAAAATCGTACAGAACAGAATCGCTGTACAAAGAATCGATCTGGTATTGAAAAGCATACAGTTTATGCTGGTGTTCATCCACCCGCTTTTTTATACCCGCTACCCGCTGCAGTAATTCGTTCAGCAGTTTTTCTGTTGTTGTTAGGTTGCGGTGAGTTTGTGCAGTTCCCTTATTGGTAAAAACACCATCGCCTGCAATGTCATGCCAGTTTTCTGCCTTGGCAAGCTGGCTGCTAACGGCAGTGGCATCAAAATTTCCCTTTAAATAATTTTTGGCGTTTTGAATAGTGGATTGCAGCTGCCGTATCAGTTCATTTTGCTTCAGCCTTTTTTTCTCCGACACAAATTTGTCAATACTCCTCATGGCTTCTTCCCTGCCGCTTTGCTGTAATTTTTCCACGAGGCTTTTTGGTGGGGTACTATCGGGCGTGCCGGCAACCTGCGCAGATGCGATGGAGCCGGTAAAGATAAAAACCGCCAGCAACAAGTGGCAGAAACATACCGACCGGAATAAAATAGCCGCAGGTTTTCTCATATGAAATAATATACTGTCAATGATAATAATACCGTGCAATGAATTATTTAAACCTGTTAACCCAATCTATGTGCAGCTGTCGTTATATTACCGGTTACAGGTTATGAATATAGGAAAGCATCAACCCGGCACTCATCCGCTGTGCTTTTACAATACCGGTTTCGCCATTTAAAATATTACTCTCATTGGGGTTATCATAATTAATGGGTTGGGTGTAGTTGCTGGTAGTACCATAGGTCAGCAACAAGCCGCCTCTTAAATTAAACCTTCTTTTTCTAAAGTTACCACCCACATTAAGGTGGTACAGGTTCCAGGCTGCTGTGGACGATATATAGCCGGACGTACCGGCATATTGCCTGGCCCCTCCATAGTTAAAATCAGTGCGGAGTGAACAATAACCAGTTACCCTTTCTTTTATTTTAAAACTAACAGCAGCAGAAAAATTGATGATGGCTTTACGGGCGTCTTTTAACCGTAACAGGTCGGCTGTATAAAGGTTGTTGCTGCCGGTATCCGGCCTGATAAAAAATTCATTTCTTGGAGTGATGATATTGTACTCTTTCAAAGGGGCAAAATATTCTGTGGCCAGGTAAAGTTGCCCCTTGTCAAAATCGTAAGTATAGCCGGCTGCTGCACTGAGTGGCATTTTCCATTTTGATTGTAGCCCGGTTTGTTTGGTATTGGCCAGTAAAAATATTTCGGTGCCGCCAAGCTGCAGATTGTTTATTACGTTGTCGCTTAATATATCTGCCTTGCTGTGTACATGAATAAGGGGAGCGGTTATTAATATCCCCAGGTGATGATGCGCTGCAAGATCATAAGACAGGCCGGCCTTGATCCCCAATCCCACATTTAGATTGTTGGCCTGGTAATATTCTGATGCAGTAACCAGCTTCTGAAAGAGGTCGTCATTGTTGTTGATAAGCGCCCTGCTGCGGTTGTCTACCAGCATATGCTGTTTACGGATATTGGCCGTAAAAGAAATGCCCACTGCCATCCTGGAAGAAACAGGTTTACCAACAGCCAGTATGCCGGACGTTTCCGTTACAGAATTTGCTAAGGTATATTGGCCGATAAAATTTTCCGGGCCGGGACTGTAACTTTCGTCCAGTACATTAAATCTTTCATCCCTTCTTTGCGAGGCATTAAAGTTCATCACGGGGTTATTCAATATAGCCCATGCCACTGTAATAGGCTTCCCCTTGAGCTTGAGATAAATAGTATTAGAGGCAATCACAGGAATTACACTTACTGAAGTAGTGTTAAGATTAAGTTTTGTTCCAGCCCCATTTTTAATGTTGGTAGCAAAATAGTTGTAAATGTTACCGCTGATGGCCGCAGCATTTTTGGTGTTGTAAGCAAGCAATGCAGGATTGTAAAATAATACACCACTATCCATATTGCGGGCAATGGTGGCACCCGGCACCATAAAACTTCCCGGGCCATAAGAGCAGCTCCAGTAATTGGCATCCTGGGAGCGCATAGAGAATGGTATACATATCAGCATACAAAAAACCAGGCGTTTCTTCATAAGTCAGTTTCGTATTTTAAAAAAGTGACAGGGTGTGGATATACCATAGTCGGTGGGCAGTGGAGTAAATATAAAAAGTTGCGGGCAAAAGACCAGACATTTACTGTCAGAATATTTTTATTGTTTAACAATGCCTGTAAAACAGAACTTAAAAACACAGCAGTAATTGTAGCATGTATCACACAACACAGATAGCCTTATACAAAATTCTGTTTCTTGCTGATGAATATTTAAACCTATTGTATTTTTAATGCCAGCTTTAATGAATACATGCATGACAAACTACAGGAATGTAATAAAGATATGTATCTGCCAGGTTGTACTTTTTGCGGCACTAACGGAAACGAATGCCCAAAATCTTTCGTTTACCAGGCCCGGAGTACTGTTGCCCGGTGCTGCAACTGACAAAGCAGTTGATATCACCCATTTCAACCATCACTTTTTTGTAACCTGGAAGCAGGCGGGCAATGGCCAAATTATGTACAGCCACCTCGGCAGGCAATACGATACTGAAAGAACCCATGTGGCTACTCCTGTTGAAAAGGAGCAATCTGATTATGGACCCAAACTCCGCACAATTGGCAACCGAATGTATATTTTATGGATATCAAAAGAGGGCAACCTGAAATATATTTTCAATGACAGTGACACCGGGTTTAATTCTGCTAAAGTGTATGAAACAAAATTTTCTACGCCGGTAAAATTATCGCTGGGAATCAGCGCCGGCAACATGGGTGATAAAGCTGTTCTTGCAGCTCACACCACTAATAAAAATGAAATGATGTATTGTGTGTTGCGGCCCGGGGCCGACGGACAATTTGAAGAAGCGGATCCATTTTTCATGAAAGAAAAATCGCCGGATTATTCTTTTGTAACAGGGTTAAATAATCAGGTGGCCAGGTTTTGCTGGCGTAGTAATAAAGATGACCTTGTAAAATATGCAGACTATAATACAGATTCAAAAAAATGGCTGCCCGCAGTGACGGTTGCAAATGGAAAGACAAAAGCACCGCCGGTGCTGTATCATATTTGGGGCAAAGAAAGATTGTTCTATATCTGGCGAGGGAATAAAAACGACAGCAAATTATATTATTCAACAGCAGTTGAAAATGAGCAACCAATCAAACAAACAGCATTATCCGCCTATTTCGAAAGCAATTATCCCGTATCGGTATGTACGGTGGATGACAATAATTTTTTGCTGGCCTACACAGGAAACGACAACCAACTATACCTGAGCAGTTTCTCCAACTACGACCCGGCCAACTGGATGCAGGAGATACTGCATCCCCTCAGCAGCCAAAAAACATTGCAGGATATCGTGATACCTGGTGCTCATGATGCCGGTATGAGTGTATTAACGGCTCCCGGCGGCCAACAGCCAGGGACCATCAATGAGTGCAACACACTCACGCAAAAACTCAGCATCGGGCAGCAGTTAAACGCCGGCATACGCATGTTTGACCTGCGGGCCGGCACCTACAATACCAGGCTGCATGCAAAACATTGTGCTTCTGATTGTATGGCCGAGGCTATCGGTGGCGGGTATGGGGAAATGCTGCACACAGTGTCAACAGCCATCCGGAAATTTTTACAACAAAACAGGCAGGAGATCATCCTGCTTTCCTTCAGTCACTTTTGTGAAAAAGAAACCCCCACAGCAGCACTTAAAGACAGCCTGCTGAAACTTATCGGGAAAGAACTGGTGTACGCAAATACCAATGACGCTATCGGCAACGTACCCTTAAGTGAACTTGCTGGCAAAGTGATTATCAGTTTTGAAACAGAAAATAATTCAGATAGTCAATTCCCTAATTGCTCTATTGCCAACAGCTCTTCTGCCTTTATCAACTTTAAAAGATTGTATGCTGCCACCAACGATATAAAAATACTGGTGCAGAAAGAAAAAGCCTTTTTTAATGCAATCACGGAAGTGCAGAAAAATGATATCGTACGGCTCGACTGGCAACTAACACAAAGCGCAAGCGAAGCACCCACCATTTGCAACGAATTTGAAAATGAAAAACTCAGCCCCATTATAAATGGCGCCATGCTGCTGGCAAACGTTATCAAAAAAAATAAAAGCATTATTGATCATTCGGTTGAGGGAAATAAATACTTACCTGCCGTCATTAATGGCTGGATAGAAGATGGCACCATCCATAAAAAAAACAAGCCGCATATCCTTTACGTGGATGTTGCAGGTGCATGGATCACTGATTATTGCATTGACCTGAACAAGTCAGCATTGTACCAATAAGAGCAAACAACATCTCTTCTATTACCAATCAATAGCTATCCGTCACCGGTTAATAAATGGGTATCTGCACATATCCGGCCGGAATAGTTATATTTACCATATGAGCTGTTCTTGTCCTTTATTCAACCAGCTGAAAAAGAACTGCTGAAAAACTAAGCCGCAGGCTTTTCAAATAATAAAACCAATGCCAACTGCCAACCTCACCAAAGCAGCACTACTGATGCTGTGTATAGTTGTTGTTTCACTTATTAGCTGGGAATATATGTGGCGCCACAAAGGCTACGACCGTGGCTTTAATGATGATGTGGGCCTGTGGCGAAAAAACAGGCTGAAAGTGTACCAGCCACAGAACGAGGCCACTGTTTTTATCGGGTCATCCCGTATCAAATTTGATCTCGATATCCCTACCTGGGAAAAAACCACGGGTGAAAAAGCCGTGCAGCTGGCATTGCATGGTTCCAATCCACGGCCGGCATTGGTTGACCTGGGAAATGATGAAAATTTTAAAGGCAAACTGGTGATTGATATTACCGAGGGTTTGTTTTTTGGACCCCGGCCGGAAATTGAAATGAACCAAAGGGTACAATACGGGCAAGAAGCGTCACCAGCCCAAAAAGCCGGGGACCAGATCAGCTTTGCACTGGAACACCAGTTTACCTTTTTACAGAAGGACCTTTTTTCGCTGAACGCCATGCTAACGGACCTGCGTATCCCAAACAGGAAAGGGGTAAGGGGTGACATTATCTTTCCGCCGAAATTCAGCTATGTAACATTCGACCGGCAGGAAATATTGACCGATACTTTTGTTAAAGATTCGGCCATGCTCCGATGGCAAACGGATATCTGGACCATGTTTGGTGCCCTGTCTGATGAGCCGGGTGCAGGTGGTGACACCTTGCAGAAAATTCTGGAAGAGGTGAAAACTGCTGTGGCAAAAATTATTGCCAGGGGCGGTAAAGTGATCTTTGTGAGAACCCCTTCCAGCGGCGGTTACTGGGCCCATGAGCCCATCCAGTATCCCCGGGAAAAATACTACGATCAATTGTTGCGAGCCACGGGTTGCAAAGGCATTCATTTCCAGGACTACCCGGATATGGCAAACTTTATTTGTCCTGAATGGTCGCATTTAACCAAAGAAGATGCGGTAGAATATACACAGGCTTTAATAAAAGCGCTGCAGCAACAAAACTGGTTCAGCAATCCCCGGAAATAATCTTCAAACTACTGTTACAATGGTTTTCAACTCCTATACATTTATTGTATTTTTTATCATCATCCTTATCCTGCACAACCTGCCGTTTACCTGGAGGATGAAAAAGATCAACCTGCTGCTGGCCAGTTATATTTTTTATGCCGCCTGGAACCCGCCATTTATTATATTACTCTGGATCAGCACGCTGATTGACTATTTTGTTGGTATTAAACTGCACCAGGAAACGGTAAAGGCTAAACGAAAAGCCTGGCTGTTTATCAGTATTGCCGGTAACCTGGGGTTGCTCGGCTTTTTTAAATATGGTAATTTTTTACTTGAAAATTTCACCCTGCTCTGCCAGTCAGTGGGCCTGGACTATCATCCTGCCAAAATGGATATCATTTTACCGGTAGGCATTTCGTTCTATACTTTCCAACGCTGTCTTACAGTTTGGATATGTACAAGCGTAAGGGTCTTCCAGAAAGATCATTGCTTGACTTCTCCTTGTTTGTAACATTCTTACCTCAATTAGTGGCTGGCCCCATTGTAAGACCAGATGAACTGATACCACAATTTAAAAGGCCGGTTACAGCAACAAAACAGCAATTATTGCAGGGTTTATTATTGTTGTCTTTAGGCCTGTTTATGAAAGTGGTGCTGGCCGACAGCATGCTGGCCGGCGCTTCAGATGCCGTATTTGACGCAGCCGGACCTTTACCCGCTGTAGATGCCTGGGCAGGTGTACTGGCTTTTAGCGGGCAGATATTTTTTGATTTTGCCGGCTATTCAACCTGCGCCATCGGCATTGCCCTGTGCTTTGGCTTTTTTATTACCCACAACTTTTTATACCCCTATGCGGCTATTGGTTTCAGTGATTTCTGGCGGAGATGGCATATCACTTTATCCTCCTGGCTCAGAGACTATTTGTATATACCACTTGGCGGCAACCGAAAGGGCAATGTGCGAACCTATATCAACCTGATGCTGACCATGCTGATAGGCGGGTTGTGGCATGG
>Ga0116158_10005331_pt1 | contig 10878 bp, 6 predicted proteins | sample AD_UKC052_MetaG_FD_89883 | JGI IMG/M metagenome (GOLD analysis project Ga0116158, IMG submission 89883) | Active sludge microbial communities of municipal wastewater-treating anaerobic digesters from USA - AD_UKC052_MetaG | ecosystem: Engineered > Bioreactor > Anaerobic > Digestate | place: USA... | reverse complement strand
GCTGCAGTTGCAGGCCCATGTTCCGCTGCGTGTGGCGATCCGCCACCCGGGCGGCTGTGTCGTCAACCTGGACGGACGACGCCTGAACGCCGTGCGGGTCACCGACGGCACCCACCACTACGCCAGCGACAAAGATGGAACAGAAACGCTCACGATTGGTTGCCCCTGACGCAACCGGCTTGCGGGCGCGCATCCTCTCCACCGGCGGTCTGCTGGTGGTGGCGGCCCTGGTGCTGGTGGTGCTGGTGATGCTCTACCCGCGCCAGCAACTGCTCGACCGCCTGCGCGCCGAGCCGCGCAACGACGAACTCAGCGTCAGCTACCTCGCCAACCTGCTCACCAGCGAGCCGGACAACGACGACCTGCGCATCCTGCTGGCGGAGCGGCATTTCTCGCTCAAGCAGCCGGACCGGGCAGAAGCAGCGCTCCAGCCCCTGCTCGGCAAGACCATCGCCCACGAGGACATCCGGTTGCGGCTGTCGCGGCTGACGTACAGCCTGCTGGAATTGCGGGCCAATGCAGCCACACCCGGCAGTGCGCAGGCCCAGGTGCTGCGTGCGCAGCTTGTGGCCGGGCTGCAGGAGCGGCTGACACTGCCCTGGAGCACGCCCGACCTGCTGCTGTTCGCCCGCAAGGCCACCGCGCTGGAGCAGTTGCCGCTGGCGCAGCGATTTCATGGCCTGATCCGCTTCGACGCCGATGGAGACCGCGCACCCTGGTTCGAGGAGGCCGTGCGCACCGCCATCTGGGCACAAGACTATGTCGGCGCGGCCACGCTGCACCAGCGCGCGATGGCCCTGCACCCGACGGTCGAGCGCAAGCGCTGGCACCTGCGCGAGGCGCTGCGCATCCTGCAATCCGGCAACCTGCTCGGTCAGGCGCTGACCTTGGCGCAGTCCCATGCCGACATCGTCAGCGATGACCGCGCCCTGCTGGACTACCTGACCCGGCTCGCGCTGGCCGCCAACCAGCCGGCGGTGGCCGAGGGTTATGCGCGGCGTTTGCTGCAGATGAGTGCGCTGCCGATGTCGTCCCCTGCACAGGTGCTGCGCTGGATGGCCGCCGCGGCCGAAGCAGCCGTTGATCTGGTGGTGTCGCCTGCGCTGGCCGCTGACCCCGGCCGGGCCACGCCCGTGGAGCGCAAGGCGGCCGAGCCGGCTGGCATCCACCTGGTGCCGGGCGATCCACGCCTGCCGTTCGAGGAGGCCTCCTACCTGCTGGCCTACCAGACCTTCCTGGCCAACCGCAATCAAACCGATGCCTGGCGCGTGGCGTCCTCCGCAGTGCGCCAGCAGCCGGAGAACGCCGCCTGGCGCGAGCGGCTGGCGCAGGTGTCGGAGTGGGTCGGCAAACCCGAAGATGCGCTGGACCACTGGCGCGCACTGTCCCAGATGCAGGGCGCCGATCGGTCGATGGTGGACAACGCGCTGAAGGCCATGCTGCGGCTGGCGCCGAGCCTGAACGACGATGAGTTGCTGCTGGACACCTGGGGCCAGATCGCGGCGGTGCGCCGCCTGACGGTGGACGAGACGCTGGGCGTGGTGGCGCTGACCGAGCGGCTGGGGCGACCGGAAGAGGGCATGCGGTGGCTGCAGGAAGCCGATCGCCGCCAGCCGACCCGGGCGCTGCTGGAGGCGCAGGTCGATCTGGCCGAGCGCATGGGCGATCCCCCCTCGGCAATCGACGCCCTGCGACGGCTGATCCAGCGCGACGGTGCCACGTCGGCACGGGCGATCAGGCTGGCGACGATGCACGGCCTGCGCGGCGAGTCGGCGATGGCCTACGAGGCGATGGCACCGCTGGCCAGCCGCGTGCCGGAGAGTGACCTGGACTACTGGCGGCTGATGGCCAACCTGGCGTGGACGCTGCAGATCGAGTCGCAGGCGCTGCACGCGCTGACCATCACCACCCGCACCGGCCAGTTCGACAGCATCGACGCCGACCGGCTGCTGACCCTGCTGCGCCTGCGTGATCCGCATGAAGCGGCCAGGTTAGCCGAGAAGGCCTGGGGCGTGCTGCACCTGCCGGGCTACCTGCTCACCGCGCTCGACCTGTGGTGGAACGCGCACGAGCCCCAGCAGATGGCGCGGCTGTTCGCCAGCGTCGAGGCCGATGCCGACAAGCTGATGGCCGAGGAGTCCTATTTCTGGATGCTGCGCTCGCAGTGGCGCCAGTCGCGGGGCGAGATGCTGGCGGCGCTGGCGGACATGCGCCGCGCGCTGGAGGCTGATCCCGCGCTGACCCAGACGCGCATCGCCTACCTGTTCCTGCTGATCGAGTCCGGGGCCAAGGGCGAATTGCAGCGGATGCTGACGATCTGGCTGGAAGTGGCGATGCGCGACCCGGCCTACGACTCGGCCTACGCGGCAGGCTACATGGAGCTGGATCAAGCGCGTCAGGCGCTGCCGTTCTGGCGCCGCCAGGCGGTGAATTTCCGCGACGACCCGATGTGGACGGGCAGCTACGCCGACGTGCTCGAAGCGGCCGGACAGTTCGAGCAGGCCGGGCGCGTGCGGGCACTGGCCCTGCATCTGACCCGCGAGCGACTGCTGGAGGCGCAGACCCAGCGCCGCGAGGTGTCTGCCGAAGCGCTGCAGTCGCTGAGGTTGCAACTCGCGCGGCTGACGCTGGCCGACGGTCAGGGAGATGCCAGCCTGCGCACCGTGCGCCAATTGCTCGCCAAGGACGGGCTGCTCGCCCCCGGGACCGTGCTGCCCCCCCGGCTGGACACCGACGCGCAGAGTCTGCTGCTCGGCTGGATGCTGTCCAACGAGCGGCATGACCATGCCCGGCTGTGGCTGTGGCGTCGACACGCCCGCGCGCTGGCGACCCCCGCCTGGGCCGAGATGACAATGGCGCTGCACGATGGCGATCTGTCCACCGTCAACGCCCTGCTCGACGGCCCCGACGGTGACCGCCTGCCGACCGCGCTGCGCATCGACGCGCTGCAGACGCTCGGCCACCCGCGCCGCGCGCAGACCTTGCGCATCGCACAGTTGCAGGAACGCGATGACGACGGCCAGCATGAAACCTACACCGATGCGGCATGGCGCGATGCCCGGCGCGTCGAGTACGGCGTCGAGGCGGGCCGGGACACGTTGCGCACCACGCAGCAGACGCTGGCCCTGTGGCTGCCGCTGACCGAGACGGCGCGGCTGAAGGTGAGCGCCCAAGACACGCTGCAGCGCCCGGGCACGCTCGATTCAGGTGAACCCGCCTTCGGCCATGTGCCCTCGCACGACCGTGCTGGCAGCGTCACGCTGCAGTTCCGCCCCGACCGGGCGCTGCAGGTCGAGGGCACGCTCGGTGCCCGCTCGGCTGAACGGTCATTCACCACGGCCGGGCTGTCGGCCACGGCGCAGGTGATGTCGCGACTGCAAGTGCGCGCAGACCTCGGCGTGAACGCCCCGGTGGCCGACTCCGCGCCGCTGGCCGTGGCCGCCCGCCAGCACGAAGCCCGCCTGAGCGCTGACCTGCGCCTGGCGCTGACCAACCCGGTGCGTGTGGCACTGCGGGCGGCGCAGTTCAGCCTGCAAGGGGGCAGCACGCTTGGCAGCGCCTTCGGGCTGGAATGGGAAGCCGCCCAGGTGCTGCGCGGCGGCACGCCGGACCTGAGCGTGCGCGCCTTCGGCAACTACACCCGCTACCGCCGCCGCGAAGACGTCCTGCCCAGTTGGACCGCCAGCCTGACGCCCGATGGCAGCCTGCCCGGCACGGGCTACTTCATGCCCGACAGCTTCGCCCTGCACGGGATCGGCCTGAGCGCGGGCCTGGCCCAGCGCGACACCTACAACCGCGCCTGGCGGCCGTTCCTGGACTTCAGCCTGACCACGCACAGCCGCCTCGGCACCGGGCACGCCGCCACGTTCGGCGCGTCCGGCCGGCTCCTGGGCAGCGACCAACTGCTGGTCCAGTTCACCACCACCCGGGCCGGTGCCGGTGGCGATGTCCGCTCGCTCGGGCTGCGCTATGTGCGGCCTTTCTGAACCACGCCCCAGCCCTCAGTCCCCCCATACGCCAAGGAACACCACACCATGCTCACCGTCCTCGACCGCCTCCTCAAGCCTTTCCTGCTGCTCCTGCTGGCCCTGGGTGCGGCCGGCTGCACCGTGATGGACCGCAGTCGCAGCAACACCGTACAGCTCCAGCCAGGCGCCAAGTGGGTCATCCTGCCGATGGCCAACCACACCGAGACGCCGCAGGCCGGCCTGCGCGCCGAGGTGATCCTCGAATCGCTGCTGCGCCAGCGCGGCGTGCAGGCGCTGGTGCGTTCGCCCAACATGCCGACAGCCGACATCACCGGCGACCTGCCCGACCGCAAGGTGCAGCAGGACGCCCAGCGCTGGGCCGCCGAGCAAGGCATCCGCTACGCGCTGACCGGCGCGGTGGACGAGTGGCGCTACAAGGTGGGCGTGGACGGCGAGCCGGCGGTCGGCTTGGTGCTGCAGGTGATCGACCTGTCGTCGGGCGAGGTCGTGTGGACCGCCACCGGCGCCAAGTCCGGCTGGAGCCGCGAGGCGCTGTCGGCCGTGGGCCAGAAGCTCATGCGCGACCTGCTCGGCGACCTGACGCTGCGCTGAGCCGACGCCCGCATTGACGACCTGTGTCGACGACTTGACCCGACCGCGCTGAGATCCGAGGTTCCCCCATGCTGGTTTCCAAGTTAACGGCCGACGCGACTGCCCGGGACGGGCTGCACGCGCTGGCGTCACCCCGCGCACGGATGGGCTGGGTCGCCCTCGAAGTGGTGGTGATGACCCTGGGCATCATCGCGCTGGGCCACTGGGCCTCGCCCGCCGACCCGCTGTTCACGTCCGCACCGATCCCGTGGACCTGGTTCGCGCCGATCCTGGTCGCGCTGCGCTACGGCGTGCTGGCGGGCCTGAGTTCGATGGTGATCGTGCTGGTGGCGTGGCGGCTGCTGCAGGGGCAGGACCTGGCGGTCGCCTTCCCGGTGCTGTACTTCCTGGGCGGCCTGCTGCTGACCATGGTCTGCGGCGAGTTCAGCGGCCTGTGGCGCTCGCGCATCCGGCGGCTGTCGCAGGCCAACGCCTACCTCGAAGACCGCATCGAGCGCGTCACCAACCGCCTGTTCATGGTCCAGCGCTCGCACGACGTGCTGGAGCAGGACCTGCTGCTGCAGCCCTCGACGCTGCGCCAGGCGCTCGGCGACATGCGCGCCCGCTCGCTGGCCGGCCAGCTCGCCGCGCCCGCCGCGGCCAAGGCCTTCCTCGACTTCCTCGGCGTCCACTGCCAGATCGAGAGCGCCCAGGTCATCACGCTCACCCCCGGCCCCGCCCACGGCACGACGCTGGCCAGCGTCGGCCAGACCGTGCCCGTGAAGCTCGACGACCCGCTGGTCCAGTACGCGCTCGACCAGCGCCGCCTCGCCCACGTGCAGGCCGGCTTCCCCTTCCACGAAGCGGCCACCAACCACCTCGTCGCCGCACCGCTGGTGCTCGGCACCCACCGCGAGCAGGCGCTGCTGGTGGTCAGCCGCATGCCCTTCCTGGCACTGCACGACGAGGCACTGGAGCTGATGGCCGTGCTGTGCTCGTCGTTCTCGGACGCGGCGCTGGTCAGCGACGAGGTGCCGGGGCTGCTCGCGCACCTGCCGCACTGCCCGGTCGAATTCGCCGAGGAAGCCAGCCGGCTCGACCGCATCGCGCGCGAGTTCCGCCTGCCGAGTCAGGTGGTGGTGCTGACCTTCGAGGACACCGCCCACGCCACCGCCCAGCGCCGCCTGGCCGAGCAGCGGGCGCGCTCGCCGGACGTCGTCTGGCCCTACGCGCTGGGCGGCGAGCGCGAGCGGCTGGTCACGCTGATGCCGCTGGTGGGTCGCACGGCGGTCGATGGCTACCTGCTCAGCCTGGCGGGCTACATCGCCGAGCGGCAGGGGCTGGCGCCGCACCAGGCCGATCTGGCCACGCTCGGCATCACCGCCCGCGTGCTGACGCTGGGGCAGGCGCCGCTGGCCCCCGCCCTGATCGGCGCACTCGGAGGCACTGGCGCATGAACCCGCTGCAGTTCCTGCTCGCGCTGGTGCTGGAGGCGGGCGCGGCCGCGCTGCTGTGGATGGGCGAGCGCGATGTCGTGCGGCTCGGCGCCTACCTCGGCGTGCATGCGCTGGCGTGCGCGGTGCTGGCGGTGACGCTGTACCCGCTGCTGCCGGCGCGGCTGCGGCGTCCGCCGCTGGCGGTGCTGGCGCTGCTGTTCAGCCTGGCGTTTTTCATCCCCTTCCTCGGGCTGGTGGCGCTGCTGCTGGCGGTGCTGGTGATGCGGATGCTGCCGGTGGGTGAACTCGACACGCACTTCCGGCTGGCCGCGCCGCCGGAGTTCCTGCTGTCGGTGCGCGAGCCGGCGCGGCTGTTCCGCGGCCTGAGCATCCGGCAGTTGCTAACCGACGTGCATGCCGCCGCCCCGCTGCGCACCCGCGCCCTCAACGCCATCGCCAGCAAGCCCGCGCGCATCGCCGGTGACCTGCTGCGCAAACTGCTGAGCGACCCGCTGGAAGACCTGCGGCTGGTCGCCTACGGCCTGCTCGACACGCAGGAAAAAGCCCTGCGCGCCCGCATCTCGGAGCAGTCCGCGCGACTGGAACACCTCAGCGCCGAGCCCCACGCCAGCCCCGCGAGCCACGCCGAGTTGCTGCGCCACCTGGCGGAGCTGAACTTCGAGCTGGTCTACCAGTCGCTGGTGCAGGGCGACGTGCGCGACCTCACGCTGGCGCAGGCGATCGAGCACGCCGAAGCCGCCATCCGGCTCGACCCGGGCGACGGCGGCCTGCGCCAGTTGCTCGCGCGCATGCACCTGGAGCAGGGCGACACCGACCGCGCCTGCGACGACCTGATCCGGGCGACCGAAGACGGGTTGCCCGACAACCGCGTCCTGCCCTACCTCGCCGAGATGGCCTACCGCCGCGGCGACTGGGCCAGCGTGCGCACGCTGATGCAACGCATCGACCCGCTGACCGTGACCCCGCGCATGGCCGCGCTGGTGCGCTACTGGCACGCCTCACAGACCGCAGGAGAGCGCCCTTGAGTGCGTCCGAGCCTTCCGTTCCCCCCCTGCCCCGCGCCGAATCGGCCGACATCGCGCTGCTGCTCGAAGGCACCTACCCGTACATCTCGGGTGGCGTGTCGAGCTGGGTCCACCAGATCATCACGGGCTTCCCCGACCTGCGCTTCGCCGTGGTGTTCCTGGGGTCGCGGCCCGAGGACTACGGCCCCATCCGCTACGAGCTGCCGCCCAACCTCGTCCACGTCGAGGCGCACTACCTCTTCGACGCCGCCGAGCGTCCGGCCCAGCGCACGCTGCGCACCGACCAGGCCGCGTTCACGCACGTCAAGGCACTGCATCGCTACTGGCAGGAGCCCGACAACGTCCCCGCCGGCACCGACCCGCAAGCCCTGTTCGGCGCCGTGGTCGACCGCTTCGACGACCAGCTCGGCGAGGCGCACTTCCTGCGCGGCGACCAGGCGTGGCAGCACCTGTGCGAACAGTACGAGGAGCGCTGCACCGACCCGTCCTTCGTCGACTACTTCTGGACCGTGCGCACGATGCATGCGCCGCTGTGGAAGCTGAAACGCATCGCTGACAAGCTGATCCCGGTGAAGGCGTTCCACACCGTCTCGACCGGCTACGCCGGCCTGCTCGGCGCCATGTGCAAGCGCCGCCACGGCCGCTCGCTGGTGCTGTCCGAGCACGGCATCTACACCAAGGAGCGCAAGATCGACCTGTTCGGCGCGCGCTGGATCGCCGACAACCGCTCGGTGCTGCAGCGTGACCTGACCGAGCTGAGCTATTTCCGGGAGCTGTGGATCCGCTTCTTCCAGGGCATCGGGCGCGCCTGCTACGAGTCGAGCGACCAGATCATCGCGCTGTACGAAGCCAACCGCCGCCGCCAGGTCGCCGACGGCGCCCGCGGCGAGCGCACCAGCACGATCCCGAACGGCATCGACATCGCCCGCTTCTCGCCGCTGCGCGCGCTGCGGCCGGACGCGGTGCCGCCGGTGCTGTGCCTGATCGGGCGCGTGGTGCCGATCAAGGACGTCAAGAACTTCATCCGCGCGCTGCGCAGCGTCATCAACCAGATGCCCGAAGCGGAAGGCTGGATCGCTGGCCCCGAGAACGAGGACCCTGCGTACGCCGAGGAATGCAAGCTGCTGATCGCCAGCCTGGGGCTGCAGGACCGGGTGCGCTTCCTCGGCTTCCAGCGCCTCACCGAACTGCTGCCGAAGGTCGGCCTGGTCGTGCTGTCGTCGATCAGCGAGGCGCTGCCGCTGGTGCTGCTCGAAGGCTTTGCGGCGGGCGTGCCGGCGGTGAGCACCGACGTGGGTTCGTGCCGGCAGCTCATCGAGGGGCTGGACGACGCGGACCGGGCGATCGGGGCCTCGGGCCGCGTGGTCGGGCTGGCGGACCCAAAGGCGCTGGCGGACGCGGCGGTCGAGCTGCTCTCGGACCCCGCCGCCTGGCAGCGCGCCAGCGACGCCGGGGTGGAGCGGGTCCACCGCTACTACTCGCTCGAACTCATGCTCGGTCGCTACCGGGCGGTCTATGAAAGGGCCCTGACGTGGCAGGCATCGGTTTCGAGCTGAGAAAGCTCCTGCGGCGGGAAAGCTTCGCCGGGCTGTTCCAGGCCTACGCCTACGCCGGCATCATCAGCTCCGGCCCGTGGGTGCTGTCCATCCTCGGGATCCTGGTGATCGGCATCATCTCGGCGGCGACGGTGGCCGACCGCCACATCACCCAGTTCCAGGTGTCGGTGACCTACCTGATCATGCTGTCGCTGGTGCTCACCGGGCCGATCCAGCTCTCGTTCACCCGCTGGGTGGCCGACCGGCTGTTCGAGAAGCGCAACGCGATGATCGCGCCCAACTTCCTCGGTGCGCTGCTGATCGTCGTCGTCGGCTCGGGGCTGCTCGGGCTGCTGGCCGTGGCGACCCTGTTCCCCGGCCAGACCAACCTCTACCGCATCACCTTCGCCAGCGGGCTGGTGGTGATGAGCGGCATCTGGCTGTCGACGATCTTCCTGTCCGGGATGAAGCAGTACAAGACCATCGTCGCGCTGTTCTTCATCGGCTACGGCGTGAGCGTGACGGGCGCGATGGGGCTGCGCGGACTGGGCCTGGAGGGGCTGCTGCTGGGCTTCGTGGTGGGGCAGTTCGTGCTGCTGGCGGGCATGCTGGTGATGGTGCTGCGCGCGCTGCCAACCCAGCGGCTGATCGCGTTCGAGTTCCTGCAGCGCGGGGCGATGTTCACGTCGCTGATCTGGGTCGGGCTGTTCTACAACCTGGGCGTCTGGGCCGACAAGCTGGTGTTCTGGGCCGCGCCGGAAGTCAGCCAGGCCATCATCGGCCCGCTGCGCGCCTCGGTCATCTACGACATCCCGGCCTTCCTCGCCTACCTGGCGATCATCCCGGGCATGGCCGTGTTCCTGGTGCGCATCGAGACCGACTTCGTCGAGTACTACGAGCGCTTCTACGACGCCGTGCGCGAGGGCGGCTCGCTGGGCAACATCCAGCGCCTGCGCGACGAGATGGTCTTCACCATCCGGCAAGGGCTGTACGAGATCCTGAAGATCCAGGGCATCACGGTGCTGCTGGTGATCCTGGCCGCGCCGCGCGTGCTGGACTGGCTCGGCATCTCGCACCTGTACCTGCCGCTGCTCTACCTCGACGTGGTGGCGGCGAGCCTGCAGGTGGTGCTGCTGGGGCTGCTCAACATCTTCTTCTACCTCGACCGGCGGCGCGTCGTGTTCGGGCTGACGGCGCTGCTGCTGGTGCTCAACGTCGGGCTGTCGATCATCACGCTGCAGCTAGGGGCCAGCTTCTACGGCTACGGCGTGGCGCTGGCGATGATGATCACGGTGTTCGTTGCCATGCTCGCGCTGGAGAGCAAGCTGCACCGGCTGGAGTACGAGACCTTCATGCTGCAGTAGCCGGACCACCGAGCGGCAGGGACAGGCCGATGGCCACCCGCCCCTCGGCGCAGTGGGCGTGGACACTGCCCCCGTGCATGGCGGCCACCGCCTTCACGATCGCCAGCCCCAGCCCCGCATGGCCCCCTTCCCGGCCGCGCGCGGCATCGGCGCGGTAGAAGCGGTCGAACATGCGCGCCCGCGTGGCCTCGTCCAGCGGCGGACCGGCGTTGACCACGTCGAGCCGACACTGGTGCGCTGCCGACTCCACGGCCAGCTCGACCACGATCGGCTCGCCCGGATCGCCGTACTGCAGCGCGTTCGCGACAAGGTTCGACAGCGCCCGCTTGAGCAGCCCCGGGTTGACGTGGGCCAGCACCGCACCCTGCGCATCCGCAGGCAGGTCCAGCACCAGCCGGCGCCCCTCCTCCTCCAGCAGCGGCTCGAAGAACTCCGCCGTCTCCGCCACCAGGTCGCGCAGGTCCACCCGCTGCAGCGACTCGGCCCGCGCCCCGTGGTCCGCGCGCGCCAGGAACAGCATGTCGCGCACCATCGCCGCCAGCCGCTCCGCGTCCTCCAGGTTGCCGGCCAGCACCTCCTGCAGCTCGCTCGCCGCGCGGGGCCGCGCCAGCGCCACCTGGGTCGCGCCGATCAGCGTGCTCAGCGGCGAGCGCAGCTCGTGGGCCACGTCGGCGTTGAAGGTCTCCAGTTGCACGAACGCCTGCTCCATCCGGTCCAGCGCGCCGTTGAACGCCTGCACCAGCGGGTGCAGCTCCGACGCCGCCTCGGGCATCGCCAGCCGCTGCGAGAGCTGGTCCGGCCCGATGGCGCGCGTGGCCTCGGACAACTGGCGCACCGGCCGCAGCGCCCACCGCACCAGCGCGCCCCCCAGCAGCGCCAGCGCCAGCGCCCCGCACAGCGACACGGCGCCGATCAGCCACGCGAAGCGCTGCAGCGTG
>Ga0116158_10005329_pt1 | contig 10878 bp, 8 predicted proteins | sample AD_UKC052_MetaG_FD_89883 | JGI IMG/M metagenome (GOLD analysis project Ga0116158, IMG submission 89883) | Active sludge microbial communities of municipal wastewater-treating anaerobic digesters from USA - AD_UKC052_MetaG | ecosystem: Engineered > Bioreactor > Anaerobic > Digestate | place: USA... | reverse complement strand
TAATGGATGGAGCAGATGAAGTAACAGTTCCAAACGCAACCTGACCAACATAATACACTTTCTCACCAGCTGTTGCTCCGGTCACCCCGAAATTTGGGAAGATGGAAATCTTGTTATAGTTGTATGTGTAATTTATGGCAGCTGTGCTTGGAGATTGGTTGGCAAAGTTGAATGTCAACACTTCCCATGCATTTGCGGTGGTGGTGGTGGCATCTGTTTCAACAGATTTGGTTGGGTCTGCTTTGTCTTCTGCTTTCAATTTGAAAACAGCACCTGCATCAGGTGAATAAACCATAGCCTGCATTTGATTACTGGTAGCCGCAAAAGGAATGTTGGCAGCAAAACCTGCTGATGTTCCAAGGGTAGTTCCTGCCCACAATTCAGCTGTGTTTCCTTTTGTAATTTTCAAAGCCAGACGGCTTGCTTCTGTTGGATCAGGTGCCAATTGAGAAAATGTCCCGCCAAAATCTGTGGTTGACAAATTCGTCGCAGCTGAATCCTGCCACGTGATGGGCAATTTAATCTGAAGTTTCTGCGGTCCCAATGGTCCACATTCTCCGCATTTTCCCCAGCAGTTTACAGGAAGTACTGTGGCGGCAGTAAAGGTGAGAATACGGTTTGTAAAAGCACCGGTTGTAATGGTACACGTGGTTCCTGGAGTAAGATTTTCCTGGCCTGTCCAGCCATCAACGGTAAACTTATATTCGATGGTTCCGGCTGGCAATGAGATGGTGGCTTCCCAGATGCTGTCGTTATTAGCATCAGTCATCGGATTACAAGCTCCACACCAGTTATTAAAAGTACCGTTCACATTGGCATTGGTGAAAGGCACATTGTAGGCTCGCATGTCTACTTTGAATGTTACATCAATCTGAGCCATGGCTGATCCTGACAACAGGACAAGACAAATAAGTAGGATTTTTTTCATGGTTTTTTTTTGAATTTGATTTTCACCTAAGGCAAAAAGCGCTTTCTGGTTGTACAATTATGCCTAAGAGATAAACGGAAGCCAATCACTAATCAGCTTCCGTTGAAAAAAAAATGAAAAATTTTAACCGGTGCAGGTAGACTGGATTTGATAGTACAGGAACTATTGAACAGACAATTTGCTGACAAGAACTTTGTCTCCTTTCTGTACCTTGCAGATATAACTACCTGTAGCGGCTCCAGGTAGTTCCAGGTTGAGGGTCTGATCATTCAAAACTGTCAAAACAGTCTGTATATCCCTTCCAAGTTGGTCTGTTACAGTTACCCTGGTTGAACCAGACAATGCATCTGAAACCGGAATCATAAATGTTCCATGAGATGGATTCGGGAATAATCTTAAACCACTGGATGCGATTCCATCTGTGACGGATGTAAACGTTCCGAAAACCACATCATCCAGGAAATAAGTTTTGGGGCCGATTGTGGCTCCTGTACTACCGAAATCAAAGAAGATCACCACTTTATTGTGCACATTGGCATAGTTGATTGGTGGTGTTCCAGTGGCATTCTGCGAGAAATCAAATGTGAGATTCTCCCATTGATTGGCAACAGTTGTATATTGATCTGTTTCAACATTCACACCTCCTCCGGAAATATTTTCCACTTTCAGGCGAACACGGGTTCCAGCAGCTGGCGTGTATACTCTTGCAGACATTAAATGGTCGGTCTGGGTCAGCGGAATAGCAGTAGCCAGGCCAAAATCAGTTCCGAGAGTGGTACCTGCATATTCAAGGCTCACTTCTGAACGATTGATTTTCAACACAATGTTGTCTGGATTGACCGGATCTGCTGCTAATGACGAAAGGTTACCTGCAAAATCCGTAGTAGAATAATCTACAGTTGCCGTATCATTCCAGGTAATTGGCAGATTGATTTTTGCTTTGGTCGGAGCAGGACCTTCTCCGATTTCCACATCATCAAGGTAGAATGTTTTGGGGCCGGCTGTGGCACCATCAATCCCAAAATTAAAAAACATGGAGAGCTTATTATAACTGTTGGACATGTTGAGTGCAGCTGTGCCCGGAGCCTGATTGGCAAAATTGAACGTGAGAATTTGCCATCCGTTTGATACTGTGGACATGGCAATTGTCTCAACTGTTTTGCTTGGATCGTTGGAGTCTTCCACTTTCATCCGGATTTGCATCCCGGAAGACGGAGAAAATACCCGTGCCCTAAGAGATGTGTTCCCTGTTGAAAAAGGAATCGGATCCGCAAAACCAGACACTGTTCCCAAAGTCGTGCCTGCCCAGGTTTCTGCAGCTGAGGTTTTTATCAATTTAAGAACAAGATTTGAAGCATTGGATGGGTCACTTGTAATCTCAGACTGGTTCCCTCCAAAATCAATGGTGGTATAATCTACTGTTGCGGAGTCATTAAAGGTAATGGGCAACTTGATCCTGGCTTTCAGCAGAGCTACACGAAAAAAATTCACTCCGGGTACAGGAGGAGTTGTTCTGGCTTCCACAGATTGAAGTGAAGCAATGCCGAGTGAAACAACGGCAAATAAGGTTAGGTGTTTTTTCATATTTCAGTTGACGTAACAGACTGGATCGCAACACCAAAAAGTCTCATATCACATGAAACAAGGGCATTGACAATACTAGAGGGGAATTTCGCTGGCTACTAACCAGCCATTTGAAAAATAGCCGAAAGAGAGCCGAAAATTAAAGGGCAGATGCTGATAATGTTATTGAGAATATTGTTGGCTCTCAGCGATTTCAAGGCTCTGTGCACATAATTCATCACAACCTGATAGCTGAGATTCATGGCACTGCAAATCTCCTCATAAGTGAGCTCCAGAAAAAAACGCATATATATCACTTCCCTTTCTCTTGGAGTGAGAGTTTCCAATGCCTTACGAACCTGAATTGCGTTGTGACTCGAAACTTCCTTTTTCTCAAAAAGATCTTCAACGGCCAGACCAATGTGCTCTGTGTCGTCATCCAAAGTCACCAGATGGTTGCCGCTGTGTTTGTCGTTCAATGTCCGGACAATTTCTCTTTTGAGCCACTTCATCAGATAAAACCGAACCGACTGCACCTCTTTGAGTTTATCCCGGCGATTCCATAATTGAAAAAACAATTCCTGAACACAGTCCTGGGCAACTTCTTTGTCCTTCGCCAGTTTCAGTCCATACCGGTAGAGGACCTGATAGTGTCTTTTATACAAGATCTCAAGCGCAGACTCATCATCCTCACGGATCCTCTGCCAAATGACAGGATCAGTACATTCCGTTTGAGGTTTTGACATCGGTGCGATCAACTGTAAAAGAAGCTACTTAGTTAATTTATGGAAGGCAATCAAAAAACTTATTCCGGCTACCCTTCTGATTAGTCAGAAAATCTGGATCAGTAAGGGACTTGATTGCGCATAATTGAATTTGTGCAAAAATGTACCGAGTTAACTAACAAAAAAAATCAGGAAATGTTTTCACAAGTTAATCGGATACTTTTTAAGAATCAATTGAGATGAAATCGCCAAAGCTGGAAAAAACAGTAATTGTTGCTCCAACGGTGACCAATTGAAAATCAACATTGTAACTGATCTTCATTTCAACGAAAATTCTTCCGGACAAATCCTGCATCCGGATTAGAACCAAGGCATTCCAGGGGATGCTTGTTCAATTTTAGTAAAAACAGAGAGAAGTAAAAAATCACGGAAACCAACCTTTACCAAAATCAGACCTGCTTCATTTTGAATGAGATGCCAACACGAAAGCAATTTCAATTCTCAACCGAATTTCAAAATTGAATCTGCCAGTAGAAATCCAGTGGCAGAAAATTTGACTTAGGTACTGCAAAAAAAATAATCCCGCCAGTTGGCGGGATCATTCAAGTAGTAATTAACCTAATTCACTTTTTTATATTAATATCTGTAGTGGTCAGCCTTGAACGGACCGGCAGTGTTAACTCCAATGTAATCTGCCTGATCTGCTGACAAAATTTCAAGTTCTGCTCCTACTTTGGCAAGGTGCAAAGCAGCTACTTTCTCGTCCAGGTGTTTAGGAAGAGTGTACACTTTATTTTCATATGCTGACGTGTTGGTCCAAAGCTCAAGCTGGGCCAATGTCTGATTGGTAAATGAATTCGACATCACAAATGAAGGATGACCCATTGCACAACCAAGATTAACCAGACGTCCTTCTGCCAGAACGATGATGTTCTTTCCATCGATGGTATACATATCCACCTGTGGCTTGATTTCTACTTTCGAAGCACCATGTGTTGAATTCAACCAGGCCATATCGATTTCGGTATCAAAGTGACCAATGTTACAAACGATGGCTTTGTCTTTCATCGTTTTGAAGTGACGGTCTACAATGATGTTTTTGTTTCCGGTAGCAGTAACGAAAATGTCAGCTATTTTAGCAGCATTGTCCATTTTCATAACCTGATATCCTTCCATCGCAGCCTGAAGAGCACAAATCGGATCGATTTCAGTAATGATTACACGGGCACCGGCAGAAGCCAATGAACGGGCAGATCCCTTTCCAACATCTCCGAATCCTGCTACAACAGCAACTTTACCAGCAATCATCACATCAGTGGCACGACGGATCGCATCCACACATGACTCTTTGCAACCATAAAGGTTATCGAACTTCGATTTGGTTACAGAGTCATTTACGTTGATCGCTGGCATTGGAAGCGTTCCTTTCTTCATTCTTTCATATAGGCGAAGAACACCGGTTGTGGTTTCTTCAGAAAGACCTTTAATATTATGTACCAACTCAGGATAGTTATCCAGCACCATATTGGTCAGGTCACCACCGTCGTCCAGAATCATATTCAATGGTTGTTTCTCTTCTCCGAAGAAAAGAGTCTGTTCAATACACCAGTCGAACTCCTCAGCATTCTGACCTTTCCAGGCGTAAACTGAAATTCCTGCAGCCGCAATTGCAGCTGCAGCATGGTCCTGAGTTGAAAAAATATTGCATGAAGACCAAGTAACTTCAGCACCGAGAGCAACCAGGGTTTCGATCAGAACTGCTGTTTGAATGGTCATGTGAAGACATCCTGCGATGCGGGCTCCTTTCAAAGGTTGTGACGGGCCATATTCCTTGCGAAGTGCCATAAGACCAGGCATTTCCGCTTCTGCTAGTGTAATCTCTCTTCTGCCCCATGTAGCCAAAGACATATCTTTGACTTTATACTTTACATATGTTTCTACCATGTAGATGATTTAATTTTTCCGCAAAAGTATAAGGAATTGTTTTTGTATTCAAACACAATGAACACCTTTTTTCTTTTTGGGGTTTAAGATTGGGAAATGAAATGCCGCAAGAATCACCGGTAAGCCGAAAAACCAGGATGGATTTCGATTCAGGTAAATCCAACTATTCTCTTGAAATATCAAAAGTGAGAATCTGCTCTTTGGGAAGGACAGACCAATATACAGACACCCGGTATTCTCCTGTTGGTGTCCTTAGTATTCCAATGAAATATTGCCGTCCGTCTTTAGACTGCCCCTGAAACAAAGGACTTACATCAGAAGGTGTATTGGATTTAAAGAAAGTGGCAAGGCGGTTTCCTGCTTCTTTGGAAGTCATCATTGTGGCTTCACCTTCAAAACCAAACTGAAGTTTATCTCCCATCATCTGAATGATTTTTTGCGAATTTCCTGATTTTAGCGCCAGTTTTGTCTTTTCCAGAAAAGACTGTGCTTTCCCATCGAATGGAAATAAAACAGTCATCAGAACCACAATCAGAAATCCGGTTTTCATGGTAGAGTAAGTGGGTTCGAAACTAATGGAAAGCGACTGATAAAACAAACCTATGAAAAAACTGATTCTCGTAATTTTAGATGGATGGGGACTTGGAACCGATCCGAAAGTATCGGCTATTGCCCAGGCCAATACACCTGTTTTTGACCGGATCATGGGAGCCTATAAACATGCGAAACTTCAGGCATCCGGTCTGGCAGTTGGTCTTCCGGACGGCCAGATGGGAAATTCAGAAGTGGGGCACATGAACATAGGTGCCGGAAGAGTCGTCTATCAGGACCTTGTCAAAATCAATATCGAAGCAGAAAACGGAGGACTCGCTGCACAACCAGTTCTGAAAGATGCACTGGAATATGCCAGGGCCAACAACAAAAACATTCACCTGATCGGACTGGTTTCTGATGGTGGCGTACATGGCCACATCAACCATGTGAAGGCGCTCTGTAGCTGGGCTGCTGACAACAAATGCAGCAACCTATTTATTCATGCCTTCACCGACGGACGGGATACAGATCCTAAATCAGGAAAGGGTTTCATTGGCGAGCTTATCAATCATTGCGAAAAAACCGCAGGCAAAGTAGTTTCTGTGATCGGAAGATATTATGCAATGGATCGCGACAAGCGGTGGGAACGTGTAAAACTTGCCTACGACTGTCTGGTTCACGGTACAGGGACCAAAGTGGAAAATCTTACAGACGGAATCCAGGCTTCGTATGACGCCAATGTGACGGATGAATTTATTAAGCCCATCCTTTTGGAAGGATTTGAGAAAAAAGGAAGAATTGAAGAAGGCGATGTGGTGATCAATTTCAACTTCCGGACAGACCGTGGCCGGCAGATTACAGAAGCCCTCACTCAGCAGGATTTCCCAGATTTTGGGATGAAAAAGTTGAAACTGCACTACATTACCATGACACGTTATGATGAATCGTTTGAGAATGTGGAAGTTTTGTATGAAAAGGATAACCTCTTCAACACTCTTGGACAGGTTTTGGCGGATCATCATCTGAAACAAATCCGGATTGCCGAAACTGAAAAGTACCCTCACGTTACCTTCTTTTTCAACGGTGGGCGGGAAGAGCCATTTGAGGGAGAAACCAGACTAATGTGTCCATCACCTAAAGTGGCAACCTATGACCTCCAACCGGAAATGTCAGCACAGGATATTGCCAATGCCATAGTACCCCAGATTGCCAAACAGGAAGCTTCTTTCATCTGCCTCAATTTTGCCAATCCCGATATGGTTGGACACACTGGTGTATTCGAAGCAGTGGTGAAGGCCTGCGAAAAAGTAGACCAATGCCTGGGGGAAGTTTTGGATGCTTCCGGAGAAAATGGTTATGCTGCTATTGTAATCGCGGATCATGGCAATGCAGACTTTATGGTAAATGCGGACGGAACTCCTAACACAGCTCACTCAACAGCTTTAGTGCCATGCATTTTTGTTGACCCGCAATTCAAACTTACATCCGAAACAGGTCTGAAAGATGGCAAACTGGGAGACCTTGCGCCCACTATATTAACTTATCTTGGACTACCTATCCCATCTGAAATGACAGGAAACGTGCTTTACTAGCTTGGTTTTCAATGCTTCACCATTTTTATAAAAATACTCAGCTAAACGCTTGCAAAGAACAAAAACTTGTATACCTTTGTCATATCTTACAAGGTAACAAAGTTCAACAAACAATGTTTAACAAAACTGGCAATACGATCGAAACCGCACTGCTCTCCGTCCTTGCTTATCCTGGTGTTGGAATTCGGTACGTTATTTACGGAGCAAAAAAGCCCGTTCGTGAATTACTGGAAGATGGTTTGGATATCAATGCATTCGCTTTTTTATGGCTGGCCGGGATGACATTCACCTGGTCGACTATTCTTAATAAATTTTAGTTCAATCAATTTCAATCGAGAAAATAAAAGCCGGACTTTATGTTCGGCTTTTTCATTTTATACGGTTTACCATTCCGTCGTCATATTGATCCTGTTCCAATAAAAAGCCAATTCTAAACAGATTCCACTTCCGGAATGGAATTTCGCAATATGGATTTCAGGATCAGGAGATAGTAAACAGCAATCAGATATGAATAGATGGGAACAGGTTGTTGGTAAAATGTAATCAGTATTCATGTGGAACCATACAACTCTTATTGATAATCTTGCAAGGCATAGGCTTACAGCATAGTGCCTTCAGATCCTGGTCTGGACTTGGCAAATAGTGGCTGGAAGTTTGTAATCAAAAGTCCGGAATCTGGGGTTAACCGGTACGAATCAAAACCATCAACATTAATTCTCAATAAAAAATATGCGAATCAATGATTGCCTGTCTTTCAGACGAATACTATGCATACATTCACGAATTGGGAAGTGAATTAATTTTGAACCTGGGAGGAGTAAACCGTATGTTTGAACAGACTCTACCAGAGATGAAATATAAACTTTTATACCGGCTGGCAACCTGCTTTATTCTGTGGCTGGTTCCTGAGTTGGCATACACACAAGTGTGCGGGAATGGCATCAATTTTTTCCATTTTTACGTCCCCAACGGTCACAAAGCGGTGGAGATTCACTACCAGATCTATCCAGAGATTGAACATCATGAATTCGACAGCCTTGTGATGAACAGCAAACTTTCAGACTACAAAAAGAAAAAGTTCCGTGGAAATACCCACAACGGGGTCATCATGGATCCTGATTATATTGACATTGAACCCTTTTTGCGACAAAAACCTAAGCCTAAATCCTGGCCAGAACTTGGATGGCAAGAAAACCCCATGACCCAATGGAGAGAAGATTCCAGATGGCCCTTGTTTATATCCGGAATGACAAAAACCGGCTTTCTCAAATTCCCGACATGGGAGCTGGGAAGTAGCTTGTATGTGATTCAGTTTACCATCGAAGGGAAATCCCTTTACTGGCTGGGACCCTTATTCGGAGGTTGCGGGAAGCAGGTCGACTTTGTATGGAACGGCCACTACTTTGAGCGAACGGAATGGTGGTAAAATTAGAATGAGTAGATAGCAATTAGTAGCTGGTAAATAGTATTAAGGAAACAGGATTCAGGTATGAGGAAATGGTAGTTGGTACCTAGCAAAAAGTAATCAGGCAGAACGTGGCGTCTTAAGCGCCAAGACAGGATTCAGTATTCAGGTTTGAGGAGATAGTAGCGGATCATTCATTATCAAAAGCCTTGTTTCATTAAATTTAAAACCCGGAAAGTAAAATCAAAAATCAGCGGTGGCGCTGAACAATGCCGAAAACCTCAGAACATAAATCAATCAAACTTATATGGCGCCCATACATATGCTCATCCTGATGGCTCTGATTCAAGTTGGGAAGTATTACATTCTCGAAAGGTCTGACTCAAGAAAGTGGCGGCCTATTGTTCTTGGAATTGGATTCATTTTAAATCTGTTTATCCTGCCCGATTTATTTATTCCGGAACCACGAAAAGGCGAAGCTCATTGTGGTATGCCCATTTTGGGAATTACGCTGAGCTTTTGGATTTTCGGTTCCTGCCTACTGCTCATCACCCATTTTACCTTTGACTTCTTTTTCAATTTGACCAAAGGGAATAAAAGCAAATAGCTGAATTAATACGAGCACGATAAGAAGTCATAGAATGACTCAAAACCTTGAAGGTTTTCCTGCATTCCTCTGATGTGCTCATTCGGGAAAAGCTGTTTGCTGGAGATCGACATCAAACCTTCAAGGCTGTTCCCAATGCTCGGCCAACCAGCAAACCATTTTCAGCCATTGAAAACCAACCTCTCTTAACTTTTCACTATTAACCCTTAACTCCTTACTCCCCTCTCAATCGCTGTCTCTCTTCCGTGTTTCCTATTTTACGACGGATTTGTTTGATGTCGGCCGATCCGAAATTCCAGGAGAAACCAGCTTTGATCTGGCGGGAATCGCTTCCACCTTTCACCGTAATGTCAATACCACCGAAGTTACTCCGGCCTCTCCAGCGTTGCGACAGAAACAGATCGGTTACGCTGAGTGAAATCGTGGCTTTGTCCTTCAGGATCTTTTTGCTGATGCCTGTCTCCACAAACCAGAAATGACGGTTCTTAAAGGTTCCGCCCCACACACTGGGTGAGCTATACGATCCGGAAACCTGCACAGTGAATTTCTTCGGAAGCGAAATGGAATGCTGCATGTAAATGCTGTAAAAGTCCACAACCAGACGCAGGTTTTTACCCGGACCCAGATCCGATTGAAACACCTGATGGTTGAATGTGAAATTTATAAAACCATTCCACCATTTCTGAATCGGAAGGGGGCTGCTCAGATTGAAGGTCACCATCTGCACATCAGCCAGATTCTTTCGGGTGAGGTACGAACTTTTGCCCGACGAATCGATCACCCGGGCAAAATAGTTGGATGTAAAACTATAGCCGACTGACGTATTCACCATCGACATAAAGGTATGATTCACCTGCACATTGTGCGTAAACTGCGGCTTGAGGAATGGATTGCCCTGCTCGTAGCTCAGCTCGTCGAGTTTGTACTGAAATGGATTGAGAAAGCGATACACCGGACGGTCCACACGACGGCTGTAACTGAGGGTGAAAGCATTCATTTTATTCATCGTAAACGAGATTCCGGCTGAAGGAAAGAGGTTTCCATAATTCCTCTTCACAATGCTGTCGGCTCTGAGCGTTTCATATTTCAACTGGCCTTTCGATACCGTCTGTTCGTAACGCAGTCCACTTTGAAAACTCCACTTATCCGAAAATTTGTGGCGAAACGACGCATATCCGGCCAGCACATTTTCCTCGTAGGTGAAAGTGCTGCTTTGGTCAAGGTCCAATAAGTTCTGTCCAAACGAACGATCAAACAAGCTGAATTCATTGTCGGTCACCACATGCGACACTTTGTATCCAAAGGCCAGAATTGACTTTTTCAGTTTCTGTTCGTAATCCGTTTTCAGCGTGGCAAAGGCGATGGTGACGGGCGTATTCAATCCAAAAGATTTATCCTCCACGGAAGTATCCGGAGAAAGATTCCTGTAAAAGTTGGGCTGATTGGTCCGGTTTTTAAGATTGTACCAGCCATAGTTGGCATCGGTTGTGATTTCTCTTCCGCTGGTGTCTTTATAGTTGTGGTTGAGGTTGATGTTGCCAGTGTTGTTGCTTTTGACCCCGATGTTTCGGGCTTCGAGC
>Ga0116158_10005322_pt1 | contig 10889 bp, 10 predicted proteins | sample AD_UKC052_MetaG_FD_89883 | JGI IMG/M metagenome (GOLD analysis project Ga0116158, IMG submission 89883) | Active sludge microbial communities of municipal wastewater-treating anaerobic digesters from USA - AD_UKC052_MetaG | ecosystem: Engineered > Bioreactor > Anaerobic > Digestate | place: USA... | reverse complement strand
TACCTTCACCAACAAGAAATGAACCTCGTATCATTCAACGTATAGGTAATATTGCTTCTCACCAAACAGAAACAGTAAAATTTTATGATGAAGGCTTTATAGTTGATAAAAATCATTCACCAGCTAAATTTGCTTTAATTAACCCTATTTCACAAGTTGTTATTCAACCTGCGGAAGTAACAACAATAAAAGAAAAAACGAGACGCTTTATTGCTCGTAAAGTTGATTGGGAAAAGGCACGTGACAGAAATAATGAAATTGGAGACCAAGGCGAAGAATTTGTATTAGAATTTGAAATAGACCGTTTAATTGAAACGCTTGCAATAGACAGAACAAATGCGACACAAAATGTTCAGCATTTAAGCCGTTTGCAAGGAGACGGACTTGGTTATGATATTGCCTCAATAAATGATGACGGTTCACCTCGTTATATTGAAGTAAAAACTACAAGTGGTGGTTTTAATCAGCCATTTTATATGAGTAAAAACGAAAGACATTTTTTTGAAGAATATGGAGATTCTGCATTTATTTATAGAGTTTACAATTTTAACAGAGAAACAAGACGTGGAGATGTTAGAATAATAACTCAAACAGAATTGTTCTCAAATTTCAACTTTGACACAATTACTTGGCAAGTAACACCGAAATAAAAAGCACTACGCCTAACAGCAGTTTGGCAAAATGGCGGGTTTAGTGCTAAATTCAACGGCAGTTCTTCGATTGAACTTTTGTGCAAAACTGAACATTTGTGCTTCGATTTCCGCCACTTCGCCAAGCTGCAAAACGTTATGCCTCATTGTAAAAAGACAGCCGACCGCACATTCAAGCACATTTGGTTTTTGCCGACACACAAAGCCAAAACGAAAAACCAAAAGAGCTTGAATTTTTGCCAAAGTTCGACAAATAAAAAGTAATTTTGCGTAAACAAATAAATTTTAAAAAATGAACAGTAAAATAATCTTAACGGCAGCAATAGCACTAATAAGCACGACACTATTTGCACAGACACCAAAAGCTTACATAACCAACTACGGTAGCGACTTTATTTCGGTGGTTGACATTCAGAAAAATCAAAAAATTGCCGACATCAAAACAGGCAACAAACCACACGGAGTTGCAGTATCTCCTGAAGGAAACTGGATTGCAGTGAGCAATGAAGGCGATAACACAGTTTCAATAATCACTGCCGCAGACAACAAGGTAACACAGACAGTTTCTGTTGGCAAAGCACCACACCAATTAAGTTTCAGCCGTGACGGCAAATATATTTTTACCGCCATTAATGCCGAACACAAAGTGGATGTTATTTCTACCTCCAATTGGAAACTCATAAACTCTATCCCTGTAGGAAGAAACCCGCATATTGTATTACCGATGCCTGATGGCAAATCTGTTTGGGTTACATCAGAAGGAGACAACAAAATTGTAAAAATCAATCTCGATAGTATGAAAGTTGTTGCTGAAATTCCTGTATTCAACTTTCCGAGAGTAATGACGGCAACACCTGACGGAAAATTCATTTACCTCACCCTTCGCTGGTTTCATGGTCTGGTAAAACTTGATGCGGAGCAAAACAAGATTATTACACAAGTTCTTTTACCGCAATCCGACAAATTTGACAGCGAAGGTAAGGCGGCTCACGGACTTTGCGTTTCACCCGATGGCAAAACCGTTTACCTAACGAGCCAATTTACCAATGATGTAACGGCTATTGATGTGGCAACTGATAAAATTTTAAAAAATATTACAGTCGGTAAAAATCCGAACTGGATTGAATTTACATCTGATGGGAAATTTGCTATTGTGAGCAACACTTCTTCCCATGATGCAAGCATCATTGATATTGATAAATGGGTAGTTACGGCAACCATTCCCGTTGGTAAAAATCCAAAACGCCTTTGGGTAGCAAACACTAAATAAGTGAATCGTGAGAATTATTTTCTGCTTATTCATTCACCTTACCTGCTCTATTGTTTACGCACAGCATACAGGTAACATATCAGGCAAAGTACTTGACAGTATTAGTATGCCTGTTGAGTTTGCCAATGTTTTTATTTCCGCAAAAAGTGATTCAGCAAAAATTGTAAGCGGAACGATTACGGACAGCACAGGATATTTTTCACTTTCAAATATTTCCTTTGGAGAGTATTATCTCTACATTCAATTTATCGGATTTGCAAAGTATAAACAATCGGTAGTGCTTAATCAGGAGAATATAAATATTAGTTTGCCGAACATAGTTTTAAAATCGGACGTTTCCGTTTTAAACGCAGTTGAAGTAACAGCCATTCGCAATTTGATAAAGAAAACGGAAGAAGGAATTGTAATGAACGCTTCGGAAAACATTACACAAATTGGCGGAACAGCTGCGGACTTACTCAAAAACATGCCCGGAGTTGTGATAGGTGCAGACGGAGAAATTACGTTAAGAGGTAAAAGTCCGCTGATACTGATTAACGGAAGGGTTTCCGGCATTGGTGGAGCCGACCGTATGGCAAATCTTGAGCAAATCCCCTCAAGCAGCATTGAAAGAATAGAAATTATTACCAATCCATCCGCAAAATATGACGCAGATGCCGAAGGAGGAATAATTAATATCGTATTGAAAAACAACAACGGTTTAGGAACAAACGGAGCCTTTGCAGTGGGTGCAGGATTTGGTGAACGCTACCGATTGAACGGAACGCTTTTACTTAATCACAAAACTGAAAAATGGAATTTTGGTCTTGCTTACGATAACTGGTTTACCACAAGAACCCGCAGAGTATATGGAGACCGCACTCAATTTGATTTACCAAACGAATATTTTTTAACACAGCGAAGGTTTGACGAGCGAACCATTCAAACTCAAACTGCACGATTTAACATTGACTATACTCCTAACAAGAAAAATATTTTTCACTTTGAGGGAACTTGGTTAATGCAGGGAGAAGACAACAGTGAAACATTAACCAGCACAACCGAAACATCCGCTTATGACTTAACAGGTCGGAATCGCAGACATTCCAACGAAATAAGACGTTTTCATACAGGCGAAGCGTCTTTTAATTATACCAGAAAATTCAACAACCCCGACCAACTCTTAACGTTCAATGCGAGTTCTTCCATTGGTTACAATAGGGAAAATACCGACATAACCACGCAATTATTATCTGACCAAAACATTGAAGTCGGAAATCCGTTTTTGCAGAAAACACATAATTATGAAAACACTAACCTCACTAATATATCTCTCGATTATGCACACCCGATAAAAGAAAAGGGAATCATTGAAACGGGATACAAAACAATACTTCGATTTTTGGACAATGACTTTCTACGTTCCAACCTGTTAAACGGAAGTTTTGTTAACGACACTTTAAATACCGACATTTTTAATTTCAGTGAACAAATTCACGCTGCATATTTTCAATATACAGGTTGGGTTGGCGAAAAACAATCACCGAAATGGAAATACACTTTCGGACTTCGTGCCGAGCAGGTTTGGAACAATGGTAACACAGAATTAAATCCCTTGAAATTTACCAACGATTATTTCAATTTGTTCCCCTCCGCGAACCTGATTTATTATACAGAGCAAAGAAATATGCTCAAGTTAAGTTACAGCAGGCGAATAAACCGCCCTACTTTCGGGCAGATGATACCCTTTACAGATATTACCGATTCGCTGAATCAACGTGCAGGAAATCCAAAACTGAATCCCGAATTGGCACATTCGGTGGAATTATCCTACAATCATTTTTTCAAAAAAGGGAGTTTTACCGCTTCTGCATTTTACCGAAACACAAGCAATGTAATTTTGCCATTCACCATTTTAGACAGCAATGGTGTAGCATTTACACAACCGCAGAATTTCGGCAACGCCACTACATACGGGTTAGAAGGAATTGTTACTTACAATCCTTTCAAATTCTGGAGTATAAATCTAAATCTTTCGGGTTATGATTTGCAAATTGAAACCAACGAACCGACATTAAACTTACAACGAAATCAATTTGCGTATTTCACCAAACTCATCAACAATTTTACGCTTTGGAAAAACGGAAAAATTCAATTGATTGGAAATTATACATCACCGATTGCTATTCCACAAGGAGAAAAAGTTGCCGTATATTTTGTGGATATGGGCTTTCAGCAAAAAATCATGAAAGGTCAGGGAAGATTGGGGTTTGCAGTAACAGATATTTTCAACACACAGCAAAGCGGTTTCAGGATTTCCGACTCCAATTACGAGTTCAGCAGGATTTTTAAATTAGATACACGAGCCGTAATGTTCACCTTTGCTTATACGTTTAAATCAACATTCAAAGAAAAATTAATGGAGAATAAATTTAAAAACGAGTAAATGAAAACACAAACCATAATAACACTTGCACTGCTTGCCATTACAGCTTGCAGCAGCACTTCAAAAGAAAACAAAATGACACAAAAAAATATGCCATATGAATACATCGGAAAGTCCGATACACTATTCAATTTTGAGAACGATAAAGAAGGGCAAGTGCCCGCAGGTTTTTCAACTGCTGTAACTGGTAACTCCAAAAGTACAAAGTGGAGCGTTGTGAACGACAACGGGAATAAAGCAGTTGCACAGGAAGCAATAAATGAAGGAAGCTGTTACAATTTGCTTGTACTTAATAAAATTGGATATAAAGATTTTTCGGCTACTGTTAAAATCAAGGCAATATCAGGCGAGGAAGACCAAGGTGGTGGATTGGTTTGGAGATACATTGACAAAGACAACTATTACATTGCGAGATACAATCCGCTTGAAAATAATTTCCGACTGTACCGTGTGGTTGACGGTAGCCGCAAACAATTAGAAAGCGTTGATAGTGACATTAAGCAAGGCGAATGGTTCACCATGACCATTGAAATGAAAGGGAACAAAATTATTTGTTCACTCAACGGAAAGAAACTAATTGAAACAACAGACGATACTTTTAAGTCGGCAGGACTTATCGGTTTGTGGACAAAAGCCGATGCAATAACTTATTTTGATGATTTGAAAATTAAACCGTCAAATAATTAAGCAATGATTTTTTTACGAAATACGTCTGTTTCTTTAATTGTCGCTCTTTCGGCAGTGATGACCAGTTGCGAAAATAAAACAGAAAATTGGCTCAACGATTATGCAAAGACGAAATGTGCTTATCAACAGGAACAACAAATGATACAGGATGATTCGGTTAAACTAATTACTCCACTTACTTTAAAAAAGGAAAATCTATTACAGGAATTGACTTTGTTATCTGCTCCCTTTCATGATAGGATAGAATTGAATAATCAGAAAATAGAAGAAGAATTGGGTGTATTTGGAGATGAGTATAGAAAAAAAACGGACAAACACAGTGCAAAATACGGACATGTATCCACTCCCGAATATGAAAAGGCAATTGAAAATCTGCAAATAAAAAGAGATACGAAAATTTCACTATTGAAGGAAAATATCAAAATAATTAATAACGAATTAAACAACGATTCTGAAATTCAAAATAAGTCGCTGCAAATTGAACTGCTGAAAAGCAAAATTGATTCCTCATGGAACAATATCAGTGTTAAGCACCAGCCAATTATTGATAGCTTGCAGCAGGAATTAAACATATTGAACATAAATTTCAAAAACATTCTGAACGAACTAACACAGGAAGAAAAGGAAAATTTTGAAATGAGCAGAGATAGTATCAGAAATAATCCATGTAACCATGTCAGAAAATAAAATTCCATATTCGTTAAAGGATTTAACCCTTTATTTTTTAAAACTCGGAACAATTGGTTTTGGAGGACCCGTTGCACTTGTTGGCTATATGCACCGTGACCTTGTAGAAAACAGACAATGGATTACTGAAGATGATTACAAGGAAGGACTTGCTTTGGCTCAACTGGCACCGGGTCCGCTTGCTGCTCAACTTGCTATTTATATGGGTTATGTACATTACCGCATAATCGGTGCAACCATTGTAGGGGTTACGTTTGTGATACCGTCTTTTTTAATGGTACTTGCTATCGGCTTTGCTTATGTAAAATTTGGTGGATTGCCATGGATGCAAGCCGTATTTTATGGCGTTGGTGCAGCGGTGATAGGAATAATTTCCATTAGTAGCTACAAACTGACAAAGAAAACGATAGGTAAGGATTATCTGCTTTGGGGAATATTCATTTTGCTTGGGGTAACAACATTTATTACAGAAACCGAAATGATTTCCCTCGTTGTTGCTGCAGGAGTTTTGGTGTGGTTTGTTAAGGCACCACCGAAATTTTTAAAATCAATAAACTCCTTTTTTCCTATTTCGCTTACCCTTTTACAAATCACAGGAATTTCATCAACAGGGAAACTGACAGAACTGTTTTGGTTTTTCTCAAAAGCAGGAGCATTTGTTTTTGGTAGCGGACTGGCAATAGTTCCATTTTTGTATGGTGGCGTAGTAAACGAACATCAATGGTTGACTGAACAACAATTTTTGGATGCAGTGGCTGTTGCCATGATAACACCTGGACCGGTTGTTATTACTGTAGGATTCATTGGTTACTTGGTTGGTGGATTTCCCGGTGCTTGCGTTGCAGCACTTGCTACATTTTTACCCTGCTATCTTTTCACCATCATTCCAGCACCATATTTCAAAAAGTATGGAAAAAACCCTGCTATCAAGGCATTTGTTGACGGTGTGACAGCGGCAGCAATCGGTGCTATTGCAGGTGCAGTCTGCGTTCTTGGAATGAGACAGTTTACAGACATGACATCCGTTGCTTTTGCAGTTATTACCGTATTGGTATTGTTAAAATTCAAGAAGATTCAGGAACCTATAATCATTCTAATTGCAGCTATTGTTGGACTTTTAATAAAGACGATAATATGACACACAAACCAACCCTTCGCAGTCATACACATTGGCAAGCCCCACGAGCCGACACGCAAACCAAAGCTTGCCAAAGAGTATGCCTGCCCTACCGCACAGACGACAGGAAAGAACAACGAAGGCATAACAGCACCTATAAGAAATTGGCGGTTCAGTGGTTAAATGAAGTTAAGTTTTTCAATCAAACTTTCGTGCAGGTTGACAGTTTTGTGCTTCGAAACCGCCAACTTCTTATAGCTGCAAACCGTTAGCGGAAATGGCAGAGCGACACTGCAAACAAGGAAAGTGAGTGCAAAAAACGGACTAACAAAAAGCCAACGCTTCAGCAAAATAAAAAGAGCTGCAAGCCAAGCACAAGCCGACACAAATTGCAGCACATTTTATTTTGCCCCAATGCACTACGACAGTTCAGACATTGTTAATAATTTTATGTGGACTTTTATTGTCCATAAAAACATAATTCATACATTTGGACAAAAATTGTCCTGATGGCAACGACCAAACAAAAATTTTCAACTTTCGGAGAGCATCTCAGAGCATTGAGAGTGGAAACAGAACAATCTCTCAGAGAAGTAGCATCTCATCTTGACATTGACCCTTCCCTACTCGCAAAGATTGAACGCAACGAAAGACAGCCGACCAAACAACTTATTAAGGCAGTTGCGGACTATTTCAAAGCAGACGAGAAAGAGTTACAAAACGATTTTTTGAGCGACCAAATCGCTTACAAAATTTTGGACGAAGAAGCCGATTTAGCAATTCTGAAAGTTGCTGAACAAAAAGTGTCTTACTTAAAAACTAAACGCAATGGGTAAAACAATGACCAGAAATAAAGAACTCCCGACATTTTTCGGAGAAGTTCAAATCAAAGGTGAACGCTTACAGGCGGACTTTGAAAATAACATTAAGCCAACTGTTTTTTATCAGCATCCCAACGGACAACTATGGCAAGGCGACAGCATTGAATGACTTAAATCGCTTCCTGACGAAAGTGTTGATATGGTTTTTGCAGACCCACCATACAACATTAAAAAAGCGGACTGGGACACTTTTGAAAGTCAAGAAGAATACATCAAGTTTTCAATGCAGTGGATTGAGCAAGCTGCAAGAGTTTTGAAGCCGACCGGAACACTTTTCATTTGTGGCTTTTCTGAAATTCTTGCTGACTTAAAACATCCGGCAACAAAATATTTTAAATCCTGCCGTTGGATAATTTGGCATTACAAGAACAAAGCAAACCTTGGAAAAGATTGGGGAAGAAGTCACGAAAGCATTTTGCATTTCCGCAAGACAAAAAATTTCACTTTCAACATTGACGAAATACGTATTCCTTATGGAGAGCACACATTAAAATATCCGAGCCACCCACAAGCGGAGACAAGTCAATACGGAAACGGAAAAAATGGAAATCACATTTGGGAACCAAATCCGCTTGGAGCAAAACCAAAAGATGTTTTAGATATTCCACAAGACATTATTGAAGTTCCAACAACTTGCAACGGAATGCACGAAAAAACGCCACATCCGACACAAAAACCGGAAGAACTTTTGAGAAAATTGATTTTAGCTTCATCAAATATTGGCGATACAATTATTGACCCATTTTGCGGAAGCGGAACAACACCTGTTTGTTCTCAACAACTTCAAAGAAAATGGATGGCTTGCGACCTTTCACCGGAATATTTGGATTGGGCAGCCAACCGAATTGAACTTGTAGAAGATTGGAGCATTGAAAAATGGATTAAATACGATTTTGATAACCAACGAAGAAGGAACTCAATCAGATGAAAATATACGCAGAAGAAGAAATCAAGAGCAAATTATGTATTGCACTAAAAAAACTGTATGTAAAAGATTGGTTCTTGCTTGAAAAATCAGTTCACGAAAGGAGTATCACACATAAATTAGCAGAATATCTTCAGGAATTGTTTCCAGACTATGATGTTGATTGTGAATACAACAATGATATTGATAGTCGTAAAAAATTTATTTCAAATAATGCAATGGATAAACTAAAATTAGAGTTAGAGAAAATAAAGATTGATTCAAATGCATCGGATTTGTTAGCAGAAATCAAGAAATTGTCAAAGAATTTTTATCCCGACATTATCATTCACAAAAGAAATTCTAACAAGCATAATCTATTGATAATTGAAGCTAAAAAGGAAAATAGAGATACTTCTTTTGATGAAGAAAAGTTAAAGGCAATGACTGCAAAAGATAAAAACAGTCGTTACAAGTATAGACTCGGTGCATTAGTCATTCTTGATGTGGCTGACAATTTTAAGGGAGATTCAATTGCACTTCCACGATATTTTCAAAATGGGGTAGAAATAAAAAACGACAATGAACTTAAAACAACTCGTAAATAAAGCTAAAGACAAAAGCAACTTTGTTGACTTGAAAGCATACATCGCATTCTGCGATGAATACTTGAATTATATCAGCGACAACTTGCAAGCTACCATCGTATCGCAAAACGAAAATCATTATCGCTTTTATCAATACAAGAAGGAAGGCAATTTTCAAATCACACGACCAATCAATTCAAATTTGATGTATGACGCAAAGAGTTTTGCAAAGGCATCAAAAGAATTTTTGAAAGTGTTACGCAACATTAAAACGATTAACAAGAAAGATGAAGCAGTGCGTAATATTTTGAATAATGCGACCTACACCATTCAGCAATCAGTTGGCTCTGCATTAGATGGTTTACCAGCGGGACAATCTAACACAGCAAGAAAATTAAACGGTGATTTATTTGAACATTTCATTCGCTTAATCATCCGTGAAATCGGTATTGACTGTAAAGCCGGAACTATTCAAGTTCCTGTAATCGTTGACGATCAGCCGACTTTTAATATGAGCTATCAACACGACTTAATAATCGAAAAGGAAAGCGACATCAAATTAATCGGTTCTATCAAAACATCAAGCAAAGACCGTATTGACAAGATTTTCATTGACAAATTCCTTTACAACAAATTGACAGAGAAAGCAACGCCACACATTGCCATTTTCCTAAATGACGTTCAGAGAAAAAATAGCAAGAAAGAAAATGAATATGGCATCAACGCTACTTTTCTTCCGGGACACTTTAAGGGTTACACAGTTAAACTCAATCCGCTTGATGGAGTTTACTACTGCGACATCAGACCAAATATGAGAACAGAAAATATTTTGAAAGACCACATAAAAACATTCGACAATTTGCTTATAGAAGACATTTGGAAATTTATTTAGCCACCGCATTTGGTAGCACATTTGCATTTTTATCAACGCACAAAGCCAATAAAAAATGCAAAAGAGCTACCAAGCAAACGCACCAAAACACCACAACAATGGACGGACAACAACACGACAGAAACAGAGCCACATCCGCTAACAGCAGTTTGGCAAAATGGCGGGTGACGTGCTTCTATGACAGTTTAGTGCTTAACCAAAGTGCAGTTCTTCGATTGAACTTTTGTGCTAAAATGCCGCCACTTCGCCAAGCTGCAAAACGTTGGCAGCAATAATATGGCACTTCACATAACACCATCATCAATGTTAAAAGAGTCTCTTGACGAATCGTTGGAGGCTGCGAAGTTTTGTATTGACTATAAAAAGACAGACACAAAATGGGGACAATATAATACTGGCGGTTGTTTAGGTTATCCTGCTGGTGTTTTGCTATTTTCGATTATTGACACGATTGGTAGTTACTATAGAAAAAACAGCACATTTAAAATCCAGGTTGACTCCAAATCACAAACAATAAATGCAGACGGGTGGGAACATTTTAAAATTTTAAACAGTAAATATTTTAATCAATCCCTTTCGACAAACTTTTTGAAGGCGCTATATAGTAAATTCAGGTCTAGTTTGACACACAACTCAGTATTAGGAAAAGACACATTGATGCTTCCAAGCAATGCGTCTATAACTAATCAAAATATAAGTGACATAGCATTTGCTATGGGCAAAGATGACAAAGGGAATGATGTGCATCTGATATTCATTAAGGAACTTTATCAGTTCTGTGAAATAGCT
>Ga0116158_10005313_pt1 | contig 10897 bp, 10 predicted proteins | sample AD_UKC052_MetaG_FD_89883 | JGI IMG/M metagenome (GOLD analysis project Ga0116158, IMG submission 89883) | Active sludge microbial communities of municipal wastewater-treating anaerobic digesters from USA - AD_UKC052_MetaG | ecosystem: Engineered > Bioreactor > Anaerobic > Digestate | place: USA... | reverse complement strand
TTCTTCGGGATCGGCCATCATCGCAGGATTCGACGTATACAAACAAACGGAACAGATCAAAAAGAATATCGGTTACATGAGCCAGAAGTTTTCACTTTATGAAGACCTGAATGTAATAGAGAATATTGAATTCTTTGGAGGCATCTATGGTTTAAGCAGGAAGCAACTTGTGCATAAAACGGATGAACTCATTACGCAACTCGGCCTGCAAACCGAAGCCAAAAAACTAGTAGGATCCCTACCGCTTGGCTGGAAACAGAAGCTCGCTTTTTCTGTAGCTGTTTTACACGAACCGAAAATTGTATTTCTTGATGAACCTACGGGTGGGGTTGACCCGATCACCCGTCGCCAGTTTTGGGACCTGATCTATGCAGCTGCTGATCGTGGCATCACCATATTTGTAACCACCCATTACATGGATGAAGCAGAATATTGTAACCGCATTTCAATGATGGTTGATGGCGTGATGAAGGCACTGGATACACCCGCGCAGTTAAAACAACAATTCAATGCAGGTTCGATGGACGAAGTATTCTTTGAACTTGCCAGGGGAGCCAAACGTAAAGCAGATTAATCAATACACATGAAACAGTTTACATCATTTGTACGAAAAGAATTTTATCACGTATTCCGTGATCCGAAGAGTTTACTCATTCTCTTCGGTATGCCCATTACCCTGATCGTATTGTTTGGTTTCGCATTGACGAATGAAATCAAGAATGCCAGGATCGTGGTCTGCGATTATGCGAGGGATGCCGCCAGCCAGCAGATCATCTCCCGGTTGTCGGTGAGCAATAATTTCAGCATTCATCAATCCATTATGAGCCATGAAGAACTGGAAAGCTCTTTTAAAAGCGGTAACATTCAACTGGCAATTGTGATTCCGGCACATTTCAACGATGATCTTTTGCATTTGAAGCATGCCCAGTTGCAAATAATTGCCGATGCCTCTGATCCCAATACAGCCACTACGCTTACCAGTTATGCTCAATCCGTCATCAATAGTTACCAGCAGGAATTACGATCTTATCACAAGTCAGGTCTTCAGATCATTCCGGAGATCAGGATGCTGTACAATCCGGAACTGAAAGGCGCTACCAATTTCGTTCCGGGTGTGATGGCACTGGTGCTCTTGTTGGTTTGCGTACTTATGACATCGGTTTCAATAGTTAGAGAAAAAGAACTGGGCACCATGGAAGTGCTGCTCGTATCCCCGTTCAATCCCATGATGGTGATCATTGCTAAGGCAGTTCCTTATTTTGTATTGTCGTTACTGAACCTGGCCCTGATCGTTTTACTGAGTGTGGGTTTACTGAGCATGCCCTTCCAGGGAAGTGTGCTCCTGTTGTTTACCGTGAGTAGTTTGTTCATCATCACCGCCCTGTCACTGGGCCTGCTAATCTCAAACAGTACGGCATCACAACAAACGGCCATGCTCATTTCTTTGATGGGAATGCTGATCCCTACGATGATGTTTACAGGTTTCCTCTTTCCGTTAGAGAATATGCCGGTGGCGCTGCAGGTGATCGCCAATGCAGTTCCATCGAAATGGTATTATAGCATCGTAAAATCGATCATGATCAAAGGGCTGGGTTTCTCCGCCATCTGGAAAGAAACCCTCATCCTTCTTGGCATGACCATCTTCCTGCTCACCATCAGTTTCAAAAAATTTAAAACACGCCTGGCATGAGAACCTTATATTTTTTATTGCGCAAAGAATTCAAACAGATTTTTCGCAACAAGGCCCTGCTACCCATGATCTTCATCGCCCCGCTGATCCAGTTGCTCATCCTGCCGCTGGCAGCCGATTATGAAGTGAAGAACATCAATATTTCCATCATTGATAACGATCACTCTGCGTACTCCCGGAAATTGCTGAAGGATATCACAGCCTCTGGATATTTCAAAGCAGTTGGATATGGCAACTCTTTCCAGGCTGCTTTCCGGCAGATTGAGCAGGACCAGGCAGATCTAATACTTGAAATTCCCGCTGGTTTTGAAAAGAACCTGGTAAAAGAAGGGGCACAATCCTTGTTCATTGCAGTAAATGCCATCAACGGCAGCAAAGCAACACTCGGCGCTTCCTACCTGCGACGGGTAGTTGAAGATTTCAACGCAGGCATCCGGTTATCGTGGATGCCGGCTGGTAATGATCAACAAGCTGTTATTGAAACGGTTTCTTCCAACTGGTATAACGCTTTCCTGAATTACCGGTTCTTCATGGTACCTGGTATCCTGGTAACTCTGGTGACCATGATCTGTGTTTACATGTGTGCATTGAACATTGTAAAAGAAAAAGAGATCGGCACCATCGAACAGATCAATGTGACGCCGGTTAAAAAGCATCTCTTTATCCTGGGCAAGCTCATACCTTTCTGGATCATCGGGCTCTTTGTTTTCACTGTGGGGCTTTTCGGCATCGGCCGCTTGGTATATGGCATCGTACCACAAGGGAATTTATTATTGCTCTATGGGTTTCTTTCTCTCTACCTTGTTGCGCTGCTCGGTATCGGGCTCCTCATCTCTACTTACGCCGAAACCCAGCAACAGGCTATGTCAGTTGCCTTTTTCTTCATGATGATCTTCATGCTCATGAGTGGGCTCTTCACTTCGGTTGATAGCATGCCGGCCTGGGCAAAATTCCTGGCCAACTGCAACCCGGTTACCCATTTCATTAAAGTGATGCGCATGGTTTTATTAAAGGGCAGTGGTTTTGCCGACATACAGTTTCCCATGCTGATGATGGTAGGCTTTGCAATATTTTTTAATACCTGGGCAATTTTGAATTATAAAAAGACAGTCTGATAAATGATGGCAGGGAAAATAAAAAGAGATGTATACCTTGTCTTATTGCATGTCATCAAGCGCTTTGAGTTTTTTTAATGCCTGCTGCATTGAAATACCCTTGCCCAACACGCCTTTAAACAGTCCAGGTTGTTTCTTGATTTTTTTCAGTGCATTGTGTATGTTGAAATCCAAAGGAGATAGTCCGGACTTTAATTCCGCCCAACTAACGGGCATCGATACGGGCGCACCTTTCTTCGGTCGTACACTATACACCGAACAGATCGTCTGGCCTTTCCGGTTTTGCCCGTAGTCGAGGTATATTTTATGTTTACTTCGCTTCGAAAGACTCCTAACCGTTGTCGTTAGCTCAGGTAATTGCTTTTCTACATACAAACAAAGGATTTCCATGAATGGCAGCACCTGGTCATAATGATATTTTCTTCCCATGGGAATATAAATATGCAGACCGGTTGATCCGGAAGTTTTGCAAAAACCGGTGATGCCGATTTTTTTCAGCACTGCATTAAAATACAAAGCCACTTCGATCACTTCTTTAAAATTGTTTTTCTCCGAAGGATCCAGGTCTATAATGGCATAATCCGGCTTATCGGGTTGCAGCGTGGTAGAATGCCAGGGATTGAGTTCGATACAGCCCAGGTTGTTTAAATAGGCCAGCGTTGATTTATTATTGCAAACGATATAATCAATATCCTTTTTCGATGATTCGGAATAAATCTTGTATGTTTTAATAAAAGACGGAACATCTTCACCGGCATCCTTGTGAAAAAATCCTTTCGCTTCAATGCCACCGGGATTTCTCAATAAGGATTGAGGCCTGTTTTTGATAAACGGAAGTAAGTAATCGGCCACGGACTGGTAATAATCAACCAGCATTTGCTTGCTGATCTTTTCCCTGGGCCAGTATAATTTTTCAGGGTGAGTAACCGGTGCAGTAGCATTTCTTTTTTTTGATATCATGGCATTTTTTCTTTCAGTACTTTCCATTACATCGGCAGGCTCATTCAACTGGATCTCTTTCGCAGATTTATCATCCCGCCAGCGTAAAAATACAGGGTGTCTTAACTTTCCTTCCCTGGTTCTTTCGGTATAACGAACCTCGCAGATAAGTTTGGGCACAACCCAGGTAATATCAGCACCGCGTGCAGTAATGTCAACAGGAGCTTTGAGGGTTCTCAGTTTTTGCAGGGTTTTAAAACTACCGGCAAGTTCTTTATCGGTAAACCCGCTGCCTGCCATGCCGATCGATACCAGTTGATGCTGCTCATTATATTGAGCCAATACCAATGATCCAAAGTAGGGGCGGGCACCCAACGGCTTCGTATAACCTACCACCAGGGCTTCGGTGGTTTTATGTGTTTTTATTTTCAGCCAGTCACCAGTTCTTTTTCCTGCATAATAATGACCATCCTTTTTTTTGGCAATGATGCCTTCATGACCTTTTTTAATGACCTGTTTGAAAAGGGCGCTGCCTTTTTCCAATATATGTTCATTGTAAATGATCGCAGGAATTCCTTTTACCAGTTCTTTAAGCAATGATTTCCTGTCTTCGAGCGGGTAATCGGTGAGGTCTGTTCCATTCAGCCATAACAGGTCAAATACAATATAACGTAAACGGCTGTACGATTTTTGTTCAGGATCCTGCAGCAAGCAAAACTCAGAAAGACCTTTTTATTCATTACGATGATCTCGCCGTCCAGCACACAATCATGTTGTATTTCCTTCAGCGATTGTTCTATCAAAGGGAATTTACCCTGGAAAGAATGATGGTTGCGGGAATATAGGGATACCTGCTGTTTCCTGATCACCGAAATGGCCCGGTAACCATCCCATTTTATTTCAAACAACCAATCGGGATCATCGAAGGCCGTGCCGGTTTCTTTGGCAAGCATCGGCTTCTGGAAAATGTGCTGGGCTTTCATGATCAACTGCGCTTTTTAGTTGATGATGTTTTTTGAAGAGCCTTATTGATGGGCGAATTTTTAGGCGTATATTCTTCAGGGTTATATGGCTTGTCTACCGCGTATTCATCCGAATCCTTGATCAGGAGCCAGGCGTTCTCAGCTGATTTTAATTCGATCAAAGCAAAAATGCCTTTGAGTTTTTTTCCCTTCAGCAGGATTTTTACATGCCCGTTTTTTAATCCGGCCGCAAGGCTTTTAGCAGGTTGCAGATCTTCATCCAACGGCATATAATATCCTTTATCCCAAATCTCCACGATACCAGCACCATAGCCCGAAGGGATCACTCCTTTAAAATCTTTGTATTCATAGGGATGATCTTCTACCATCATGGCCAGTCGTTTATCGGCCGGGTTCATGGAAGGCCCTTTGGGTACAGCCCAGCTCTTCAGCGTCCCGTTGTGTTCGAGCCTGAAATCATAATGAAGATGCGATGCCTTGTGTCGCTGCACAACGAAGATGGGCGGACCTTGATTTTTATGCAGATGTTTTCCCGGTGGCTCTGGACTTTCTTTGAAGTTTCTTTTTGTATGGTAAGATTTCAGGCTCATTAAGAAGCTTTTTTACGGGTTGGTTTCAGGCTGGCTTTTAATTGATCCATCAGGTCGGCTGTTTTATGATGCACCACTTTCATCACCGGCGTCTTATGTAATTTTCCCTTCGCTTTCAGGCGAATGGTTTTCATCAATTGAGCAGCATATTTATCCTTATACTTGTTGATGTTGAATTTTTTGCTGTGTTGATTGATCAGGCTCACTGCCATCTTTAATTCGGTGGCTTTCACCGAAGCCCGGGATGGCATACTGAATTCTTCAGGTGATTTGATCTCCTCTGCAAACCTTATTTTATTCAGCACGATCATGTCGCCTTGCGCACATAATATGGCCAGGTTTTCTTTATTGCGTAATACAAAACTGGCCACACCGGCTTTTTTTGATTTTAACAATGCTTCCCGCAGCAATGCATAAGCCCTGGCCCCGTTTTTTTCCGGAACGAGGTAATAAGGTGTTTCAAAATAAAAGAAAGGGATTTCTTCCAGGGAAACAAAATCATCGATCTGTATCATTTTTGTTTTTTCAACATTCGCTTTTTCAAAGTCTGCATCTTCCAGGATAACATAACGATCCTTTATTTTGAATCCCTTTACAATATTTTCCCATTTAACTTCTTTACGGGTACGTGCATTTACCCTCATAAACTGGATGTTTTCGTGATCCTTTTTATCCAGCATGTCGAAGTCTATTTCACTGGCCTGTGAAGCACTGAAAAGTTTTACCGGGATATTCACCAGTCCAAAACCTATAGAACCTGTCCAAATGGGTTTCATGATCTTAATTTAAATGTAAATAATCGCGTGTATTCATTTAATGAATGCTGTTTATCCATCAACCAGGGCACTGTTGAATAATACCCACCCATACCCTCATTAAATGTAAACAATTCATGTTTTTAACGGCTTAAAATTTATTTCAACTATTACACCAGAAATCATGAATGAATGTTTACGTGAAAAAATCAGCAAGAAATACAAAATTGTAGAATCCATTCCTCAGTATGATCCTTGGTTGGAATGAAAAGCGATTGGTATGCCATAAAATTTCTATGGCTTGTTTATTGTTTTAATGAAATCGAGATTTTATTTTTTCATCACTTATTAAAATTATGTATTATGAAAAACAAAGAAACCATTGAGATCCTGAACGATCTGTTAGTAATTAATAACGATCGGGTAGAAGGGTATGAAAAAGCAGTAAAAGAACTTGACGCAGAGAATGCTGAGTTAAGAGTGATATTTTCAAATAATGCAGAACAAAGTAAAATGTTCAGTTCTATTCTGCAACAAACGGTAAAAGAGCTGGGTGGTGATCCTGATACCGGAACCACCAACCGTGGAAAGGTCTACAGGTTGTGGATGGATATTCGCTCTACGATCTCTACCGATAAAGCGGTTAGTGTTCTAAGTCTTTGTGAATACGGTGAAGATGCTGCGCAAAAAGCCTATGAAAAGGCGATGGAACAGGATGTAAATATGGACCTGCCTACACGCCGTTTGATCCTGGATCAGAAATCTGCCCTGAGAGATGCACATGACCAGGTAAAAAAATTAAGAAATGTCATGGAAAAAGTTTCCTGATGATAATGCGATCTGTCATTCCTTATCAATAAAATAAGAGAAAACTTTATAGAAGTAAAGCACTACAAAACGTGCTTTGCTTCTATAATAAATGTACAGGTATGCGACGCCTTTAAATATGTACGAAAGGTTTTCGTTTGCAAATTCAGGGCACTAAAAAATGATTTTCGGTTAGGCAACAACGGTAGTAATGATGACGATATATAAGCGGTTTATAGCCCGTTCATCAATTTGATCTCATTTCTATACAGCAGAATCTTTCCGTCATTTTCAAGTTGCTTCAGAAGGCGTGAGATCACAACCCGGGAAGTGGCCAGTTCATCTGCGATCTGGTAATGGGAAGCTTTGATGACGCTGGATCCTGATAAGCGTTGTTTTTCCTTCAGGTAAGCTACGAGGCGTTCATCGAGTTTATGAAAGGCAATGCTTTCGATCGATTTTAGTAATTCAAGAAAACGTTCATTAAAACTTCGCATGATGTAGTTTTTCCAGCCTGGGTATTTACACAACCATTCATCCAGCTTATCATGCGGTATGGCCAGCAGGGTTACTTCATCTTCAGCAATGGCCTTCACTTCGCTTTTTCGGGCTTCGAGGCAACAACTATAGGCCATCGAACAACTTTCGTTGCTGGTTAAATAATACAACAGGATCTCTTTACCGTTCTCATCCATCCGCAATACTTTTACCGTGCCCTTTAATACGATCGGCATCATGCGCAGGTACTTGCCATAATTCATGATGATATCGCCTTCATTGAAATCCATTAATTCTCCGGAAGACTGCATCTCTTCCAAAAGAGCCGGTTCAAATACGCCTTCAAATCCCGTTGAATATTCCATACTGTATTAATCAACTTTGATCGATAAAATTACAGAATACCACGGACTATGAAGTTGTTCATTTCATGTCTGTTTATTTTTAAACAAGGTAGCATCCAGGATCTTTTCCAACGGACAAAACTTCGTGAAGGATGATTGCAACAAGTTTACCCCCACAAACACTGCAAGCCACAACCAATTTAAATTTACAAAATGTGCCAGTAATAAACTAGTCAACACAAAAAGACCAGCTACGGCACGTACGATTCTTTCTTTCATTTGATGTAGTTTTTAAAATTAGGATCCGAATTTTTCAACCGGAACAATAAAGGCCTTTATCGGAAATGGCGTTTGATTTTCTTCATTGAATTTTTTGATCGACGTCATGCCCTTATCTGCCTTTTCATTATCCGTAAAACTGAACAGGATCATTGAATCAAATTTTTCTGTACCACTGGCAAACCATTCTTCCAGCATATCGGGTTCCTGGCCGTTTTTAAAGCCGGTTACATCGGATGTGCTATACACATAGATGTTGGCCTGTTTGCAGATCTTTTCTACATCCGTTGCGTGTTCTTTCAGGTAAGTGAGGATCAACAGTTTCATATGATCTGTGTTTAAGGTTTTTTATTTTTTTTACGCATCATTTTAAAATACAGCAAGGGAACCACCAGCAAAGTGAGAAAGGTAGATGTGATGGTACCACCCATGAGTGAAATAGCCAGCCCCTGGAAAATGGGATCAAAGAGAATGATTACAGCACCCAATACAACTGCACCGGCCGTTAATAGAATGGGCGTCGTTCGTACCGCACCTGCTTCGATGATGGCTTGTTTGATGGGAATATCTTCCCGTAAACGTATGTTGATGAAGTCGATCAACAACACCGAGTTTCGTACCATCACACCGGCCAGTGCAATGAAACCGATCATAGAGGTTGCCGTGAAATATGCACCCATCATCCAGTGCCCTAGTACAATGCCCACCAACGATAGTGGAATCGCTGCCAACATCACTAAGGGAACAGTAAAGTTCTGGAACCATCCTACGATGAGGATATAGATCAATAAGATTACCACACCGAATGCAATGCCAAGATCACGGAATACTTCATAAGTGATCTGCCATTCTCCATCCCATTTAAGGCTGTACTGATCTTCCATCTCCGGTTGTTTGGTGTATTCTTCCTGCAGGGTGTATCCTTTGGGAATGGTAAGATTCTTCAAGCTATCCGAGATTTCTGCAATGGCATACGATGGACTTTCGAGGTCGCCCGACATATCAGCCAGTACATACACCACTTCTTTTTGGTTTTTCCTATAAATGTTTTTTGGTTTCAGCTGCCTGCTAACGGTAACGAGGTCACGAAGTGGAACCGCATTGCCCTGCATGCCCAAGATCTTGATGTCGAGGATGTCTTCGATACTGGTTTTATCGGCATCGCTTAAACGCAGTTTTATAGCGGTCTGATCAAAAGTTGCGGGTTGATAAATTTGCCCAACCGGCATGCCCGACAAAGCAGCATGCACCGTAGCGCTCACCTGCATCGTACTTACCCCCAGGCGCATCGATTTTTCCTTATCTACCGTAAGCTGGTAATCGGGTTGATCATCTTCCACCATCCAGTCGGCATCTACGACACCCGTTGTTTTATTGAATAGATTTTTTACCTGTTTGGCGATCCTGATCTGTTCTGCATAATCGGGACCATATACTTCAGCTACCAGCGTAGATAAAACCGGCGGGCCGGGTGGAACTTCCACGATCTTCACATTAGCATTGTATTTTTTAGCGATGGCCTGTATCGGACTGCGCATTTGTTTAGCAATATCGTGGCTTTGCAATTTTCGTTTGCCTTTGTCTACCAGGTTTACCTGTATGTCGGCAACATTATCGCCTCTTCTTAAATCATAATGCCTTACCAGTCCATTGAAACTGATCGGGGCAGATGTACCGATGTATGCCTGGTAATGCTCCACCAATGTTTGCCGCGAAACATAATCTGCAATGTCCTTGGTCACCGCCTGTGTTTTTTCAAGGGTTGTGCCTTCAGGCATATCGATCAGTACCTGGAATTCATTTTTATTGTCGAAGGGAAGCATTTTAAGTGCTACTGATTTTGTATAGAACAACATCAGCGAGCTCAGCAATATAACCACAATGCTGATGATGAATGTCCATCGTTTCCACCGGCTTTCCAGCATGGGATTGATGAAGGCATGATAGATCTTATAGATACGGCTCTCTTCCAGCACCGTGGGTTTACTTGTTTTGTGTGCAGAACCTTTTTTCTCTTTTTCACGAAGAAAAATATAACCAAGATAGGGGGTAAGCGTTAACGCAACAATAAGTGATAACATCATGGCTATGGAAGCGCCGATCGGCATCGGGCTCATATAAGGCCCCATCATCCCTGATACAAAGGCCATGGGCAATACCGCAGCGACTACGGTGAAAGTGGCCAGGATCGTGGGATTGCCCACTTCATTGATGGCGTAGATAGCGGCCTGCAACGGCGGCAGTTTTTTCATTTTAAAATGCCGGTGCATATTTTCCGCGATGATGATGGAATCATCTACCACGATACCGGTAATGAATACCAGCGCAAATAACGTGATGCGGTTCAGGGTGTAATCCATGAAGTAGTAACTGAAAAGCGTAAGCGCAAATGTTACTGGCACCGAAAGAAATACCACGAGCCCGCCACGCCAGCCCATGGCCAGCATTACAAATAAGGTAACCACAACAATGGAAATAAATAAATGCAACAGCAGCTCCGATACTTTGTCTGAAGCCGTTTCGCCATAATTCCTGCTAACGGTTACCTGTACCTCATTTGGTATGAGGTCTTTTTTTAACCGGTCAACTTTTTGAATGATCTGTTCCGATAATTTCATTGCATCGGCGCCTTTCTTCTTGGCCACACTGATGGTAATGGCCGGGTAGTTTGATCGGAATGCAGCGGCTTTGGAGGTATCGGCCTGTCCATATCCGAATAACACATATTGATCGGCTGTTTCAGGGCCGTCTTCTACCTGCGCTACCTGCTTCAGGTAGACAGGTTGTTGCTGGTTGATACCTACAACTAAGTTTCCAACTTCTTCTGCGCTGGACAGGAAATTTCCCGTTTCAACAGAAATGGCGGTGTCGCCCTGCAGTAGGGTTCCCGATTGAGA
>Ga0116158_10005305_pt1 | contig 10913 bp, 8 predicted proteins | sample AD_UKC052_MetaG_FD_89883 | JGI IMG/M metagenome (GOLD analysis project Ga0116158, IMG submission 89883) | Active sludge microbial communities of municipal wastewater-treating anaerobic digesters from USA - AD_UKC052_MetaG | ecosystem: Engineered > Bioreactor > Anaerobic > Digestate | place: USA... | reverse complement strand
TACTAGGCCCTTTGGTGCATGGGTTGCATTCCGGATACTTAGCAATAGTTTTCCTGGTAATTTCATTCACCGCACCAACCAGCCACTATCTGCTTCGGGCGCCTTTGCATACAATAACCAATCATTGTATGTGTGTATCACCAAAAATTTCTGGCCCGAACAGAAGGATGTGAATGCACTGCTGGATTATGTAAGCCAGGGTAATAGCTTTTTTCTTTCTGCAAGTAACATTGATTCTTTATTGCTCGATAAATTATCGGCCGAGATACAGCAACCTTCCTACCTGGAGCATGTTTCCCCGTTATCTTATGAGAAGACTTCTGTGAGGCTGATCGACGAGGCCAATCGCCCGAAAGATTCATTCAGCTATTTCTATAATCCTTTCGGCAGACATTTTTTAAAACTGAACGAATTCTCGAGCAGGATCGTTGGGTATAACGGTGACGGCAAGGTGAACTGCATGGTATATTTCTGGGGCAAGGGAAAGATATTCCTGCACACGGAACCCAGGGCTTTCAGTAATTATTTCCTGCTTACCCGCAACAATGCCGGTTATATGCGCCAGATCCTCCAACTCATGAACAGCGATCCGCTGCATGTGTATTGGGATGATTATTATAACCGGCAAAACAGCCGAGCAGGGAAAGGCTCATTTTCTACTTTTAGCGAAATAATGAAATACCCGCCACTGGCTACGGCATTCTGGCTTGCTTTGTTGTTGCTGCTGTTTTATGTCAGTTTTGGCGGGAAGCGCAGGCAGCGGATCATTCCGCAGATTAAACCTGTTCAAAATAGTTCGGTTGCTTTTACAGAAGCCATTGCACGTTTGTATCTTCAACAAAAAGACAATAAGAATATTGCTGATAAGATGATCGCTTATTTCAATGAACATGTACGCACGCATTATTTCCTTTCGGGCATCCCGGGCAGTGCCGATTTCATGCTGGCGCTTAGCAGGAAGAGTGGCGTATCACTTGAAAAAACCACCTCGCTCTACAGGGCCATAGAACACGCCAGCCAAAGCGGGGAGATCGATGATTACCAACTGTTATCCTTAAACGAACAAATACAGTCATTCTATAAAAAATAATATCATGGAAGAAAATTTCTTTGAAGAGCGGAAAAGCATCACAGAGTTAAATGCAGCATTGGAAAAGATCCGTAGCGAAATTTCGCGGGTGATCGTCGGACAGCAACAGTTGGTGGACCTCCTGCTCATTGGCCTGCTTTGTGATGGACATATCCTCATCGAAGGGGTGCCGGGGGTGGCCAAAACACTTGCTGCCAAACTGATGGCGAAGATCATGGATATCCAGTTCTCCAGGTTGCAATTCACACCCGATATGATGCCCAGCGATGTAATTGGTACGGCTGTGTTCAACCCCAAGGAAGGAAGCTTTAGTTTCAAGGCTGGCCCGGTATTCAGCAACATTGTACTTATAGATGAGATCAACAGGGCCCCTGCAAAAACGCAGGCGGCACTTTTTGAAGTTATGGAAGAACGACAGGTTACCGTTGACGGCTATACGCACCTGATGGGATATCCCTTCATCGTGCTGGCCACCCAGAACCCGGTTGAGCAGGAGGGAACGTACCGGCTGCCCGAAGCACAGCTTGATCGTTTCCTGTTTAAAGTAGATGTTCACTATCCCAGCCTGCAGGAAGAGATACAAATTCTTCAAATGCAGCAGGGAAAAAACCAGTATGAAATGCTGCAGGACGTGAACAAGATTTTAACGCCTGATGCTATACGCTATTTCAGGAAGATCGTGCAGGATGTGAATATTGAATCAAGGCTGATCGAGTACATTGCCGCCATTGTAAATGAGACCCGCAATAACCCATCCCTGTTCCTGGGAGCATCTCCGCGGGCTTCCCTTGCCTTACTTAAATCGGCCAAGGCATCAGCGGCTATTCGTGGCCGTGATTTCGTGATCCCGGAAGATGTGGTGGAAATGGCACCCCATGTGCTTCGTCACCGCATCATGCTCACGCCCGAAAAAGAGATGGAAGGTATCAGCCCGGATGAGCTGATCGACAGCATACTGAAATCGGTGGAAGTACCCCGTTAATTAAATATCCTTTGCGGGACAAGTAACCTAAATCGTTTGTAACAATTCAATAATGCGTTTTATCAGGAAATATATCGGCGATCTTTTTATTCCCATGCGGTTTTACCTGCTCACAGGCCTATGCGGACTACTGTTTGTGCTGGCATTTTTTGTGCCGGTTATTTACCCGTTTGTTCGCATCATTGGCTGGGTATATTTCATGTTGATTTGTATCGATTATATTTTCATGTTCTTCCTGGGTCGTTCACCCAGGGTGAAAAGAATGGTCGGCGACCGGTTGAGCAATGGAGATCAAAACAGGATCATCTTACGCATCAGTAACCGGATGAATTTTGCCGTGCACATGACCATTATCGATGAATTGCCCGCACAATTCCAGGTAAGGGATTTTGAGCTCCATAAATCATTTGCAGCCCGCCAGGAGTTGCAGCTAGGGTATAGTGTAAAGCCAACTGAACGGGGTGTGTATGAATTCGGCAGGGTATTGTTGTACACTACTTCGGGATTGGGTTTGCTTTCACGCAGGTTTGTGATTGATGCAGCCCAATCAGTTTCGGTATATCCATCATTTATGCAGCTCAGGAAATACCAGCTGATCTCGCACACAACACTTGCCAATGAACATGGCAGTAAAAAATACAGGAAGATCGGGCATAGCATGGAGTTTGAACAGATAAAGGATTATGTAACGGGAGATGATATGCGCAGTATCAACTGGAAGGCCACTGCCCGTAAAGGCATGCTGATGGTGAATAATTATACCGATGAAAAATCGCAACAGGTATTTTGCCTGGTTGATAAAGGAAGGCTGATGAAAATGCCGTTCAACGGACTTAGTTTGCTCGACTATGCCATCAACAGCAGCCTGGTGATGACCAATGTATGCCTGCAGAAGCAGGATAAGATCGGGCTCATCACATTTGCCGATAAAATTGGATCGGTATTACCGGCTGAACGAAAGGCCACGCAAAGGGAAAATATTCTTCAGGTTTTATACAAGCAGCAAACCGCTTTCCTGGAATCAGATTTTGAAATGTTGTACCTGCAATTGCGTCAGAAAATAAAGCAACGCAGCCTCCTGGTTCTATATACAAATTTTGAATCCTTGAATGGCCTGCATCGCCAATTGCCCTACCTGCGTTCCATTGCCAGGCACCACCTGTTGCTGGTTGTATTTTTTGAAAATACCGAACTTAGCCGTTTATCTCACGCCGAAGCTCATAACCTGGAGGATGTATATGTGAAAACCATCGCAGATAAATTTGTGTCGGAGAAGAAAATGATCGTGAAAGAATTGTCTAAATATGGAATTCTGTCTATCCTCACTTCTCCCGAAAACCTCACCGTAAACAGCATCAACAAATACCTTGAACTAAAAGCCAGGCAGGCTATTTAGCCATGTGCTGCAGATATAGTACATTCGCAAAAAATCATTTTGGCAAATAAAGATTCTTATTGGCGCAAACACAAGGAGAAGATCGCCGGCGATATGCCTGAGTCGGTTGTGCGTAAAACATACAACCCTATCAGCGCTGAACAGAAAGCTCTTTATGAAGCCGGGAAAGTTTTATTGATTGATAAACCCATACATTGGACTTCCTTTGATGTGGTGCGTAAGATCCGCAACAGCATTGGCATCAAAAAAGTGGGCCATGCAGGCACCCTTGATCCATTGGCTACAGGGTTACTGATTGTGTGCACGGGGAAATTCACGAAGCAGATCAACGAATACATGGCGCAGGAGAAGGAGTATACCGGTAGTTTCACCCTGGGTGCGGTTACGCCAACTTATGATCTGGAAAGTACACCCGAGCAACAAAAGGATTATTCATCAATAACTGCAGAACAGGTAGAAATGGCGGCAAATACTTTTATTGGTGATATACAGCAATTACCCCCGATCTATTCAGCCATTAAAAAGCAGGGTACACCATTGTACGAGTTGGCCAGGAGAGGAGAAGAAGTAGAATTGAAACCAAGGGCCATTCACATCGGCCAGTTCGAGATCGTGCGTATTGAAATGCCCGTAGTACATTTTCGCATTGTATGTTCAACGGGAACCTATATACGCAGTATTGCACATGATATGGGAATCGCACTGGGATGTGGTGCTTACCTCAGTGCATTGCGCCGTACACGCATAGGGTCCTTTAGTACTGATGGTGCTATGAGCATGGAAGCATTCATGGAATCGCTGGGAAGCAGTACCAGCTGATCATTCCTACCGTCATTGATATCTCTGTGAAACTCTGTGCAAAACTCTAATTCCTCTGTGGTTTAAAAAAGCTACTCCATTTTTAGAAAGGATAACTCACCCCAATCGTAAAATTGAAATTTTCATATCTCCATTTACGATACTCATCATTGGCACCACGTGAAAATATTTTTTTGAAGATGTCATCAAATCCCAATGGAGGTGCCTGCCAGCCGTCATTGATATAAAAACGTTCGGGTCTTTTAAACCGGAACCCGAGATCAAGTCTTAATACAAAATAATTAAAATCGAGCCGGAAACCAGTGCCCGCAGAAACACCAAGCTGCTTGTATACATTTTTAATCTGAAATTGTGCACTGTCTTCCGATCCGTCTGCTTTGGTGTTTCGCAGGTTCCAGATATTTCCTGCATCAATGAACAGGGCACCTCTTAAGGTGAGGGTATTGGGTATGATTCGGGCAATATCATAACGGTATTCAATATTCGCTTCCAGTTGCATATCACCAGTGCGATCGTTAAAGATCGTTTTGGTGGAATTAAAAGGTATAAGTTCCCTGCCGCCGGGACCAATACCACGGATCGGCCATCCCCGCATACTGTTGCTACCGCCACCGAAATACTGTTTGAAGAACGGCAGCGTACGATTGGTATCACTTCCCAGCAAGGGTACCCCAATGCCACCGAAAATCCGGAAGGTCAACGCCGTTTTCGGGTAACTGATACTGTATTTGTATTCAACATCTCCCTTAACAAAATTTCTTTTATATCTTTTTAAAATAGGAAAGCCCGAACCTTCGAGATTTATTTTAGTGGATGATTCCCGCGAAAGACTAAGCGGGTGATATGGATTGTTATACACCCGCGAAGCACTCACACCCATGCCCAGTACAAATGCGGTATTATATGAATATCGTAAGAAAGGGTTATCGTTAAGGATCGTTTTGAAACTATCCGATTCATTGAAAAGGTAGCTAAATTCCACATTCGGAATTTTTACCGCAATGCGCCAGTTCTTCTTTAGTGAAGTGCCGGCCCATCCAAGGTTAAAATTTACTGATTGCAGGTTGAAAAGGTTGAGCCGGTTATTGTATGACAGGTTCAGGTTACCAAAAGTTTCCCCGCTGGCAGGTTTGATCCTTTTATTGATCCTGTCGGCCATATTCTTTGGTAGTACGATCCTCGACACAAAACCATTGAGCCCATAGCTGAGCTCATTTGAATTGATAAGCTTATTGCCTGAACCACGACTATTATTATTCAGCTCCACACCTGCACGAATATTATGGGTTACCCGTATGGCTTCCTTTCCTACATTCCTGTTGAGCAAAGAGAGGTTGCCCGAAAGTCCGAACAGATTTCCTGATAAGGCATTCAGTGAATTGCTGGAAGCAGAGTAACTGGCTTCGAGGGCCGCCTGGAAACTATATTTTTTATTTGGGATCAATTCGATGACGAGGTTTACACGATCGCTGCTGTCGGGTACTTCCTGCACCTGGATGTTCACACTCTGCCACACGCCTGTCTTGGTGAGACTGTTAAGCGTATTATAATATTCATTTTGTTTAAATAAATTTCCCCTGCGTAAGCTGATGTTCCTTCCCAGGAAACCTGTGCGGAATAATTTTTCGTGATAACGCAATACAAAATTGCGGGTAGCCCTTTCCGTGATATCCAGGCTGTCACTTAATTTGTCACCCTGCCGAAAATCGGGCAGGAGGTAGATGCGGTTGATATAGAATTTTTGTAGTTTGCTGGAATCGATTGGCGGAATCAATACCACAGCCAGTTTTATCTTTGGAGAATCCCGTTGCTGCTGTGCTTCGGCCAATAGCCTGAGTTGTTCAAACGGATCATCTGTTACCGATGTAAGGGCTTCAATGGTTGTATCACCCCGCACCCTTAACTCGGCAGCAGTGAATTTGTAATAGCCATTGTTCCTGAAACTATCTACCAGCCGGCTTATCTCACCAAGCACGGCAACTTTTGTAATGGGTTTGTCTTTTTTCAGTAATGCATATTCGCGGTCCTGCAAGGCTTTCTCCTGCAAATCCGGTTTTACGAGTCGGTAACTTACTGTATCTATCAAAGTAGGTTTGCCTGCTTCCACAACATACTTAACCTTCACCTTTTGATTTACCGTATCGGCCACGTAACTGATCTTTGCGTTGTAATACCCAAGGTGAAACATGGAAGCCTGCATATTCCTGGATGAAATTCCGGCATAAGCGCTGTCGTAAGCCGGCGGACTAATGATATACTTCAGGAAAAAGAATTTGTCCTTGGTTTTTACAGTAGCACTGTCATCAAGCTGTCCATTTAAGCGTTGATTTAATGTCTGTCTTTCAATTTTAGTAAAATTTCCTCCCTTAACTTCGATACTGGTTCCAACCAAATAAGGTTTGTTGGCGGGCTTGTTTCGGATGAAAGTAAAGGTAGTGCAGGATGCTAATGACAGCAGGAAGACAAACAAATACCCGTAACGGATACCCGAATTTTTAATACTCGAAAAATATAACGGCATAAATTGTCTGACAATGTTTAGCAAATCCACCATCAAATATATCCAAAGTTTACAGCACAAAAAATTCAGGGATGAACACAACTGTTTTGTGGCAGAAGGACCGAAGGTTGTTCAGGAGCTTTTAACCACCGGTGATTTCAACTGTAAATCACTTTATGCGTTGCAATCCTGGGTAGATGCAATGGATCAGGAACTTCAGCAGTATCTGTCGGGCAGGATTTGGGTAGTGAAGGATTTTGAATTGGAAAAGATGGCTTCTTTTGCCACTGCCAACCAGGTGCTGGCTGTTTTTGAGAGAAAAGAATCCATTGCCCCGGTATCAGTTAAAAATGAGTTAACGTTGGCATTGGACGATATCCGTGATCCCGGCAACCTGGGTACGATCATCCGCACTGCAGATTGGTTTGGTATTAAAAATCTGATATGTTCAAACAACACCGTAGATCAATATAATCCCAAAGTTGTACAGAGTACAATGGCAAGCCTGGGGAGGGTAAATCTTTACTACACTGATCTCGCAACCTGGTTACCGGCACAGAAACCTGTTCCTGTATTTGCCACTGCATTAGAAGGAAAATCCCTTCATTCATTTTCAGGAACGCGTGAAGCCATTGTCGTCATTGGCAATGAATCAAAAGGGATTTCTGCAGAGATATTGCAAATGGCCAACGGTTTGATAAACATTCCACGTTACGGGCAAGCTGAATCGCTCAATGCAGCGGTAGCAGCGGCCATTGTTTTGTATGCACTTCGCAGTTAAAGCTGAATTTACTACCTGAACTGGATGGCTTTTACCGGGTTTACTTTTTTAATGAGGAGGGTAGGTATGATGAGTGTTGCAATGCAAATTAAAAAAGTCACCAGGTCAACCAGTAATACCTGCCACCAAATGATCTCGGCACTTGCGGTGAGCATAAAGTATGCCTCTTCATTTAATTTTATGAAACCCGTTTGTTGCTGAAGCCAGCAGATTCCCAATCCCAATATCGTGCCAATGAGTATGCCCGCCAATGCAATGAGGGTTGCATGATAGAGAAAGATCTTTTGAATATTCCAGTCTGTTGCACCAACAGCTTTTAAGATGCCAGTCATTCGGGTTCGTTCCAGCACCAGTATGATGAGGCAGGTGATGAGGTTCACCATTGCTACGATCACCATGATTGATAGCAGGATGTTTTTCAATTGTCCCTGCAGGTTTAGCCAATCAAAAATGTCGGGGTATATTTCCCGGATGCTGCGGCTGTACCAGCTTTGAGGAAGTTCATGATAGGCCAGGTTGGCCATGGTATCCGTCTTGGTATAATCGTTTAGAAATACTTCATAGCCACCGATCTGGTTTGGTTCCCAGTTATTAAGCCTGCGTATCAGGTTGATATCGCACAAAGCGAAATTTTTGTCGTACTGTTCGATACCGGTTTTGTATATACCGGCTACGCGTAACCGCCGGGCCGTTTTGCTGCCATCCTGCCTGAAAAAGAAAACCAGGAGGCTGTCGCCCGGGTCTATATTCAACTGGCGGGCTGTATAGGAGCTGATGTTGATCTCTTTGCTGTAGCCACTGTCGGTAAAGGAAAGCCAGTTGCCCGATTGCAGGAAGGGTTGCAGCCGGGCGAAACGAAAGCTGCTGTCGATCCCTTTGAGTAACACACTTTCAATATCTGATTCATATTTTAGAATACCTGATTTGCTGGCATATCTTTCAACAGAAACTGTATAGGGTAATGAACGCAGGTATCTTTCAACAGTATCGTTCTGGTAAATGGGATATTCTTCAGCAATGCTGAGTTTGTCGTCGAGGTCTTGTTGAACCCTGATATGTCCCCAGAAACTGAATACTTTATTGCTGATGACCTGTTGAAATCCATTTACAAAACTCAGCGCCACGATCATTACGGCCACACTCAGGGCCGTAGCGCCTGTAGCAAGCCTGATGATAAACCTGGAAAAGGTTTTCTGGTTAACTGCGGCGATGCGCTTTGCAATGAATAAGGAAACATTCAATCCGTAAAATTTTGCTATCTTTCAAAAGTAAATTAATTCAGGAATTAAATGAACTTCATGCCGGTAATTCGTAAGCTTATTTTTATTTTAAGCATCTTACTATCTAATTCAGCACCGGCACAGGTTGTAGAAAAAGTATACAAGCCATACATTCAAACCCCACAGTTATTTAAATATGGCAACCAGCAAGGGATTCCCATCTTTACATTGAACAGCGGCGACCGTATAGAGTTGGAATTTGATGATATGGAAGGGAATATGAAAAGTTATTATTATACTTATGTATTGTGCGATTATAACTGGCAACCGGTGAACCTGAGTCCCTTCGATTATATTAAAGGCTTTACACAAAACCGCATTACAACATACCGGTATTCTTCGATTGCCTATACCCGTTATACACATTACCAGGCTATATTGCCCGAACGTAATTCAGAACCTACCAGGTCGGGGAACTATTTATTGAAAGTATTCCTGGATGGGGATACATCAAAACTTGTTTTTACCAAACAAATGCTGGTATTGGATTCAAAGTCTGCAGTAAGCGCAGCCGTTGTACAACCATTTACACCACAATTTTTTAATACCCATCAGAAAATAAAATTCACAGCCAATTTGCAAGGCATCAACACCTTTAGTGCAGCGCAGCAGGTAAGAGCGGTTGTATTGCAGAATAACCGTTGGGATATGGCGCAACGTGATATTGTTCCCACTTTTGTAAGGGGTAGTGTGCTGGATTTTTCTGCAGAAAATATTGCGGTATTTCCTGCGGGCAAAGAGTGGCGATGGCTCGATCTGCGGAGCTTCAGGTTGCAAAGCGACCGGGTAGACAGTGCCCATTATAATAAAAGTTCAACGGAGATTTATTTAAAAACTGATGTAGACCGTACGGGCCAGCGTTATGTGTATTTCCCCGATTATAACGGAAGTTATAATATCTCAACGTATGAATCCATCAATCCATTCTGGCAGGGAGATTATGCCACGGTGCATTTCAATTTTGCCCAACCCGACGGTAACCCATACCCGAACAAGGATATTTACCTCGCCGGTTATTTTACGGGTTACGACCTTTCGGACAAATGGAAAATGCAGTTCAATGAAACAACCCGTAAGTATGAATGCACGGCATTCCTGAAACAAGGTTATTACAATTATACCTATATCGCCCGTGACCAGGCTGAGCCGTTTATGGAAACAGAACTGGAAGGAAATTACTGGGAAACAGAAAATAGTTATACCATCCTGATCTATTATAAATCCTTCACCGACCGCAGTGATCAGTTGATTGGCGTTTCGAGCATCAATTCACGAACAGATAAACCCGGCTTTAGTTTTTGATCATTAAAAAGAAGCAGCCTCCGCTAATCTTTTTGTTTATTCCAGCATAAATTTTTTTTTTGAAAACAAAATGGACAATTGTTCTGATAAATTGATCTCATCAACCTATATTTGCATCGGCAAGTCTTATACGACCAGCTCCTATTGAACTCCCCCAGGACCGGAAGGTAGCAAGGGTAGATGGTTGAGCGGTGCGATGTAAGTAACTTGCCATTTTTTATTTAATATTGCCGATGTAATAGGGAATATTGTATGAACTCCAAAGAATTAGAGAACCGGTTAAAATCTTTCGCCTATCGCATTGTGAATGTTTGCAATGCCCTTCCCAAAACAAAAATTTCAAAGGTCGTAGAGGATCAGCTATTACGATCTGCATTTTCATCCGCAGCCAATTACAGGGCGGCTTGTAAAGCAATCAGCAAAAAAGCTTTTGTATCAAAATTGAGCATCGCCTTTGAAGAGGCAGATGAAACATTATTTTGGGTTGAAGTGATCCAGGATCTTAACTTGTTACCTGTTGAGAAATTGTCAGCAATAATTCAAGAAGCTACAGAATTGGCCAGTATCTTAGCAGCCGCAAGAAAAACAGCCCAGGCTAGTTTATCGTAAATATTAACTATTCAATTTTAAATATTACCTATATATGAAATTTTTTATTGATACAGCAAATTTAGCCCAGATCAAGGAAGCCAATGAACTGGGTATTCTCGATGGTGTTACCACCAATCCGTCCCTGATGGCCAAAGAAGGTATCAAGGGTATT
>Ga0116158_10005300_pt1 | contig 10923 bp, 12 predicted proteins | sample AD_UKC052_MetaG_FD_89883 | JGI IMG/M metagenome (GOLD analysis project Ga0116158, IMG submission 89883) | Active sludge microbial communities of municipal wastewater-treating anaerobic digesters from USA - AD_UKC052_MetaG | ecosystem: Engineered > Bioreactor > Anaerobic > Digestate | place: USA... | reverse complement strand
GTATTGTGCTTTGCCGTAATGGGTTTCCTGCTGTATAAAATCGGCATCAAAAAAACGGCATCGCTTGAGGAATAAACTATAAGGAAATACAAATTTTAGCCACTAAGACACAATGAATGGAAGAAAACACATTGAAAATCAAATCTTTGCGGCTTCGTGTCTTAGAGAGGAATAAACCATAAGGAAATAGAAATTTCAGCCACCAAGGAACAAAGAATTGGGGATATAATACATTGAAAATCAAATCTTTGCGGCTTGGTGGCTTAGTGGCTAAAAAAAAGCGGCTGCTTATTGAAAATCAAATCTTTGCGGCTTCTTGTCTTAGTGGCTAAAAAAAAGCGGCTGCTTTGCTTATTTCCAAAGCACGTAACAGCGCGCAAGGATTGGTAAAACCAACAAAGGAAAAAAGAATCCCCACCATCCCAAATAAGCAAAGCATGTAAATGCTAAAATGAGCAGATAAATGGGATATCCTACCAAAAAGGCACCAAGCAAAATGCTGTCGAAATGAACATTATTGCGGGTGGCCTTTTTTATGGCTGCTTTAACAGGCAAATAAAGTGGGGCATGCAAAACAGCGCCAAGCATAGCAGGTAAAAACAGGATTGTTTTGGCCATTACACTTTGATTCGGCTTTGATTTAACTACCTGATTTTCAAGGGTCTTTAAAGCATCGGCAGTTGAATCATTTATTTTTTGCCAGATAATGGAAGGCTCGGCATTGGCTATATCCGCCGGCTTTTCAATAACGGCCCCCATCCTGATTTCAATTTCCTTTGGGTAGTCAGTAAACGATGAATATTGAAGCCATACAGGGAGTATTCTTACCGGTATTCCTTTCCGCCAACAGTCCTCAATTACCCGTGGGGCCCCCTTTTTCAAAGGAAGCTGTAAAGTGGTCTGATGCTCACAAAAGCCCTCCACAAACACGAGCAGAATCCCATTTTTCTCCAGCACTTCCCTGCTTTTTTCAAAAGTCTGGTCATTCATGCCAAGCTTATCCTTGCCATCCCGGATCCTGTAAATGGGCAGCATTTTCATTTGGGTAAACAATTTGCGTACCCAGCCAATACGAAATACATCGCCCCGGGCAAGGTAATGCACATGCTGGTGCATAAAAGCGCCCATCAAAACAGCGTCGAGAAAGGAGTTGGGATGATTAACCGCCAAAATTAGCGGCCCCTTTTGTGCAAGTTGTTCCCGGCCCCGGAAAATGACTCTTTTGGCAAAAAACGGCAATGCAAGCCTTACCCAATATTTTAAAAAAGTGGAAAGCATGCGGTGAAAATAGGGGGAAGAAGGATTTATTGGTAATTTTTTCTATTTTTATCCTATGCCAAAAGAAACCATTCGTTATAAAAAGGAAGATATTACCATAGTCTGGAAACCCAATCTGTGCATTCACAGCGGAATTTGCGCCCGTGGTCTGCATGCTGTTTTTAACCCAAATAAGCGCCCCTGGATTAATATGGAGGGTGCCGGTCTTGAGGCCATTGTGGCACAGGTGGCCAAATGCCCGAGCGGGGCCCTGAGTATTGAAAGAAATGATTGACTACCCTGGCAACCTACCTTTCAGAAAATAACTACAGATTAAAATGATGACCAGGAAAATGGCACCAAACATGGTAAACATCTTTCCCCATCGGAGTTTGTCCTCGTTTTCAAACTGTACTCCCTGGTACCAGTTACGTGCCCCGAAAAATAACAACAGCAACGCCGGAAGCACCAAAAATGAAAGAAATGCGAAAAGTGCATTTACCTCGTTGGTTTCGCGCATAAGGTCAGGCCCCTGCTTTTTTGGTTAGGGAATATCCATTCTTCAGCAACCATTGAAAAATTTTCTCGCGGTGGTCGCCCTGTATCAATATTTCGCCATCTTTTACCGAACCGCCTGTTCCACAGGCATTTTTCAACTGTTTGCCAAGCGCCTCCCTGTCGGCCTCCTTTCCTACAAAATCCTGGATTACTGAAACCGCCTTACCTCCCCGGTGTTTGGTTTCAAGCCAGATGCGTAATTTTTGCTTTGCCGGAGGAAGCGTTTCCTCATCCGGAATATCTTCACCCCCAATTTTTGCATTCGGGTCGGTGCTGTACACAAGGCCTCCAAGCGCGCTTAAACCAGATAATTTTTTAGGTTTCATAAAGGGAACAATAAGTCAATAAGTCAATTGGTCAATGAGTCAATAGGTCAATGAGTCAATAGGTCAATAAGTCAATGAGTCAATAAGTCAATTGGTCATTGAGTCAATTGGTCAATGAGTCAATTGTTACAATAGGTTAATCTTAAATATTCAATCTTAAATATTCAATCTTAAATATTCAATCTTAAATATTACCTATAAAACCTTCGCCTTCAAGCTCAAATCCAAACTCCTTGCCTGATGAATCAGCCCTCCAACACTAACAAAATCAACCCCGGTAGCGGCAAAAGCTTCAATCGTATCCAGGTTTATGCCCCCGCTTGCTTCGGTTTCGCAGCGATCCTCAATAATTTTCAACCCTTCCACAATCAGTTCCGGGGTAAAATTATCCAGCATTATCCGGTCCACTTTACCCGTACCTACCGCAAGCCTGATATCATCCAGTGATCTTGTTTCCACTTCAATCTGCAAACCAGGCTTTTTCTCCTGTACATAATTCCATGCCAGTTCCACTGCCTTTACAATGCCTCCGCAATAATCTATATGGTTATCCTTCAGCATAATCATATCATACAAACCAAACCGGTGATTGGTTGCCCCGCCAATTTTCACCGCTGCTTTTTCAAGCAACCGAAAATTGGGCGTGGTTTTGCGGGTATCGAGCAAACGGGTTTTATAACCAAGCAATTTTTGGGTGTATTGTCGGGTTAAGGTTGCAATGCCGCTCATCCGCTGCATGGTATTCAGCACAAGACGTTCGGTTTTTAAAATAGTATGTACCGATGCACCAACCTCAAAGGCTATTTCTCCAGGTACCATTTTGTCGCCATCCTTTTTATAGCCCACAAAAGAAGCAGATGGCTCCACCATTTTGAATATCTTTTCGGCTGCAACCATACCTGCAAGCACCCCGGCTTCTTTCACTTTCAGCACCGCTTCACCTTCCTGTTCGGCCGGAATGCAACTCAGGGTACTATGGTCGCCATCTCCTACATCCTCTTTCAGGGCTGCTTCCACCAACGCGGCCAACATCCTGTCAAATTCCAATTCAGACATAACCTGTCAATTTCATCCAAAAGTAATTTATGCATGCTTACTCCTCAAAAAAACATAGCCGGCCCCCGGGCCGGCTATCAACATTATTTCATTAGGTAAGTCTTAGCTTGTTTTGGCAACAAGGTTCAGTTCCAGTTCAAAATCATCATAAATAGCCTTATCACCCAGGTTTTCTACCCAGTTGGCAGACCGGTATTTAATTTCAAACTTCGTTCTGTCCACAGTAATTTTAGCCTTTGCTGTCATTGTTTTGCCGCTAAACCCGATTTCGGCAGGAAATTCAATATTCTGGGTTATTCCTTTAATGGTCAGTTTGCCCTTAACCGTGTAAGTGCTTCCGCTTTTTTGGGTAACAGAAGTCAAAACAAAACTGGTGGAAGGAAATTTTTCTACACTGAAAAAATCATCGCTTTTCAGGTGCCCGAGCAGTTTGGCGTTGCTGCCTCCCTGAATATCAAGAATCACCATAGAATTCATATCAATGGCAAAATTGCCCGACTGAACTTTTACTCCATCTATGGTAATATCGCCGCCCGAAACCTTAATGGTTCCGTTGTGCGACCCGGTAACTTTCTTGGCAAGCCAGTTAAGTGAGGTAGCTGCGGTATCAACCACATATTTTTTAGGGGGAGCAGCCGATGCACTTACAAAGGCTGTAAAGGAAAGACCGATTATTGCAACGGCAGTGAAAAGACGCTTCATTCTGTTAATATTTTGGTGTTGGACGACAAATGTATGTTTAACCATCAATAACGTTTTGTTAAGGAATTGGAGAAGGGAGATGGCGGGTGGAGATGATGGTAAAGTGAACTTTGGGCAACGTTCAGGGGAAAGAGGGTAGCTGAGTTAAACTTGTTCGGTTAAATGGATTTAATTGGGAGGCTTGCCGGTTTTTCCGTGATGAATCCCTGTTTTCTTTACCTGCAATGGGCCCAGTTTTTTTAAGATTGCCTGTGATGGATTATCTTGCACCCATGAGTAAAAAAGCCATGTTAGTTATCATGGATGGCTGGGGCCTCGGGCAGGTTCCCGCAGCAGATGCCATCCGTGCCGCCAATACCCCCTTTGTAGATAGCCTGTATAGTAAATACCCCAATACCACCCTCACCACCTGCGGCGAACAGGTAGGTTTGCCCGAAGGGCAGATGGGAAATAGCGAAGTGGGCCACCTGAACCTTGGTGCAGGACGGGTGGTGTACCAGGAACTGCAACGCATCAATGTTGCCATACGCAACGGTACTTTTCAGCAAAATGAAACCATACTGAACAGCATACGGTATGCAAAAAATAACAATAAACCGCTGCATTTGCTGGGATTAGTGAGTGATGGCGGCGTTCACAGCCACATTAATCACATCAAAGCCATTGTATCATTGTGCGAGGCCGAAGGATTGAGGGATGTATTTATCCATGCTTTTACCGATGGAAGGGACTGCGACCCCAAAAGCGGTCTTGGCTTTATTACCGAACTGCAGGCGCATCTTAACCAAAGCGTAGGAAAAATAGCGAGTGTAAGCGGCCGTTATTATGCTATGGACCGCGACAAGCGTTGGGAGCGGGTGAAAAAAGCATGGGATGTTTTGGTGAAAGGCGTTGGAGAACTGGCAACCGATGCCATCCAGGCCGTTGAAAAATCTTACGCAGCCGATGTGTTTGACGAATTTATTTTACCAACTGCCATTGTAAATGAATCGCAGGACCCCCTGGCATTGATCAAGGATGGGGATGCGGTGTTATGCTTCAACTTTCGTACTGACCGCTGCCGGGAGATTACAGAAGTGCTTACACAGAAAAACCACCCGGCAAACAATATGCACATTCTTAACCTGCACTATACCACCCTTACCGAATACGATAAAAGCTGGCTGCATGTAAATGTGGCCTTTGAAACCGATAACCTGAACAATACCATCGGCGCAGTGCTTGAAGCCCACGGCCTGAAGCAAATTCGTATTGCCGAAACGGAGAAATACCCCCATGTTACCTTCTTTTTTAGCGGCGGGCGCGAAACGCCGTATAATGGGGAAGTAAGAATAATTGTACAAAGCCCCAAAGTGGCAACCTATGATTTACAACCCGAAATGAGTGCAAGGGAAATTACGGCTACTTTATTACCGGAAATTGCGACCGGGGAATATGCCTTTATCTGCCTGAACTTTGCCAATACCGATATGGTAGGCCATACAGGCATTTGGGAAGCTGCCATAAAAGCCGCCGAAACGGTAGATGATTGTGTTAGGCAGGTTGTTACTGCAGGGTTGGCACAGGACTATACCATTTTCCTTACAGCAGACCATGGCAACAGCGATTATCTTATAAACGAAGACGGTAGCCCCAATACGGCACATACCCTTAACCCGGTTCCGCTTTTTGTAATCAGCAATGATTTTACCGGTACAGTTAAACCTGGGAAACTAGGGGATATTGCACCAAGTATCTTAACCATAATGGGACTGGCCATACCAAAGGAAATGACGGGGGAAGTGCTGATTTAAGTCAATAAGCTGTAATTTATTTTTCAGGAAACAGAAAAATGCTTCAACTATGCAAAAAATGTTTCTGGTAATATTTTTAAACGGATTTTTTTTCAGTTCATACTCCCAAAACGAAAATACCGGCTTTTCACCCACATTCAGTACACAGCAAATATCTCCCAATGTAAATGGTACAGTGGCGCCAACAACTCCGGTAAAAACAAGCAAGGAGTTATTTCGGGATTTCAGGCTTACCGCAGGTATGAATTATGCCAATATAAGCGGCGATAATAAAAGCTATGACGGTGGAATTGCCGGGTTCATTGGCGGCTTCAATGTAAACCTGGCAAAATTTGGAACGTCATTTATTTTGGATGGTGGTTTGCTTTATTCTCAGCAGGGTTCATTATACAAAACCTATGGCCCCACTACAGGTGGGGGACAGGGTGAGGAAACCATTACAACAAGAAGGTTGAATTGCCTGAACTTACCCCTTTCCATCAGGTATCAGACAAAGCAGGAGAAAGGATTTTTCGCCGAAGCAGGAATGCAGGGCGGTTTGCTTTTGTCGGCAAATGAAACCGGAGGCGATCATGATGGCAGCATTAAGGATATTTTTAATTCACTGGATGCCGCGGTACTTGCCGGGGCTGGATACCATTTTAGCCAAAGGTTTAAAGCAGGGGTAAGGGCGGTTACGGGTTTCACCAATGTTAACAAGAAAACCGAATATTCGGTATTCGACAACCACATGGTCGTTTCTGCCATGTTCAGCTATGTTCTTATTAAAAATTAAGAGGAGTAATTCCATAAAAAGTGACTCCGCTCAATAAGCCGGATTTTCATTAATTTGCCCGGATTAACTCAATTATAAGCAAATGGCCACCGCAAATTCGTCAAAAAGTAAATCTGGTAAAATCCTAAAGACGGTATCAATTACCCTGTTATTGATTTTTGTCATCATCCAGTTTTTTCAACCCGGAAAAAACAATCAAAGCATGGATATGACCCACGATATCAGCAAGGTAGTGGCAGTTTCGGAAGAAGTGCATAACCTACTGAAAACATCCTGTTACGATTGCCACAGCAACAACACGGTTTATCCCTGGTATGCCAATATTCAGCCCTTAGGTTGGTGGCTGAAAGACCATATTGATGAAGGGAAAAGCAGCCTGAATTTCCAGGAATTTGCACTGGTAGAACCCCGCCCAAACAGTGAATACAATACCAAAGAAAAAAGACAGGACCACAAACTGGACGAAGTGGCCGAAATGGTTGAAACAGGGGAAATGCCTTTGGAGAGTTATACACTCATTCACGGCGATGCCAAACTAAGCGCTGAACAGAAAAAATTGCTGCTGAACTGGGTTACTGCTGCAAGGGCTGAAATCATGAAACCTGCAGTGCCAAATGCTCCCATCCTTCCATAGTATTTTTAAAACTTTCTTTGTAAAACAGGCTTTGCATTACCCCATTGGTAAGCTTTTGCCTGCTTTTAGCTTCAAAAGCTATATTTACATCCAATAAGGATGAAAGGCAATACAATATACCGCAAATTCATTATTTCGCTCATCGGGGTTTGTCTGTTCATGCCACTCATTTACAGCGTTCATTTCTACATCAACCGCATGCTGCACCGTATGGAAATGTGGCGTGAGGCCGAAAGTAAATTGCTGCAAACCATTGAACTGGATAGCGCAACCATCCACTGGACCAAAAAAAACCGGGAACTCATTTTAAATAATGAATATTTCGATGTTGTAAAAATAGATTACAAAGAAGGCAAAGCCATTTTAACGGGTTTATTTGACAAGGAAGAGACAAAAATGCACAAGGCATTTTCAAACAAACAGAACAGGGATGCTAACAGCGGAAATTCAACCCAAAAAATTGCCGATTGGTTACTGTTGCAATGGACATTTGAAGATGCCCCGCCAACAGATGAACAGAAAGACTTTTATGTTAAAAAATATCCCCTTGCCCACTCACCCTTCCTGCAAAAAATAGACAATCAGCCGCCTGTTCCTCCTCCCTGGCCCTGCTGAATTTGTTTATTTAATTTATTTTAAAACAATGCATTTTCATTCTTCTCTGCTGTTTCAACACAGGCTGAATGAAATTAATTCTGCATATCAATTACTTAAATAATTCTTTATGAAAAACCTGACGGTTGCTTTGGCAGCCCTGGGCTTTTCATTTTTGGGGTATGGCCAAACCGATACCGTTTCGGGAGTGGCCAATGTGGTGATTTCTGCCAATAAGTGGGAACAGAAACTGAATGAGGTTCCCAATAAAATCACTAAAATTACCCAAAATGACATAGCCTTTAATAATCCGCAAACCTCTGCGGATATGCTTGCGCAAACCGGCGCGGTTTATGTACAAAAAAGCCAGTTGGCAGGCGGAAGCCCGATGATACGTGGCTTTGCAACCAACCGGGTTTTGCTTATAGTGGACGGTGTACGCATGAACAATGCCATTTACCGCAGCGGCAACCTGCAAAACATAATCAGTATTGACCCGCTTGCCACCCAAAATGCAGAAGTGATTTTTGGTCCCGGTTCTACTATTTATGGCAGCGATGCCATTGGCGGGGTTATGGATTTTCACAGCCTGCCGGCCAAGCTGAACCCTGCTGACGCAACAAAAAAGTTAAAGACAAACGGCAATGCACTTGCCAGGTTTAGCAGCGCCAATGCCGAGCAAACCTACCATGCCGATGTAACACTTGGAAGTAAAAAACTGGCCTGGATGGGGAGCTTTACCTATAGCAGTTTTGATGACCTTTTGATGGGTACCAATGGCGGGCAAAAAAGCTACCTGCGTCCCGAATTTGTGCAACGAATAAACAATAAGGACAGTACCGTAGTAAACCCCAACCCCCGCAGGCAGGTTTTCTCAGGTTTCAACCAAACCAATGTGGTGCAAAAACTAAGGTATAAACCCACAGACGGCCTTGAATTGCAATACAGTTTTTTTTATGGAGGAACCGGAACCGCCTCCCGCTACGACAGGCTTATAGAATACAGGAATGGCGCCCTGAGGTTTGCTGAATGGAACTATGGCCCAATGCTTTGGCGAATGCATCATATGCAGGCAAATCTGCTGAAGGCCAATGCCCTTTATGATGAAGCGCGTATTACAATTGCCTATCAGAACTATGAAGAAAGCCGCATTGACCGGCAGCGTAATAACGTGAACCGCCGAACGCAAAAAGAACAGGTGAAAGCATGGAGCGCAAACTTTGATGCCAACAAAAAATGGGGACCTGGTGAAATGTATTATGGTATTGAATGGGTGGCTAATACAGTAAACAGTTTTGGCTGGAGCGACAACATCAATACCGGTGCAAGAACACAGGTGGCAAGCCGTTATCCGGATGGCAGTACCTGGAGCAACATGGGTGCCTATGCCATGTACAAATGGAACCTGCATCCAAAATGGACACTTGACGGGGGCATGCGGTATACATCCGGAAAGGTAGATGCCAATTTCGATAAAATATTTCTGCCGTTATCTTTTGAGGAAGCCCACATTAAGGATGGTGCCTTAACCCCCACCCTGGGGGCTGTTTTCCGCCCGGCTGTAAACTGGCAGATCAATGCCAATATCAGCACAGGTTTCCGTATTCCGAATATTGATGATATGGGGAAATTATTTGAAAGTAATCCAGGCAATGTAATCATTCCTAATCCTGACCTGGAAAGTGAATATGCCTGGAACTTTGAAGCAGGCACATCCTACCGCAAAAACCTGAAGTTTCAGTTTGAACTGAATGTGTTTCATACGAGGCTTCAAAATGCCATTGTGCGCCGACCAACCACCCTTGAAGGGCAGGACAGCATTTTATTTGATGGTGTAAAAAGCCAGGTGGAATCGCTGCAGAATATTGGTTTGCTGACTGTTTATGGTATTCAGTTAATGGCAGAAGTCTGGTTGAATAAATCAATGAGCTTTTACACTATGGCAAACTTTATTGACGGTGAGGAAACGGATGATGTAAAAAATGAACAGGTAGCGCTGCGTCATGCGCCACCCTTTTACGGTTCATCGGGTATCCGTTTTAAAAAGAACGGGGTACAGGCCGAGTTTTTCACCCAGTACAATAGCGAAATTTCCTACGAAAACCTCGCGCCAAGCGAACAGGCAAAAACAACCATTTATGCCAAAGATGAAAACGGGAAACCCTTTAGCCCGGGTTGGTACACCATCAACCTCAGAACAGGCTATTCATGGAACAAGTTTAGCTTGAATGTTAGCTGGGAAAATATAACCAATCAGCGGTACAGGCCCTATAGTAGCGGAATTGTGGCTGCGGGAAGTAACCTGATTATTTCCATGAGAGCCGGATTTTAAAGAATGTTGGACCATTCTATTAATTAACCATTCAATCCAAGGAACAGGTGTGCCGGAAAACGATGTGCTACCTGTTCCTTTTAAACTGGTTATTAATCATTTATGCCATTTTATGTTGAATATTCAGCCAAAAAAAAATAAAACGGTCATCCATACCCGCTGGTATAGAAAATGGCACAGGCAAATGGGAATCATCAGCCTGGCAGCATTTATGTTAATGGCAATAACAGGACTGCTGCTGATATGGAAAAAAAACAGCAGTGGATACCTGCTTGCCGATACAAGGCAAGGAACAGGAACCCTTGCAAAAGAATGGGTAAGTATTGATAGTTTACAAAAATCTGCCATTGGCTACCTCTCCATCAGAATACCGGGAGAAGATTCCACTATCGACAGAATTGATGTTAGACCGGGAAAAGGGGTGGCAAAAGTTACTTTCAAAAACCACTACACTGCCATTCAGGTTGACCTTACAACCGGGTTGCCACTTCATATGGAAACTAGACGTGCGGATTTTATTGAGCATTTGCACGATGGCTCTCTATTTGATGACCTTGCCGGTACCGGATTTATGAAACTTTTATACGGAAGCCTTACAGGGTTGATGCTCATTTTCCTTTCCGTAAGCGGCTTTTTCCTATGGTACAACCCAAAAAAAATCAGGAAGATAAAATTCAACAAAATATCGGGAGACCGGTAGGATGAGGCAGTTATTTTTGAATTTTCCTAAATTTTGAACTTTTTAAGCAATTTTTGAGACAAATAATAAGCAAAAGCAGCAATTGAATACAATTATTGTCTAATTTAGTGTAGTTGAATTTTCCCAACTATAAATGAATGAGGATTTAATCATAGAGGGCTGCCTGAACAACAGCCCGGTTGCGCAGCGGGAGTTG
>Ga0116158_10005298_pt1 | contig 10924 bp, 4 predicted proteins | sample AD_UKC052_MetaG_FD_89883 | JGI IMG/M metagenome (GOLD analysis project Ga0116158, IMG submission 89883) | Active sludge microbial communities of municipal wastewater-treating anaerobic digesters from USA - AD_UKC052_MetaG | ecosystem: Engineered > Bioreactor > Anaerobic > Digestate | place: USA... | reverse complement strand
GTCGCTTGCGCCTGCGGGTGCTGTCGCCATTGCGGAGTTGGCACAACGTGCCATGGCGAAACTCGATGCGATTGCGTTTGAGTTGGGACGACCTGATGGGTTTGCTTTTGCATCAAGCCATCAACAAACGATTCGCAAACATTTGCGGGCCGAAGCGGTGCAAGCGCTCGGGCGGGCAACCATTGAAAGCACGGGCCGTACGTTGTGGCCGCTCGACGAAACGCTGCAAGAAGTGCGCAGCAGTGTGCGGCAATTTGCCGAGCGCGAAGTTGCGCCACATGCCGAACATATCCATCGCTTCGATGAGCTGGTGCCCGAGCGCATCATCAGCGAGATGGCTGCGCTTGGATATTTCGGCTTGGCCGTGCCCGAACGTTTTGGCGGCCATGAGCTTGGCAATCTGGCGATGATCCTAACCACCGAAGAGCTATCGCGCGCTTCACTCGCTGCCGGCGGTTCGTTGATTACACGGCCAGAAATTTTGACCAAAGCGCTGCTTGCCGGCGGCACCGAAGCGCAGAAGCAACATTGGTTGCCGAAGCTGGCGTCGGGCGCGGTGATGGTTGCGATTTCGGTAACTGAACCGGATGTTGGCTCGGACGTTGCGTCGTTAACGTGTCGCGCAACTGCGACAACGCGTGACGGTGTGGCGGGCTGGTCGATTACCGGAGCGAAAGCCTGGTGCACCTTCGCTGGCCGCGCCGATGTGATCGCGTTGTTGGTCCGCACCGATGCCGATGTGAGCAAAGGTGCGCGCGGCCTCACGCTGATGATCGTTGAAAAGCCCCGGTTCTTGGGCCATGAGTTTGAAGCTTCGCAGGCCGGCGGTGGCACCTTGCGAGGTAAAGCGGATCGCACGCCCGGGTACCGCGGCATGCATTCATTTACGTTGGCATTCGACGACTGGTTCGTGCCTAGCACACATGTCGTTGGCGAAGCTGCGGGCTTAGGCCGAGGGTTTCAACTTCAGATGGCAGGCTTTGCGGCTGGGCGTTTGCAAACCGGTGGCCGCGCATGTGGGTTGGCGCAGGCAGCGTTAGAGAAAACCTCGGAATACGTTGCTTCTCGTCGGCAATTTGGCAAATCGATCGCGGACTTTGGCTTGACCCAATTTCATGTTGGGATGATGACGGCACGCTTGGCTGCGGCTCGGGCCATTACCTATACGGCCGCAGAAGCGATGGATCTTGACGAGCGAAAAGCAGCGCCGTTGGCGGCCCAAGCAAAGTTGTTTGCATGTGATGTCGCCGTCGAAGTCTGTCAACTCGGGCAATTGCTGCATGGTGGCTGGGGCTACGCGGAAGAGTATCCAATTAGCCGTTACATGGCCGACGCAAGCGTGTTGCCGATCTTCGAAGGCGTAAAGCCGATCTTGGCGCTCAAAGTGATCGGTCGCTCATTGTTTGTACCTACATCGCCGTAGCCGCCATTCGCGGTTTCGTTCGTGTAGCTGTTTCTGTATGCTGGGCCAATGAGGATATTGCCCCGCAGGCTAGCTGCGCCTTTTGTATTGGCGCTTAGTTGTTTGTCACCGCTGTTGCTGACAAGCGACGCGCATGCTGGTGAAGCACTGAAACCTTACGTGGTGTTCATTCTCGATAGTTCGGGCTCGATGAACGGTGCAACCAACGCCGGTCCAACGAGCTGTGGTACCGCCGATACGAAGTTGAATCACGCAAAATGCGCGATCAATAAAATTTCGAATAGCTATGGTGACATGGTGCTCGCGCTTGGCCGCTTTCGGCATACCCAAGCCGGCACCTTTGCGACTGACTGCAACACCGATTGCAGCGTGACGGCAAGCACCTGCACCACCGACGATCGCTCGCTTGAGATGCTGGCTGGTCTCGTCGACGGTGCCAACACCCAACCCGCCCTGTATACCGACGGTGTTTGCAACAGTTGTGCAGCGACGGGGGCGGGCCAAGTTGAAATTGTAAAGATGGGTGGCTGCACGCCGCTGGGCGGTTCGCTCGTTGGGGCCAAGCGCTATTGGCAAGGCTTGCAACGCAGCGATGCCACGATTCTGTGGCCTTCGGGCTCGCCAGGCTTTTCGCCAATTTCAAATGATCCAACCAAAGATGTGTTTTTGACGCCGACCCAACAGTGTCGGCCCTACATCACGATTCTGCTTACCGACGGCGCGGAAACCGTCAGTGGTGCTGATGCTCCAGGGGCCGCGGCGTCGATGCTGTCGACCTCGGTCGGCGGCAAGAACTATCGCATCACCACCAAGCCAATCGGCTTTGGGATTGCGCCTGGCAACGCAGCCGTTGAAGCCATCGCGCATTCCGGCGGAGCGCCTGATGCACCGGGGGTTAATGAAGGCTCGTATGCTGCCAACGAAGAAGAACTGCAATTAGCGGTCAGCAAGATCATCGCCGACTCGGTGCGTTCGGAAGTCTGCAACAATCTCGATGACGATTGCGACACGCGGATCGACGAAGACTTTCCCTCCAAAGGTGGCACCTGCGACAACGGCTTGCTGGGCGTATGCCGCGGCACCGGCGCTTATGTGTGTCGCCCTGATGGCACCGGTACCCAATGCAACATCACGAATCCGGGTGGCACTCCATCGGTCGAAATCTGCAACAATCTCGACGACGACTGCAACGGGTTGGTCGATGAAGGCGTTTGCGGTACGTGTGGCGACGTCGAAATTTGCAACAATATCGACGATGATTGCGACAACTTGGTCGACGAAGACTTGACCCGTCAATGCGGCAGCAACGTCGGCGAGTGCCGGGTTGGTATCGAAACCTGCGCAGCGGGCGCATGGGGCGCATGTACGGGCGTCAATCCAACCACCGAAACCTGCGATGGTCGTGATAACGACTGCGATGGCACCCGCGACGGTATTGCCGAAGCTTGTTCGGCATTGCCTGGTGGCAACCCCAACATGGGCATCTGCCGGCCTGGTACGCATACGTGTCCATCGGGTGGTTCCGGCGTGTTCGGTGCTTGCTTGGGCGAAGTGGTGCCACGCGTCGAAGCGTGCAACTTGCTCGACGATGACTGCGACGGCTTAACCGATGAAAGCACGGGCGGCGCACGCTGCAGCACGACGTGTGGTGTTGGCACTACGGTGTGCACCAACGGCGTGCTGATGTGCAACGCGCAACCAGCAACGACCGATGATACCTGCGACGGCAACGACGACGATTGCGACGGCAACATCGACGAAAATGCGATGGATATGGGAGCCTGCGACGCTGGCGGAACCATCTGCGGTGGCGTGCTGACCTGCACGGGTGGCCGTTATGTCTGCTCGGGTGGCACCGCGATTCGGCAAGAATCGTGCGACTGCGATGACAACGACTGCGATAACAAAGTTGACGAAGATCCAAACTGCCCTGGTGGATCAACCTGTACCAACTGTCAGTGTGCGTTTGCCTGTGGCGCGGGTGAGTTCCCCTGTCCGTCGGGCAAGATCTGTAAAGATAATTTCTGCGTAAACGATCCGTGCTTCAACAAAGTTTGCGACCCAACGCCGAACGGCGAAAAAACCGTGTGTCTCGAAGGCACCTGTGTCTTGGCTTGTTCGCAAATTACCTGCAATGCGAACGAGGTCTGTGATGCAACGTCAGGCACGTGTCTGCCGAATAACTGCATCACGTTCCCTGACAAGTGTACGGCCGCTCAGAACTGTGTCGGTGGCACCTGCGTCGATGACCCGTGTGCTGGTGTGACCTGCCCAGGCGACCAGTTCTGCTCGGCCGGGACCTGCGTCGGCAGTTGTGCGGGCGTGCAATGCCCAACCGGTAATTACTGCTCGCGCGGTGCCTGCGTGGCCACCATGTGTCCCGATGGCTGTCCAAAAGATACCTACTGCAACGAAACCAATGGCCGGTGCGATACGTCGATGTGTCCGGTAGGCAGCAGCTGTGGCCAAGCGCAGGTTTGTGATCCACGCACCGGTGAGTGTGTAACTGATCCTTGCCTCGGAATTACGTGTCCGGCCGCCGGACAGCTTTGTCGCGAAGGCAGCTGCTACGATCCAAACAACTTGCCGCCAGATGGCACCAAGCAACAGTTTGTCACCCCCGGCGGTGGTGGTGGTTGTTCGACCAGCAACGATAACAGCGGCGCGTTGGTAATGTTGTTTGGCTTACTTGGCGCGATCGGGTTGCCGCGTCGCAAACGCAACGATCGCGGTCAAGGCGGTGCAGCATGAGCTCCTTGCGCTTGGTTTTGTTAACTGTTGCCACCGCTGCGCTAGCCGTCGGCGGTTTGGTGTCTTGTAACGTTAATGACTACTGTGTGAACTGCGCCATCTCCGGTGATGGTGGCACCGATGGCCAGCCGATTCTTGATGGCAATACAGGCGACGGCAATCGTACTGACGGTGGCACCTGCGTGCCGACCGGCAATGAAGTGTGCGACGGCAAAGACAACGACTGCGATGGCACCGTCGACAATGGGGTTTTGCCTGGCGTGGGCGACACCTGCGGCAACAACGTTGGCGAGTGCACCGTTGGGCTCAAAGAGTGCGTATCTGGCGTGCTCAAATGCAGCGGCGTAGCCGCAACACCCGAAGTTTGTGACAATAAAGACAACGATTGCAACGGCACCATCGATAACGGCGACCCCGGCGGCGGTGCGGCTTGTGGTTCGAACGTTGGCGAGTGCGTGGCCGGTACCAACCGTTGTGTCAACGGTGCGGTGACCTGTGTGGGCTCGTCGGGTACGCCTGGTGCCATCGCGGACGCTTGCGATGGCAAAGACAATGACTGCGACGGGATGACCGACGAAGGCCTGGCCAACATGGGCAGCTGTGGCATGTCTGACGTCGGCGAGTGTGCGCTTGGCACGTTGATGTGCACGGGCGGCGTGCCGGTCTGTATGGGCGATGTTGGCCCATCCTTCGAATTGTGCGATGCGCTCGATCAGGATTGTGACGGCAATGCAACCAACGGTTTTGATCTCAACACCGATGCTCGCAACTGCGGCAATTGCGGCAACATTTGCATGGCCGCCAATGCAACCGCTGCATGCGCGAGCGGGATGTGTGCGGTTGGTGCGTGTAACCAGAACTACTATAACAATGACAACGATCCAGCGAACGGCTGCGAATACGGGCCGTGCACGTTTGAGGGGCCGGTTGAAGCCTGCAACGGCAAAGACGACAACTGCAACGGCATGATCGATGACAACATGACGGCGCCGAACATCTGCCGTAATGTGGGCGCGTGCATGGGCACCGTGGCAACGTGCGGCGGCATGACTGGATGGGAATGCGTTTATGGCGCGACGGTCTCAACCGACGCTAACGGTGACATCATTCCTGAAACCGAGTGCGACGGCATCGACAACGATTGCGACGGACAGGTCGACGAAGGCGATCCCGACAAAGGCAGCGCTTGTGGCGACGCAATGCAAGGCATCTGTCGCTCAACCGGCGTGCGGGTGTGTGACCCAGTTGATAAAAACGCGCCGACGATTTGTGAGATTACGGTCATGGGCCAACCGCCAGCGATGGAGGCTTGCAACGGCAAAGATGACGACTGCGATGGCACGGTTGATAACGGTGCCAACATGGGTAATTTGATTGGGCAAGAGTGGGTAAGCCTAGGCGGTGTGCAGATCATGAAATACGAAGCGTCGAAGCCAGATGCCACCAACACAGAAGCTGGCGCGACGACGACAACGACCTGTTCACGCGCTGGTGTCCAACCGTGGGTAAACATCACTGCACCGCAAGCCGCCGCTGCGTGCACGGCGATCGGTGCGCACTTGTGCACCGAACAAGAATGGCATCGCTCGTGTGGTGTGGTGGCGGGGACGGCGTATCCCGTCAACGGCCCGCCGGGCACTGCAGTTGCAGATCGGGTCTTTATCGAAGCCGAAAACTATTTCAGCATCAGCGCCGCAACGGCCGGTAGCGTTACGCGTGCATGGACCCCAGATGTCACAGCTGGCTACTCCGGCGCATCGGCGTTGAAGGCATCGCCCGATACCGGCGTCAACGTGAGCTTGGCCAATGGCCCAACCCAAGCGCCACGGGTGAGCTATCAGTTCAACTTCACGTCAACCGGCGACTACACGGTTTGGGTGCGGATGTACTCGGCCGTTAGTGCTGCCGATACGATTGGCATTGGCATCGCAACCAACACCACGACGGCGCCGACGCAAACGTTGCAAACGCCAACCAACGGGGGCTGGGTATGGGTCAAAGCTGGTACGTTGATCAACGTGCCTGCTATCGGCAATCGCTTCTTGAACGTGTTCATGCGCGAAGATGGCGTAAAGATCGATCAAGTGATGATTTCGAAAGAAAACAGCACGACCGCGCCGACGTTAACCACCGGCAATGGTGGCATCTGGGCTTACGGCACGTCGCCAAACGTTGCATCCAACACGAATTGCAACGCACAACCACTTGATACCGACGGCGTAGTAGCGGGCAATCAAGACGACGTGTTGCCAACCGGGGCCCTAAACAACTGTTACGCCAACGGCAGCGCCGTCAATCGCGCGTTTGATATGTCGGGCAACGTCCGGGAATGGACCGCCGCGCGGCAGCCAGGCAACAATCCAATCCGCGGCGGTGCATCGAATGCACCTGTCAACGGCACGACGTGTGCGCTCGACTTTACGCTTGCGAATGACACGTTCTTCTTCCCGAATGTTGGCTTCCGCTGTTGTCGTTAGGTAGCGATCGCCATCCGCATCACTGCGACCACTGCGCGTTGCCACGGCAAGTGTGCGTGTGCGCCGTGCTGCCGCGTGTGCAAACACAAACGCGGGTCACGATCGTGCGCCATCATAGTGAACGGTTTCGGTCGTCGAACACCGGGCGCTTGGCGGCGTTGTCGCTGATCAACAGCGAAATTGTTGATCATGGAGGCGCCAGTGGCGAAGCAAAATTTACCCCGCTGCCGGGAGCGATGTTGTTGTTTCCTATGGGCGATGAATGCACGGTGGCGCCAACGCCACTACCAGCGCAGCTTATCGTCCTGGATGCAACGTGGTCACAAGCTCGTCGCATGTGGCGCAAGCTCGATATGCTGCGAGGTTTGCCGACGCTACGCTTGCCTGAGCTCGCTGTCGCAGCACCTCGCTTGCGCAAATCGCCTGGGCCCGGCCGCGTTTGCACAATTGAAGCGATTGCCGCGGCCTTACGCTTGTTAGAAGGTGACGCCGTCGCTACGCCGCTTGAAGCGCTGTATGACGATGTGGTCGACCGCATGCGTTCGATCGGCCGCAATGGGATCGCCGCACGCGAAATCGATCACGCTGAACCTGATCCTGGAGCCCGATTGCCGCCTGCCGATTGACGTGCACTACGGTTGCAACTATTTGCTAATGGCGTGAAAATCAAGGGGATTGTGACGTCTGTTCGAAGCAAACGCGTTGGCTTGCCGATTTCTGCAAAGTTGATCTTTGCAACCTCGCTCGTGGTTGCGGTCGCACTTGCGGTAACTACATTTTTTGGCCAACGCGCGATGACCGAGTTAGCGCAATCGAATGCGGATGCGCGGCGGATCAGTGGTGAACGATCGATCAAACGCGAATCCGACTTGATGGTGAAAGCGGTCGCCACCGCGGTGGCACTGCCGTTGGCGAGTTCGACCTATTCCGATATTGCACCGTTGTTGCAGGATGCACTTGATGACGATCGGCTACGGGGCGACAAGCGGCTCGAATGGCTGTTGGTGACGGATGCGCAAAATACCGTGGTGCAAAGCACGCCCGGTGCGCCGGCCGCAACGCAACCGTTGGCCGAGCAAGGCAGCGAAGGCATTGCACGTTCGCAAGCGAGTGGTTCGCACTGGATCTATGGCACCAGCATCAAGGTCGCTGATCGCGTAGTTGGCACGCTGCGCATGGGCGTTTCGACCGCTGGCCTTGAGGCCGAGTTGGCGCAATCAATCGCAGATGCGCAAGCGCGGGCGCAAGCGTCGCGACAACGGGTATGGTTGTTGGCAATCGCCGTGTTGCTTGGTGGGGTGGTGTTGGCGTTTTTGCAAGGCGCCCGTTTGGCCAAGCCGATTCGCGCCCTAACCCAGCAAGCGGAGCGTATCGCGGCAGGTGATCTTGAGCAGCGCGTGCCGACCAACCGTAGCGACGAACTCGGCGTGCTTGCCCATAGTTTTAACTTCATGTCGGATCGGCTCAAAGCGCTGTTAGCCGAGCAAGCGCAAAAAGTTTCGCTCGAAAAAGAAATGAGCCTTGCCCGCATGGTGCAGCAATCAATGCTGCCGTCGACGGCGCTCGATACCCATGGCTACATGAAAGTTGCTGGCTACTGTATGCCAGCATCGAGCTGTGGTGGCGACTGGTGGACGTATCGCAAGCTGTCCAATGGCCGCATGCTGTTTGTGCTTGGCGATGCGACCGGGCACGGCATTCACTCCGCGATGATCGCTGCCACAGCGCGTGGTGCCGTCGAAGGCTTGTCGTCTATCGATGAACGTTTGTTGACGCCTGAGCAAGTGTTGCGCACCATCGACTCGGCGATTCGCGACGTTGGTGGCGACAATTCGTTGATGACGGCTTTTGCAGCGATGTTCGATTCGCACCATGGCGTGCTGCACTTTGCCAACGCTGGGCAAAACTTCCCGTACATCGTGCGCATGGGGCAGCATCGCATGCTCGAAGATGCCGCCATTATTGCCGCTGCTGGCAATCCGCTTGGCGATCCAAGCATCCGAGTTGAGATTCGCCGCGGCTCGAAGCAGCTTGCCCCAGGCGATTTGTTCGTCTGCTTTTCGGACGGCTTAGTTGAGCGCGCGAACCGTGCTGGCAAATTATACGGCGACCGTCGCCTGCGGATGGCGCTCAAAGGGCAAGCGTTGCCCGACGGTGCAGCGTTGGTAGCCGTGCGCGATCGCGTGCTTGCGGCGGTCGAAACTTTCTCCGAAGGTGTCGACGCTGACGACGATATCACGTTCGTATTGTGCCAATACGATCCGCCAGCTGCGGCTGGGCATGGGCGCAACGACAGTTTCGGTGCGGCATGATTCGTGGCCCCGCGTGGAGCGTGCGTCGCAGCGCTTGCGTCGCCTTATCGTTGGTGAGTGCGGTTGGCGTGGCGCAGGCTCAGCCGGTTAAGCTCCCCGACGAAACGCCAACGCAACGCAATGGTGGCGTCGACATTGCCGATTTGCCACCGCTGCCACTGGCTAGCGAAGGCCCAAGCACGTCTGCCGCGCTGCAGGCTGCGGCAGACTCCGACGAAGAAATTGTTGTGGGTGCAGCCAAGCGTGAACAAACGCTAGGCAACGTGGCCTCCGCGGTTACGGTTATTTCAGCCGACCGGATACGTCGGTTTGGCTATCGCACAGTTGCCGAAGCGGTGGCTGCACTCGCTGGTATTTTTATTTCCGACGATCGTTTGCAGCAACGCATGGGCATTCGAGGCTTTCAGCTGCTTGGCGATTTTAATACGCGGGTGCTGGTGCTCGTCGACGGTGCTTCGGTCAACGAAGGCTGGGGCTCGTTGTCGGGGGTTGGTTACGATGCGCCGATCGCGCTCGATGAAGTAGCACGCATCGAAATTATCCGCGGCCCGGTCTCGTCATTGTACGGCACGAGCGCGTTCTTTGGCATCGTCAATATCGTGACCCGCACTGCGGCCGAATTACCGCGGGCGTGGGGCCGCGTTGGCATGGGCTCCATCGGTGGTGGTACGTTTGGCGCTGGGTTCGCGCGCGGCACTATCAACCAGCAAGTGCGCGGCTCAGTTTCTGGTACGTTGCGGGCTGGCGAAACCTTAAACGTCCCCGACATCGGCCAAAATATTTCGCATGACGGCGCAAGCCAGTTAGCGGCGACGTTGGTCGGTGCTTATCAAGGTACGTTTGGGCAGATTCGCGCATTTCGTTATCGACGCGAATCACCATTTGCACCCTACGATGCCGATCCTGCCCGTGGCTACACCTCGTACAACACCTTGTTGATGTCTGAAGGTGGCCACGTGCGTTCGTTGACCGACCGCTTGCGGGTCAGTGGCCGCGGTTATTTTTCGGCGTATCGTTTCAACGATAGCGTCCCCAAAGTGAACGAACCTTCGAACTTCGTGACCATTGGCGACACCCAATCGCTTGGTGCCGAAGTGCGGGCGCGCTACGAGATTGTTGCCAACGGTAAATTCGGCAGCACCGTTGGCGTTGAATCGACGTTCTATCGCACGCGGAGTCGGGCTCGTTATGAACCGAGTGCCGGGCGCACGAGCATCAATATTCCCGTGAATTTCAACATCGCCGCTGCCTATGCTGAGCTCGATGGCTCGCCAACATCATGGCTGGGCTTCACGGCAGGGGTCCGGGGTGACCGCCATTCGTTATTGGAAAATCGGTTGTCACCGCGAGCCGCGTTGTTCTTGTCTAAAAAAGACCGGTTCGGCGCCAAGCTGATTTACGCGGAAGGCTTTCGCAATCCAAGCATGTTCGAAGGTTTCTTCGACGACGGTGAAGACTACAAAGCGAATCCGAATATTCGTGCCGAAACCATTCGTAGTTCCGAAGTCGTGCTGTGGGCGCGGCCGGTTTCTGGTCTGTCGGCGCGGATCTCGGGCTATCGATGGGTAACTGACCGGATTGTCGAGCAGCGCGACATCGCGGCCGGCCTCGATCAATTTCAGAATGTCGGGGCGTACGTTTCAACCGGGGTTGAAGCCGAAGGCACGTTTCGGAACAGTGATGGTTGGTTCGGCTTTGCCGGCGGCTCATTTGCGAAGGTGCGCAGCGTCGATGGCCTCAAGGTGCCGAACGCCCCTGCTGTTCAAGCCAGCGTTGGGGTATCTACGCCACTGATTCGGAAACTGGCCCACGTTTCGACTGAAGTGATTGTGTTGGGCGCGCGGCCAACGCAAGATCCTACGATTACGGCTGACCTGCACACGATGTGGAACGCGAGCATCCTGGTACCAAGTCTTGGTGGTTTTGATATCTCGCTGACCGCACGCAATCTGCTTGGCGTC
>Ga0116158_10005295_pt1 | contig 10927 bp, 10 predicted proteins | sample AD_UKC052_MetaG_FD_89883 | JGI IMG/M metagenome (GOLD analysis project Ga0116158, IMG submission 89883) | Active sludge microbial communities of municipal wastewater-treating anaerobic digesters from USA - AD_UKC052_MetaG | ecosystem: Engineered > Bioreactor > Anaerobic > Digestate | place: USA... | reverse complement strand
GCAGCGGTCGAAAATGTCGGCAACCTCGAAGTTGCCAAACTCGAGAAGAGCCTTCCCTTCCTGGCTACAATCGCCGGCGGTGCACCTATGATCGGATTTCTCGGTACTGTAATGGGTATGATCCAGGCATTCTTCAATATGTCACAGGCAGGGAACAACATAGACATTTCCCTTCTCTCGGATGGTATTTATACAGCTATGGTTACCACCGTAGGTGGTCTTATTGTGGGCATCATGGCATATTTCGGCTACAACTACCTCACCGCAAGGGTATCCGACGTGGTGTTCAAGATGGAAAATATCACCATCGATCTTCTTGACACATTGCAGTCCAAACAGGAGGACTCCAACCTTTATTGATCAGGTTATGGCCATCAAACGTAAAACCAAGCCGGAAGCCTCTTTTTCGATGTCCTCGATGACGGACATCGTGTTTCTGTTGCTCTTATTTTTCTTAATAACCTCCACGCTGGTCAATCCCAACGCACTCAAGCTCCTGTTACCCAAGAGCACCGGTCAAATATCGGCCAAGGCCACAGTGAGCGTCTCCATAAAGCACTATCCCGAGCAGAATATGGTATCCTACCACATCAACGGTAATCAGATACCCATCCGCTTTGACCAGATTGAGGGGAGTGTAGTCAATCTCCTCCGGGGGGAAGATGATCCAACCTTCTCCATCTATGCCGACGAAACCGTTCCCATCAAGGAGGTAGTGGCATTGATGAACATTGCGAAACGCAATAAATTCAAAGTAATAATGGCGACCTCGCCCGAATAAGAGACTGAAAATGAGGTCCGGAAGTAAAGACGGCAAATCCAATATGTTCGGTATCGGACTGACGGTGATATTTCATATCGCCCTACTCTTTATTGGTGTCGGCTCCGGACTCAAATACAACTATCCGCCTCCCGAAGAGCAGGCAATCCTTATGGATTTTATCTCCGAGGAGGAGCTCAAACCCATTGAGGTAGCAGCCGGTATCGAGCCCAGGACTCCAAACCCCAACCCTGAAGAGGAGGTAAGGCTTGTGCAACGCTCCGAAGGTCCTGTTGAGGGGACAAAGAGCAATGAAGCTCCTGAGGCTACTCTCGGTGATGATGGTGATGTGGAAGTACCCGAACCGCCCCGCAAGGAGATCAACCGCAGGGCTCTCTTCCCCACAGCCAACAACGATAAGAATGACACACTTGCGCCTCAGACAGCAGAACGCCCCTCTGACAATCTTACAGCAGGGCACCCCCAGGGTAATACACGGACCGGCTCTACTGACGGCACTCCCAGTGCACAGCTCAAAGGACGCTCATTAATGGGTTCCTTACCTCTTCCCGAATATTCCGTACAGGCCTCCGGCCGTGTGGTGGTAAAGATAATAGTGGATAAAAATGGCAATGTGACCTCTGCACAACCCGGTGTTGCAGGTACCACAGTTACAAACAGAACCCTCTGGGAGGCCGCAAAGGAAGCCGCACTTAAGGCCAAATTCAACACCAGCAGCGACATCTCACAAGAAGGCACCATTACCTATATTTTCACGCTGAAATAACTCTCTTTTAATTATATTTGCGGGTAATTCATCAATTAACAGAAATTCCGCAATGAAAAGAGTCATTTCCACATTTATGATGCTGATGATTGCCATCAGCGTTTGTTTTTCACAAGAATTGCCCAAACGTGAGTTCCGCGGCGCCTGGTTACATATTGTCGGTAATCAGCAGATGCGAACCATGACAACGGAGGAGATCCAGGAATGGTTTATTAATTCACTGGATAGACTTCAGCAATTGGGCTGCAATGCAATTCTTTTCCAGGTAAGACCTCAGGCTGATGCTTTTTATGAGTCGGATATAGAGCCCTGGACCCGTTTTCTAACCGGAGAGCAGGGCAAAGCACCCGATCCTTACTGGGACCCTATGGAATTTCTGATCAAAGAGACTCATGCACGCGGAATGGAGTTCCACGCCTGGCTCAATCCTTATCGTGTCACTTCAAATGACACAGAAGTGCTCCACCCCGATCATCTCTATTTCAAGAAACCGGAGATTTTCAAAAAATACGGCAAACAACTCTATTTCGATCCGGGCGAGCCCGAATCGGTATCCCACACCGTAAAGGTAATCGTGGATATCGTCAACAGATATGACGTGGATGCAATTCACTTTGACGACTATTTCTACCCCTATCCCGTACCCTACGAAGAGTTCCACGATGACGCATCTTTTGTGAAATATGGTAAAGCGCAGGGGTTTGAGTATTGGCAAAAGAATGACTGGAGAAGAAATAACGTGGAGACCCTGATGCGGGAAATCAATATTGCCATCAAAGCCATCAAACCATGGATAAGGTTTGGTATTTCTCCTTTCGGAATCCATAGGAATCTAAAGGACACCCCCGATGGCAGCGGCAGCAAGACAAACGGCCTCTCCAACTATGAACAGCTCTTCGCGGATGTTCCGGGTTGGGCTGAGAAAGGCATCATCGACTATATTGTACCCCAGATTTATTGGAAAATCGGTCATCCGGCTGCCGATTACGATGTGCTTATAAATTGGTGGAACGATAGCAATTTCAAAGGGCATCTTTATATCGGACAGAATATCTCAACATTCAACGAGCCCGATCTCGACAATCCTAAAATCACTCAGATGCCGAGGAAAATGGAACTCGTGCGAACTCTGCCCAATGTTGACGGTAATGTATGGTGGCCGGGCTGGACATTGGTCCCCGCACCGGTGATCAAAGCTGAAGGGCAGCGCCGGGAGACTTCCCTTAGTGCAGAACAAGTACCCTCGCTCCCATTCTCCATTACAGACTCTCTACAAAATGTGTATCAGCGATACCCGGCTCTGATACCGGCATACACCGATATTGATGCCATCAATCCCGACCCCATAGAGTCCATAAAGATAAAAAGAGGTTCTATCGTATGGGAAGTAGAACCCACCGATGATGTAATGCAGGAACCCCACTTTTATGTAGTTTACAGATTTCCGGAAAATGAAGAAATCAATTTGGATGACAGCCAATACATTGTTAAAATCACAAAAGATCAGAGCTTCAAACCGGAAGGAAAGCGAGACCGTAAATTCAAATATGTCGTGACAGTGGTGGACAGATGCTGGAACGAAAGCGCAGTATCAAAAGCGGTTGTTTGGTAGGAAATTCCATTCCGACTGCTCTTCGGGATCTCCGTAAAAATTCAATTCAATGTCGGGAGAATAATAACAAGTATCTTTTTCATTAAAAATCACGACGAAAATAGAAGACTGTACAATATCTGACAAGAAACATTGAAATTCCTCATATTCTTGAACATACGAATCATATAATCGTTTTGTTTCAACCGGATTAGTGTAAAAAAGATAGTGCTGACATGAATCCCGAGACAATGTTATCGGACTGTACCTACAATATAAAGGAATCGTGTCATTTTTAAATAAAAGGAATGCGTCCCCCACACCTGAAACTGATGTGCTGATAAACTCTTTTCTATTTCTGATTGCTTCAATATCTTTTACCGATACAAGCTCTTTTTTAGGATATAAACTGATTGTGGAATCTGTGCTGTTATTTATCTTGACTTTATAGAAAATCCACCAGGGGCCCAATTCTTCTCCACTTTGTTGCTGATTTGAATAGATATCTTCAAACTCGATCAGGTTGTTTTGAGTATTAGGGTCATCATTTTTTTTTGTTTTATTGACTTGAGAACACCCAATCAATGCAAAAAAACAAACCAAAATAAAAAGAAATAGTTCCCGGGGTTTCATCTTGAATTTTTTATTTGCCGGTAATATAGACGGTTATTACTCCCAATTGCTCATATTGTACAACCTTTACGGTTTTGAGCCTCCATTTTCTTAGCCCGATAAGCTGCATTACCTCATCCTTTGTCTCTACTTCCTTGTCATTATAAACATAGATTATTTTTATGTTGTCCGGCTCACAATCCAAATGTGCAATATTGTCCACAATGTATTTATTCACATAAAGATAACCCTCTTTCGCTTTTCTAGTGTGAATATGCAGAATACCACTTGTACTTTGTATATCCCTTTTTTCTATAAAGAGTTTTTTAATTGCCTTTTGGTTTATTGAAGAAAAAGGGTCATTAACAGAAGTCTTGGTATGACTACATCCAAATAAATAATTACAATAATAATTTTTTAATAAAACAGATGGAATTTCGTCAAAATCAACACAGCATCTTTTACCAACAAATATATTGTCAATATAAACACTAAGGCTGTCGCTGTTAGGACTATGTGCATTGACATTCAGATTGAGAGACAAACAGATTGTGATAAATAGTATTTTAATAGCGTGTTTCATAATCAATTTTTATAATGCACATTGTCCTTACATAGTTTTTTGCACAAAGTGGGATTTTTAACATAAACCCTGAAAGTTTAGCTCTAACTTTCAGGGTTCACGTTGCTTTCAGCGGTTTTATTATTTCATATAAGAGTATCTGTAATCCGTAGGAGATACCAGAGTCTCTTTTATTGTACGGGGGATAGTCCAGCGGATAAGGTTGAACTCTCCGCCTGCCTTATCGTTGGTACCAGAAGCACGGGAGCCGCCAAATGGTTGCATGCCTACAACTGCTCCGGTAGGCTTATCGTTGATATAGAAGTTACCTGCCGTATAGCGTAGTTTGTCGGCAATCTTCTGAACTGCCATCCTGTCTCTGCCAAATACTGCACCTATAAGACCATATATTGTAGAGTTGTCGCAAAGCTCAACTGCCTTATCCATTTCCTCATCCTTATATACATATACTGTGAGCACGGGGCCAAAGATCTCCTCAACCATAGATTTGAAATGAGGATTTGTAGTCTCGATAACGGTAGGATGAACAAAATAACCCTTGCTCTTATCGTATTTGCCACCCATTACTATCTTGGCATCCTTGCTATTGCGTGCAAGCTCTATATAAGAAACAATATTATCGAAAGAGGCTTCATCAATTACTGCATTTACAAAGTTCGAGGGATCGCAAACATCTCCCATTGTGATCTCTGCTCGCTGCTCCTTAATGCCCTCAAGAATTGCAGGCCAAAGTGAAGCGGGAACATACATTCTTGAAGCTGCCGAGCACTTCTGACCCTGGAACTCAAATGCTCCACAAAAAGCTGCGGTAGCTACCTCTTTCACACATGCAGAGGGATGTACGAAAATAAAGTCCTTACCGCCGGTCTCTCCCACCAAACGGGGATATGAGATATATTTCTCGAGATTATTGGCTGCCTGCTTCCAAAGTGTATTGAAGGTTGCATTGGAGCCGGTAAAATGTACACCTGCCATATATTTGGAGTTGAAGACTACATCACCAATTACCCTACCGGGACCGGGAAGGAAGTTGATCACGCCGTCAGGTACTCCTGCCTCCTTGAAGACCTTCATCAGATAGTAGTTGGATAGAATTGCAGTAGTCGCCGGCTTCCATACGGTCACGTTCCCCATTAGTATAGGGGACATATTGAGGTTGCAGGCGATAGAGGTAAAGTTGAAGGGACTTAATGCAAACACAAAACCCTCAAGGGCTCTATACTCAACACTATTGATCTGCCCGGGAGCACTCTTTGGCTGGAATCCGTAGAGCTTACCGGCGAAATGCGCGTTGTAGCGCAGGAAATCAATCAACTCGCAAGCTGCGTCAATTTCAGATTGGTAAATATTTTTGCTCTGTCCGAGCATTGTGGAAGCATTGATGACGGCGCGGTACTTGCCCGCAATCAGATCGGCAATCTTTAGCAGAATAGTGGCACGAACTGTCCAGTCGAGTTCCGACCACTCTTTGTGAGCTGCCATTGCTGCATCTATAGCCATCTGTACCTCCTTCTCTCCTGCCTTGTGATAAGTGGCAAGCACATGCTGATGATCGTGCGGCATTACCACTTTGCCTGTGTTACCGGTACGCACCTCTTTGCCTCCGATGATCAGGGGTATCTCTATCACTTGCGAACTCTGTTTCTTGAGTTCTGCCTCAAGCGCTTCCCTTTCAGGAGAACCTTTAAGATATGTTTTTACCGGTTCATTTGCCGGCAGCGGAAAAGAAAATATTGCATTTTTCATATTGATTGTTGTTTTAATTATTCCGCTAAGATAGCAAAATCAGAATAAATTTTCTAATTTTGGCAACTGTTATTAACAAATTGATATGAAAATAGCACTTGTACAACATGATATCGTGTGGGGTGAGCCCGAGATAAATTGCAGACACATATCCCGATTACTTGAAGAAGTACCAGAGGTTGACCTTGTAGTTCTACCGGAAATGTTCTCCACAGGATTTGCTACAAAACCTGAAGGTATAGCCGAGAATGAGCCCAGTTACTCCCTGGAATGGATGAAGAAGAGTGCTGCCAAAATGGATTGCGCCATAGCCGGAAGTGTGGCACTGAAAACAAAAGAAGGCTATGTCAACAGATTCTATTTTGTAACACCTAACGGTGATGTAATAATCTATGACAAACGTCACCTGTTTACATACGGAGGTGAGCACTTGACCTTCAATCGCGGAAATGAACGAGTTATAATTGAGTGGCGTGGAGTGAGGATACTGCCCATTATCTGCTATGACCTGCGTTTCCCGGTATGGAGTCGCTATCGTGGAGACTATGATATGATAATTTGCGTAGCCAGCTGGTCAATTCCCCGCCGTTATCATTGGGATACACTCATAAGAGCAAGAGCTATCGAAAACCAGTGCTATATGGCAGCAGTGAATCGTATCGGTACCGACCCTAACTGCGAATATGATGGTGGGACGCTCTTCATAGACCCTTACGGATACCCTATAGCATCCTGTAACGACAATAAGGAAGAGGTAATCATCAGTGAAATAGACCTGCAGATGCTCAAAAATTATAGAAAAAAATTCCCTGCTCTCGGGGACAGGGATGATTTTTCAATCGTTTGATAAAAGTTCCGACAAAACTTCCGTAAAATTATTTTAACAGAATAGCTTTCCCAACTTCCAGAAACTACCTATGCCGGCAACGAAAATCTGACGATGAGCCCGGCACCCGAGGGACCGGAAGAAGCGGAAATAGTACCTCCGTGTGCCATAACAGCATTTTTAACTATAGAGAGCCCTAGACCGGTACCGCCGGCTGCTCCCTCTCCACGTGTACGTCCCTTGTCTACACGGTAAAACCTTTCGAAAATACGGTTAAGATGCTTGTCGGGAATGCCGGAACCATTATCAGATATCTCAAACTCAATGCTATCTTCTCTTCTGAAACAGGAAATCCTCAAAGTATCTGCTCCTGATGCGTACATCACCGCATTTTCCACCAGATTGCGAAAAATTGAGTAGAGAAGTCCTTGATCACCTCTGACAAAAAGATACTCGGGAATCGCGAGCTGAACTGAAATACCCGCAGAATCAAGTTTGCCCTTGAAATCCTCTATCACATCATTGATGATACGCTCCAGATCCACCCCTTCCTCCATTGTAACCCTTCCTTCGTCAAGGCGAGAAACGGTGGACATATAAGCCATAAGTCGGGTCATACGCTCACTTTGCGAGAGGCAGCGCTCAAGAAAGTGGCGACGCTTCTCATCCGGAAGATTCGGATTGGCCACAAGAGTCTCCAGATATCCGTGGATACTGGCAACAGGGGTCTTAATTTCGTGTGCAACATTCTGAGTCAGTTGCCGCTTGATACGGCTCTTGTCCATCTCACTACGCGTAAGACTCCTATAAAGTCTGACATTATAGAACAACAGTACTATTGCCACGAGCAACAGCACTATGGCGATGATGCTTATGACCAGAAGACTCTCTTTCATATCATTCGGTTTCAAATGAATATCCATACCCGATACGGGTCTTGACACAATTGCCCAGAGTACCCAATTTGCGGCGCAGACGAGTGATGTTGACATCCACCGTGCGGTCAGTCACTATAACATCCGAAGGCCACACTGCCGATATTATCTGCTCTCTGGAGAAAACCTTAGGAGAATTACTTACCAGCAATCGAAGCACTTCAAACTCAAGTTTGGTAAGCTTTAGGTCGTGTCCGTCAGCAAAAGCCGCCTTTTGTTCAGCATCAATGGTGAGCACAATACCTGAATATACCACATCAGTCTCACCGGATAGTTCCCTTCCTTGCTGTGGTGCACATCGTCTGAGCACCGCACGGATACGCGCTTTGAGTTCGGCTATTCTGACCGGCTTGCAGATATAATCATCTCCACCCGCTTCCAGGCCTTTAACCACATCGGAACTCTCACCCAGCGCCGTAGTGAAGATAATTGGTATATTTGCGGTAACGGGATTCTCGCGCAGAAGGGATGCCAAACGAAAGCCTGATATACCTCCTAGCATCACATCAAGCAGCAGCAGATCGTAAGAGGCAATATCCATTTTCATTGCACTTTCCGCTGAATTAGTGATATCCACTTGATGCCCATCCTGCTCCAGATTGAACTGTAAGATCTCGCAAAGATCAACTTCATCTTCGATTACCAGTATACGTGCCATTAAAGGGTATTTTGTGCAAATTTACAAATATCTGTGCCATTACAAGGCTATTTTTTGAATTTGCCAAAAATGTCATACAATTGTAACATGACTTAAACATTAGTGTGGATTATTATTGCCACTTTTGCGAACTATTACGCCTTAACAAAAACAATTTTATGCTGTTACAGATCCTTACACTTTTAGGAGCCCTCGGAATGTTCCTGTTCGGTATGAACATGATGAGTTCCGGTCTCCAAAAGGCAGCCGGAGACAAACTCCGCAGACTTCTCTCCTCCATTACATCAAATCGTTTCAGAGGGGTATTGACAGGCCTCATCATTACATCCATAATACAATCTTCCAGTGCAACCACAGTGATGGTAGTCGGATTTGTAAACGCCGGACTGTTGACGCTCTTACAAGCTATCGGAGTGATAATGGGGGCCAATATCGGTACTACAATGACCGCATGGATCATATCGCTACTGGGATTCAAGGCGGACATCTCCATCCTCGCAGTTCCACTGATGGCTCTGGGATTTATTCTCAGCATGATGAAGTCCGAAAAAAGAAAAAATGTGGGAGAATTCGTCATAGGATTTGCGCTACTCTTCATCGGACTCGCATTTATGAAATCCTCAGTTCCCGACCTGCAGTCCTCCCCCGAGATACTCTCATTCATCCAGGGATGGGGCAATTACGGATTCGGTTCAGTACTGCTTTTTGTGCTCCTCGGTACAGTTCTCACCCTCATACTCCAATCTTCCAGTGCTACAGTCGCCTTGACGATGATTATGCTCACTTTGGGCTGGATGCCCTTTGAGCATGCGGCAGCAATGGTTCTGGGAGAAAATATAGGTACCACCATCACAGCTAACCTAGCAGCCGCAGTCGGCAACACATCCGCAAAGAGAGCGGCTCTGGCTCACACGGTATTCAATGTTTTCGGAGTTATCTGGGCACTGATATTATTCCGCCCTTTCGTAGGATTCATAGGCAACATCATAGCAGCAATGGGGCTTCCCAACCCTGCTAAAATTGGAGCTGAAGTAGCCTCCGGAGCCAACCAAACCGCTCTTCTATACGGCTTGTCGATGCTCCACACCGTATTCAACGTAATAACCACACTCATACTGGTATGGTTCTGTCCCCAGATTGCAAAACTGGTGAGCGCCATCATTAAGATGCCCAAGAGTACTGAAGAACAAGAGGTCTTTCGTCTAAAATATATCGAGGGAGGTCCTGTCTCTACTGCTGAACTCTCTATCAAACAAGCTCTAAAGGAGGTTGTAAACTTTGGACGCATTTCTCAGAAAGGTCTCGACTACGCATTGAAGGCTGTGAACAGTAAAACCGGCGATGAGTTTGACACTTACCGCAATAAACTGGTGAAATACGAAGAAATATCAGACAGGATAGAGCGTGAAATTGCCACCTACCTCCACAAAATTTCCACTGCCGATATCAGCACCGACACCTCGGAGCAAATTCGCACTATCTACAGGATCAGCAGCGAACTTGAAAGTCTGGGTGACAGCGGTGAGAGAATCGGGAACATTATTGTCCGTCGCAATCTTCATAACAAGAGATTCAACGAAGAAGAGCTCAAGAATATCAACAATATGTTTGAGAAGGTTGACAATGCATACGATGTCATGATTGCGAATATGGCTCTTGCTGCTGAAGGCAAACCGGTGGACCTTATTGCTGCTCAAAATGCCGAGGCGCAAATAAATCAGATGCGCAACAATCTCCGTGATGAAGAGATGTACAAAATGGAAGGCAAAGGTGACTTTCTAACCAGTGTCTATTACCTTGACCTCATCTCCGAACTCGAAAGAATGGGTGACTACATCATCAATGTCTCCCAGGCACTGGTGTAGAGGATTCCTGAAACGATTTAGAAGAAGGCTGCCTATCCGCAGCCTTCTTTATTACCTGTTTTAAGGGTGACTTTAAAAGAACATTTGACACTGATAAGCATAAATTGTAATACAATTGTAACATGACTTAAAAGGCAGTACAAAATATTATTGCCACTTTTGCAACCGAAAACCAAATAAACGACCATGCTGTTGCAGATTCTCACACTTTTAGGAGCTCTCGGGATGTTCCTGTTCGGTATGAATATGATGAGTTCCGGTCTCCAAAAAGCATCAGGTGACAAACTCCGTAAGCTCCTCTCTTCAATTACATCAAACCGATTCAAGGGAGTGATGACCGGCCTTAGCATAACAGCCGTGATCCAGTCTTCCAGTGCTACCACAGTTATGGTGGTCGGATTTGTCAATGCCGGACTACTAACGCTATTACAGGCGGTAGGAGTGATAATGGGTGCCAATATAGGTACCACTATGACTGCATGGATCATTTCGCTGCTGGGATTTAAGGCAGACATCTCTGTCATCTCAGTTCCTCTAATGGCCATAGGCTTCATTCTTAGCATG
>Ga0116158_10005288_pt1 | contig 10930 bp, 10 predicted proteins | sample AD_UKC052_MetaG_FD_89883 | JGI IMG/M metagenome (GOLD analysis project Ga0116158, IMG submission 89883) | Active sludge microbial communities of municipal wastewater-treating anaerobic digesters from USA - AD_UKC052_MetaG | ecosystem: Engineered > Bioreactor > Anaerobic > Digestate | place: USA... | reverse complement strand
TCGCACCGCTGATCCAACATTTGTCTGCGTACGAGTTGACGATCGAAGCGCGGACGAATGGTGAATCGGCAATGCGAGCAGGACTGGCACCCAGGTTTCGGGCGGGACTGCAGCGCCGCGCGTCGGCGTTCCCAAGATAATGTCGCAGGAAACCACAAAGCGCCCATCCCGCGCGACCCGCTCGGCTGCTGCGACGCCATCGCCCATGCGATGATCGCGTCCCAAGCGCACGAGTTCTTCGGCAGTGAGTGCCTGTACGCCAATCGAGATCCGATTGATGCCTGCGGCCGACCAGGCATCCAGATTGGCAGCGGTGCAATCGATTGGATTGGCTTCGAGGGTAATTTCGAGTGCTGGCGGCGCTGCAAACCGGGCCGCCACCGTGGTGATTAGCTGCGCCAGACAGTCAGGCCGCCAACGCGACGGTGTGCCGCCGCCAAAATATATCGACGCCAAGGGCGGCCCCGCGAACGTTGCGGCGCGTGCCTCAAACTCTGCCAACACAGCCGCCAGATAGGCGTCATGCGGCGGCTCCGCAGGCGTTACCTCGACGGCAAAGTCGCAATACGGGCAAAGTTTACGGCACCACGGAAAATGCACATAAACGCCGAGCTGCGCCATTGGCTAGCCGCCAGCAGCGCGCGGCGGCTCACTCAATGGTGGCGGCACGGTTTGAGACGGCCCAGTCGTCGTTGCGCCGCCGCGGCCACCTGGTGGCAGGTTCCAGCGATTTTTGTAGAGGAACAAAAAGATAACCTGCACTGCAGATAACACCGGCACCGCAAGCAACGCCCCTACCAAGCCGAATTCATGTTCGCCTAAAACCAGCGAAAAGATGACCAGCACCGGATGAATCTTGGCAGCGGTGCCGATAATTTTAGGATTGAGCAAGTTGGCTTCGATAAAATGGATACCAACGATCCACAAAATCATTGCGACACCACGGAAGATATCGAGTCCAGCGTCGCCTGAAACCAACGCCACCACAACGATTGGCACCGACGACAAGATCGAGCCGAAAATAGGAATCAGGCTCATCACCCCAGCTACGACTGACAAGATCAGGGTGTATTTCACATCAAAGATCACCAGGCCAATGTACGTAAAGATGCCGTTGACCAAGCAGATCAAGAGCTGACCGCGAATCACGCCCGACAAGCCTTTGTCGATATCGCGGATGATTTCGTCATAGTCTTCGCGGAAACTCGGCGGAAACAACGATCGCAAAAAGCTGTGCAATTTCTCGCGATCAATCAAAATGAAGGCACCAATCATCAACGTTAAGAAAAACGTGAAGATGCCTTTGATCAGGCCTGCCACCAACGCTTGGGTGGCTTTGACCAAATCGTTCGATTTGCTTTGCATTCCCGACAAGCCCTTGGCAACCCATGAACGCAGCTTTTCTTCGACGGTAAGTGGCTCGGGCGGCGCTTCGTTGGTTTCGATGTGAAACACGCCACCAGGCAAAGGCTTGATATCCACCCCACCAGGCGTAAGCGAAAGCGCCATTCGCCCATCGGGCAGTGGCGTCATCGTAAAGGCCGTGCCAGGTGGCAGCGGCACGTCAGGCACCAATGGACCGCCTTCGACTTCGCGTTTCGGCGGCGCTAACGAAGGGAAACGCTTTTCGATCCAACGTGCCAACCCAGGCGTCCACTCTTCATTGATGCGTTTGTACATCGCAGGCGCTTCTTTGCCGATGCGAGCGATATCCTTGGACAAGCGTGGCACTAACAAGAACATGAAACCGGTCATCGCGGCGATGAACACGATGTAGCAAAAAATAATCGCCAACCCACGCGGCATGCGGGTCGTCCCGTTTTTGCGTTCAGCCATCCACGTCACGACCGGCGCCAAGATGTATGCAATCAAAGCTGCAAACACGAATGGTAGCAAAACAGAGCGGCCCACTATCAGAATGAAGACGACGAACAACGGCAGGCCCCAATTCGATAAGAATCGAGTCAGGGTTGGGTTGATCAGAGGCACTTTGCTACGCCAACCACCTGGACCAGTGCCAGGGGTAGCCGAAACCGGCGCGGAAACCGGCGCCGACTTATCGGAAATCGGCGTAGGAACGGACTCGTTGGGTGGCTCAGGTGGGGTCATCGGATACCACCGGACAATGGCACGAGCCGTGCCAAATCAGTCTCTTGATGCGCGTTTTTTTTCTGCTTGCGCACGACGCGAACGGCGATTGAGCCAACCACTTGCACGGCGTAGCACGCTAGGACGAGCTTGCAAGATTGCAGGCAGGCCGTCGACGGTCGGCGCTGGCAATCCCAACTCGCTGAGCGTCGCCGCTGGACGTGCAAGGGTTCGACGATCGCGTGGTGCAACGATCACGGGGGCAGCGGGTGCGGGTTCTTGCGCCACCGCAGCGTACAGGGTTGCCCAACGGCGGCAATGGTCGCAACGCCAACCGTAAGCGCTGGTACGAGTACCACAACTGCTGCACCGCCACGCATCACCAGCGGCCCACGCCAAAGGTCCATCTTCAGCGACCAACGCCTGCAATGCTTCACGTTGCATTTGCGCGTCGTCGCTAGCCAAGGCCAGCCGCGCGCGCAACACATGGGCGGGCACCGAATCGGCGAAATGTTCGGTTAACAAAGTAAGGGTATGGCGCCCTAGGTCGGGGGCTTCACCGCCCAACGCCACGCGAGCTTGCTAGCAACAGTTCCAGTCGTGGGCCCACTGCTTGTTGCAGGTTGGCTAGCTGGGTTGCAAGATCATCGGCACTGGAAGGCGATGCGGCCTCGGTTGGCTCATCTAGTTCCGCCGCGGTATCGCTTACTGTTGTTGCAGCCACAACCTGGGTAGGCAAGCTCTGCAATTTCGCAACGACTAGTGGCGCCAAGCCTGGCGCCAACCGCAACGCGCCCCACCAGCGCTCACGGGCGCCGCTGGCATTGCCACGCGCGGCGGCCAATTCACCAGCTGCCACCAGAAAGTGCGCGTTGTCATCAGCATGACGCCGGGCCGTCTTGAGCAAATCGCGCGCCCGATCCAACTCGCCGTCAGCGATCGCAACTTGGGCCGCGGCCACATACAGCGCATGTGCGCGGGTGACGCGATCCACGGAGACGGCGGCACTATCGGCTTGCGCGAGCGCCACCACGGCTTCGGCGGCTTGTTCAAAATGACCTTGTTCTTCGTACAACGCAGCCACGGCTCGCCACGCTTCGACATGGCCTGGCTCGTCGGCGATGACTTCCTCTAACGCCCGGGTGGCGCGCCGCGGCATGCCAGCGGCACGAAAATCCAACGCCAACTCAAACATGGCGCGCCCACGCAACTTGCGTTGATCCTTTTCGCGTACCGCCAACGCTTGATGCACCCGAATGGCCCGCTCGTGCTCGCCACGCGCGCGAAACAACGCGCCCAACGCAAAGTATGGCTCGATTTCGTCGACATTCTCTTCGACAACTTTGCGCAGTTCTGTAACTGCAGCATCCCGATCGCGAGCGATCAAATGTGCAACCGTGCGCATATAGCTGCGGCTTTGCCGCGCGGTGCGGCGCAACATACGATCGTCGGGCACGTAATAACGGCCCATCAGCAAGCCGACCGCCAATGCGCCAATGATGGCGATCACCAACAGCAACGCCGTGCCCATTACTGCCCTACTCCACTATCGCCGCTCCAGCGCGCCATCGCTTGGGCAGCTGACGCGTTGGGCACTTCGGGCAAATCTTCCAGCGGCGCAGGCGCATCGAATGGCAAATTGCGCAAACGCGCAAGCTCGCGCTCGAGCTTGGCAACGGTTGCATCGGCTTGCCGTCGACGCCACACGTAGTACAAGCTGCCGGCTAACAACGCCGCCGCCAACAGCGCCGCCAATAACCAACCGGCGATCAATGCTGGTAACCAAACTTCGCGTGGGCGTTGGCCGAACACATCGCGCAACCACGGCGGTACAGCGATCGCAATCCAGCCGCTGTTGGCAACCAAGAACAACCCGGCGATCAGGCCGATGCCGATCATGGTCGCGACCGCGACCCAGGTTGTTACCAACCTAAGCCAACGAATCACAACGCACCCTTGGGCGATCGTCGCTGCATACGAAATATCGTAACACTAACCCGTGCGCCGCCTACTATTTTGCGACCACGGTATGTTTGAGCAAGTAGGTCCGAATCAGGTCGTCGATATCACCATCAAGCACGCCTTCGACGTCCGAGGTTTTCATGTCGGTGCGATGGTCGTTGACTTGCTGGTACGGAAACAGCACATACGAGCGGATCTGCGACCCCCACTCAATCTTGAGCCGGGCTTTGGCATCTTCGGCTGCTTTGGCTTCGCGTTTGGCGATTTCGTAGTCATAGAGCCGAGCGCGCAACATCTTGTACGCCCTCGCTTTATTGGAATGCTGCGAACGCTCAGCCTGGCATTGCACCACAATGCCAGTCGGCCCGTGGGTCAACCGCACAGCTGAGTCGGTTTTGTTGACGTGTTGGCCACCCGCGCCGCCCGCGCGGTAGGTATCAACTTTGACGTCCTCTTCTTTAATATCCACTTCAATATCATCATCAATATCTGGCGTGACAGTTACTGCTGCGAATGAAGTTTGCCGCCGCGCATTTGCATCAAACGGCGACACCCGTACTAAACGATGCACGCCCATTTCGGCTTTGAGCAACCCGTATGCGTAGTCGCCCGTGACCGTGAATGTTGCGCCTTTGATCCCTGCTTCTTCGGCTGGGGTTTCATCAACGACTTCCACTTTCCAGCCTTTGCGTTCGCAATAGCGGATCAGCATGCGCATCAGCATCTGTGCCCAGTCTGATGCGTCAACCCCGCCTGCCCCTGAGGCAATCGCGACGATGGCATTATTGCCGTCAAGCTCGCCCGATAACATCCGCCGGAACTCGATATCATCCAGCGCTTTGCGCACGATCGCAACTTGGCCTTCGGCTTCGCGCGCGCTGTCGGCGTCTTGCGCTTCTTCGGCGAGGTCTAGCAGCACTTCGGCATCGTTCAGCGCACGCACTTGCGCGTCCCAGGCACCGACAACTTGCTCAAGCTGTTTTTTGGTTTTAAGGATGCCCTGGGCTTTTTTCTGATCGTCCCAGAAATTGGCGTGAGCTGAAACAGAATCCAGTTCTTCGATCTTCAACCGTTTATGGTCGAGGTCAAAGTAACCTCCGGAGTTCGTCGGTTTTACCGGTGAGCTCCTTGAGGTGTTGCCGAATCAATCGGGAATCTACGCCTTCAATCGCCATCGCGCGCCACTCATACCTTAGCGAGGCGCAACTTGACAAGGCCCCCTCGGTCGGCCGCGCCGACACCGAGTGGCAAAGGATACTCCCCTGTGAAGCAGGCCGAGCAATAGCTTTTGTCTTGGTCGGCTTTCACGGCGTTGAGCAAGCCGCTGTGCGACAGGTAACCAAGGGTGTCGCAAGTGACGTACCGAGCGATTTCTTCGATGGTGTGCGATGCTGCGACCAGCTCGGATCGCGTAGGCGTATCGATACCGTAGAAGCATGGATGGGTGGTCGGCGGCGCACTGATCCGGAGGTGCACTTCGCGAGCGCCGGCAGCACGCAGCATCTTGACGATTTTGCGCGACGTGGTGCCGCGCACCAACGAATCGTCGACGACAATGACGCGCTTACCGTCAACCACCGAACGCACCGGCGAGAGCTTCAAGCGCACCCCAAAATGGCGAATTGAATCTTGCGGCTCGATAAACGTGCGCCCGACATAGTGGGAGCGAATTAGCCCCATTTCAAAGGGAATCTTGGCTTCGTTGGCGTAGCCAATCGCGGCAGGCACACCGGAATCCGGGACGGCAATGACCACATCGGCGTCGACGGGATTTTCTTGGGCGAGCCGGCGGCCCATGCGCTCGCGCGCGCGGTACACCGAAAGCCCGTTGAGCATGCTATCGGGACGCGCAAAATACACGTGTTCGAAGACACAGAAACGCGACGCCGGCAGCGACGCGGCCCACTGCTCGTGGCGATGGCTGGTCATGCCACCGTTCTGAATGACGACAATTTCGCCCGGTTCAATCTCACGGATATACTCCGCTTCGATCAAATCAAACGACGCAGTTTCCGACGACAGAACATAACTATCTTTGAGGCGGCCTAACACCAATGGGCGAAATCCGTACGGATCGCGCGCACCGATCATGGTGCCGTCGGCGGTGCAAAGAATAAGTGAATACGCACCTGACACCCGCGTTAAGCCTTCCTGCAAGCGTCCCAGCAGCTCAGGATTGGACGCTTTGGCCATCAGGTGAACGATGACTTCAGTATCGCTCGAAGTTTGAAACAGTGAACCTTCACGCTCTAATTCGGTGCGCAGTTCGAGTGCGTTGACCAGATTGCCGTTGTGCGCAATCGCGATCGAACCACCCGTGTATTCAAACATCAGGGGTTGCGCGTTGCGTAGCTCGGAGCTGCCGGCCGTCGAATAACGCACGTGGCCCACCGAGGTTGTACCCGGTAACGTTGCCAGCGAGTCGCGATTGAAGGTATCGGACACCAGGCCCATCGCTGCAACCCGGCGCATGCGCCCGTCGCATGCCACCAGGCCGGCCGACTCTTGGCCGCGATGCTGGAGCGCGTGGATGCCCAAATACGCGATATTCGCCGCTTCATCGTGGCCATGGATGCCAAAGACGCCGCACATAGGCACTGGCTAGCATGGCCGTGCGCTGTTTGCTACCCAAGCGCCCTGATTCAATCAATATGAGCGTGACGCAATCGCAAACTTGTCTGGCAACCCACAATGGCATACCGTAGTGAAGCTGTGGCACGTATTTTATGGCGCGATGCACAAGGCGTGGAAGGTCAAGTCGACCTTGCCGCTGGTGAGATCAAAATCGGTCGAGCGACCGACTGCGAGATTCGTACCGATGACGCCATGGTGTCGCGCTACCACGCCCGCTTATTTTGGGGCGGTGGTGGTTATGTGCTTGAAGATTTATCGTCGGCGAATGGGGTATTTTTTCAAGAAACGCGAGTCACCAGCCACCTGTTTAAACATGGCGATGCGTTGCGTTGTGGCAGCCTGTGGTTGCGTTATGTGGACCTCGGTGACCAACCGGTTGCGCCACCAGCCAACCTAGCGCCGGTACCCCCGCGGCTCACCGGTGCGATGACCGGGATGCAACCACCAACCGCTGCGCAGCCGTCGCTGCCGCGCCAAAGTGGGTCGATCTCGGTTGCACCACCGATGTTGGGTCAGCCATTCGGCGGCCCTGCCGCTGATGTTGTGCCGATGGGCATGCAAATCGCACCGCCCCCTTTGGTGCAGTCGCATGCTGGCGAAGCCGACGTTGAAATTCGGGTCTTGCGCCGACGCATCGAGCAATTGCAGACCGAGCTGCGGGTTTACCGCACCAACAAGTTTTCCAATGAAACCGCGCGGCGCATGGAAGACCTCGAAGGCGATCTTTCGATGATCGAAATCGAGCGCGACCAACTGCGCAACAAGTTGCAACGCGCTGAAGAAACCATGTCGGCGGAAGCTGGCAGTATCAAAGTGAAGCGTGCCATCGAGATCGCGGCCATGACCACCGAGACGGCGTCGTCACTACACGATTTGCTGTCGAGTCTGCGCATCGAAGTGATGGCCGCCGAAGGCGAATTCGATCAATATGCCCAAGATATTCCGCGCAGCTCGTTTGAGTTGATTCGGCAATCGTTGCGAGAAGCCGCTGGGCATTGTGATCAAGCGCGTGAGCAACTACGCAAGCTACGCGAAATTGCTGAATAGTTACCGACGCAACGCGACCAGCTGCACTAGCGTGCTTGGCGCAACACGTCGGCGATGTCTTTGTTGCCAGCCGTGTCGTCGACGATTGTCAGATTCATGGCGCGCAACATCGGCTCATCCAACACCAGCTCGATGGCACGCCGCGCCCCGATGAGCCCCAACGAGCGCCCTGGCAATTGCATCGCACACTCCCCGACCGACGCCTTGGTCAGCACATCGCCCATCCATGCCAAATCGCGCCGCATGCGTTCTTCGCTGTAGCCTTTTGATGGCCCCAGGCCGAACCAAAAAATGCGGGACATCGGCAAGCGCCGGCTGGCCGGCAACATCATGGATTCACCGACGCCGCCACTGGCCTTTTTTGAGACTAACAAGCGCGATAATCGGCCACACAACCGCCAATCCACCAAGCCTGCAACCCCACGCAGTGGTCTTTCGTCGTCGAACACTGTTACGCACAACGCATCGCGGGGCTTATCTTCCCACTTGTACAAGTCGAGCGGCAGCGACGTAATCGGCATATCGAACGCCCGCTAGCTATCCGCGCTTCGGCCCAAGCCGGCTGCAACCCGGTCGAGCACACCGTTGACGAATGCAGCAGATTCAGCGGTGCCAAACTGCTTGGCAAGCTCCACAGCTTCGTTGATCACGACACGCACGGGCGTTTCGACAAAGGCGGTCAATTCGGTGGTGGCCAGACGCAAGATATTGCGATCGACGCGCGCCATCCGCTCCAGCCGCCAGTTCTTGGAAGCCGCCACGATGTGGCCATCAATCGCTGCAGCATTTTTGGCAGCCGCCAGCACAAGCGCTTCGGCGAAATTACGCGACTCGTTTTCAATCGGGTCGAGTTCGGTTGCGAACTCGTCAGCGTAGTTGGCGACTTGGCTGTGCGCGTCGCGCGTGTCGTCGATATCGCGCGCGTACAAAACCTGCAGCGCATAGGCGCGCCCTTTACGACGGTGACCTTGAGAACTCATACGTTAACGCTTGGTTTTCGGTTTGGCTGAACTGAGTGCGCGAAATAGATTCGCCATTTCAATGGCGCCCATCGCTGCGTCGAAGCCTTTGTTGCCAGCCTTCGTGCCAGCCCGCTCGAACGCTTGTTCGATGGTATCGGTGGTCAACACGCCGAACAACACTGGGATCGACGTCGCGGCTGCAACGCCCGCGATACCTTTGGCTGCTTCGCCGGCAACATAATCAAAGTGTGGGGTCGAACCGCGAATGACCGCGCCGAGTGCGATGATGGCATCCACTCCGCCTCGATCAGCAACTTGCCGCACCACTTGAGGAAGTTCCCATGCGCCTGGGCAGCGCACGATGGTGATGTGGTCAGGGTTACCGCCCGTGCGTTCGATCGCGTCGACAGCACCAGCGATCAATGGGTCAACCACCAGACTATTGAAGCGCGCGGCCACAATCGCAAAGCGAAGTCCGTCGGCGCTAAGGGTTCCAGAAATCGTGTGAGGCATGCGGCCGGGACCATAGCAACCCACAGCTAGTTCTGTCACGCGAACGCGCGCAGGCTTTTGACTTGATCTGGCGACCCAAGCACCACCAGCGTCATTCCAGCGTCCAACCGTTCGGTTGCATCGGGGTTATAGATCCATGGCTTGTCATCGGATGGCTTGATCGCTAACACGGTCATGCCAAACCGATCGCGGATCTGTGCTTCGCGGAGACTTTTACCAGCCAATTCGCCGTCCGAAATGCGGACCTCTTCGATTCGAAAGGTCGCACGTTTGTCGCGCAGCATTTCGTCGAGAAATCGCACCACCGCGGGCCGCAACAACTCCGAAACCATGCGCATCCCACCGATATGGTTTGGCGACACCACGCTATCAGCGCCGGCCCGTTTGAGCTTTTCGACGTGCGACAATTCGCTGCAGCGCGCGATGATACGGGCTTTGGGATTCTGTTGCCGCACCGAAACCACCAAGTACAGATTGTCTTTGTCGGACGACAAGGCCGCTACCAAGCCGGTCGAGCTGGTGAGCGCTGCCTGATCCAAGACGTCGTCGTCGGTCGCGTCGCCCACCAGGTAACTGAATTCTTCATTCGGATATTTGGCGGCGAGCTCTTGCAAACGCGATTCGTCGGTGTCGATAGCGATCACCGGCATATGCGACGACAGCAGCTCTTCAATGATATGGCCGCCCGTACTACCTGCGCCGCAGACGATGGTGTGGTTTTTCATACGCTGGATCCGTTTGAGTAAGCGCTTCGATTTTAACAGGTTGGTCAGATCGCCTTCGACGATAAAGGCCGTAATCGTCGACGCAAAATACACCAACACGCCGGTGCCAAAAACCAATAAAACGATCGTAAACCAGCGCGCGCCGGGCATCTGATCCATGCCAGGCAGTACTTCGCCATAGCCTACCGTGGTGACCGTAATAACGGTCATGTAGATACACTCAGCAAACGTCCAATGGCCGTGGCCAATCAGCTGGTAGCCAATCGTGCCCCCCATAATGACCACCGCCAGCGCAGCAAAACCTGCAAGCAAGCGGTTGCGGATCGATGCGTTCACGGATCTAGTATACACCTCGCGCCGTAACCGCGACCGCCTGCGGGCGGCAAAGCTGTGATCCGGTTAGCGCAAGCAGCGTAGCAACGCGCCACTGTGGTATGCATTTGGCCATGAAACGTCTGTCTAGTTTTCTTGGCGGCCAATGGCTGGCTGGCTCTGGCGCTGCCGTGGCGCTCACCAATCCCACGACCGAAGCCGCCATTGCGGAAGTATGCAGCACCGGCTACGATCTCGCAGCAGCGCTCGACTACGGCCGCCGCACCGGCCGAGCAGCGTTGCGCGAACTAAGCTTTGCCCAGCGTGGTGAATTGATCGCCACTATGGCCAAAGCCATTCACGGGGCCCGCGAAGAATTGATTGCCTTGGCCGTTGAAAATGGTGGCAACACGCGAGGCGATGCCAAATTTGACATTGATGGCGCAGCTGCAACGCTATCGCACTATGCCGAACTGGGCGCCAAACTTGGGAACTCCACGCTCCTTGCAGATGGAGATGCGATTTCGGTTGGCCGCACGGCACGGATGGCTGGCCAACATGTGTGGGTAACGCGACCAGGCGTAGCGATTCACATCAACGCGTTCAACTTTCCAGCGTGGGGGCTCGCCGAAAAAGCAGCATGTGCCCTGCTTGCTGGCATGCCAGTGTTGTCAAAACCTGCAACTG
>Ga0116158_10005287_pt1 | contig 10931 bp, 10 predicted proteins | sample AD_UKC052_MetaG_FD_89883 | JGI IMG/M metagenome (GOLD analysis project Ga0116158, IMG submission 89883) | Active sludge microbial communities of municipal wastewater-treating anaerobic digesters from USA - AD_UKC052_MetaG | ecosystem: Engineered > Bioreactor > Anaerobic > Digestate | place: USA... | reverse complement strand
TATTCGCGGGTATAGTAAATAATGCGCAGGCAAATACTGCTTTGGGCGTATATGCACTAAACCCAGCAACAACCGGTACTGGCAATACGGCTGTTGGTTATAATAGCCTGGGCTCCAATTTGGCTGGTATTAACAATACTGTAATGGGTGCACAGTCGCTTTTTTATAATTTGGCGGGTTCAGGTAATACAACCATTGGCCACTCCGCGCTTCTTTTAAACCAAACCGGAAGCGATAATATTGGGATTGGAATGGGTACGCTTGGAAACAACGTGGCAGGCAATAATGGCATTGCCATTGGTACCTGGGCATTGTTGCGGGCAAATAATACTGAAACGCCCTTTACCAATACCAATATTGCCATTGGAATGTATGCTTTGGCAGGGTCAACTAATGCGGCGGATAATACGGGGCTGGCAAATAATGTTATTGGATACCAAACGTTAATAAACAATACTTCCGGCAGCCGGAACAGCACCCTGGGTACCGAGGCCTTATTCAGCAATACAACCGGATCGGGTAATATTGCCATCGGATTCAGAACCCTTCACCACAATGTTTCGGGGTCTCAGTTGGTAGCCATTGGCGATAGCGCCTTGTATAACAACGGCACAGGGGCTGCACAGGCCGGGCAAGGCAGCCAAAATACCGCGGTAGGAGGTAAATCGCTTTTTGCCAATACCACCGGCAGTAATAATACTGCGCTTGGACATTATTCAGGGTTAAATAATAACGGATCATCCAATGTTTTTTTAGGGAATAAGGCAGGCATGAATGAAAACGGCTCCAATAAATTATACATTACCAATAATGAAACCGACGCTGCCAATACCTTATTATATGGCGAGTTTGACAACAAAATTTTATCTGTTGGCGGTAAACTGGGTATTGGCACTACTACTCCTGCAGATTTGCTGCATGTAAAAAATGCCAATACCAACGCCAATGCTTCGCAGGTGATTATTGAAGGAAATTCAAATTATGGCAGTTCCACCACTTCAGCTATCGAGTTCAGGTCAAATTTTGCTTCTGGTGGTTCAGGCCCTTCCGGAAGGATTAAATCGTATTATACCTCTAATAATTTTACTGATGCAAAAACCACCTTTCAAACAGTTGGTCCCGGGCCTGCATTCGTGGATGCCATGACCTTAACCAATGGCCGGGTGGGCATTGGCACCACCTCACCCACCACGGCAAAGCTGGTAATAGCCGGCAACCCGGGAGAAGCAGGCATTGACCTTGCAAGCAGTGATGCCTATGCCGAAATGCGCATTATCCGAAATACCCTGGGCACGGCAGATAAAAACCTGTACCTCGGTTTTAATGCATTGCCCGGAAGCGCTATTCATTTATACAGCGAAGGCCTGACCCCTACCATGACGATAAAAGGCAACAATGTTGGCGTTGGTAACGGTGATCCTGCCCAAAAACTGGATGTAAACGGAAATGTGCAAATCAGCGGCAGCATCATTAACGAAGCCTGGCAAATCCCCGCTTTGCAAAACAATTGGATAAATTACGGAAATGGTTTAGCTACCGCGGCTTATTATAAGGACAAGGAAAGAAGGGTGCACCTAAAGGGGTCCATAAAAAATGGTAACAGTGAAACATTGTATGTTCTTCCCCCCGGCTACAGGCCATTAGAAAACCTTTTCTTTTTGGTACCCATAAATTCTTCCTTCGGGGTTTTAATTGTAGCATCCGATGGTCGTGTTTTATTGGGCTCTTTTGTTAGTAATGCCACCATAAGCACAGATGTCGTTTCGTTCAGGGCGGAGCAGTAGGGTAAAAGGTAGAATTAGGTTTAGAGCAAGGTTCTGAGAGGAGGTTGGGGTGAATTGGAAATCATGCTGGCCAAAATCAATATGAATAGCCTGCCTAATGGCCCTTGCCTAACTCATTTGTGCGTTCGTGCTATTACGGTGTTGTCCAATCTTCCAATTTTATTCCGCTGATACGTTTAAAATGAATTGTGTTGTTGGTTACCATTGTCAACTTATGGGTTACAGAAGTTACTCCAATTAAAAGGTCAAAATCGTCAACTGGAGTTCCTGCTTTTTGTAGTCTGGCTTTTTCTTTTGCATACAAGTCCAGGGAATGGAAAATTGGAAGTATTTGTACACCTGTTAGAAAGTTGTCCAACGCTTTTTTATTCTTTTCGGGCTTCTCACTTTTCTCAACACCAAATTTAAGTTCTGCTAAAGTCATTTCTGAAATAAAGCAAATTTCTGAAGTTGCTTTATCAAATTTAGCTTCAAGGTCAAATTTGCCTTTCATGTAAAAAATGGCAATATTTGTGTCGATAAGGTATTTTTTCAAAACGATTCAATTTGTCTGGTAGAAACTCTGCTGTTCCGAATTTCTTCTATAATTTCTTCTGCTGATTTTTTTGAGTCAAACGCACCAAAAGCTTTTTTGAAGGAAGATTTTTTGTCGGTCAGGTCTGACTTAACCGAAGCTGTCAACTTAGATATAAGGTCTAGCTTGTTGTTTGTACTTAAATTATCTAAAAGCCCAACATAACCGTCAACAATTGTGGTATTTATTTCTGCTGTACTCATGGTGACAAATTTAATGAAAATAACTGAATATTTTTTTCTGTGTCAATCCGTAAGCCGGAGCCGGGACCCCTCCCTTCCTGCGTCAGGGCATGCCTTTCGTCGGGGTGACGTTTCCTCAGCAGGCCGTTTAGCCCTTTTTTCGGTAGAAACTTTGAATCAGCTAGCCCTCCATTTATTCCTTCCCCGGCAATATTTCCACTTCTTTAAAAAACCGGTCAGCATGCCTCGAAGGAACAGCGGTGTTTTCGCGCACACACATGGCAAATAATAGAACATCGTGGTCGTAAAATACCTGCAGGCGTTTTTCCTTTTGCCCTTCGGTTACCATGTACTCAAGTCCGGGTATGCCGTTTTTGGTAATCGCTGCCGGTTCGGGCAGCTTTTTTATTTCCATAAATTGCCGCGATGCTTCCTCCATCACACCCCGCTGTTCGGCAGCGGGCACTTTTGCCGGAAAGGAAAGCAAAAAGAAGGAGGTTTCTTCATACATATCCACCCCAAAGTACATTTCCATTTTTTCGCCAATCACTTTTTCGAAATACTCGCCCGGCATATTGGCTTTGTAGCGGTTGCGGTACCGGTCGGTAACGGGGGTGTATGGCTGCTGATCGGGTGGCAGGGGATTTTGCGTGTGCGACAGGCGCCGGGCAGTAGCAACCGGGGTTAGCAGGGTACCGGCGGGCAGCATGTCGAACAGGGTTTTGTCAGACAAGAGGTAGCCAACGGGGACAACAAACAGGGTAGGCTTCAGGGCGGCCTGACTGTCGATGGCAGCGGCAACCCTCCTCAGTTCCTGAATATGGAAATCATCTGCCTTTTGGGTGCATTCGCATACATTGCGCATGCCCTGTATGTTGCCGGCGAGATAGGCATCCACCATTTTTTCGGTCGCTTTTTTCTGTGCGCTTTTGCCAGCGTTGCCGGTTATCCATTGCAGTTCACTTTCCGAAACGGGAATATACAATTTTCCTTCGGCGTTGCGCACCGGTTGCAACCCGGCCGATGTTTTGTTCAGCCGGCGGTCATATTCAAACAGGTACATTTCGGGATCGGTGCGGAATGGGCTTTCAGGATCAACCGATTTTTTCATCGTGCTGGCATATTGCATGGCATCCCAAAGGGTAATTTCATCCGCCGGTTTATCGAACTTTTTTTGCAGCAGCGGGGCATAGGTTGGCCATAAATCCGGACTTACCGCTTCCTGCAGCATTACGCTTTGAGGCCCCTGCTGATCGGTCATAAAGGCAATGGTTACCGCAAGTATATCCCTTGGCGAACGTACCGTGCTGAAGTGTTCGGTGGTTTGAAGTGCAGCGTACAGGCTGTCCGGAAATTGAAAAAGGGCCTCCCGGTTACTACTTGTTACGAGGTACAGGTATGAAGGTTTTGCCTGACCGGGATGGTCGAGCCGCCAAAGCATGGAAGGATTGGGTTGCTGCGCCAAAGCGGGTATAAAGGAGCAACAAAACAAGAACGGAAGAAGGTTGTGGGTTAATGAGGCTCGGCTACGTTTCATAAATGAGGGGGTTCTTGAAAATGATAGTTTATTAATCAAAATAAAGGCATTCAGGCCGGAATGGAAGGGGTTTAATTTGGGAGGAAAGCCCTTATTAAAGATTTGCTACCGGTTGGCCGTTCAATCCCCTGTTTACGAGGTATGCCAAGAAACGGGCAAGAGGTCGGATTCCGGAGTAGTTATATCCTGTGTTTAAATTATAATAACATGTCGTGTCAATATTATAATAACGTGTTTGAGGGGAAAGGATAATATGTTTAATAGGTAGCCAGTTGGATATTTGGATTAAGATAATCTTGCCACAGCGTTCTTTTTGGAGGATAAAATGGCGTTATCCCCTTCAATGCAAACTAAACGAACTTAGCTGTACGACCCCGCTGGGGTCGGGCCTGGGCAAAGGTTTAAGTGTTTTTATAAAGATTTGGCCCCCTCTGGGGTCATTTATCCATACCTACAAAAGAAGCCGAGCCCAGAGGGGTCACATATCTGTAAAAGATCACACCTATAAAAGAAACCGACCACAGCGGGGGCGAACTCCTACACCCTCAATATCCATCATGTCAGGTAAGATGGACACCCTGGAAACCTCATAGTTGTTTTTTCTTGCTAATCAATGGGCTTGCATGACAACAGGTAATTAATCCCCCTTATCTCCTGTTCATCTTTGAAGCCAACATCCAAACTGCCACCGAGGCCCCGGTAATAACCTGGGAAAATGCACTGATTACTTTATTGACACTTTCCCCGGATGTTGATTTTACCTCCTGTTTGTTGGGCAACGGGCATTTGGCGGAAAGGCAGCAAAAAAAATTAAGCCTGTTATGGCGCATTTGAAAAATATTTGGAAACATGTAGCCGTTATTAGCAAAAAGTTAGAAAATTGAAAACCAAAATTTTTTTTAAATGCCAAATCAGTACTCTTTAAAAAATGATATGAATAAATTAATCTTTTTAATTCCGGTTTTAGCAGTTCTTGTTTTTTCTTGTAAGAAAAATACAAATGAAACAGCAGCGCCAATACCATTAACGGTTAAAGATGCCAATGGAAATGTTTATAAAACCGTAAAAATTGGGAATCAGGTATGGTTAAACGAGAACTTAAAGACAACCAAACTGAATGACGGTACGCCGATAACTGAATACAAATCTTTTAATCCAAATGCATCAACATTCCCCTGGTTCAGCACCACCAACCCGCAAATGCTCTTTCAATGGGCCACTACCTTTGATTTGAATAATTTGCATCCCAACGATTTGCCTTTTGATTATCATGGTGCTCATTACAACAATTTGGCTATTCAATCCGGAAAATTAGCCATGCCCGGATGGCGCATACCTACTCAACAGGATTTTATGGTGCTTAAAAACTTTTTGGCAGGTCAGGGACATGCAGGAAACGAAGCCACCGTATTAAAAAGTAAAATAGGATGGGTTGCTTCTTTTGGTAATGGAACAGATCTCTATGGCTTTGATGTGAGACCTGCGGGGAATACCATCATTAATGGCGGACCAGATTTTGAATCAGCAATTGCCCGGTTTGCAACTACCGACAGGAATGCAACCAATACTACAAGGAAAGCCGCTTCGTTTAGTAAAAATGGTGAAATGGTTTTCGAAGACCTCGATGTAAGGTTTGGTTTAAGCATCAGACTAATTAAAGAATGATAGGGTTCGAAAAATGAAGCAAATTGCTACCTTAAAGTCAGTTGCAAGTGGCAATCGGATGGAGAATATAATCTGTGTATGATTTTTAAATGTAAAGAAATCAACAGCAGCATTGGCAGACAGATCCAAATTCTACACGAGCGGCAAGCCCTTATCGTTTTCCGGAAAGGCAAACACCCTTCAAAAACCTGGCAATGATGAAACACCAACCCAGGTACTTAATCTGCTTCATTATTAGTTTGTTTGCATTTATTTCCTTGCTGCGGGCACAGTCTTTCAAGCCTGAGTTTGACATCGATTCGGTTTTTCAGGAGCATACTGATGATACATTGATTTGCCTGACGATCAGATCGGTCGGACATGTTCCATTTTACGATACTACCTTTGGGAATAAGGAATCGGATGTTTTTTGGCGAAAAATACTTTTTTGGATAAACAAGGAAACTGTTCAAAAAAAGCTTTATAGCTATGCATCTTTAAAATCCGGGCCGGGTGGTTTCCAAATTTTTCAATCAGGTTCGTTGTTGGCCGACGCTAAAATGTTACTACCCTTTGTAAGGCAAAACCTGGATTCTCTTAAAAGGGACGAAATTCTGCCATTCATAGCCTGCAGGCCTGCTGTTGCCGGCAAAAAAGAAAGATATATTTATTTACCGGGAAGTTATCATGGAATCTTTTATACTTTAGAAGTGTTATGGAGCGATGGTAGTGAAGTATTCTCTGAATCCACCCATTTCTCGGACTTTGAATTATCATCAGAACATGATTATACCGGTTACAAAAACCTCAATTTTGAACATAATCAGGCTAGCTATTTCAAACAGCTTTTTGACCTGATTAAGGCTAATCAAGCTTTTAACTTTTGACACAATTGCATAAAACCTGGGTTTTTTGCCCCGGCCGTTCTACCCTTTTAGATACCTTGCTGTAGCCCCCGGATTTAAATCTACCCCGGCCGATGCAGGATCTGCTTTGCTGTAACTTTTCATCTCCCTTGCCGTATAATGGTTGATGGGAAAGAAAATGTTGGTTTTTACAGGCCTCGCCATGACATTATTGTTGGGTTGCAACACTACGAAAAGAACGATCCCTGGCCATATTGCCCTTTACTCCGACAGTTTGACCAAGGCCCTGGATCATTTTGCAAAGAACAGTTTGATACCCGGTTTTTCTGTATCCATCGTTTCGGGGGATGGCGTGCTGTATTCAAAGGGATTTGGTTACGCCAATATAAGCGAGCATACGCCCTTCACGCCCCTTACGGTCAATTGGGTGGCTTCTGTTTCAAAAACCTTTGTGGCACTTTCCATCATGAAACTGGTGGAAGAACAGAAAATCAGCCTGGATGATCCCATCAATTCGATTCTCCCTTACCCAATTCATAATCCACATTATCCTGACCGGCCCATTACAGTGCGGCATTTGATCACCCATACATCCACCATTATTGACGATGCCTTTGTACCCTATTATATTGGCGAGGCCGACATTTGTATTGTAAATGACAGCAAAAAATATGACAGCCTGCCCGCTTACCTGCTCCCCAATCTTGCATACTACCGCATGGGTAAAAAGATATCTTTGGATGAACATATCAGGAAGTATACCCAACCCGGTGCAAACTGGTACACCGACAGTACCTTTTTAAAAAAGGCGCCCGGAACCTTTTTTCAGTATTCAAACCTCGGGGCAGCCATTGCCGCAAGGATCGTGGAAATAAAATCCGGCAGGACATTTGCGGACTATACCCGAAAATACATTTTTGAACCCCTTAAGATGCAGCATACCGGGTGGAATTTTGAAGACCTGGACCCCGGAATGGTTTCAAAGATATACGCCCATAATGATGAGGTGGCCCCAACGGGTGTGGTGGAACATCCGCAGTACTATATGACCAACTACCCGGTTAGCGGGCTCAAAACCAATGCCATTGATTTAAGCAGCTACCTTATTGAAATGATCAGGGGTTTTGAGGGCAAAGGAAAATTACTGAGCAAAAAATCCTGGCAAATGCTTTTTCAACCGCAATTTGAGGGCGAAGGCTTGAATAGAAGTGACTCAGCCACCTTCAATAACAGGTTCAGCATCGCCACCCTTTGGTCGGTTTCTGCCGAAGGCTACCGGATGCATTTTGGGGGCAACACGGGTGTTTACGCATTTTTGTATTTCAACCCGAAAACCAACGGCGGGGCATTGGCCATCAGCAATTTAAGGGATAATGGTTTTGGTGAGGTATTAACCCTTGTACACCGGTATGAAAAAGCCATTAACAGTAAATGAACCGGGGAAATCTGGGAAAAAACTAAAGCAGTATTCACCCCGACTCTTTAACCTCCCTGCAAAACCAGCGTGGTAGCCGGTACGACCCACCTGGGGTCGGCTTTGGGCTTCGGCTTCAAGTTCTTTATAAATATTTGACCCCGCTGGGGTCATGTATCATTCCAGGATAGGCAAGGACGAAAAAGAATTTAAAATCGGATTTCTTCAACCTGTATTGGGTGTAATCAACAATGGCTATTTTATTTTCAGGCCCCATTGGAGGCGTATCTTCATCGTTAGCCGCATCAAAGGGGCATTCGAGCCCAGAGGGCATATACGTCAACTTAGTTTGTTTTGCCCAATTATCTCCTTCAATCGCCCCCACATCGAGCCCAACTTACAAGGCCCTCCGGGCCGATTCATTTCCGCAAATGGGTAAAGCCCATTGCCTCCTTTATTCGTTTAGCCGGGGCCATGCAGACCCCGGAATGATTAATCGCCCCCTTGGGGCTGGCAAATCTTTATAAGACATAAGGCGGATAATTTACAAGATTGGTAAATTATCGCTAAAAGCAAATGGTGGAATTCATGACTAAGATATCCTTAAGTTGATGGCTATACCCAGCGGGGTCGAACGCCAGCACCCCTAAAAAGCCTCCGTCGCCAATGAGGGTGCATGCCTGCCGGTTACAACCTGCATTTTCCCTTACAAATCCGGAAAACTGATCCTTTCAGGAGCATTCCCGTCACCATATTCCGCTCATCAGGGGAGGAAAACCTTCCTGCAGGTTGCGGCGGCAATTCTACCTTTTCCGGAATCCTATTTACTTTAAAATATTGAAAATCAATTAATTAAAGTTTATTCTATAGCCAGTTTTGCCTTTGCGCAGCCATTCCGGTTATCAAATGCCATTTTTGAAGGCCTTCCGGTCCGAAAAACCGACCGGCGGGCCATTGGCCGAAAAGACTGTGGAAATGGAAAACCTCGTTTTTGCCGCTGCAATAAAAAATATTGGGAAACTTATGCCTGTTTTTGAAGAATAGGTGGTAACATTGAAAACCGAAAACTTATTAAATGCAAAATCAGCCGATAAACAGTAACCCGGAGCAATATGCGAAGTTGAATCTTAAGCTATTTTTGGTAATGGTTTTGGTAAGCATCAATTTACGTAAATAACCTTGTTTTGTGCAATTGAAGCCCATTATACAACTTCGAAATGCAACTATTGAAGATCTTTCTATAATAAAGCATTGGGATAATCAACAGCATGTGATTGATAGTGACCCAAACGATGACTGGAATTGGGAATATGAACTTTTAAGAACTCCGGATTGGCGCGAACAATTGATAGCTGAAATAGACGGACGACCATTAGGGGTCGTACAGATAATAAATCCAGCACAGGAAGATAGCCATTATTGGGGTGATATTTCGGAAGGGTTTAGGGCAATTGATATTTGGATAGGCTCAGCAAATGACCTTGGTAAAGGATATGGTACAATTATTATGCAACAAGCCTTGGCAAGATGCTTTTCAGGAGATGAAGTAAAAAATGTATTGATAGATCCACTTTCCTCTAATGTTCGGGCAATCAGGTTTTATGAACGACTTGGATTCGAATACATGACAGACCGACAATTCGGAGATAGTAATTGTAAGGTTTTTATTTTTAGCAGGGAGACCTGGGAATCGGGAATCTTAATTAATTGACTTTCAGACGTTTATTTTACCCTGGTTGGAATTCTAAACAACAGTTTACTTTTATGAAGGAATTTTTAGTATTTGCAATTTCTACTTTAAACTTCTTAATTTCTTATTCCCAGGAAAAGAATTTTCTTCTTAACAGGCCATTATTGAGTTCTGTTGATTCAATTGAAAAAGTGAACAAAGGCGAAGAATTTATACCAACATTTACCATTAGTGTTTCGAAAGATTATTTCCCAAATGCTGATATATTCGACCTGGCTACACCTTTAATTTTTTTCAGGAAAGGAAATACATTCAGCACAGAAATGAATTACTATTTTTCTCTTCCTGACAGTACAATCAGGCTGATTTCTTATTCGTGGGAAGGAACCCCAAAATTATCTGATGAGTTAAACGCCTTATTTGAAACAAATGCTGATTATTTTTTAAAACATTTTGGGCATTCGGGTGAAATAAAGAATGAAACTCATGACACCTGGGCACAAAAAAGTCTTACCTGGGAAAATGATATTGTTCACGTCTATCAATTTATTGTTTCAGGTAAAAATACTAACAGGGTTAGGGTTTTAATCAGCTGGAAATAAATAATCAGCAGCGAACATTGTATTGAAGCAAGTGGGGCTTGCTTTTGAAGTTTCGGTCCGCAGAAGATTTGTGAACCTGACCCTTCTAACCACCAGTTGCCATATTCATTATTCAAAGGGATTCAGACTAAAATAAGACCAAACTATATGAAGCCTCTCCTCCCCATCGTAGGCATATTCCTGCTTTTTGCCTGCCAAAATCGTACCCGAAATTTTGACGGAAGCCAAAAAAATTATACACCCATTACCAGGGATACCAATTGTATTAATCCATGGAATGGTGCTTTCTTTGAATTAAAGAATCAGAATTTTGATTCCATTACGCTTGCCCTCAGGATAAAGATTCAGGGAGTTTTAGGCCCTGACGTGTTTGATGAAAGGCAGTTCAGGAACATGCAGGATTCCATCTTAAAGACGATGTTTTCCATTGGCCAGGCCTTTCAATCGGGGGATATTCAGGTAGACACCACCAATTTGTCAGGCTTAAAAGATCACTTACCTTATTACATGAGCGATAAATTATCACCCCGAAAAGTGGCTGATTGGAAATACCATTTTTTGCGGGATGAGTATTTTACTTATCAGCAATCTGCTGATTTTGAAATTGGCTACCTGTTTTATCCCTGCATTAAAAAGAT
>Ga0116158_10005286_pt1 | contig 10931 bp, 7 predicted proteins | sample AD_UKC052_MetaG_FD_89883 | JGI IMG/M metagenome (GOLD analysis project Ga0116158, IMG submission 89883) | Active sludge microbial communities of municipal wastewater-treating anaerobic digesters from USA - AD_UKC052_MetaG | ecosystem: Engineered > Bioreactor > Anaerobic > Digestate | place: USA... | reverse complement strand
GAAGCAGGTGCAGATACGGTTACTATTTATCCTACTCAAGGTCATCCAATTGTTTACGAAGAAAAAATAAGTGATCCAAGTAAACCTACTGTGTTGGTGTACGGTCACTATGATGTACAACCAGCTGATCCATTAGAATTGTGGCATAGCGGTCCATTTGAGCCCGTAATAAAAGATGGGAAAATATACGCGCGTGGATCTGCTGATGATAAAGGGCAATTTTATATGCATGTAAAAGCATTGGAAACATTTACCAAAACCAATTCTTTTTGTACCAATATTAAATTTCTCATTGAAGGAGAAGAAGAAATAGGCAGTCCTAATTTGGCTGAGTTTGTGAAAGCGAATAAGGAGTTATTAAAAGCAGATGTGATTTTAATTTCTGATACTTCTATGTTGAGTATGGAAAATCCTTCTATTGATATTGGTGTGCGTGGATTAAGTTATATAGAGGTAGAAATCACTGCTGCTAACAGAGATTTACATAGTGGTGTATATGGTGGAGCAGTAGCCAATCCTATTACTGTTTTAGCACAAATGATTGCTTCTTGTCATGATGAAAACAATCATATCACTATCCCTGGTTTTTATGATGATGTAGTAGAAGCAACCCCAGCAGAAAGAGAAAAAATGGCCAAAGCACCATTTGATGAATCGGCATATAAAGCCGATTTAGGCATTACTGAATTATGGGGAGAAAGGGTTTACTACCAATGAAAGAACTGGTATCCGCCCAACATTAGAAGTGAATGGAATTTGGGGTGGTTATACAGGTGAAGGAGCCAAAACTGTATTGCCTTCTAAAGCAACTGCAAAAATTTCTTGCAGATTGGTACCCAATCAATCTTCAGCAATCATCACCAAAAAAGTATTGGATTACTTCCGCAGTGTTGCACCTGCAGGTGTTACGGTTCAAGCAGCTGAACACCATGGCGGAGAACCTTATATGACTCCAATTGATTCTATTGAATACAAAGCAGCTGCAAAAGCAGTAGAAACTTGTTTTGGAAAAGAACCGATCCCTGTTAGAGGCGGAGGAAGTATCCCTATTTGCGCATTATTTGAAAAGGAATTGGGATTGAAAATTGTATTCCTAGGTTTTGGATTAGACAGTGATAATTTACACAGCCCTAACGAAAAATACAATTTAGAAAATTACTATAAAGGCATTGAAACCATCCCTTATTTCCACCATTATTTTGCAGAAATGAAACAATAAGCATGGCGGTTGAAAAAGAAAAATTAAGAATAGATAAATACCTCTGGAGTATCCGACTTTTTAAAACAAGAAGTCAAGCTGGTGATGCATGCAGTAAAGGCAAAGTGAAATACCATGGAGATTCAGTAAAATCTTCAAGGGTGGTAGCAATTGGAGATGAATATGAAGTAAAAACAGAGGGGAAAAAATGGGTCATTAAAGTAACAGGATTGTTGCATACTAGGGCCGCTTACCCAGAAGCTATCAAGCATTATATTGATATTACACCAGCAGAAGAATTAGATCGAATTAAATTTGAATCAGCTAGTTTTCATACCGGTAAAAGATTAAGTAAAGTAGGTAGACCTACCAAGAGAGATCGAAGAGACTTGGGCGAGTTCATGAATTAAAGAATCCTTTTAATTATTGACTATGATGACGATTGATATTATAACTGTGGTGCCCGATTTATTAGAAGGACCCTTTAGTCATAGCATCATGAAAAGAGCACAAGACAAAGGATTGCTCACTGTTCGAACCCACAACTTGCGTAAATGGGCCATCAATAAACATGCACAGGTAGACGATTACCCCTTTGGCGGTGGAGCTGGAATGGTATTGATGTGCGAGCCATTGGCCAATGCAATTGAAGAGTTGCAACGCAACACTACTTACGATGCCATTATTTATATGACTCCAGATGGCAAAACATTTGATCAACCCATGGCCAATCAATTATCGATGGAGCAAAATCTCTTAATTATTTGCGGTCATTATAAAGGAATTGATCAAAGAATAAGAGACCAATATATAACCATGGAAATTTCTATTGGCGACTATGTATTGAGTGGAGGGGAATTGGCCGCTGCGGTGGTGGTAGACGCAATAGGAAGATTAATTCCAGGAGTATTAAGTGATGAAACTTCTGCCCTTACCGATTCCTTCCAGGATAATTTATTGGCCCCACCTGTATATACCCGTCCGGCCGATTTTAGGGGAATGAAAGTTCCGGAGATCCTTTTACAAGGCGATCCAAAAAAAGTAGAAGAATGGCGTTTTGAGCAGTCTGTAGAAAGAACCAAAACAAGAAGACCCGATCTTTTTAGAGAAGATTAATTGGGCGTTTATCCGTTCATTCTGCCACTAAGCATATTAAATAGGGCTTTCTAGCATAATTTATATCAAATTTGCAGCGGCTAAAATTGACTTTCCCAGCCGTTCAAATTTATGAGAGTATTCATTTTATTTTTATTCGTTGCTTATACTTCCCAATTAACTGCTCAGGTTCGGAATGGTGAAACTTTTCAAAAGGATTACCAAATCAAAATTGCGAAAACAACTAGCCCCATTAAAATAGATGGATTATTTGATGAAGAAGTTTGGAGTAGGGCACAAAAAGTAAGTTCGTTTTGGGAAAAATATCCCGACGATAAAAAAAAGGCCAAACACACTACAGAAGTTCAAACTGCATATGATGACAAGTATTTGTATGTAGCGTATACTGCATTTGATTCAGGAAAAGTATTTATACAAAGTTTAAAAAGAGATGTTGGTCACGACGGAAACGATTGTGTTGCATTAGTTATTGATCCAGTGAATACAAGAAACAATGGATTCTTCTTTGTTGTAAATGCTTACAACGCACAAAGTGAAGATCAATTAGTTACAGGTGGGGATGGTGTTTCATTTAGCTGGGATCAAACTTGGTTTTCAGAAACTAAAAGATATGGAGACCGTTGGACTGCTGAAATTGCGATACCGTTTAAATCTATTCGTTACCCTGCCGATAAAAAATTATGGGGGATTAATTTTTTGAGGGTAGATACCAAAACCAATGAATACTCAACATGGACCAATGTGCCAGTCAATTTTGCTTCACATGATGTGGGTTATACTGGGGCCTTGGTTTGGGAAGATGCACCCCCCAAACCGGGTGCCAATACGGTATTTGTGCCGTTTGTAACAACAGAAGTGACGGAGAATAGATTGAACGGAGATCCAGTAACGGCCAAACCCAATGCAGGTTTTGATGCAAAAATTGGATTAACCTCTTCCCTCAATTTAGACCTTACTGTAAACCCAGACTTCTCTCAAATTGAAGTGGATAGGCAGGTAACCAACTTAACTCGATTCAATATTTTCTTCCCAGAAAGAAGAACCTTCTTTTTAGAAAATGCAGACTTGTTTTCAGGATATGGTATAGATCCTATCAGGCCTTTTTATTCAAGAAGAATTGGACTAAATAAAAACGGAAATAAAATTCCCATACTATTTGGTGCAAGGGTTACTGGAAATATTGCGAAGAAAACGCGTATTGGATTTATGAATATGCAAACAGGTAGGCAAGGTGATTATGCACCAGAAAATTATACAGCGTTTTCATTGGATCAAAGAGTGTTTAATCGTTCGGTTATTAAGGGCTATTTTTTAAATAGAGCCAACTTTATGACCGATGCAGAAAAAAAAGCCAACCCCTTGGATGCCTTTAGTAGAAACGCTGGTATTGAATACAATTATTCTGATTTAGAAGGAAAATGGGGTGCATGGGCTACTTATCATCAATCTTTTAAACCGGGGATTAAAAAAGACAACGCATATTATAGTTTAGGGGTATCATACAATAGTAGAAATTTCAACTTTGTTCAAGACCTTACTAATTTAGGAACGAATTACTATGCTGATATGGGTTTTATTGAGAGAATTGAAAACTATGATGCAGCAAGAGATACGGTTGTTCGTGTTGGATTTAAACATTCTTATACCAGTGGAGAATACAAAATTATACCAACAAAGGGAAAACTAATTGGAATCAGATTTGAATTAGAAAACTATATTGTATTTAATCAAGACAATAGTTTTAATGAAAGAAATACCAGTTTTAGCAATAGTATTGAATTTAGAAACACTTCCAGATTTAGTTATGGCATCAACAATTCAGAAGTAGATTTATTGTTTCCAATCTCTTTTACAGACGCTACCCCGTTACCTGTAAACAAATACAAGTATCAAAATATAGAAATGAATTATCGTTCCGATTTCAGAAGACCATTTAGTTTCAGGGTAAGTGGAGGAACAGGCGGATTTTATAACGGAACCAACCGAAGTTTATCGGCTGGGATTACATTTAGAAAGTTACCCAATACCAATTTGGACTTGAATTTTCAATACAATAAATTGGAGTTCCCTGGTACTTACGGATCAACAGAACTATTCTTGATATCGCAAAGGACTGAAATTAATTTCTCTACTAAATTGTTTTGGACCACATTTTTCCAATACAATACGCAAAGAAACAATATGAATATCAATAGCAGATTGCAATACCGATTTAAGCCAATGAGCGATCTGTTTCTTGTTTATACAGACAATTATTTTACATCGCCTTTATTTAAAAGTAGAAACAGAGCGCTCGTATTTAAGTTAAACTATTGGCTTAATTTATAAACAGCTTATTTTATACCAATTACAGGTACCTGTTTATCGTTGATCATTTTATTTAATTGCTTAAGATCGGTATCTATTATTTTTTGAAGCTTAACCAATTGTGCATTGGCCTGACCACTCAAATCGGCAAACGCTTCACGAACCTGCTTACTCGGTGCGTTTTGACCACTAGCAGCTACCCCGTATAAACCAGAAATTTTATCATTCAAGCGAATAGGGAAGTTTAATACATCTTGGCCACTTTTTGCTTTGGTTTGATACAATGCTTCTTCAATGGCAGTCAATTGTTTGCTAACACTATCAGCAAACTGCTTTAAGTCTTTATTAGACTTTGCGTCTACTCTTGAATTAAGATCGGTAATTTGGGTTCTTATGGTTCTGATATTTTTAATGGCTTTTTGTACTTCATTAAATTTATCACGAACAGATAATAAGAAAGAAACCTGTGCATCATAATCTGCTTCAGTTGCTTGATATACCGGATTCGGTTTTATAACAAATGCAATTTCAGTAGAATCATTTCCGTATTTAATTTTTGCAGTGTATTTACCAGGTGCAGCTTTGGCAGCACCAATACCTCCAGTCCACAAAATCATTCCATCCGCTCTTTCAGCAGGAGGATAGTTTTGATCCCATACAAATTGATTCACCCCTTCAGTAATTTCAATTTGATCTTCAGCTACTTTAGTAAAACTGCTGAAAGTTTTAATTGGCTTCCCTTTTTTATCCATTACGGTAATAGATAATTTAGCACTATCTGTTACTCCTTTTAAGTGATAGTTGATTACGGTACCCTGAGGAGGATTCGCTCCTGCATTTGGTTCTGTTGCAACGGCACCGCGCCTTCTTCGTCCACCCCCTTCGGTTCTATAAGAATCGTTTACTGGAAATACATGTAAACTTTTTTCTAAGATAGCGGCACTCTTTTGTTGTACAATTGTCAAATCATCAATGACCCAGAAAGAACGACCCTGTGTTGCAACAATTAAGTCATTGTCTTTTAAAGCAATATCTGTAATAGGTACAATCGGAAGATTTAATTGGAAAGGCTTCCAACTTGCACCATCATTATAGCTGATATACATCCCAAACTCTGTACCAGCATACAATAAACCCTGCACTTTTCTATCTGCTCTAATGGCGCGAGTAAAATGCATATTGTTAATGCCTGTAGTTATTTTAGTCCAGGTTTTACCATAATCGTTTGTCTTGAATAAATATGGAGTATAATCGTCTGACTTGTATTTAGTACCAGCGAAAAATGCCGTTCCTTTTCTAAATGGATCTGTTTCAATACAATTCCACATCATCCATTTTCCCGCTTCTGGAGGAGTTACATTGCTCCAATTTTTACCCCCATCTTGGCTTACATGAATCAACCCATCATCGCTACCGGTCCAGAGTACATCTTTTTCTAAAGCAGATTCTGTTGCAGCAAAAATGGTAGAATAATATTCAACAGAAGTATTGTCTTTGGTGATAGGACCGCCACTAGGGCCTTGTTTTGATTTATCATTGGTAGTGAGGTCTGGACTAATCATATCCCAGCTCTGTCCTTCATTTTCAGTTGAAAATAAATGGTTACCGGCAGTGTATAATTTCTTTGGATTATGTGGTGAAAAGAAAATAGGGAAATTCCACTGGAATCTATATTTCAACACATCAGCACCAGCACCCATTGGATTATCAGGCCAAACATTGATGGCTCTATTTTCACCTGTGCGATGATCGAGTCTAGATAAATAACCTCCATAGTTTCCACCGTAAACAATCTCCGGGTTTAATGGATCTGCAACAACATGGCCGCTTTCTGATCCAGCAGTTACATCCCAATCGCGTGAAGTAATTCCAGCACCAGATGTTCTACTTTTAATTCGAACGGTAGAATTATCTTGTTGTGCACCTAGAATTCTATAAGGAACCGCATTGTCTGTTGTTACACGATAGTATTGACCAGTAGGTTGATTATCCATGGTGCTCCAATTATTGCCACCGTCAAAACTTACTTGTGCACCACCATCATCTGCAACAATCATGCGCTTACCATCTTCTGGATCAATCCATAAATCATGGTGATCTCCATGTGGAGTATTAATCGACTGAAAAGTTCTTCCCCCATCGGAGCTCTTCATGAAATTCACGTTGGGGCAATAAACCAAATTTTCATTCTTCGGATCCACATATACTTTGGTATAGTACCAAGCACGTTGGCGAATATTGTTATCGCTACTGGTTAAAGACCAAGTTTCACCTGCGTCTTCACTTTTGTATAATCCACCATTACTATTTTCAATGATGGCATACACTTTTTCTGGATTGGAAGGAGCAACTGCAACACCCACAATACCCCATAAGCCCTTCGGCATGCCTTTTTTATTAATTAATGGAACCCATGTTTCTCCACCATCAGTGCTCTTGTATAAACCACTGCCTTCTCCACCACTTTCCATACTATAAGGTGTGCGAATCACTCTCCACATACCTGCATAAAATACATCTGGATTACCGGGCTCCATCACTAAATCGGAAGCACCAGTTTGATTATTGATGTATAAAGTTCTTTTCCAAGTTTTACCTCCATCAGTGGTTTTATAAACACCTCTTTCTTCGTTAGGACCAAATAAATGACCTACCACTGCAGCCCAAACTGTATTGGGATCTTTAGGATGAATCACTAATCGAATAATATGTCTGCCATCATTTAAACCAATATTCTTCCAAGTTCTTCCTGCATCTGCACTTCGCCATACACCACCCAATCCTTCAGCCACATTGCCTCTCATGGTGTTTTCACCTTCTCCTGCATAAACAATAGATTCATCACTTGGCGCAACAGCTACCGCACCCATGGTTCCACCAAAATATTTATCCGAAATATTTTTCCAGTTGCTACCGCCATCAGTGGTTTTCCATACACCACCTCCTGTACCACCAAAATAAAAAGTAGTTCTGTTTTTATAACTACCTGCTACCGCCGCACTTCTACCACCTCTATATGGTCCAATAGAGCGGTACTTTACTTTAGAGAGCAACTGATCTGACTGATCTTCTTTAGGAGCAGCAACTTGCTTAGTTCTTTCTTTTTTTTGCGCCTGAATAGTCAAGCAACTAAAAGTTAAAATAAGAATTGGAATAAATTTTCTCATTGCGTTAAATTAGTGTAAATTTATTAGAATCTAATACCCAAACCATGGGGCCTACTGAAAAATATAGTGAAGATGAGTTTAGAAAGCTTTCGAAACATTTACCAGACCTAATATTTCAATTTACCAGAAGGCCAGATGGTTCTTTTTTTGTTCCGATAGCGTCAAAGGGAATTGAAAATATTTTCGGATGTAAACAAGAAGATGTTAAAGAAAGTTTTGATGCAATAGCCAGAGTGATGCATCCTGATGACCAAGGTAGAATATTCGCTGAAATTGAATATTCGGCAACCCATTTAACCGATTTTAATTGTGAAGCTAGAATTTGTATACCAGGGAAACCTGTTCAATGGATTTTAACAAGGTCCACTCCAGAAAAATTAGCTGATGGTTCAATAACCTGGTATGGATTCAGTACTGATCTAACAAAACAAAAATTAGACTTTGAAAAAACATCTTCCCTTTATAAAAAACAAGAAGCTATTTTAAAAGCCATTCCCGATTTAATTTTTGAAATTGGACAAGACAGAACCATCTATGAATATCTTTCCCCTGTTAATGACTTACTCGCTGCCCCACCAGAATTATTCATAGGGAAAATATACAATGAAATTATCTCCAATACCGCTTCAGATATTTTAGATAGGGCTATTTTAGAAACAAACGAAAAGGGATATTCTGTTGGGCTTCAATATTCATTGGAATTACCGCAAGGTTTGATGTGGTTTGAGCTATCCGTAGCCCCAATACAACACGAATTTAATAATGAAAGAAGATATATTGTTTTGTCTAAAGATATTACACAAAGAAAAAAGAGAGAAGATCAATTACAAAAATTAAATCATGCAGTTGAACAAAGTACTTCAAGCATCGTAATTACAAATTTAGAAGGCAATTTGGATTACGTCAATCAGCAGTTTCTTAAAACAACTGGTTATAGTTATGAAGAAGTGATTGGGAATAATCCAAGAATACTTAACTCGGGTTACACAAAAAAAGAAGAATATAAAAAAATGTGGGATACCATCAAGTCTGGAGGCACTTGGCATGGTGAGTTTTTAAATAAAAAGAAGAATGGAAGCCTTTATTGGGAGGAAGTAACTATTTCGCCTGTTAGAAATGAGGAAGGAGAAATTATTAATTTTCTAGCCATCAAAACAGATATCACGAAGCAAAAGAAAACGGCTGAAAAATTAAGAAAAATTGCATGGAATCAAAGCCATCAAGTACGTGGACCTTTAACCGATATTTTAGGCATTATCAATTTAATAAAGTTGGATATTAGCACTGAAGAAAAAGAAGAATTACTCAGTCAATTGGAAAAAGCAGCTAAGCAATTAGACGAAGCCATTCATGATGTGATTGATGAAACCAAAAAACCCATTTAAGTATTGCTCAATATGGAATTTAATTTAGCTATTCAGTTGGTAGATATTGATCAACGAAGTATTTGCCCTGCAAAAATTTTTATTCAAAATAACCGCATCGTTGCAATTGAACCTATTGATGAATCGGCAATACAAACAGCTGGTTTTTTAATGCCTGGATTCGTAGACAGTCATGTTCATATAGAAAGCAGCATGCTTATTCCCAGCGAATTTGCACGCATTGCTGTAATGCATGGAACGGTAGGTACCGTGAGTGACCCACATGAAATTGCCAATGTTTGTGGTTTAGAAGGCGTACAGTTTATGATCAACAATGGCAAGCAAGTGCCATTCAAATTTAATTTTGGCGCACCCAGTTGTGTGCCAGCCACCGTATTTGAAACTGCAGGTGCAGCATTGGATAGTCAAGATGTGGAGGCATTGCTTGCTTCAGATGATATTAAGTACTTAAGTGAAATGATGAATTTCCCCGGCGTGCTGCACAATGATCCAGAAGTCATGAAAAAAATTGCAGCAGCACACCGGGCCGGTAAGCCCGTGGATGGGCACGCCCCCGGTCTTACCGGAGCATTGGCTAAACAGTATATAGAAGCAGGCATTTCCACCGACCATGAATGCTTTACACTAGAAGAAGCCGTAGATAAATTATCATACGGAATGAAAATTATCATCCGCGAAGGAAGTGCTGCAAAAAATTTTGAAGCCTTAGCTGAATTAATAGACGATCACCCGAATATGATTATGCTCTGCAGCGATGATAAACATCCGGATAGTTTAGTAGAAGGACATATTAATCAATTGTGCGCAAGGGCAGTAGCCAAAGGATTGGATGTATTTAATGTGTTAAAAGCAGCTTGCATTAATCCAGTAAAACATTACAACTTAAACATTGGAACGCTTCGCGTGGGAGACCCCGCCGACTTTATTATTGTAGAAGACTTAACTTATTTCAAGGTCTTGCAAACTTATATTGACGGGCAAGCACTTTTATCAACTGATCTTGATTCCGATTCAGCACTGTCTACACCATCAGCGCCCTCCGATTTAAACGCAACAACCTCAAGAAAAAATTCGTTGATTAAATCCGTTCCCGCAACACCCATTAATCAGTTTACCTGTGCGCCGGTAAACGAAATTGATTTGTCAATGCCTGTTTCCTCTTATCCAAATAGTAATGGATTGATTCCTGTTATTGAAGCCTTAGATGGACAACTCATTACCAATAAATTATACTTACCCGCAACCATTGTAGATGATTGTTTGGTAAGCAATACAGCCGATGATATATTGAAAATGGTAGTGGTGAATAGGTATCATATGGCGCCGGTTGCAAAATCATTTATTAAAAATTTTGGCTTCCGTACCGGCGCCATCGCCTCCACGGTAGCACACGATAGTCACAATATAGTAGCAGTAGGGGCAACAGATGAAGCAATTGCGGCCGCTATTAATGCGGTTATTGCAGCAGAAGGAGGAATTAGTTGTGTAGACAGCCATAATCAAACCCTAGTGCTACCCTTACCTGTTGCAGGATTAATGAGTACCGAAGATGGATTTCTTGTTGCACAGCAGTATACCGCAATAGATGCCATGGCTAAAAGTTTGGGCAGTTCATTAAGCGCTCCGTTTATGACGTTGAGTTTTATGGCATTGTTGGTGATACCCCATTTAAAATTGAGCGATAAGGGCTTGTTTGATGGAGATCAATTTGCATTCCTGTAAGCCAATAAGCTTACCCAATCGGCCCGAATACTCGCT
>Ga0116158_10005284_pt1 | contig 10934 bp, 8 predicted proteins | sample AD_UKC052_MetaG_FD_89883 | JGI IMG/M metagenome (GOLD analysis project Ga0116158, IMG submission 89883) | Active sludge microbial communities of municipal wastewater-treating anaerobic digesters from USA - AD_UKC052_MetaG | ecosystem: Engineered > Bioreactor > Anaerobic > Digestate | place: USA... | reverse complement strand
CCATTTCCCCGCTCCCAAAGCGCCGTGTACAAGGGGTGTACAAGGGATGCTCACCGGATGCCCAAAGAGTTTTAGCTTGTACACCCGATGAGCATCCCTTGTACACCCCTTGTACACGGCTTATTACTGGCTATGTAACGCCTTGGAATTATGGCGGATGCGTAAGGATGGCGGGGTTTTTGGCTGAAGCGGTCTTGAAAGGACGAAAATGGCGTTATAGGGAGTGTCCAAAAATTAGACAATCGGGGGCGATGGCGGAAAGCGGAGCGGTGGGTTAAGGGGCGGAGGCTATTTCACGGGCCAGCGGCTCGCCGGGGGCTGTGACGAGGACGCGAGGCGCGTTTGGGATGGGGGTTAAGGCTGCCCCGGCTTTGGGCATCCTTCGTCGGCGCCCTTCGAGGGGAACACGTTGGCGCAGGTGTTCGGCCAGGGGGCCCGGGAACAAGGCGAGGCGGATGGTTTGGAGGGGCGATTGCGGGTATAGGGTGAAGAATTCGCGCACGGCGCGGAGGTAGGCCCGGGCGCAGATGTCGTGCGGCACGGAGAAGATGCCGGAACTGACGGCGGGAAAGGCGAGCGATTTCCAGCCTCGTTCGTGCGCGCGCAGAAAGGCATTTTTGAGCGTTTGCACGAGTTTGTTCTCCTCGTCGCCCACGCCAAAGCGGGGGCCCACGGCATGGATGACGCCCTTAAAGGGCAGCCGGCCGGCGGTCGTCACGACGGCTTCTCCCACGGGGATGCGGCCGTGGGCGCGGATTCGTTGCCGGCATTCCTGGTCGAGTTCGCTCCCGGCGGCTTGCCGGATGGCGGCCGCCACTCCCCCGCCGTGCGCGAGTTCGCCGTTGGCCGCGTTGACGATGCACTCCACCGGTTCCTGGAGCAGGTCGCTGATGACGACCTCGAACGCGGCGGCGCCGAAAGTGAGTTTGCCAATGGTTGCAGCAGCCATATCCGCCGCCCAGCGGAACACATTATGCGCCCCGGCGCAAGCCAGACCCGGGCCGGTTCCCGGGAGGGGGCGCGGACGGCGGGGCGCGTTTTTGACGCCGCGCCGCCGTTTTTTGGACTTGCACCGCGCCGGGGGGACGGTAGCGTCTGCGGTCGAGTTTGAGCACCGCACCTGCATTGGTCGTTTTAGCCGCCGGCATCGGTTCCCGTTATGGCGGTTTGAAGCAAATTGAGCCTGTCGGTCCCGCCGGCGAGGCGGTGCTGGATTATGCCGTGTTCGACGCGCAGCGGGCCGGTTTTGGCAAGTTTATCTTTGTGATCCGCCGGGAGATCGAGCAGGACTTCCGGGACCGTTTCGGCCGCCGTTTTGCCCGGCACGTCAGCCTGGATTACGCTTTTCAGCAGCTTGAAATGCTGCCGCCCGGGTTCGGCGTGCCGCCCGGACGCCAGAAACCGTGGGGCACCGGCCATGCCGTTCTGTGCGCCGCGCCGCTGCTGGACCGGCCGTTTGCGGTCATCAATGCGGATGATTTCTATGGGGCGGAGTCGTTTCGCGTGCTCGCCCGGTTCCTGGCGGCGCCGGGGCCGGCGGCGTCCGACCGGTTCGCGATGGTGGGCTTCCAACTGGACCGCACGCTTTCGGAGCACGGCACGGTGGCGCGCGGCCTTTGCCAGGCCGACGCGGAGGGTTACCTCGTGTCGGTGGAGGAGCTCACCGCCATCGAACGCCAGCCCGGCGGCGCCCGGAACCGGGAGCCGGACGGCCATTACCGGCCGCTGACCGGGCGCGAGATTGTCTCGATGAATTGCTGGGGGTTCACGCCGGAGCTGCTGGACGGCTTGCGACGCCTCTTTGCGGAGTTTTTGGCGCGGCACCAGGGGGATCTCAAAGCCGAGTTCTACCTGCCAACGGCGGTGAATGCCTTGATCCAGGAAGGCCGGGCGCGCGTGAAGGTGCTGCCGACGCCCTGCGCCTGGTTCGGCGTCACTTACCGGGAAGACCGCGCGGTGGTCACGGAAAGCATCCGGGCGCTGGTCCGCGCCGGCGAGTACCCGGAACGCCTTTGGGGCTGAGCCGATTCCATGTCCGCTTCCCCGCCCCAGCACGACCTGCCGTCGGTCGCCGGGCAATTCCAGATTTACGGCGATTTTTGCGAAGCCGCCCCCTACGGGAGCGGCCATATCAACGACACGTACGCGGTGGTGTTTAACCAGTCCGGCCGCCCGATGCGCTACCTGTTCCAGCGCCTCAACGCGCGCGTCTTTCAAGACCCGGCCGGGCTGATGGATAACGTGGCGCGCGTCACGGCCCACATCCGGCGCCAATTGGAGGCCGCCGGCGCCGACCCGGTTTCCCGCCGGGTGCTGACCCTGGTGCCGACGCGCGCGGGCCAATGCTTTTACGCCGACGCCGAGGGCCACCACTGGCGCTGTTATCTTTTTATTGAGCAGGCCCGGAGCTACGACTGGGTCGAGACGCCCCGGCAGGCGTTCGAGGCCGCCCGGGCCTTCGGCCGGTTCCAGCAACAACTCGCCGACCTGCCCGCGCCCCGCCTGCGCGACACCATTCCCAACTTCCACCACACCCGCAGCCGGTTCGACGCGCTGTGCCGGGCCCTCGCGCGGGATCCCTGCAACCGCGCCGCCGGCGTGAAAGCGGATATCGAGTTTGCCCTGCGCCGCGAGCCCATCGTGGACGTGCTGGCCGGCCTGCACGCGCGCGGCCTGCTTCCCGAGCGGGTCACGCACAACGACTGCAAGCTGAACAACGTCCTGCTGGATGACGCCACCGGCGAGGGCGTCTGCGTGATTGATCTGGACACCGTGATGCCGGGGCTGGCGCTTTATGATTTCGGCGATATGTGCCGCACCGCGACCTGCCCGACGGCGGAAGACGAGCGCGACCTGGCGCGGGTTGAAATGCGGCTGGACATGTTCGCGGCCCTGGTGAACGGCTACCTGGACTCCGCGGGCGGGTTCCTTAACCCGGTGGAAAAGGATCACCTGGTCTTCTGCGCCCGGCTCATCACCTTCGAGATCGGCATCCGTTTCCTGACGGATCACCTGGAGGGCGACCGCTACTTCAAGGTGCATCGGCCGGGCCACAGCGCGGACCGCGCCCGGGTCCAATTCAAGATGGTGGACTCCTTCGAGCGCCATGAGGAAGCCATGCGCAAGGTGGTGGAAGCCGCCCGGCGCGCGGGTTGAGGCACGGCGGCGAAGCCCGCCAACCGCGGCCGCCGGAAGCCCGCTCCCGCCGCCCCCCGCCCCGCCGCCGGCGGCGTCCGGCCGCGGCGGCGGCGGGCGCCGAGTTTGGGAATTGCGCTTTGGCCCGATTGCTTTATAAAGGGGGCGTGAACCTGCATCCTTCCGATCCCGTTCGCCGCCGGGCCGCCGCGCCATGAAACGCCCGGAGTTTAACGCAAGCGGCGGACGCGGGAGCACCCCCGGACGGCGGGTCCGGGCGCGGGCGGAGTGGCCGCACTTTGCGGGGCTGGTTCTTTTCCTTGCGCTGGCGGCCAGCGCCGCGCCGGGCGGGCTTCCGCAGCCGGCGCATCCGGCCGGCCGGGGGCGGGTCTTTCTTGCGGGTGCGGCCGCGGTGGATGTGACGCCGACGAATCTGCCGGTGATTGTCAACGGCGGCTTCTTTACCCAGACGGCGGATCAGGTTCACGACCGCCTGCATGTGCGCTGGCTGGTGCTGGATGACGGGCGCGCGCGGGTGGCGCTGGGGGTGTTGGATACGTGCCTGATCCCGGTCGAGTTCGCCGACGCCGTGCGGGCGCGCGCGCAGCAGCTTGCGGGCATCCCGGCGGAGCGCATCATGCTTTCGGCGGTGCATACACACAGCACGCCGTCGCTCATGCGCTGCCTGGGGACCGACGCCGACCCGCATTACCCGGCGTTTGCGCTGCCCCGCATCGTGGACGGTTTGCAGCGCGCGGTGGCGAATCTCGCCCCGGCCCGCGTCGGCTGGACCGTCGCGGCGGCGCCGGAGCATACACACACGCGGGTGTGGATTCGCCGCCCAGACAAACGGCTGCCCGATCCGTTTGGCGAGCTGACGGTTCGCGCCAATATGCATCCCGGCCACCAGAACCCGGACACCATCGGGCCGTCGGGGCCGTCCGACCCGGCGTTGACGCTGCTGGCGGTGCAATCCCCCGCGGGACGGCCCCTCGCCGTGCTGGCGAACTATTCGATGCACTATTTTGGCGCCCCCGCGCTCTCGGCGGACTATTACGGAGTGTTTGCGGAAAAGCTGGGGACGCTGCTCGGCGCGGACGGAGCGGGCCCGGCCTTTGTGGGCATCATGTCGCAAGGCACCAGCGGCGATCAGCAGTGGATGGATTACAGCCAGCCGCGGCGCGAGATCACCCGGGACGCTTACGCGGGCGAGCTGGCGCAAATAGCGGCGGAGGCATACCGGAAGATGGTGTTCCATGACTGGGCTCCGCTGGCGATGCGCCAGAAAACGCTGCGGCTGGCGACGCGCCAGCCGGATGCGAAGCGGCTGGCCTGGGCGCGGGAGATGGCCGCCCAACTCGACGGACGCCCGCCGCGGTCGCTGCCGGAGGTTTATGCGCGCGAGCAACTCTGGCTGCACGAGAACCCGGTCCGCGCCGTGCCCTTGCAGGCCTTGCGCGTCGGGGAGCTGGGCATCGCCATTTGGCCCTGCGAAGTGTTCGCGCTCAGCGGACTGAAGCTCAAAGCCCAAAGCCCGCTCCAGCCGACGATGAACATCGAGCTGGCCAACGCGGAGGAGGGCTACATCCCTCCGCCCGAGCTGCATGTGCTGGGCGGATACAATACCTGGGCCTGCCGCACCGCCGGCCTGGAACCCCAGGCCGAACCCAAGATCTTGGCGGCGCTGCTGGGGCTGCTGGAAAAGGTCAGCGGCCAGCCCCGCCGCCCGCTCACGGTCACCGACGGCGCCTACGCGCAGGCGGTGCGGGCGGGCAAACCGCTGGCCTACTGGCGGCTGGAGGAACCCGGCGGGCCGGCCGCGCGGAACGCCGTCGGCGCGCGCTGGCCGGCCGTCTATGAGCCGGGCGTTGTCCGCTGGCTGGAGGGGCCGCCGTCGCCGGCTTTTTCCGGGCGGGACGCGATTAACCGTTGCCCGCATTTCGCCGGCGGCCGGCTGCGCGCGAAGCTGAAGCCGCCGGGGCGGAACAGCACGGTGGAGTTCTGGTTCTGGAACGGCCTGCCCCACGACGCGCGGCCGGTCACGGGCTACCTGTACGGGCGCGGCGGCGAGGCGCTTGCGCTCAACGGAACCGCCGGCGCCGCCGGCACGCTGGCGTATGGCCCGCTGACGGGCCGCACGGTCATCGCTCCGAAAACGTGGCACCACGTGGCGCTGGTGCGGGAGGACCGGCGGGTGGCGGTTTACCTGGACGGCAATCCCGATCCGGAGCTGACGGGCGAGGCCGCGCCGGACCCATCCCGGGAGGTTTTCTTCGGGGGCCGGAGCGACCTCGAGGCCACGCTCGAGGGGCGCATTGACGAAATCGCCATCTACCCGCGGGTGCTCCCGCCCGCGGAAATCCATCACCATTACCGGCTGGGCCGCGCCGCGACCCGCGCCGTCGCCCAGACCCCGTAAACCGCCTGGCCCATGACACCGCATCCCCATCACTACCCCATGCAAAAATCCATCCCCACCATTCCCTTGAAGCCCACCGCCCTCACCCGCCGCGACTTTCTGAAAAGTTCGGCGGCGGCCGTCGCGGCACTCAGCCTGCCCACTTTCATTCCCGCCTCGGCGTTCGGCGCCGGCAACCGGATCGCGCTGGGCTGCATCGGCGTCGGCGGAATGGGCGTCGGCAATATGAAGAGCTTTCTGGGCCTGGACGATTGCCGGGTCGTGGCGGTTTGCGACGTTTACGCGGACCGGCGCCGAAAAGCCAAAGAGCTGGCGGATGCGCATTACGGCGACCGGGGCTGCGAGATGTATGCCGACTACCGCTCCTTAATCGCCCGGCCGGATATTGACGCGGTGATGATCGCCGCGCAGGACCATTGGCACGCGCTGATGGCGACGGCGGCGGCGGCGGCCGGCAAGGATCTTTATTGCGAGAAGCCCCTGGGCGTATCGGTCGAGCAGGGGCAGCAGATTCGCCGGGCCGTGCGGAAGCACCGGCGCGTGTTCCAGGCGGGCACGTGGCAGCGGTCGCAGGGGAAGTTCCGGCAGGCCTGCGCGCTGGTCCGCAACGGCTACCTTGGCCAACTGCGCGAGATCCAGGTCGCCGCTCCCGGCCCGGAATACCAGCCCAAATATGCCGGGTCCCTCGAACCGCAGCCGGTGCCGGCCGGCTTCGACTGGGAGATGTGGCGCGGCCCGGCGCCGGCCCAGCCCTATAATCCCGGGCGCGTTGCCTGGCCGGACTGGTATCTGATCTGGGACTACTGCGCCGGCTTTATTTGCAACTGGGGCGTGCATTATCTCGATATCGCCGCCTGGGGCTGCCCGGCGCTGGCGCGGGAGGCGTGTGAAATCCAGTGTCAGGGCGTTTATCGCAAGCAGGGCTTCACCGACAACCTCGAACGGTGGCAGGCCACCTTCACGTTCGCCAGCGGCTTGCGGATGCGCTTCACTGACTGCAGCAGCGAGCGGGAGCTCCAGACCGGCACGCGGTTCATCGGCGACCAGGGATGGGTGCACGTCAGCCGCGCCGGCATTTCCGCCGAGCCGCAATCGCTGCTGCGGGTCCTGCTCCGCCCCGGCGAAACGCACCTGTACCCGGTGACCGGCCCCGGCGAGGATGTCGTGTTGATCAAAAAGGAAACCGGCGACCGCGCGGCGTTCAAAGACCTCAACCACGGCCAGAATTTCCTGGACTGCATTCGCAGCCGCCAGGATCCCATCTCGGACGTGGACGCAACGCACGTGGCGTCGTATTTGGGCCTCCTGGCCGAGATCGCGGCGCGGCTGGAGACCCGGCTTAAGTGGGACCCGGTGAAGGAGAAGTTCATCGGCAATCGCGAGGCGAACCGGCGGCTCCGCCGGCCGTTGTACAACGGCTGGAAGCTCTGAGCCGCGCCGGGGCCGCACCCCTGAAAACCCGAACATAAAGAAACCTGAAGATGAGCAAGATACATATTGGACTGAACGCGGAATTCTCGCGCAGCTCGGACAAACCATTCACGTGGGCCGTCCAGAAGGCGGCGGAGATGGGCTACACCTATTTCGAACCCATGGTCCACTGGGGCCGGGAACTGATGAGCGAAGCCGGGTATTTCCACACGGTTTCGCTGTTTGATGATCCCTGGCGCATCCGGGAAGCGTGCGACCAGGCGGGGCTGAAGATCTCGGGCCTGCAATCGCACGGGCCGCTGGGCCGCCCCGAGGTGCATGGCGAATACCTCAAGCTCGCCATCCGGGCCGCGGCGGAAATCGGCGTCCCGGTCGTCAACACCGACGAAGGCATCAAGGCGCCCTGGACGACGGAGGCGGAAGACTTCGTGCTGATCAAATACACGCTGCAGGAGGCGGCGTTCGTTGCCGAGCGGCGGGGCGTCAAAATCGGCCTGGAGCCGCACGCCCAGTATTCCCGGCACCCGGACGGCCTGGACCGCATCTATCACCTCGTCAAATCGCCTGCCATCGGCATCAACTTCGACACCGGGAATGCCTATCTCTGCGGGCACGACGTGTATGCGTGGCTGGAGCGGGTGGCGCCGCGGCTGGTGCATCTCCATGCGAAAGATATTTCCGTGTCGCACGCGGAAGCCGAACGCGGCAAGGTGACGGGAACGCCCGTCGGCTGCGCCTGCGGCGAAGGCGTGCTCGATTGGGCGCGGATTGTGGATATTGTCCGCCGGAAATGCCCGCGCGATATTGTTTTCTCGGTTGAGTGCGGGACGCCGGCGCAGGCCGCCCGGAGCCTCGAACATCTTTCGGCGGTGCTCCGGGCCGCCCCGGAGCCGAACTGACGGCAGTGTCCTTGTGGCTTCGATCCCCCGCAGCCCCCGCGCGCCGGGGCCTTGCGGGGCTGCTGTGCCTGGCCGGGTGCGCCCTGGCCGCGCCGCCGCCGGAACCGGTCCAGCCGCCGCCGCCGCGCAGCCGAATGGAAGTCGAGCGCGTCCTGGCGAAGGCGCAAAGCACGAACGCGGCGGCGCCCGCCGGCCCGATGACCATTCTGCTGCTGGCCGGCGCGCAGGACCACGGCGCGGAGGCCCACGACTACCCGCGGTGGCAGGAAAGGTGGGCGCGCCTGCTGGGAGGGTCGGCGGCGTGGGGCAAAGGCCCCGTGAACCTGTTTGGCGAAACGGCTTTGCCGCCCGCCGAAACGCCCGAGGCGCCGGGCGTTCGCGTGCTTAAAGCCCAGGCGTGGCCCCGCCCGGAACAATTCGCGGCGGCGGATGTTCTCGTGGCGTACTGTTATCTGGATTGGGATGCGCCGCGCCTGCAGCAGGTCCGCCGACACCTCGCGCGCGGCAAAGGGTTGGTGGTCATTCATTCCGCCACCTGGACCAAACCCCGGCCCTCCGCCGAAGTGGGCGCGCTGACTGGAATCGGCGGCTTTGAGTTTTATCGGCATGGCCCGGTCCGGCTCCGGCTGAAGCAGCCCGGGCATCCGATTTGCCGGGGCCTGCCGCGCCAAATCGAGTTGGCCGATGAGACCTATTGGCCGGCCACGCCCCCGCCCAGCGCGCCGGCTTACACCGTGCTGGCCAGTTCTGCCGAGCCCGTCAAGCCGGGTGCGGAGGTGACGCAGCCGCAAGTCATGTTCTGGACTTGCGAACCCGGCAACGGCCGCGTTTTTGGCTGTGTGCCCGGGCATTTTACCTGGACCTTCGACGATCCCTATGTTCGGCTCCTGCTGCTGCGGGGCATCGCCTGGGCCGGCCGGTCTGACCCCAACCGCTTTGATGCGCTGGCCCTGCCCGGGGCCCGGCTCCGCGAGGGGGACTAAGGGTGTCCCGCGCTTTCCCATTTACACCGGCGCTATTTTCATCCACGATGACGGCATGAAACCGTTCGCTCCGCTGCTGCTCGCTTTGGTTTGCACCCTCATCCCGCCGGGCCGGCTGGCCGCGGCGGAGAAGGCGACGGAATTTCGCCGCCTGTCGCTGACGGAATACCGGGACAAGATGAAAGCCGGCTGGATCGGGCAGATCGCGGGGGTGACGTGGGGCGCCCCGACGGAGTTCAAGTTCCGGGATCGAATCATCCCCGCCGACAAGGTCCCGGTTTGGAAGCCCGCGATGATTAACGACGCGTTCGGCCAGGATGATCTCTACGTCGAGATGACGTTCCTGCGCACGCTCGAACAATACGGCCTGAACGTTTCCATTCGGCAGGCGGGTCTGGATTTTGCCAACAGCGGCTACCCGCTCTGGTGCGCGAACCGGGCCGGCCGGGATAATCTGCGCGCCGGCATCGCGCCGCCGGATTCCGGCCACCCGAAGTTCAACCAGTGCCCGAATGACATTGATTACCAGATCGAGGCGGATTACTCGGGGCTGATCGCGCCCGGCCTGCCGCAGTTTGCCATTGAGATGGGGGAAAAGTTCGGCCGCCTGATGAACTACGGCGACGGCATGTATGCGGGGCAATTCATCGGCGCGATGTACGCGGCCGCATTCTTCGAGAGCGACCCGGTGACGATCGCCGAAACCGCCCTCCGGGCCATTCCGGCGGACTGTCAGTACGCCGAAATGGTCCGCGACCTGGTTGCCTGGTATCGTGCCGACCCCAACGACTGGGAAAAGGCCTGGCAGCTTTGCCAGCGGAAATACCGCGAGGACCCGGAATATCAGAAAGCCTCCAACGGCGGCATTGACTGCAAGATTAACGGCGCCTACGTCCTGCTCGGCCTGCTGTGGGGCCAGCGCGATCCCGACCGCACGATCATCATCTCGATGCGTGGCGGACAGGATTCGGATTGCAACCCTTCCAGTGCCGCGGGGGTGCTCTTCACCACCATCGGCTTTGCGAACCTGCCGCCACGCTTCACCCAGGAACTGAACCAGAAGACTCTCTTCGATCACACCGCGTACAACTTCCCCAAATTGGTGGCTGTGTGCGAAAAACTCGCCCGCCAGGTCGTCAAGAGCGCCGGCGGCAAAATCACGCGCCGGAAAGGCGAGGAGTTTTTCCTCATCCCGGTGCGCGCGCCGCAACCCAGCAAGCTGGAACTCAGTTGGGCGCCCGGCCCGATTGCCAACAGCCGCTTTACGCCCGCGGAGATGGCCCAAATCCGGGTGGATAACGTGCCCGCCCACATGCATGCCGCTGTCCGAAAATTCGCCCCGGGCTGGCAGATCGCCAACTGCGGCCTGGATATGGACCCCGGGTTGCGCGCGGAGTGGGGCGGCAAGCCGAATGTCCTGGCCACGCACCCGCTCGACAAGGACACCGGCTGCACGCTGAGCAACCGCGTCAAAGTGCCCGCCGGCAAAACGGCGCGGCTGCGCCTGGTCGTCGGCCACGACCCGCAAGGGGATTTCGACCTCATCGTGCGCGCCAACGGCCGGGAATTGCTGCGCCAGCCCGTGAGCAAGGCAACCGCCACCCGGGATCCGTGGCTGGTGCGGGAAGTGGATCTCTCCCAGTTCGCCGGCAAGAAGGCCCCGCAAATTGAACTGGTGAACCAGCCCTCCGGCTGGGCCTTCGAGGCCGCCTATTGGGCTGAGATCAAGGTTATTATCGAATAGCGCCCCGCGAAGAAGCCGTCCCCGAATAAGGGTGGCCGGGCTAATCCGCAGCGGGCCAGGCCGCGCCGAAGCCGGGCCTCGCAGCGGCTTCCCGGCGGGGCCAAATTCAAGGGAAAACGCGCGCGAATCAACGCGTGCTCCCCGGCGCGGATTGATTGAACCCGCGAGGCTCCCACACGGCCAGGATGCCGCTTCGCCAATCGTTTTGCCGACAGATTGCTTTTGAAACCGGGGCGCATTTGTGCTACAAAAGGGCCTATGAAAGCGATACGTTTGCTGGTGGTTGCCGCAGCCGCAGCCTGGGCATGCCTGCTGCCGGAGAT
>Ga0116158_10005280_pt1 | contig 10935 bp, 9 predicted proteins | sample AD_UKC052_MetaG_FD_89883 | JGI IMG/M metagenome (GOLD analysis project Ga0116158, IMG submission 89883) | Active sludge microbial communities of municipal wastewater-treating anaerobic digesters from USA - AD_UKC052_MetaG | ecosystem: Engineered > Bioreactor > Anaerobic > Digestate | place: USA... | reverse complement strand
TTCCGTGCCGTCGAGCACTTCCTCGATGCGCAGGGTTTCGGCGCCGTATTGCAGGCGGGTGTAGCCTTTTTGCAGGAGCAGGTTCAGTTCCTGTTCGAGGCTGCGCTCCTTGTATTTTTTTTCGAACGGGACGAGAATCAGTCCACGCGTGCCTTCGGGCTGTTTTTTAATAAAATCGATGACGTCGGACACCTCGTGTTTTTTCACGACTTCGCCGGAAATGGGCGAATAAAACTTACCGATCCGCGCATACAACAGCCTCAGGAAATCGTACACCTCCGTCATGCTGCCTACCGTGGAACGCGTATTGCCCGTAGTCACCCGTTGTTCGATGGCGATGGCCGGACAAATGCCGCGGATATAATCCACATCCGGCTTTTTCATACGCCCCAGGAACTGCCGCGCATAACTTGACAGGCTTTCCACGTACCGGCGTTGCCCTTCGGCATACAGGGTATCCATCGTGATACTGGACTTGCCGGAGCCGGAAACGCCCGTTACCACCACCAGTTTATTCTTCGGGATACGCAGGTCTACGTTGCGCAGGTTGTTGGTGCGCGCGCCTTTGATACTGATATGAGAGGTATCTACCAGATCGTACTCCGCTGCATCGTTCGCCCCGCCATTTTCAACGATCTCCTTGTTCCGATTTTTTGCACTTGCCATGTCCGTTCTTTTGAAAGCGCGAAATTACTAAAAACTTTTTGTTTTGGAAGTATGCCCGCTGTACAACCGAACCCCAGTTCGGTTAATTAAACAACCGAACCTTCGTTCGGTTAATTATACAACCGAACCTTCGTTCGGTTAATTGTACAACCGAACCTTCGTTCGGTTAAAGAAAACCGAACTGGGGTTCGGTTGTACCTCAGGCGCAGGTTTTAAATACGCCGAAAAAAATGGCCAGCCATACCAGGCCTTTCGCCAAAAAAAATAAAAAACCGCCTACGCCAATGCGCCGGAGCCACGTTCTCCAGTCTTTTTTTTCCATGTTCAGATGCTTATTTTACGGGTTCAGTCAGTTGTTTCAATAGGATCAAGACGGATCGGTCATCTTTGTGCGTTTCCATTTTTAAAAAACAAACGATATACATGCGATCACTTCTTTTTTTGATTTTGTGCGGCGTTTTTGGTGTGGGTTTATTATTTCCATCATGCAAACACGATTCGATGTTTAATGTTGACCCCATTCCTACGGATACAACCGGAACAGGTGGAAATAATGGCGGCGGTTCCGGCGTACTTTGTGATGCCGATACGACCTATTTTGCCAACCAGATTTTGCCGATGCTGATTTCCAATTGCACGGAATCGGGATGTCACAATGCCCAGGACCATGAAGAAGGCGTGGTACTTACTTCTTATCAGAGCCTGATGTCGACCGTCGAGCACGTGACGCGAACCGACTGGGACAACAACGATTTAATCGAGGTGTTGACCGAAGATGACCCGGACAAACGTATGCCTTACGGAAAACCGCCGCTGTCGCAGACTCAAATCGACCTCATTAAACGCTGGGTACAGCAAGGCGCCCTCAACAACGGCTGCAACGAAAACGCCGGTCAGTGCGACGTGACCAACGTGAAGTTCAGCACGTTCGTCCAGCCACTCATCCAGGCCCGTTGCCAGGGTTGTCACAGCGGCAGCGCACCGCAGGGCGGGCTGAATCTCGTTGGACACGCAAATGTAAAAACCGTAGCCGATAACGGTAAACTATACGACCTGGTGACGCGCACGACCAACTGGATGCCGAAAGGAGGACAAAAACTCGACGACTGTACGACGATGAAACTGAAAGCGTGGATTGATGCGGGAGCACCGAACAATTAGAGAAGTGAGAGTGTGAGAGAAGTGAGAGAGCGAGAGGTGAGAAGTGAGAGCCGACTTCGAGTACGCCGCTCCGCTTTTTAGAGGGTGAGAGAAGTGAGAGGGTGAGAAGTGAGAAGTGAGAAGTGAGAAGTGAGATGCGTAGAGTACACCGCTTCGCACGCAGATTTAGAAGTGAGAGGTGAGAAAGACAGAAAGCCATTCACACATAGTATTTTCGATCATTAAAAAACACATGAAAAGAACACTTTTTCTCCTTGGCATGGCCCTTTGCGCCATGGTACTAACCTTTCCTCCCGGTTGCTATTACGACAACGAACAGGACCTGTATGGCAGCGGCACCCCCTGCGACACTACCAACGTAAGTTACGCCACCTTCATCCAGCCATTGCTGCAGGACCACTGCTACAAATGCCACAAGGAATCGGAGCCCGAATTTTCGGGCTATATCCTCGACGGCTACGATCACGCCAAAGACTACGCACTTTCCGGCAAAATGGCCGACCGCACCAACAACGCCGCCAACCCGATGCCGCCGCTGAGCGAAGGTGGCCTGCTGCCCGACTGCGACCGCCAGAAGATTTTGTCGTGGATACGGGCCGGAGCACCGCAGAATTAGAGGTGAGAAGTGAGAAGTGAGAGACCGTAGATTACACTGCTTCGCTTCTGGATTTAGAGAGGAGATTTCAACATTATTCATATTCAAGTCAACAACAAAATGAAAAGAAGGACCATTCTGTACGTCCTGCTGGCTGCTGTCCTGATCGGGGCAGTAGTAGGCTACCAACTCTGGAATAAACCGCATCAAGACCTTGCTGCCGCCAAAACCGACGTGGCAGTGGATGCCACCGCACTTTACAACGAATACAATACCGACGAAAACGCCGCCAATGCGAAATACCTCGATAAAGTCGTAGCCATTACCGGAAAGGTGAAAGAAGCCTCCAAGGATCCCGATGGATCCGTCAAGGTAAGTCTGGATGCCGGCAGTGAAATGGGCGTTGTGGCCTGCGAACTCAGCCCGTTCGCCAAGCACACACGCACCGATTTTCAGTCCGGCGAACAGGTGACTTTTAAAGGTAAATGCACCGGCCTGAATCTGGATGTGGTATTTGTGGAATGCGTGGAAGCGAAACAATAGGGTGTTTGGGGTGTGGTGTTTGGTGTTTCGGGTGCTTTGTTCAAGTCATTGCAAGCCACTGGAGCGAAGCACCCGAAACACCAAACACCACATACGAAACACCCTAACATTTAACCGTTTAAAATTATCACTATGAAAAAGATCATTTTTGTTTTTTCCGCTTTGTTCCTGTTGGCGCATGCCGGTCAGGCACAGAAATTTTTCACCCGCGACGCCAAGATCAAGTTCAGTTCCGAAACGCCGATGGAAAAAATCGAAGGCCTGAACAAAAGCGGCACCTGCGTACTCGATGCCGCTACCGGCAAAATGGAGTGGAAAGTGCTGATCAAGGGTTTTTTGTTCGAAAAAGCCCTGATGCAGGAACACTTCAACGAAAACTACCTGGAGTCGTCCGTTTATCCGAACGCGCAGTACAAAGGCCAGATCACCAACCTGAACGAAGTCAAATTTAACCAGGACGGCAAATACAATGTCAAAACCAGCGGCAAACTGACCATCCACGGCGTAGAACGCGACGTGAACATGGAAGGTACCCTGAAAGTATCAAATGGCAATCTGGAAGTGCTGTCCAATTTCGTGATCAAACCCGAAGACTACAAAATCACCATTCCTTCTCTTGTTAAAGACAACATTGCCAAGGAGATCAAAGTGGTGGTGAGCGCTGTTTTGGCTCCGTTGAAATCTTAAATCGTTATTTGTTATTGGTTATTTGTTATTGGTTATTAGTGTGGTAACGCTTGGCTTCAGAGCGCATATGCCAAGGGTTACCACACTAATAACCAATAACAAATAACCAATAACCAAACACAAACTCAATGAAAAGAATCCTTACCCTTGCCCTTGCCATCCTGTTCTGTAGTCAATGGCTGTCCGCCCAGGACGACCTGCTCTCCATGCTCGGCGAAGAAAAAACGACCGACTACGTCACAGCCAGTTTTAAAACTGACCGCATCATCAACGGGCATTCTATTGAAAACACGGCGCCCGGTGTGCTCGATTTCAAAATCTCGCACCGCTTCGGACCTGTCCGCCAAAGCGTGTACGACTTTTTCGGGCTCGATGGCGCTACCATCCGCATCGGCTTCGATTACGGTATCACCAACCGCCTTATGGTGGGCATCGGCCGCAACAGCAATGAAAAAATATTTGACGGTTTTTTAAAATACCGCATTCTCAGACAAAGTACCGGTAAACGAAATATGCCCGTCAGTCTCTCGTATTTGATCGACGGTCAGATCAAAACGGTGAAGTTCTCCGACAGCGAACGCGACAATAAATTCAGTTCGAGGCTGTTTTATACGCACCAGTTGCTGTTGGCGCGTAAATTCAACAACAGCCTGACGCTGCAATTGATGCCGACGCTGGTGCACCGAAACCTCGTGGCAACCCCCGAAGACAAAAACGACGTACTGGCTATGGGTATCGGCGGCCGGATCAAACTGACCAAACGTGTAGCCTTCAATGCGGAATATTATTACGTGCCCGACGGCCAGATCACAACCAATTTCGCGCAGTCGCTTTCAGTCGGCGTGGATATCGAAACGGGCGGACACGTGTTCCAACTCCATTTCACCAACACCAACGATATGACCTACAAGGGTTTTATCACCGAAACGCAGGAAGACTGGTTCTTCAAAAACGACGAAGACCGCCTGCTGAGCGGGATCCGTTTCGGGTTCAATATTTCGCGGGTGTTTACGGTGAAGAAGCCTAAAGGGCTGGAATAGTTTTTTGAGGATTCGAGGAGTTGAGTATTCGAGTATTTGAATCAGATACTCGAATCCTCAAATCCTCCCATCAAGCATTTCTTTCGGTGCGGGTTCAAGTACCCGCATCTCAAATCCCCCTTTTGCAGGTACTGTCATGCGCACAGTGCCTGCTTTTTTATTTATGGCAGAGAGCATGTTGAGATTTTCATACTCTCAGGGCGTATAGATCTTATATTTGTTGGCAAATAAACTTCCTGCATATGTTCCCGACAAACCTGAACCGGTCGACACAAGGATTGATTGCGCTTTCCGCTTTATGCATCGCACTGGTGTGTGTGCGGGTGACCATGAAAGAAGAAACGCGTTTCAGTTTCCTGATCTGGAATCTGTTTTTGGCCTGGATACCGTTTTTTATAACCAGCCTTGCTGCCGGATTGCAGGCCGGAAAACGCAACAGATGGGCCATTTTTTTAGTATTTCCGGCGTGGTTGCTGTTTTTCCCGAACGCACCGTACATCATTACCGACCTGCTGCACCTGAAAGGTTACAGCCAGAACATCCTCTGGTTCGATAGTCTGCTGATTTTTTTGTTCGCCTTTACCGGTTTGATTGTCGGGCTGCACTCCCTGCAAAAAGCCTACGGATTGTTCCGGCATTATTTTAATGCCCCGGCCGCGTGGTTGCTTATTCTGAGTTGCAGCGTTCTGTCAGGCTTTGGCGTGTACCTGGGCCGGTATTGCAGACTGAATAGCTGGGATTTGTTTCACAAGCCGTTTTGGTCGGCAGGCCGGATAATACACCAGTTCGACAACCCGCTGTCGGTGCAGGTGACGCTGGTATTCGGGTTCATCCTGTTTGGCTTGTATAGTATATACCATCATTTTTATGCGCCGGTGGGTTTGAATCAGGATTGGAAGGATTAAAAAAAGGATTGGAAGGATGTTCCCGTGATCAGGACTCTATCCTTCCAATCCTTTTTTTAATCCTTCCAATCCTGATTCAAACCTTCTTCAAACCGTTATAAAACCCCAAACTCTCCTCCACTTCCCTTTCCGTAGGCTCCAGCACTTCCATGTCGAAAGCGTTTTTGCCAGGCAAAGCCATGCGCACACTGCCCGCCTTGTTCTTTTTGTCCTGCTGCATGGTGTGCCATATTTCCGGAACGATGCTGCTGGCAATGGGATTGTGCGGAAAAATGCGCAGCATCAGGCGGATCCATTCGTCCGGCACGTCTTTGCCCAGGCGCGTATGTTGTATCCAGCTCTCCGTCAGCATACCGATAGCGATGGCTTCTCCGTGTGTCAGCGGGTCGTCTGTTTCGAGAAAATAACTTTCCAGCGCGTGGCCGATGGTATGACCGTAATTCAGCAGCATACGGATACCTTTTTCGTGCGGGTCTTCGGTGACGACGCGCACTTTGACGGCAATGGACAGACGCAGAATTTCCAGCCAGGTTTCGGACGAAGCCATGCTCAGGCGTTCGGGCGTATAATCCCTGACCATATTCCAGAGTTCGGGCGCGCCGATGAGCGCATGTTTGATCACTTCGGCGAACCCGCTGCGCAGTTCGCGTTCGGGAAGGGTTTTCAAAAAAGCCGGGTCGACGAATACCGCTGCGGGGTTCTGAAAAACGCCGATCGTATTTTTTACCTGCTGAAAATCGATGCCGAGTTTGCCGCCGATGGCCGCGTCGGTCATGGAAAGCAGGGTAGTCGGCACTTGCACAAAATCGACGCCGCGTTTCCAGGTAGCGGCGCAAAAGCCGCCCATATCGCCGATCACGCCGCCGCCGAGGTTGATCACCAGCGCATGGCGGTCGAGCCGCGCCTGCAGCATATGTTCCCAGAGGGAAATACAGGTAGCCACGTTTTTACGCGATTCTCCGGCGGGAATTTCCACCACAGGCGTATCGGCAGAAAGTCCGGTGGCTTTCAGAAAAAGGGGCAGGCAGTGCCGGCGCGTATTCGTGTCGGTCAGGAGCAGGATGCCGGAGGCACGGCGTTGAGCCAGCCAGTCGGGGAATGTTTGCGCCAGATCGCCCAGCATTACCGGATATGCATCGCCGGGCCGAAAAACAGTCGTCATTTCGATTGGGGCATTCGTATGGTGATGGTAGTGCCTTTGTTGACCTCGCTGTACAGGTCGAGTTTCCATTTGTGCTCCTGGCACATGGTTTTCACGTAAAACAGCCCCAGACCGAATCCTTTCACGTTGTGGACGTTGCCGGTGGGCACGCGGTAAAATTTATCGAATACCCGTTTCTGGTGCTCTTTCGGAATACCGATGCCGTTATCCTGCACACTAAGCGCCAGGTTGTTGGATTCATTGAACAGCCGGATGTGTATTTCCGGCGTTTGTTTTGAGTATTTCACGGCATTGTCCACCAGGTTGTGGAGGATATTGGTGAGGTGCAGGCGGTCGGCGCGCACCCACGGATTGGCGGCATTGAGGTCGAGGTGCAGGATACCTTTTTTATCGTTCACCTTGATTTCGATGGAAGGGGAAATACTCGTGACAAGTTCGGCCAGGTTGACGTCTTCGACGTGCAGCTCGATGTTGTCGCGTTCGATTTTTGCAAGTTGCAGCACTTTTTCCACCTGTGTATTCAGGCGCAGCACCTGTTCTTTGATGATACCCGAATAGCGGTGGAGGCGCTGGTCGCCCTGTACTTTTTCATTTTGCAGAAAAACGTCGGTAGATATATTGATCGTGGAAATGGGTGTTTTGAATTCGTGCGTCATGTTGTTGATGAAATCCCGCTGCAATTCGGACAGTTGTTTCTGGCGCAGGATAACGATCATGGTGTACACAAAAAACGCGACGGTGATGAGCATGAGGATGGTGAAAAAAATCACGATCCACATATTGGTGAGGATATTGGTGGTTTTGCCCGGGAATTCCACCCCGAAATAGTAAATAAAATTACTGTCGTAATGCTTTTGCAGGGGCTCTGCCAGTGGCTCTTCGGATGCGGTATATTTGATGAGTTTGCCGCGCACCATCTGGTCGCTGGTGCAGTCGAAAATAGCGTATTTGTAATCTTCTTTCAGGTTCTGCTGCTGAAACTCCTTGGCCAGGTAGTATTCCAGGTCGTCGGCCTGGAACGGGTTCTCGATATTGACGACCCAGTAGTTGGAGGACAACTGACGGACAAAATTATCGGGGGGCGGAGTAAATCCGTTGATTTTACCCAGGTCGATGACTGCGTCGAGCATCGCCTGGTTCACCTTTCGGTTGAATTCACGCTCCTGGATGTCCCAGGTACGCAACACCCAGTATGTCTGTACGGTGAGCAGGCTGAGGATGGAAATTGCGCCCAGTACGATGACGCGGCGAATGATATTGTTATTCATTATCTGTGCATGGCGGCGGCTTTGGCGCCGGCGCAAAATTACGACTACAAAATACGCAAGGGTTGCACAAAGTTCACAAGTATAGGTTAATAAAACCTTTATGAACTTTCTGCAACCCTTGTCCGTCTGCTTGTAAAAACCGGTAAAAAGTGTCTTTTATTCCTCGATGGAAGCGCGCAGTGCGGCATCTTCTACCTGTTCCGACTCCGCTTTTTTAGTCACCTCCTCCAGTATTTTGTGGAATTCATCGGAAGGCACGGCTTTGTCGTTCACCGTCACCTGGTCCAGAACAGCCTGGAAAATCTTGTCGGTTTCCAGGTCGCGGCGGGTGCTTTCAGTATCCTTCTCATTTTTCATGAGGCTTTCCACGCTGCTGGCAAGCACATTATCGGGCAGGTCCATCTGGAAGTAGTTGCGTACGCGTTTGACGTATTCCTGGTACAGGTCTTCGTCGGTCACTTCGAGGCCGAACTGTTCCTTGATCTTGTCGCGCAGCATCGTCCAGCGCAGGTTGTCGGCAAACGCCGGGTATTCGCTTTCGATCTGGTCGTCGGCGAGTTTGCCTTCGTTGGTTACTTTCAGCCAGCGCTTCAGGAAAACTTCCGGCAGTTCGAGCTGGTTGAGTTCCATGAGGCGTTCCTGGAAAGAGCGCATCAGCAGTGCGTTGGAGCGGATGTCGTAAAATTGAACGATACCGCTTTTTATTTTTTCGATGGCTTCGGCTTCGTTGTTGACGCCGCCGCCGAAATAGCCCTGATAGAATTCTTCGTTCAGTTCCGCCGCGTCTTCTACGCGGTTCACGTCTTCGATGACGCCTTCAAACTGATCGCCCACCGTACGGTCGTCGTCTTCCGGCAGGTTCAGAATGTATTTGCGGTAAGAGGCTTCTTTTTCCTGGTTTTCGATCTCGCGTGCATTGAAGCGCAGGGTGTCGCCTTTTTTAAGGGTAAGCAACTGTTCTTTCAGGGCGCCTTCCGACATACTTTTCAGGTGTACGGTGATGGTGGTTTCCCAGCCGCCGTCTTTCACCTGGTCGCCGTCGAGTTCACGGGCGGCAATACGCACAATGTCGTTTTCCAGAATATCTGTTTCCGGATTGCTGCGTTTCGCCATACGTTTGCGCGCATATTCGAGGTCGGCAGCAGCCAGTTCATCGAGGTTCGACACGGTGATACGCTCGAACTTTTCATTTTTATCCAGCCCTTTGATATCGAAAGGCGCTACGAATCCGACCTCGTAGTTGATCGTATATTCGGGGTCGGGGTTGCTGATTTTAAAGGAAAACTGCTGTTGGTCTGCAACGGGCAATGGCTGACCGAGTACATCCAGTTTGCTTTCGCGGAGGTAGTCGTACAGTTTGGTTGCCAGCAGGTCGTTCAGCGTATCGCCGAAAATAGACGGGCCGTACATTTTTTTCACGAACTCCATCGGCGCCTGACCGGGGCGGAAACCTTTCATAGGTGCGCGCTGGCGAAAACGTTTCAGTTCGGCATCGAGTTTTGGTCTTAATTCATCGCGTGTAACGGTAACGGTTACAATGGCGGTAGTGTTGTCGATGTCTTTACGGACAACCATATCGTATAGAAGTGAAAGGTGAGAAGTAAAAGAGAGGGTGAGAGGTGTGAGAGGGTGAGAGATGTGAGAGCCGACTTCGATTACACCGCTTCGCTCTATAATCCTGATGGTTGGAAAGAAGTGGTGTAATCGAAGTCGGCTCTCACATCTCTCATCCTCTCACTTCTCACGCTCTAAAAAGGGGTGCGGGCGGAGGGACTCGAACCCCCATGCCTCGCGGCGCCAGATCCTAAGTCTGGTACGTCTACCAATTTCGCCACGCCCGCGTTTGTGAGTATTTGAGGATGTAAATATTCGAGTATTTGATTCGAATAATCGAATACTCAAATCCTCGTATCCTCAAATTCCTGTCCTCAAAAAAAGAAATACCCCACGCAAGCGATTTTGGCAGGCAATTTGACATCTATCAGACAAACCTGAACAAAATTCCTCAATTGAGCATTCCTTTAAAAAGGAGCGCAAAAGTAAGGCCTTTTGCGGAAAAACAAAGTATTCCTTTCGGAGAAAAACAGTTAACAAGCGCTAAACGCAATGTTGTAACCATTTGTTTGACTAATTTTGTAGGACAGACCGCATTAAATCACAAGCAGGGCATTATGGAGCAGGTAAATACAATTACGATTATAGAGGATGCGGTGGATTATACCGCAGAGGCATCGGCACACGAGATAGCAGGTTTCGAAAATTTCGATGCAATCATTCCGGGTTCTGACGAAGACAAAGTGCTGATTCAGCGCGCATACCGCAATTTGCTGAAATCCATCAAGACCGACCTGAACCAGAAAGACCGCGAGGATATCCGCGCCGCATTCGAACTGGCGGCAGAAGCGCACCACGGCCAGCGCCGCAAAGCCGGCGAGCCATACATCATGCACCCCATCGAGGTGGCGCGCATTTGTGTGGAGGAAATCGGGCTGGGTGCCACCGCTATTATTTGCGCCTTGCTGCACGACGTGGTGGAAGATACTCCCGTGGAAGCCATCGACATCAAAAAACAGTTTGGAGACCTCATCGCACGTATCGTAGACGGACTGACCAAACTCGACGGCCTGCACGATAAAGAAAGCCCGCAAGCCGAAAACCTCAGCAAGGTGTTGAAAGCCATGTTGTTCGACGTACGCGTCGTACTCATCAAAATGGCCGACCGCCTCCACAACCTGCGCACGATCAAGAGTATGCCTTACCACAAGCAACTCAAAATCGCTGCCGAAACCAGTTACATCTACACCCCGCTCGCGCACCGGCTGGGCCTCAATGCCATCAAAACGGAACTTCAGGATACCTGCCTGAAAATCACACAACCGGAAGTTTACCAGGACATTGCCGCCAAACT
>Ga0116158_10005270_pt1 | contig 10953 bp, 6 predicted proteins | sample AD_UKC052_MetaG_FD_89883 | JGI IMG/M metagenome (GOLD analysis project Ga0116158, IMG submission 89883) | Active sludge microbial communities of municipal wastewater-treating anaerobic digesters from USA - AD_UKC052_MetaG | ecosystem: Engineered > Bioreactor > Anaerobic > Digestate | place: USA... | reverse complement strand
TGCAGGCCGCCGTGCGCGTCAGCATTCCGGGCGCCAAGGTGGCACTGGCCCTGTCCGAGCGTGTGGCCTCGGGCGCCGACAAGCTGGCCGACGTGGCCGCCGGTGCCAAGGCGAAGAAGGCCGCCAAGGCCGCCGGCAAGCGCGTGCGCACTGCCAAGGCCGAGGCCACCGATGTGGCCGCCGAGGTCAAGGCCGAGGTCAAGACTGCCGTGCGCCGCACCAAGGCCCAGGCCGCCAAGGCCGTGGATGCCGCCACCGAGGCAGTGGCCAAGCCGGCCAAGGCCGTGAAGGCCCAGGTGAAGAAGGTGGCCGCCAAGCCGCAGGTGAAGAAGGCCGTGGCCGCCGCCACCCAGCCGGCCAAGCGCACCCGCGCCAAGGCCGCCGCGGTGGTGCAGGCCGCCCAGGATGCCGCGGCCACCGTGGCCGCCGCCTGACCGTTCCACACACAGCCGGGCCTGCCGATGCCGATGCGACAACTCAGCGGCCACGACGCCGGCTTCCTGTACACCGACACCACGCAGGCCAACGCCAACGTCAGCCTGCTGCACATCCATGACCAGCGCACCGCGCCCGGCGGCGTGGTGCGCTTCAAGCAGATCCTGGCCCACATCGAGGGCCGGCTGTCGGCCGCGCCGCTGTTCCGCCAGCGGCTGCAGCGCGTGCCGATGGGCCTGGACCACCCCTACTGGGTGGACGACCCCAACTTCGACCTGGAATACCACGTCCGCCACATCGCCCTGCCCAAGCCGGGCGACTGGCGGCAGTTCTGCATCCAGGTCTCGCGCATCCATGCACGCGCGCTCGACCTGGACCGCCCGCTGTGGGAGGCCTACGTCATCGAGGGCCTGGACAGCTTCCTCGACCTGCCGCCCGGCAGCTTTGCCCTGCTGTTCAAGACCCACCTGGCCGCGGTCGACCTGCACCGCCTGGGCGCGCTGAGCAGCCTGCTCTACGACACGCAGGCCAGCCCGGCCGCGCCTCCGCCGCCGGCACCCTGGTTCGCCGAATCGGCGCCCGGCCGGTTGGGCCTGGTGCGGCGTGGGCTGGTCAATTCCGCCACCGCGCCGCTGCGCCTGGCGCGCCCGCTGCTGCGGGTGGCCACCAGCGTGGCGCCGGCGGCCGTGGCGCTGGCCAGCGAGATGCTGCTGCGCCCGCAGAACCTGCCGGCCACGCGCTTCAATGCCATCGTCTCGCCGCACCGGGTGTTCGAGACGCGCCGCTTCACCGAGGCCGAGTTCGAGGCCATCCGCGCCCTGGTGCCCGGCGCCACGGTGGACGACGCGGTGGCGGCAGTGATCGGCGGTGCGCTGCGCCGCTACCTGGACGACAACGGCGAGCTGCCGCCCACCCACAGCCTGGCCGCCATCGTGCCCGAGGCCGCGCCCGACGGCCCGGCACCGCAGCAGCTGCGCTGGCGGCATGTGCGCCTGGGCACCGACATCGCCGACGCCCGCCAGCGCCTGACCACGCTGGCCGCCCAGGCCAAGGACGCGCCCGACGAAGTGGCGCGCCTGCTGGGCAGCCCCGCCCTGGCCGAGGCCAGCGAGCAGGCGTCGGCCGCGCTGCTGGCCTGGAGCCGGCGCCTGGTGGGCCGCGCCAGCGCCCGCCTGGGCAGCAGCACGCCACCAGCCAACTGCACGCTGGCGCACCTGCCGGCGCCCACGCAGCCGATGTTCCTGTGCGGGGCGCGGCTGAGCTACTTCTCGGCCATCCTGCCGATCACCGACGGCCTGGGCCTGGCCTTTGCCGTCACCCGCTACGACGGCCGGCTGGTCATCTCGCCCACCAGCTGCCGCGAACTGATGCCCGACCCCGAGGTGTTTGCGCAATGCGTGCGCGACAGCTTCCAGGAATACCTGGCGTTGACGGTGCAGCGGCCGGTGCGGCGCATCGCCGCGGCCAAGAAGGCGGCCAAGGCGGCCGCCAAGCCCAGGCCGGCGGCGCGGGCGGCGCGCCCGGCGGCCGCGGCAGCGCCTACAGCGGCACGGCCGCGTGGGTCATCAGGCGGTAGAGCGCGCCGGGCAGGCCGGCCGGGCTGAACGGCTTCCAGTCGCCTTCGGGCTGGGCCAGCCGGTCGGCCACGATGCACATCACCATCGCGTTGAAGCCCAGGCCGGTGTGGCTGCCGGCCACGCGGATGTTCTCGCAGCGCTGGTGCGGCCCGTCCACGGTGGCTTCCTGCGGCGGCACCACGCCGTCGCTGATGCTGTAGAGGCAGCTCATCGGCACGTTGGGCAGCAGGTGCTCGCGCAGCTGCTTGGCGCGCGGCTGCATCACATGCACCTCGGCGCCCAGCGGGTGGGCCACCATGCGGTACAGCGCCTTCACCAGCGGTGACGCCTGGCTGCCTTCGGGCCCCACGTTCACCGGGCTGCCCAGCGTGACCAGCTGGCGCACGCACTCGGGCGCCTGCAGCGCGCCATAGAGCGCAAACACGCCGCCCAGGCTCCAGCCCACCAGGCTGACCCGCCGGCCGGTGCTGTGGTGCAGGTGGCGGATCTTCTGCTCCAGCGCCTGCGCATGGCGGCGCTGGAAGCCGATGTTGCGCCCCAGGCCCCAGGTCTCCACCGCATAGCCGCGCCCGGCCAGGAAGGCCTTCAGCGCGAACAGCGAGCCCTCGTCGGCCATGAAGCCCGGCAGCAGCAGCACCGGGTGGCCATCGCCGTGCGGCAGCTGCGCCAGCGCCGGCCAGGTGAAGGGCAGCGCCGCCATCTCGGCCAGCGCCCGCCATTCGATCAGCGAGTGCAGCCGGTTGGGTGCGCCGGTGTGGGGGTGACGGGTGGCCATGGCTTGCATACAAGGTCAGGTTGCCAGGCCATTGTGGCCGCCGCCCGCGGGCCCGGGGAGGGAGGCCGGTCTAGGGGCTTGCCCCAGGCCCCCGGTGTGCGGGCCCGGGCTGCGCCGCACCGCCCAGCGCACGGCATCATTGCGGGATGACCGAGATCCGCGCCCTCCTTCTCACCGATGTCATCGCGAGCACCCGGCTGTCCGAGCGCCTGGGAGACGTGGCGATGGCCGAGGTGTGGGCCTCCCACGACCGCGCCGCACGCGACCTGCTGCCGCTGCACGGCGGTCGCGAGATCGACAAGACCGACGGCATGCTGCTGATGTTTGCCCGCGCGGCCGACGCCGTGGCCTATGCGCTGGCCTACCACCGTGCCCTGGCCGCGCTGCCGGTGCCGCTGCAGGCGCGGGCCGGGCTGCATGTGGGTGCGGTGGTGCTGCGCGAGAACAGCGTTGCCGACGTGGCCCGCGGTGCCAAGCCGCTGGAGGTGGACGGCCTGGCCAAGCCCATGGCCGCGCGGGTGATGTCGCTGGCCGGTGGCGCGCAGATCCTGGTCACGCCCGATGCGCTGGCCGACCTGGGCGACGACCACCCCTGGCGGCAGCAGAGCCACGGCCACTGGGTGATGAAGGGCGTGAGCGAGCCGATCGAGCTGTTCGAGATCGGCGACGACCCGGTCCGCTTCACCGCGCCGGAGGGCAACGACAAGGTCTACCGCGTGGTGCGCAGCGGCGACCGCTGGCTGCCGGTGGCCGACATCCCGAACAACCTGCCGCAGCACCCCACGGCCTTCATCGGCCGCGAGCGTGAGCTGCGTGAACTGCAGGCCAAGCTGGCCGCCGGCGCCCGGTTGATCACCCTGCTGGGCATGGGTGGCCTGGGCAAGACCCGGCTGTCGCTGCAGGTGGTGTCGGAGACGCTGTACGCCTACCCCGACGGCGCCTGGTTCATCGACCTGACCGCCGTGCGCGACCCCGCCCTGGTGGTGAGCGAAACCGCGCGGGCGCTCGACATCGCCGAAGAGCCCGGCCGACCGCTGCTCGACACCCTGTGCGCGCAGCTGCGCCACCGTCGCACCATCCTGGTCTTCGACAACTGCGAGCAGCTGGTGGAGCCGGCCGGCGACCTGGTCTATGCGCTGCTGAAGGCCGCCCCGCACCTGAAGGTGCTGGCGTCCAGCCGTGAACTGCTGGACGTGCCGGGCGAACAGAGCTTTCCGGTGCTGCCGCTGCCGCTGCCCAACCGCGGCGATGGCGTGCAGGCGCTGCAGCGCTCGACCGCGGCGCGGCTGTTCATCGACCGGGTGCTGGCGCACCGCCCCGACTACACGCTGGGCGATGACGATGCCGCCGACGTGGCCGACCTGGTGGTGCGCCTGGAAGGCATTCCGCTGGCCATCGAGCTGGCCGCGGCGCGCATGCGCACCATGGAGGTGGCCGAGATCAACCAGGGCCTGCAGCGCCGCTTCGAACTGCTGACCGGCGGCAGCCGCCGCCTGCAGGCGCGCCAGCAGACGCTGCGCGGGCTGGTCGACTGGTCCTACGACATGCTGGCCGACGGGGAGCGCTCGGTGTTCGACCGGCTGGCGGTGTTCGTCGGCGGCTTCGACGCCGAGGCGGCGCTGGCGGTCTGCGGTGCCGACCCGGTGCCGGGTGATGCGGTGCCGGCGCTGCTGCAGTCGCTGGTCGACAAGTCACTGGTCATGCGCGAGACCACGGCCGACGGCGAGCGACTGCGCATGCTGGACACCCTGCGCGACTATGCTGCCGAGAAGCTGCAGGCCGCGCCCGACGCGCCGGCCGTGGCCGCCCGCCACTGCGAGCATTACTTCGGCGTGTCGAAGGACGGCAGCCGCGGCCTGCAGGGTGCCGACCAGGCGATGTGGCTGCGCCGCTTCGAGGCCGAGACCGACAACCTGCGCGCTGCCCGCGCGCTGGCCGTGGCCGGCGGTGTCGACCCGGTGCTGGCGGCCAAGCTCACCGTCAACCTGCTCGGCTTCTGGCTGCTGCGCGGCCGCGCCAGCGAGGGCCGCGCCGCGGTGGCCGAGGCGCTGGCGCTGCCCGAGGTGCATGCATCGGACCTGGCCCATGCCTGGGTGCTGTATGCCGGCGCCGGCCTGGCCGGCGCCCAGGGTGCCCACGCCGAGGCCCTGCGCCTGCTGGAGCAATGCCTGGCCATCCGGCGCGGGCTGGGCAACCCGATCCAGATCGCCGCCACGCTGTCGACACTCGCGTTGACGCGGTTGCAGGCCGGCGATGCGGCGGGTGCCGCGCAGGGCGAGCGAGAGGCGCTGGCGCTGTTCCGGGAAAACGGTGACCAGGTCGGCGAGGCGATCTCGCGGCTGCACTTGGGGCAGATTGCACTGCAGGATGGCGACGATACGGCAGCGGCGGCTGAGTTCGAGGCCGCCGGCATGCTGGCCAGCAGCCTGGGCCACCACGAGGTCGAGGGCGAGAGTGAACTGATGCTGGGCCAGCTGGCGTGGCTGGCGGGCGATCTGCCGACCGCGGCAGCGCGCTTCGAGGCGTCACTGGCGATCTGCCAGGCCGCCGAAGACAAGCGCGGCGAGGCCGACGCGCTGCGCTGGCTGGGCAAGGCCGACCTCGACGCCGGCCGCCGGGCCGACGCGCGGCAGCGGTTGGGCGACGCGCTGCGTGCGTTCCGCGACTTCGAGATGGCCGAGGGCAAGATCGACTGCCTGGAAGACCATGTGGCGCTGCTTGCCGGTGCCAGCGAGTGGGCCGTGGAATTGGCGGCGGCAGGCACCCAGGCGCGCGTCCGCCTGGCGCTGCCGCGCTCTCAGCGGCTGGAGTCTCGCTGGCGGCGTGTGCTGGACACGCTGCATGCGTCGCTCGGTGCTGACCACTACGACGCGGCCTGGCAGCGCGGACGGCGGATGGAGATTGACGAGGCGGTGAAAGCGGCGCTGCAGGCGGGCACTGTGGCCTGAGGCCACAGTCGGCACGCCGACACCGGTCAGGCGCGACGTGCGTGGCGCGTGGCCAGGCCGGCCGCCATCAGTGCAGCCGCCAGCAGCGCAATGCTGCCGGGCTCGGGCACGCGGTTGAAGGTTGCGGTGGCCACGGGAACGTTCGCCTTGCCACCAACGCATTGCCCGGTGTAAGGCGCGTCGCAGTCCTGCAGCAGGTACACCCCCGCAGGGTCGGTGGTGCTGCCAAACACGTCCGTGGGCTGTTGGCCGGACACCCAGCGCAGCGCCCAGTTCTGGCCGTCGAACGCGCCAAAGGAGCCAAACGTCTCGGGAGTGTCCACACCAGCCAGTTCATTGCGGCCGGTCAGCGGGTTGAAGGCGACGTAGATGCTCTGGATGTAGATCTGCATGGCGCCTACTCCGCCACCCCAGTCGAGCGTTGGGTTCCAGTCACTGTTGGCCTGGAAGAAGTTGAAGGGCTGATCGGGGATGGCGCGCGGAGCGTTCTCGTCGCTGCCGGGGGCGGCGTACTTGCGCAGCGTCAACGTGCCCCCAGTGAGGTACACATTGCCGCAGCTGGGGTACAGCGAGGAGTTCGACAACGAGCCGGAATAGCCGTTGACATGCTTCCAGCCAACGGTCGTCAGGCAGGTCTCATCAACGGCGAACTGTTGAGTGCCTGAGAAGCCATACACGGCGCCACGTGGATCGAACGTGCCGGTGTAGATGGCCTTGGCCTGCGCCTGTCCGACCCCGGACAGGCCGCCACCGAGGGTGATCAGGATCGCAGCCGCAGTGGCGGCGAATGGGGAATTGGGCATGGGGAGTCCGGGGGGCAGGGGTGCGACCGCCTGGCGCGCTCGGTCGCGGGACTCAAGCAAAAAACGTGCTGAATGTGAAAAAGTAACGCAAGTGCCTGTCGCGTCAAGGCTCTGCCCGCCGGTTGGCGTTGCCATCCAGACCCACTGTCAAGCCGGCCGACGTCGCGGCGGCGGCCGGCTGGTCAGCGCGCAGCGCGGCGGCGGCGGGTGACGCCGGTGACGCCTGCCATCGCGGCCAGGGCCAGGCCGGCCAGTGCCAGCGCGCCGGGCTCTGGCACGCGTGTGAAGGTGGGCACTGCACCAGGCACCTCGGCAAGGGCGAACGGGCAATCGAACCCCGCGCACTCGCTCTGGTGCAGGAACACCGGATCGACGCCGAAGAACCCTTCACCGCCATCGACCTGGAAGCCGGTCGGCTTGTTCGCCGATACCCATTCCAGCGCCCAGTGGTAGCCGTCGAATGCACCGAAGGAACCGAACAGGGCCGGTGTGTCGACGCCTGCAAGCTCGTTGCGGCCGGTCAGCGGGTTGTAGGCCACGTAGAGGCCGACGATGTACTGCGACATGCCGTAGCCAGGGGTCCAGTCCGGCGATGCTTCCGAGAAGTCGAAGGTGCGCTCCATGGGTGCGCCGGAGCTGTCCAGCGCCAGCGTGTTGTCGACATACGCGCCGGCGGAGTTCGTCTCCGCTCTGGCGTACTTGCGCAGCGTCAGGCTGCCGCCTGTGAGCACGACGGCGCCGCAGCTGTTGTAGTAGTTGTAGTTGCCGTCGCCGTCGTAGCCATAGCCGTTGAAGTCATTGGCGCTGTGCCAGCCAGCCGTCGTGAGACAGGCCTCGTCGACCGAGAACTGGTGCGTGCCTTCGAAACCATAGACATCCCCGCGCGGATCGAAGGTACCCGTGTAGATGGCTCTGGCATGCGCCTCGCCCAGCCCGAACGGGCCGCCGGCGAGGGTGATCAGGATCGCCGTGGCAGCTGCGGCGAAGGGGGGCTTGAACATGGATGTCTCCGGGAAGCAAGAGGCACGGCACTGTGCCGCGCGCGAAACAACAGCTAAAACTAGCAAAAAAGGTGCCGCGCGTGACAAAGTTTCCCAAGTCCCTGTCGTGCAAGGCCGCGGGGTGGCGCCGGGTTCGGCCCGACGGGTGCACTGTCAAGTCGGCCGACAGACTGCGGACCCTGGGTGCGCTTCCTACAATCCAGCGTCATGGCACGTGTGCTGTTCATCTGGGAAGCGGGTGCCGACTACGGCCACCTAATGCGCCTGGCCACGCTGGGGCGCGAACTGGCGCGTCGCGGGCACGCGCCGGTGTTCGCGCTGCGCGACCTCACCCATGTGCAGGCCTTGCTGGGCGACCTGCCTGGCACCGTGCTGCAGGCGCCGCTGTGGCGCGGCGTCGTCAGCGGCCTGCCGCCGCCGGCAGGCCCGGCGGAGACGCTGCTGCGCATCGGCTTTCTGCATCCGCAGGCCCTGGCGGGCATGGTGCGGGCCTGGCGGTCACTGCTGGATCTGGTGCAGCCCGATCTGCTGGTGCTGGACTTCGCCCCCACCGCCATGTTGGCCACCCGCGGCCTGCCACTGCCGCGCCTGCTGCTGGGTGACACCTTCGCGCTGCCGCCGCGCCGCACGCCGCTGCCGCCCTACCGCTGGTGGCGCCCTGAATCGGCGCTGCGCATGGCCGAGTCCGAGCGCCATGCGCTGGAGGGTGCCAACACCGTGCTGGCGCAGTACGGGCAGCCTCCTCTGGCCCGGCTGGCCGACTTGTACGAGGCCGACGAGGCCATCGCCACGGCGTGGGAGGCGTTCGACCAGTACCCCGGACGCGACGCCGCCACCGAGCGCCTGCACTACTGGGGCGCGCTGCCGGGCCTGGACACCGGCGTGGCGCCCGACTGGCCGAAGGTGGACGGCCGCCGCGTCTTCGCGTACCTGAAGCCGCACGCACGTGACTTTGACGCGGTGCTCGCGGCACTGAAGGACCTGCCGGTGTCGGTGGCCGTGCATGCGCCCGGCCTGTCGGTGGCGGCGCAGCGCCGGCACCTGGCAGCCAACCTGCGCTTCCATGCCCAGCCGCTGCGCATGGCCGACGTGCTGCGCGACGTCACCCTGGGCATCTGCCATGCCGGTGCCAACACCACCCAGGCGCTGGTGGCGGCCGGCATCCCAGCACTGCTGCTGCCCGAGCATGTCGAGCAGATGATGACGGCCCGCCGCGCGGCCGAACTGGGTGCTGCCCTGGTGGTCGACCACGAGAAGCCGCCGCCGCACTTCAAGCGGCTGATCCAGCGCCTGCTGGACGAGCCCGCCTTCACCGACGCCGCCCGCGCGGTGCAGGCCCGCCACGCCGGGGATGACCCCACGCTGCGGGCCGCGCGCATCGTCGACCGCCTGCTGCAGTGGCTGCCAGGCGGCGGCGCCTTGGCCACAACGGCCGGCTGATCAGTCCACCAGCCCGCGCTCGCGCAGCATCGGCTCCACGCCGGCATCGCGCCCGCGGAAGGCGCGGTAGGCCGCGCCGGGCTCCACGCTGTCGCCGCGGCTGTAGATCTCGGCCTTCAGCCGCGCGGCCACCACCGGGTCGAAGCTGTCGCCGGCCTCGACGAAGGCCTGCCAGGCGTCGGCTTCCAGCACCTCGGCCCACAGGTAGACGTAGTAACCGGCGGCATAGCCGTCACCGGCAAACAGGTGCTGGAAGTGCGGCATGCGGTGGGCGATGCCGGTGTCGGGCGGCAGGCCGCGTGCGGCCAGGGTGTCGGCCTCGAAGCGGTCGACATCGTCCACCGGCGCGGTGCACTGGTGCGCGGCCAGGTCGAGGATGGCGCTGGCGGTGTAGCGCACCGTGTCGTAGCCCTGGCCGAAGCGGCGCGCGGCGGCCATCTTGTCGAGCAGGGCGTCGGGGATGGCCTCGCCGGTCTGCCAGTGGCGGGCGTGGCGCTGCAGCACCGCGCGCTCCTGGCCCCAGTGCTCGAACAGCTGCGACGGCAGCTCGACGAAATCCCGCAGCACCTGGGTGCCCGACAGGCGCCGGTAGCCCACGTTGCTCAGCAATCCGTGCAGACCATGGCCGAATTCATGGAACAGCGTGCGCACGTCGTCGGGCGACAGCAGCGTGGGCGTGCCGGGCTCGCCGCGGGCGAAGTTGTTGTTGTTCAGCACCACCGGCAGTTGCGGCTGGCCGTCGGCGCTGTTGCGGTGCTGCTGGGCCAGCACGCTCATCCAGGCGCCGCTGCGCTTGGCCGGGCGCGAGAAGTTGTCCTGCAGGAACAGGCCTACCGGCGTGCCGTCGGTGGTGTCCACCTGGTAGACGGCGACATCGGGGTGGTAGCCGGCCAGGTCGGTGCGCCGGGTGAAGCGCAGGCCGAACAGGCGCTCGGCGCATTCAAACGCGGCCGCCACCATCGCTGGCAGCGGGAAGTAGGGCTTGATCTCGGCGTCGTCCAGCGCAAACCGGGCCTGGCGCACCTGCTCGGCCCAGTAGCGCCAGTCCCAGGCCTCCAGCGCATGGGTGGCGCCGGCCGCGGCCATGGCCTCGCGCAGCAGGGCGCGCTCGGTGTCCAGCGCGGGCAGGGCGCGCTGCCACACGTCGTCCAGCAGGGCCCACACCCGGTCGGGCGTCTGGGCCATGGTGTCGCCCAGCTTGAAGTCGGCATAGCTGGCGCAGCCCATCAGCGCCGCCTGGCGCTGGCGCAGCGCCAGGATCTGCTGCGCCACCGGGCGGTTGTCGTGCGCGCCGGGGTGGGCACCGCGGCTGACCCAGGCGCGCCAGGCCAGTTCACGCAGATCACGCCGGTGCGAGAAGCCCAGGAACGACAGGATCAGCGAGCGGCCCAGCGTGATCACCGGGTGCGGCAGGCCGCGCTCGGCGGCGGCCTGGCGCGCCGCGGCCCGCACGAACCCGGGCAGGCCGTCCATCGTGGCCTCGTCGGTCAGCGGCAGGGTGAAGGCGTTCTCGTCGTGCAGCAGGTTCTGCGCAAACAGCGTGTTCAGCTCGGCCAGCTGCCCCTGGATGGCGGCGAACTCGGCCCGCGCGGCGGGCGCCAGCTGCGCGCCCTGGCGGGTGAAGTCGCGGTGGGTGCGTTCCACCAGGCGCAGCTGCTCGGGCGTCAGGCCCAGGCCGTGGCGCGCCTGGTAAACGGTGTCGATGCGCTGGAACAGCCCGGCGTCCTGGTAGACCGCGCTGAAGTGCGCCGCCAGCGGGCCCGCCAGCGCCCGCTGCACCGCCTGCAGCGCGGGCGACGTGGCCGATGCGGCCAGGTTGTGGAACACCGCCAGCACCCGGTTCAGCAGGTGGCCGCAGCGGTCGAACGCGGCCACGGTGTTGGCGAAGTCGGGCGCAGCGGTCTGCGCCGTCAGCGCGGCCAGCTCGTCGCGGTGCAACTGCATGCCCCGCTCGATGGCAGGGCGGAAGTCGTC
>Ga0116158_10005268_pt1 | contig 10954 bp, 10 predicted proteins | sample AD_UKC052_MetaG_FD_89883 | JGI IMG/M metagenome (GOLD analysis project Ga0116158, IMG submission 89883) | Active sludge microbial communities of municipal wastewater-treating anaerobic digesters from USA - AD_UKC052_MetaG | ecosystem: Engineered > Bioreactor > Anaerobic > Digestate | place: USA... | reverse complement strand
TGAACACATGTGACCCGAACACTTCCGTCATATCCGGTTTCGCATACGTTTTTTCAATCATTCTATCCTCCATAGTGCTGTGTCACCATACCTGGTTCACGAGTGCCACGCTTCAAATATATCTGCCGGCAACGAAACTGAATACGTCTCTCTCCGGGCAATCCACCCTCCAGGCATTGCATTGAACTAGACTGCATATGGTGTGCCATTTTTGATTGTTTTTGAGGAACACCTTCTATCTTGCACTATGGTACGCAGATACACCGCATATTCCCGCTTCCGGGCTGGCGCATCCCATCCATGCACTCGCAATCTCCACCAATTTTCTGCTGAATTTTTCATCACCTGCTTATTTTTTAAGCAATGACTCCAAAGAGGTGCACCATGGAAAACGATTTCCCGTTCATCCAACGCTTTGTTACCCGTATGATGGAAATTGATACGGATGAGGAACTCCTCAATCTCGTCATCGACCAATGTATCGCCTACACCGGGGCCACGTCCGGCACCATGTCGATCATCTCGGACAACAACCATCTCGACATCAAGGTCGCCCGCGGCTTCACTGAAAACGTCAAACAGGACTGCCGGCTCATCGTCGGTGAAGGCATCACCGGTCATGTTGCAGCCACTGGCAAACCCTGGCTCTGTCCGGATACCGGTCTCGATCCCCATTATGTCAACATGAAGGATGGTATCCAAAGCGAAGTCGCCGTCCCGATTCGCATCCAGGGACAGACCATCGGCGTGATCAACCTCGACAGCCATATGAAAAACGCCTTCAACAAACACCATGTGGATGTTCTGATGATTCTCGCCGCAAACGCCGCCTTGATCTATAACAGACTGGCCGTCATTGACAATCTCAAGACAAAGATCCTGTACGGGAATATTCTTCTCGAATCCGCCGAAATTCTCAACAGCGATGGCAATCTCAGGCAGAAATTCGCCTCCATTATGGATATCCTCCATTCCCGTCTTGGCATGAGCCGTGGCACCATAGTGCTCCGCAAGGAAGCGGATCTCTACGCCATCCATACCGCCATCGGACTCAAAGACGACGAGATCCTGAAGGGGGTCTACAAACCCGGCGAGGGCATTACCGGTCGGATCATCCTCTCCGGCGAAGCCTATGCCGTTCGCAACATCTACGATGAACCGGCTTTTCTCAACCGGACCAGCGCCCGAAAACATGACCCCAAGGATCCCCGCCCGCTCTCGTTTATCGGCGTTCCGATCCGGATCATGGATGACACGGTTGGTGTTCTCTCCGTCGACAAGCCTTTCGATGGCCGAACCTTTGACGAAGACATCTCCATGCTCACTATCCTCTCATCCCTTCTCGGCCAGGCACTTCAGGTTGAGGATCTCACCCGGACCCGGAGTCAAAGGCTTTTTGAGGAAAACGAACAGCTCAAGGAAGTCGTTCAATCCCGGTACGCCTGTGAAAACATCATTGGCGTCTCCCCGCCCATGCTCGACATCTACAAAAAAATCGATCTTGTCTCAGCCTCCGAAACAACCGTTCTCATCACCGGCGAAAGCGGGACCGGCAAGGAGCTGGTTGCCGAGGCAATCCACAACAAGAGTGCCCGACACGCCGCACCGCTCGTCAAACTCAATTGCGCCGCCATCCCCGAGGGACTCCTCGAATCGGAACTCTTCGGCCATAAAAAGGGCGCCTTTACCGGGGCATCCCGCGACCGGACCGGCCGCATTACCCAAGCCCATGGCGGAACCCTCTTCCTCGACGAGATCGGCGACATGCCCATCAGCATGCAAACCAAGCTCCTCCGCGTCATCCAGAACCGCGAAGTAGATATCGTCGGAGGCAACACACCCCTCCCGGTTGATGTCCGCATCCTCGCCGCAACAAGCCGGAAACTCGAAACCCTGGTTCGCGATGGTTCCTTTCGCGAAGACCTTTTTTACAGGCTGAATGTATTCCGCATCCATATCCCCGCGCTTCGCGAACGCCGCGAGGATATCGGATTGATCGCCCGTGAATACCTGAAGAAGCTCTCCAATCGGGAACACTGTGCATTCCAGGGAATCAGTTACGAAGCGGTTGCGGCCATCACGGAACTCCGTCTAGAAGGCAATGTCCGCGAACTCCAGAACATCATCGAACAGGCCTTCCTGATCGCCGGAAAAGGCCGGATCGAACTGGAACACCTTGGACTCTCGCGCAGCCTGCGCCAAAACGCATCAGAGGATGCCTCAAGGGGAGGACTGCTTGATGTTGCCAGCATCGCAGGCGGTCTTGCCAGCCAGACCGGAGACATCTTCCGCTCCGTCATCGGGGAGGTCGAACACCGTTTGGTCCAGTGGGCGCTGGAGCGGACAGGAGGCAACCGCTCGGAAGCGGCACGGCTCCTCGGTATCAACCGGAACACCCTCAATTCCAAGATTCTCTAGCCAGCCTCCGGAGGGCACCATACCAAAACAGGGCACCGCGACCTGCGATGCCCTGCTCTCACATATACAGTCCGGAGACTGTTCCCCAAACAAAGACTCAGAACGTTTCCGAATAGACTTCGAAGAATTTTTTACCGTTTTTACAGGCTGGACAAGTCACGGGCGGCTCGTTTCCTTCATGGATATATCCGCACACCCCGCACTTCCAGAGAACCTTGTCGGCTTTCTTGAACACGGTCCCGCCTTCAACATTGGCCAGCAGGGTCCGATACCGCTTTTCATGCCAAGCCTCGACCTTGGCGATCTCCTCGAACTGCTGGGCGATCTCGTCAAAGCCTTCCTCAAGCGCAATCCTTGCCATCTCGGGATAAATCCCCACGTACTCCTCATGCTCGCCATCGGCCGCCGCCCTGAGGTTTTCCGCAGTACTTCCAATCACCCCGGCAGGATACGTTGCGGTTATCTCAACCATTCCGCCTTCAAGGTACTTGAAAAAACGTTTTGCATGCTCCCGCTCATTGTCCGCAGTCTCCAGAAAAAGATTGGCAATCTGCTCATACCCTTCGCGTCGCGCAACATCCGCCGCAAAGGTATACCTGTTCCGCGCCTGGGACTCTCCCGCAAACGCAGCGAGCAGGTTTTTTTCTGTTTTTGATCCCTTGAGTTGCATAGGTCTTCTCCCCGCCATTCCTCGTTCTCATTAACCGAGTTTGCTGAACATATCCTTGGTTGCACCACACTCCGGGCAGACATAGTCATCCGGGAGCTTCTCGAAGGCAACTCCATTATTCTCGGCCGGATCGTAGATATATCCGCAGACTGTGCACTCCCACTTGTCCATGACGCACTCTCCTGAAATTTTCTTTTTACACCCGCATCCCCCGGACACGGCACTCCTACAGGATACAACAGCTCCGCCCGAAGTCCAAAACTTTTCTGTCCGCAACCGGCTCATCCGCCGGATCACTCATAGCGCACCCGGGCAGCAATCGGCATCCTCCGACCGGATCCAAAGGCCTTTCCCGTCACCCGCAGCACCGGGGGGGCCTGGCGCCTCTTGTATTCATTCCGTTCCACCAGACTCAAGATCCGTTTCACCAGATCTCCATCCAGCCCACAGGCCATGATCTCGGCCCCATCCATCTGTTCTTCGAGATACATCGAGAGCACCCTGTCGAGCAGGTCATATTCCGGCAGGCTGTCGCTGTCCTTCTGATCGGGTCTCAGCTCGGCTGAAGGCGGTTTGGTGATCGTCTCTTCGGGAATCACGATCCGCTCCCTGTTGATCCATCGAGAAAGTTCATACACCCGGGTCTTCAATACGTCTCCCAAGACTGAGAGTCCGCCATTCATGTCACCATAGAGTGTGCAATACCCTGTCGAGAGTTCGCTCTTGTTTCCCGTCGTCAGAAGCAGCCATCCAAACTTGTTCGAAAGGGACATCAGGAGGGTCCCGCGAATCCGCGCTTGCACATTCTCTTCCGCCAAGCCCGGGCTGGTCCCTGCAAAAACATCTTTCAGCGACTCTCCAAATGCCCCCACCAGACCCTCGATCGGTATGGTCTCGATCCGGATTCCGAGATTTTTGGCAAGCGCGTACGAGTCATCCAGACTCCCCTGCGATGAATACCGGGATGGCATTGTCACCCCGATCACGTTTTCAGCCCCAAGGGCATGCACCGCGATCACGGCTGTCAAAGCGGAATCGATCCCGCCCGACAATCCGAGAACTGCCTGGCGAAAACCGCATTTCTTCGCGTAGTCCCGCACTCCAAGCACCAGGGCATCGTGCAAATCATCCATGTCGCTCCTGATCCGGAGGACGGTCTTTTCTTCAGTGCCGTCAATCGCACCGGCCTCCCGGTTCTCCGTATCGACCAGCACCAGGTCCTCTCCAAAACTCCGGCACGACTCAACCGACCCGTCCGGCCAGGCAGCAATGCTGCACCCGTCAAAAACCAGCTCGTCATTTCCGCCAACCTGATTCACCAGGAGAAACGGGACTCCATGTCTGCGGGCATGCCAGAGGGCAATCCGTTCACGAACCGCCCGTTTGTTCTGCTGGAACGGTGAAGCCGAAAGATTGAGGAAGAGGGTTGCGCCCTGATGCGCAAGATCAGCAACCGGGTCATGCTGATACGGTCTCTCGGGCAAACCCGGCATCCGCCAGGCGTCCTCGCACACCATGATTCCCAGCTTTTCACCACGATATATCCAGGGACTGACAGACCTTCCCGGGGAAAAATACCTGGTCTCGTCAAAGACATCATAATATGGCAATAACTGTTTCCTTGCGAGATGGACAATCCTGCCCCCCAGACAGACCACAGCGCAGTTCGAAAGAACCCCATCCTGCAGGACAGGCGCTCCCACGATCACCGCGAGATCTTCCGGCACATCCCCTGCCAGACGGTCAAGCGCGACCGCCACGCCCTGAATGAACGCCGGCCTGTCCAGCAGATCCCGGGGCGGATAGCCCGTGATGGAGAGTTCCGGGAACGCCACCAGCCCGGCCCCCGCCCTGGCCGCTTGCCGGGCAATCTCGAGTATCATCCGGCAATTCCCGGTCACATCTCCGACCACCGGGTTAATCTGCGCAAGCGCAATCTTCATGGGAAACTCTTTTTCATTTTCCGGAAAGAAACGTTTTCAGCGTTCACCGGTCTTGCGAATGATATGATATCCGAACTGGGTCTGCACTAGACCGCTCGTCCCGCCGTTTGCCAGGTTCTTCACGGCATCCTCAAAGGGTTTGACCATCTTTCCCGCACCGAACCAGCCCAAATCACCGCCGGAAGCCTTGCTGGGACACGTGGAAAACTCCTTGGCCAGAGCGGAAAACGATGCACCCGCCCGGGCCCGCTTCAAGACTTCCTGGGCAAGTTCCTTGTCCTTGACCAGAATATGACTGGCACGCCACTCCATCTGCTTGTTCCTCCGTATATTCCCGTCGTTTTGTATTGAATATACGAAGACTCCCGACAGGGGGTCATCAGCTCTCCAGGGCAATCACGTTGAACGGAACCTGCAATCCTTCCCGAAATTCCTCGGCCGACTCATGGGCCATTTCATTGTCCACATCGTAGTACCAGTTGACCGTCACCAATGCCCCGCCCCGGCTTGCCTCATCCAGTCTGTCCAAAAGGTTCATCAGGCATTTTGAACTGCTTGTGTTCATATACGAGAGGTTGATATTAACCGTCAGGGCGCATCCGGCCTTTTCAACAAACCATTCCTCAAGGGCCGCAAGCACAGGTTCGTAAAAACGGACCGGGTTTTCCGGATAGGACTGGCCCTCTATGCGCAACACCCCTGCCACCGGATCAAACACGACGAGGGGGCTTGATTTTGTAGCCTGAATATCAAGACTGTCCATACATACATCTCCTTGTCAGATCACGACGTGCAGGGTAAAAAAACTGTGTCCGGCATCAACAGCCCTGGTAGCAAACTCAAGAGGCTGCGAGGCGCGTCTGGCCATCTCGATAAAACCCAATCCGGCCCCACCACCCTCGTTCATTCTTTTGTTTCTCAAGGTCTGCTTGTACAGATCCTGCAACTCTTCCCTCGTCAATGCATTGATTGTCCGAATCCGGTCAGCCAACGCCGGCAAATCATCATTGCTGATCAGGTTCCCTGACGAGATGGAAAATCTTCCGCTGTCGTTCCCGATGACGACTATCCCGTAGCCGTGCTGGGGGTCGGTAAACTCATCAATGCGACGACTCCGGAAATAATTTCTGATGTTCTGTGTCTGCTCGATAAAAATTGAAAAAACAGACGAATTATGGGACGGAGGATTCTCTCCCGCAGCCAGATACCCCTGCAATGCTGTCCCGATCTCTTCAATAATACCCTGCGAAAACGGTCCGCAAAACGTCAAAAGCAGGTTCTCCCGCTTGAGCGTATTTGTCAGATCAAACAACAGCGCATCCCGCATACTCTCCTCCAACAGGCTCGCCGGAACTCCCCACCCTTGCACTTGTGCCCTGTACGCAAACATGATACCATGACGCCATGTCTGTGTACAGTTTTTCGGATTCATCCGCACCACACCAGGGAACCACAACAGGGGGAGTGTATGACCAGCGAACCACATCTTACGGGCGAAGAACAGGTCATCCAGGACGCCGAGAGCCTGCTCGCGGGGGGAGATATTCACCCCTCGGAATACGCCGCCCTTCTGGAGCAATACCGCAAACTCGCCCGCCAGACCGAAAAACTCGTCCGTATCAGTGACAAACAGCAAGTCCAACTCAATCGCGTCAACGAGGAATTGGCGGAAAAGAATTCCATTCTGGCTGACCGGGAAGCGCATCTCGTCAAACTCGTCGACGAAAAAACCCAAAAAATCGAACGGATCACCATCGCACTGGTAAATGCCCTGGAAGACGCCAACCTCCTCAATGATGCCGACACAGGGAACCACATCAAACGCGTCAGCAAATACTCTGCCGAGATTGCCCGGGCCTACGGCTGCGCACCGGAATTCGTCCGTAAAATAGAGCTCTATGCCTCACTGCACGACATCGGGAAAGTCGGCATCCCCGACGAGATCCTCAAAAAACGCGGCTCCTTCGAGGATGACGAGTTCGAGAGGATGAAACAGCACGTCCTGATCGGATTCCGCATGCTCGACAGCGAGGATCTGGACTCCATGGCCAAAAACATCGTCCGCTATCACCACGAAAAATGGGACGGCAGCGGGTACGTCGAAGGACTGACGGGAGAAGCCATTCCGATCGAGGCCCGCATGGTTGCCCTGGCCGATGTCTATGACGCACTGACAAGCCGGCGTGCCTACAAGCCGGCCTACAGTGAATCTGAAACCGAAGACATCATCCGGGCCGGCGCAGGAAAGCATTTCGACCCACATATTGTCGAAGTCTTTTTTACCAGAATTCAGGCTATCATCGCAATCAGGGATGAGTTTACCTAAAGGCCCGCCCCTACCTCGCCGGTTCCGACACATCCTTGCGCACCTGGCTCCCGTTGTTCCACAGGGTACGGGAACGGACAACTACACGCTCCGCATTTCCGCTCCATCCCGAAAGATTACCCAGGGGAATGCGCAGCGTTATCATCCTGCCCCTGACAGAACCATCCACCGCTGTCCTGATCATTATTGACTTTCCATTCTGAATTTTCCAGGCAACCGGCTTTGGCAACCCTGCACTGCTCATCCTCGCGGGACTTGCATTGTTCGGTTTATTTCTGTAGATACCCATCCCGAAATCATCTTTCCCGTCACCATTGACATCAATAACGGTATACCACGCCCACTCCAAAGCCCCTTTTGCAAGCGCCTGCGCATTGACATCCATCTCGCGGATCGGAGAGGCGAGCCGAATCTGCACGATCAGGTGCTCGCTCGTGATCTGCGCCGTAGTCTTCACGATATCGAGATACCCTGGAGTCACATCTCCCCGGGGATCGTCAAAGCGCCAGCGCCGTAGTCTTCACGATATCGAGATACCCTGGAGTCACATCTCCCCGGGGATCGTCAAAGCGCCAGCGCCGTCCCTGCCGAACCGACGTTCCCTCGTCATCATCTTCACGGTCTGCATCCGGACCAATCGAGGGGGCAGACGAGGATGACGTCACCGAAGCAGCACTCGAAACCGGCGTCACAGCAAACCCGGCCGGGATCCTCGGGTCGGCCCGGGCCACCTCCGGCTTGTCCGTAAACTGCCCGGCATAGTCAAGGACACAGATCATACCGTAATTCGGGTGGGTATTGATCGCTACACCAACCGAAAAAAAACTCTCCCGGAGTATGTTGACCCGGTGCCCCCTGCTTGGAACCCCATCGTCAATCAGCAATTGCGAGATGATCCTTTTTCCAATCTCTTTCTGATATCTGCCATATGAAATATTTTCACCATACGTATTGCCTGACCCATATCGCTGAATCCGGGTATGCATCTGCGATCCGTCGGATCCGTCATGCCCGGTCCGCCCGGTCCGGGACTGGTCGGCAGCGTGATCCCTGGCTGCGAGGGTGATCCCTTTGGAAGGAACAAGCGCCGGTGCCGGTCGCGCCGCCTTGAGGGCCTGATAGCACTCCTGGGCTGCACCCACCCCTTCGTGCGTCCGGATGGCAATCTCGCCCGGCCGTTTCAGCAGGATCCCCTCGTAGAAGCCGATGATGGGCTTGATGACCTCTTCCGCATACCGGGCAGGATCGACCCGCAGTCTGTTGTGCTCTCGAATGATGTCCTTTTCGGCGTCCGTCAACCAGGAACAATTCCTCCCTGTATCACAGACACTGTCGGCCCAGCTATCCGCAGCCCCCAGCGACCAGGCGCCAACCACCAGCAGCAACACGACCAACCCTGCACACGCAACCCGTTTCCGACACAGCACACCCATACCTCAATCAGCGGATTTCCGGTCTGCAGAAGCAGCCGGTACTGCAAGAGACAACCCGACGAAAAAATCGTTCAAACTCTTTCCCCGGTCCGGACAACAAATCCGACAAGGGTAATGTCATCCCTCTGGATTTCGGTCCCCATCCAGGCCCGCAAGGCTTCTTCAAAGTACGGTCCCTGCTCATCCAGAGGAATCGGCGCAGCCGCCTCGACAAAGCGCTGGAACATCTTCAGCCCGATCCCGAATGGGTGGCCCGTCCCGTTCTGGTCGAGAAACCCGTCACTGGCCAGATAGAACCTCATACCGGGAACAAGGGCAATCCGGTGCATCGCGTAGTCGTATTCCAGCCTCGACCGCTTATATCCGATCGCCTGCCGGTCACCCCGGATGACCGTGATCGCACCATCCCCGGACTGAACCAGAAGGGCCAGCTTTGCCCCGGCATAGAGCATCTCGCCAGCGGCCGGACGCACCAGGCACAACCCTATTTCGAGACCATCATCAATGGAATTCTCATGATGCTCCTGGTGGAGGGTCTTCTTGAGCTGAAGATTGAGCTGCTTGAGAATCAAGGCAGGATCATCACAACAAATATCTTCTATAATATGGTTCAACAAAGCATTCACGGTCATCGTCATCAGCGCACCGGGCACGCCATGCCCGGTGCAGTCCACAACGGCCAAAAAATGATTCCCTCCGGTTTCGTGCGACCAGTAAAAATCACCACCCACAATATCCTTTGGCTTCCAGACGACAAAATGCTCGCTGAAGAATCTTCGCAACATCTCCGGATCCGGAAGGATCGACTCCTGAAGGCGCATCGCATACCGGATGCTCTCGAGAATCTTCTCGTTCTTGTCCGTCAATTCCCTGGTTCTCTCGGCGACGATCTGCTCCAACTGCTGATTGTATGTCTGGATGATCACTGCCATCGAGTTGAAACTCCTGCCAAGCTCGCCCAGCTCGTTTTCCCGGAGATCATGCACGCGCGCCGCAAGATCCCGTTCCCCGAAGCGCCGGACAACCGTGATCAAACCATACAGTGGTTGATACACCAGTCTCTTGAGAAGAAACCCGACCACAAACGAGATCGCCGCGGAGATTGCAAGCAACTGCACCAAAAATCGCAGGAGCAGCCGTTCCGTCCGCGCCTCATGATGCTCGCGGGAGAGATAGACTTCGATTGTCCCGATGGTCACATCCTGATACCGTATCTCCCTCGCCCCGGTCACGATGGCCGAACCCAGTCCGCCCTTTTGGGTTGCGTCATTGGTATAATGCACCATCCGACCTCCACTGCGGTCGAACCCGGCGTAGATATTCCCGTTTGTTTCCCGGATGACAATCGCGAGAAGGTCTCTCTGCCCCATCTCGAGCCTGATCAAGGTCTCCACCTGCTGCCTGTCAAAATCCCAGAGCGGCTTTTGCACACCATATTCAAGCCGGCTGACAACATTCTCGGCCAGCACATCGATCTCCTTGCGCAGAGAACCGACATCGACGAGGTACATGATCAGGTTAGCCACAGCCGTTGTCACAAAAATCGCCAATAACGTCCCGACGACAACGGTCCGTACGATGGATTTCTTGCTCTTCACTCCGGCCTCCTCACAACCCCACCATGCCATATTTCGAGAATATCAATCCCTGTCGCTGCGTCTGTTTCCATTGCACAAGAGCCTGGTTGAACTGGCGAACGAGCTCGTCCACACCCGCCCAGCGTTTCGAGAAGGCGACATGGAAACTGCGCACCGGACCGACCGGTGTAGCGATTGAGTCTATTCCTGAAAACTCGGGAGCATGATTCCGTAAAAACCAGAGCCCGACGTTCATCTCACAGATAAAGAGATCCATCCTTCCGGCCAGGAGTTTTCTAAACTGTAACGGCTCAGGGTTTTCAGCACGAACCGTCTCCACTCTGCGAAAAACCTGGCGCCGGATCGCATCCAGGAAAACCGGAGCATAGTTATACCCGGAGTGGCCGACCACATACGGCGCAAGGTCCTCCATCGTCCTCCATGCAATCGTCCGGTCTTTTCTTTTGAAGAAAACGTCCCGCACATGATTGATCGGGAGCGAAAAATGACAATACCGTTCTCTCTCCGGGCTGCTCGTCACCGAAACAAAACCGGCCACCCCACCCCATATCAGAAGATCCGTTGCC